>Ga0209172_10007463_pt1 | contig 11318 bp, 10 predicted proteins | sample LarsenN4metaG_FD_184113 | JGI IMG/M metagenome (GOLD analysis project Ga0209172, IMG submission 184113) | Hot spring sediment bacterial and archeal communities from British Columbia, Canada, to study Microbial Dark Matter (Phase II) - Larsen... ... | reverse complement strand
CGCCGCCGCAACCGAAAGGCTAGGGCGGGAACCTTACGCGACATTTTCGGCGGCGCTCGTCGCTTCGCCCCTTGCCAGTAGGCAATGCAACGGCGAGTATCCGCACGGGGCGAATATGCGGCGGGCCGCTCGGCGGCTCGCCATGCCGGTTGGCGTTCAGTCGGGGTAGAGCGGGGCGACATGACAAGCGGGATTTTGGTCGGAATCGAGGCGGCGCAGGCGGCCGCGGGCGGCGCCTTGTCGCTTGGCAAGGGCGCCATCATCGGCGCGATGCTGATCAGTTCGGCGTTCCTCGCCGGCATGGCCGTCTTGAGAAAGAGCGCGGCGGCGTTTTGCGGTTTCCTGATGCTTGTCGCGGCGGGCGCGCTGCAGGCGACGTGGCTCGGCATTGGCCCGACCCCGTCGCCGACAATGTCGCTTCTCCTTGAGGGGCTTTTCGCCGCGTCGGCGCTCATATTCCTTTCGGCCGCCATCGGCATGGCGACAAGGAGCCAACTGATCGGCGGCCTTCTCTTCGCCGGCGCGCTCTCGATGATCGGCATCGGCCTCATCAACGCGCTGCTTGGCGGCGAGGCTGCGGGTCTGCAGCGCTTCGGGATGATCGCGGTTGCGTGTCTTGCGATCGCAATGTCGGCCTTCGCCGGCGCGCGCGGCGATCTTGGGGCGCGGCTCATTCTTCCGGGCGCGGCTCTGGCCGCCGCCGCGCCGCTCCTGTTTCAGGTATCGGGCGCCTCGGGCGCCCTGTCGCTGGCCCCGCAGGCGGTGTTTGCGATCGGCGTCCTTCTCGCCAGCATCGTTGCGCTGACGGACGCGGGCGCGGCTTCCCCTGGCGCCGCCGCGCCCAGTCTCGCAGGCGTTGCGCAGTTCGGCGGCGACGGCCGGGCGTCCTTCGCGCATGCGCACCGCCATGAACCGACGCGCGCCGAGGCGCTCAAAGTCTCGGAAAACCAGCTTGCGCAAGTGCTCGACTATTCGGGTATTGCCGTCTGGGACTGGAGCCGGACAAGCGGGCATCAGACCGCGTCCTTCGCCGCTTTGATGGGAGCGGACGGCGATGGCGCGTTTACGCCGGAGGCCTTTCGCGCCTTTGTTCACGCCGACGACGTCGTTCGTTTCGACGAGAAGATCTACGGCTCGGCGGAAGGCGACGGCGGTTTTGACGAGATGCTGAAGCTGCAAAGCGGCAAGCGCATCCGCGCGCGCGGCGCGCGGGCGGTCGATCCGACCGGCAGCCTCGAACGGATTGTCGTCTTCATCGAGGATGCGGCCTGCGCGCATGACGCGGCGAAACTGCCGCATAAGGAAGACGCGCTAAAGCTCGCGGCCGCGTCGCTGACGGGCGCTGTCGCCGCGACGGCGAAGAACGCGGCGGCGTCGGAGACTTTGACCGGCCGGCCTGCGCCATCGCACCCTGTTGCAAAAGCCGCCGCCGCGGTCAGAGAGGCGCCGCAGGACAGCATTGTCGCCGCGATCGACCGCGGCGACATCGTCGCGGCGTTCCAGCCGATCGTGTCGTTCGAGACCGGAAAAATCTGCGGCGCCGAAGCGCTCGTGCGCTGGCCGGCCTCGGGCGAAAGCACGGAGCAGGCGACCGCCGACATTGTCAGGAAGGCGCAGCTCGCCGGCAAGGGCCGCGCGCTCGCGTCCTTGATGCTGAAGGCGGCTGCAAAGCACGTCTGCGAGAAAATGGCGGGCGGCGACAAGAAGTATTTCGCCGCCTTCAACGTGTCGCTTTCGCAGATCCGCGACGAAGCGTTTATCGAGGACGTGCGCCTTGCGATCGGCGATCACAAGCTGCCGCCGGGGGCGCTCGTTCTTGAACTGACCGAAGGCGAACGGCTCGCCGAAACTCCGAAGATCAACGAGACGTTCAAAAAGCTGCGGGCCGCCGGCGCCGCGCTCGCCTATGACGATTTCGGGGCCGGATTTTCGTCGCTGTCGAACCTTCACAAATACGACTTCGACTATCTGAAGATCGACAAGTCCTTCATCGACGACATTGTCGCGAACGGCGGCAAGAAGAAGATCGTCGCGGCGCTCGCAAAGCTCGGCCGGGATTTCGACATGACGGTGATCGCCGAAGGAGTCGAAACGAAGGCCGCGGCCGAGGTGGCGAAAGCGATCGGCTGCCGCATGGGCCAGGGCTTTTATCTCGGGGCGCCGAAGCTCGACGACAAGCCGGCGCGGTCGGCGGTCGGCGCGGAAGCTTCAGCGGACCTCGCAACGATCGAGGTCGTCAAACCTGAAGCGTCGAAGGCCGGCAAGGATGACAGCGGCGAGATCGTCCTTGAACGGAGCATGGAGGCCGAAAGGCCGCAAAGCCGTGTTTTCCGCCGGCGCCTGTTCGGAAAGCGCTGAAGAAGGCGCGCTGGCGGAAAGGTTCAGTCGGACGGATCCGGCTGCCAGAGTTCGACCGGATTTCCTTCGGGATCGTGAATGCGCGCGAAGCGCCCGACGCCCGGCATGTCCCATTCCGGTTTTGTGATCACTGCGATCCCGGCGGCGCCGAGAGCGGCGCAAAGGCCGTCGAGGTCGTCGACGCGAAGGTTGAGCATCCACTGACGATCGGCGGCGAAGTAATCCGTGTCGGCCGCGAACGGCGAAAAGACGCTCGGCCCCTTTTGCGTCTCCCATACGCCATAAGGCGCGGAGCCGACCCCGAGATGCTTGACATACCAGGCGCGCAACGCCTCCGGATCCTTCGCGCGAAAGAAGAATCCGCCGATTCCCGTCACGCCCATTCGCGCCTCCGCCAATCGCGCCGCCAGAGTCAGCGCCAATTTCAACCTCATTGAATGAACGAGGTCACGCCGGTCGGGATGCGCTGCGACAGGTTCATCGCCGCGCGCTCTAATTCAACGGCGCATCGCCCGGCCGCGTCGTCGACCACTCCTTCGAGAACATCGCGCCGGTGACGCCAAGGCTCCCAAGCGCCGTTCTCCAGATCGATCTAGGATCGGCGCCGAAAACGATGTCCGGCGTCGCCTCGGCGTGACACCAGGCGTTGACGGCGATTTCGCTTTCAAGCTGACCCGGCCCCCAGCCCGCGTGGCCGATCGCGAGAAGGTATTTCGCCGGCGGCGCATGGATCGGCGCCCGTCCGCCGATATCGGCGAGGATCTCTTTTGACACGGTGACGCCGAAATGCGCGCCAATCGCCATTGTCTGCGGCGACCGGTAGTCGAGCGTATGAATGACGAGCCCGCGATCGGTCTGCACGGGGCCGCCGTAATAGACCGGCTCACCGCCCGCGCCTTCGCGGGGGTCGATCGCCAGCTGTTCCAGAAGATCGCCAAGCTCGATATCGGCGAGCTGCTTGTTGATGACGACGCCCATCGCGTGCTGGGGATCATGCGAGATCATAAAGACAACGGACTTTTCAAACCGCGGGTCGGTCATGCTCGGCATCGCGATGAGGAGCTTGCCAGCGAGAAAGTCCCGCGCCGCGCCGCTTTGATCCTCGCGCCGCGCCCGGCCGCCTTTCGTCTGCTTTTTCAATGTCACGCCCTGACGTTAGGATCGCGCGCCGTCGCTGACAAGGCGCGATTGCGCGACGGCGCGGCGGCAGGGTTCCGGCGGCGGCGGTCATCGCTTATAGAGGCCCCGGGGCTGTGCGCTGGAGGGGCGTTAGGAAATGCGAACCGTCATTTGGGTCTTCGCCGTCTTGGGGGCGATATTTCTGCTGTTCTTCGTCGCGCTCGCCGGGTTCGGCCTTTTCGGCGCGAAGAAGGGATTTGAACTTGCAAAGGCCGCTGCGGCCTATACGGACGAGACGATCGCCGCTTACGGCGCTGCCTGGGACGAATCAGTCTTGACGGCGCGCGCGGCGCCGGAGCTTCTCGCCGTATTTGCAAACGACCCTGAGGCGCTTGATCGCCTTTCCTTCACGATGGATGCGCAGGCCGGCGCCTTTGTTGCGGCGGAGCCGGCGTCGTGCGCGAAATTCACCTATACGGCGACGTCGTCGGTTGGCGAGATCTTCACGGCGGATTGCAACGCGTTGGGCGCGGTCGCGCGCGGCGCGGCGGAATTCAAGGTTTCGGTCGTCTATCGGCGCGGCGAATGGCGCCTCCTTGGGTTCGTCGTCAATGTGGCGGCGTCGGCGCCGGACAGCGCGACATCGACGCTTGTTTCGTTCGCGCCCGCCGCCGCGCCGAAAGCGCGGCATGAGGACTTTCGCGCGAGTTTCGGCGATCGCACGATCGTTTTTTCGCCGGCGGCGCGGAGCGTGGGGTTTGAACTTTCGGGGCCCTCATCCTATGAGGTCGGCGTTCATGCCCAGTCGACGCCAGCCCCAACGGAGGAGAGCCATGACAATTAAGGTCGGAGACAAGGTGCCGAATGTCGATGTGATGCTCGGAACGGCCGAAGGTCCGCAAAAGACGAACTCGATTGACGTTCTCGGCAAGGGAAAAGTGGCGCTCTTCGCAGTGCCGGGCGCGTTCACGCCGACCTGTTCGGCGCGCCATCTTCCGGGCTTTGTCGACAAGGCCGGCGATCTCAAGGCGAAAGGGGTCGACAGGATCGTCTGCATGGCCGTCAACGACGCCTTTGTCATGAAGGCGTGGGGCGAGGCGCAGAAGGCCTTCGGCAAGGTCGACATGCTCGCGGACGGGAACGGCGATCTGACCCGCGCCATGGGCCTTGAACTCGACGCGAAAGGATTCGGCATGGGCGAGCGCTCGAAGCGCTTCGCGGCGGTCCTTGAAAACGGCGTCGTCAAGCAGCTTTTCGTCGAGGCGCCCGGCGCTTTCGAGGTTTCGAGCGCCGACTACATGCTCTCAAAGCTCTGATCGTCAGCGGTTCGCGGCTTCAAGGCCGGCGCGCGCCAGCGCGTCGGCCCTTTCGTTTTCCGGGTGGCCGTCATGGCCCCGGACCCAGCGCCAGTCGATTTTCCGCCCCTCGGTCGCCCGATCGAGCGCCTGCCACAGATCCTGGTTCTTCACCGGCTTCCTGTCGGCGGTCTTCCAGCCGTTGCGCTTCCAGCCCTTGATCCAGGCGGTGATGCCGTTCTTCAGATACTGACTGTCCGTATGGAGACGAACGGGACCGGTCGTCGATTTCAGGGCCTCGATCGCCGCCGTCATTTCCATGCGGTTGTTCGTCGTCGCCGGATCGCCGCCGAAAAGCTCGCGCCGTCTTCCGCCCTCGATGATGAGGACGCCCCAGCCGCCGGGACCTGGATTTCCAGCGCAAGCGCCGTCCGTATAGATTTCGATCATGTCCGTTCCCGGCGATTACAGAGCCATCGCTCCTTAAGCGATTGCGCGTTGATTCGGGAAGGCTGTCCGACGTCAGCCGGCCATCATCAGCGGCTGCTTGAAGACGACGTCCTCCCGGACGTGCTCGACGGTTTCGATGGCGATGAGGGACCGCTCGGCGAGACGGCGGAGCAAAGTTTCGACGAGGTCCTCGGGCGCCGAGGCGCCGGATGTGACGCCGATGATCGACGCGCCGACGGTCGCCGAAAGATCGAATGACGCCGGGTCCTCGACGAGAAACGCGGACTTTGCGCCGGCGGCGCGCGCCGCTTCGACGAGGCGCCGCGAATTCGACGATTGCGGCGAGCCGACGACAAGGACGCAGTCGGCGCCGGGCGCGATTTTCTTGACGGCCTCCTGGCGGTTCTGCGTCGCGTAACAGATGTCGGCGCGGCGCGGGGCGGCGATGCCTGGAAAGCGCCGCGCGAGAACGGCGATGATCGCGGCTGCATCGTCGACGGAGAGCGTCGTCTGCGTCGCGTAGGCGAGGGGTTTCGCCGGCGGCGCGAATGTCTCGGCGTCGGACACGGTCTCGATGAGCGTGACGGCGCCGGCGGGCGCTTGCCCCATCGTGCCGAGGATTTCGGGATGGCCGGCGTGGCCGATCAGGACGACATGGCGGCCTTGCGCGATATGGCGGCGGACTTCGCTATGGACTTTAAGAACCAGGGGACATGTCGCGTCGATCGCCATGAGATTGAGTTGACGCGCTTCGTGAAAGGCGAATTGCGGCGCGCCATGCGCCGAGAAGACGACCGGCCGACCCGCTTCGACGGTGGCGAGGTCCTCGACGAAAACGGCGCCCATCGCTTTAAGGCGTCCGACGACATGCGCGTTGTGGACGATCTCGTGACGGACGAAGACCGGCGCTCCAAAGAGCGCGAGCGCGTCTTCAACTGTCCGAACCGCGCGCTCAACCCCGGCGCAAAATCCGCGCGGCGACGCGAGCCTCACTTTGATCGCCGCCGTCCTTGTCGAGCCTGCTGATTCCGGCGTCATGTCACCAACGCTCCCCCGAGCGCCCTGCTTCCCCGGCCGTTGCGCGGCGCATCGCGAGCGGCTACGAGGTTCAACCACCTGAACAGGGCGAGGGCAGGGCCGAAACCCGGCTTTGTCCTGACAGTTTTGCGTCTCGATATAAGGGTTCTCTTTGATGAACAAAGCGTTAGCCGCCGCGCTTTTCGCCGCAGCCGTCCTTTCCGGCTGCGGATCGACCAAGGAGGCGCGGCTGAAGAACCCGGCGCCCTGTCCCAACGTCGTCGTGCTTTCTGACGCGGCGCGCCTTGTCGAGTTTTCGGGCGAGCAGCGCATCGAGGATGTCGCCTGGAGCGCTGAAATCGAGGACGTGTCTCTTGTCTGCCGCTATGTCGGGACCAATCCCATCGAAGCCTCGATGAAAGTCGCGATCGCGTTCGGGCGCGGCCCCAAGGCGGAAAGCCGCGAGCATCAGTACGGCTACTGGGTCGCGGTCACGCGCACCAATCGCGAGGTCATCGAGAAGCGGGAATATGTCGTTCCGGTCGAGTTCGACAGCGACTCGGCGACGGCGCGCGTCGAGCATGAGATCGAGGAGATCATCATCCCGCGCAAGGATGAAAGTATCTCCGGCACGAATTTCGAGGTCGTCGTCGGCCTCGTTGTGACCCCGCAGCAGGCGATCTACAATCGCTCCGGAAAGAGCCTCAAGTTTCCGGATCTTTGATGCTGCTGACGGAAGAGCTGTCATCAATCGTCGGCGAGGCCTTCGCCGCCGAGGGCTACGAGACCTCATACGGAGCCGTCCGCGTTTCGGATCGACCGGATCTCGCGCAGTTCCAGTCGAACGGCGCGCTCGCCGCGGCGAAGGCCGCCAAAGCCAATCCGCGCGCGATCGGGGAGAAGATTGCGGCGCGGCTTAAGGGAAACGATCTCTTCGCCGAGGTGACGCTGGCGGGGCCAGGCTTCATCAACTTGACCCTCGCCGACGGCGCGCTCGCGGCCCGGGCGGCCGCGCTCGGCGCTGACGGGCGGCTTGGCGCGCAGAGAGCCGCGTCGCCCGAAACGATCATTCTCGATTACGGCGGACCCAACGTCGCCAAGCCCCTCCATGTCGGGCATCTGCGCGCGGCGATTATCGGCGAGTGCCTGAAGCGGCTCTTTCGTTTCGTCGGCCACGAGGTGATCGGCGACATTCATCTCGGCGACTGGGGCCTTCCGATGGGCCAGCTCATCACCGAGATCAGACGCGAACAGCCGGCGCTTCCCTATTTCGACCCCGCTTTCAAAGGACCGTACCCGGACGAATCCCCGGTGACGCTTGACGATCTCGAACGGCTCTATCCGAAGGCTTCCGCGGCGTGCAAGGCTGACCCGGCGCGCGCCGCCGAAGCGCGCGAGGCGACGGCCGAATTGCAGGGGGGCCGCCCCGGCTATCGCGCGCTCTGGGCGCATTTCATCAAGGTCTCGCGCGCCGCAATCGAGCGCGAATACGAGGACCTTGGCGTCACATTCGACTGGTGGAAGGGGGAGGCGGATGTCGATCCCCTGATCGCGCCGATGGTCGACGAGCTTCGCAAGCGAGGCGTCGCGGTCGAGGACAAGGGCGCCGTCGTCATCCATGTCGCGCGCGAGGGCGACAGGAAGGAGTTGCCGCCGCTCATCCTTTATAAGTCCGACGGCGGCGTCATGTATGGCACCACCGACCTCGCGACGATCCTCGATCGCCGGGATACGGCGCGCCCCGATCGCATTCTTTATGTCGTCGACGGGAGGCAGCGCGACCATTTCGAACAGGTGTTCCGCGCCGCCGACATCGCCGGCTTTTATCCCAAAGAGCGGCTCGAACATCTCTGGTTCGGCACCATGAACGGCAAGGACGGCAAGCCCTTCAAGACTCGCGCCGGCGGGGTCTTGAAGCTGCGCGACCTGATCCGGCAAGTCACCGACGCCGCCATTCAGCGGATGCTCGAAAACAAGCTAATTCTCGATGCGGACGCGCGCGAGGCGGAGGCGATCGGCCGCGCCATCGGCGTCGGCGCCTTGAAATTCGCCGATCTCTCGAACCCGCGCACCAGCGACTACATTTTCGATCTCGACCGCTTCATCGCGTTCGAGGGAAAGACGGGGCCCTACCTCCACTATGCGAGCGTGCGCGTCAGGTCGGTGCTCGCCAAGGCGCAGGCGGCGGGCGCGGGCGCAGCAGGGGCGGTCCGCATCTCAGCAAGCGAAGAGCGCGATCTTATCCTGACGCTTCTGCAATTCGGCGAAGCGGTAAGGGACGCCGTCGAAAAACGCTTGCCGCATTATCTCTGCGAACATGCGTTCAATCTCGCCCAGGCGTTCTCGAAATTTTACGCCGCCTGCCGGATCGTTGACGAGGCGGACGCCGGTCTGCGGGCTTCGCGGCTGACGCTCGCCTCGGCGGCAGGCCGCCAGCTCGACCTTGTCCTCGACATTCTCGGCATGCCGGCGCCGGAGAAGATGTAGGAAACCGATCAGGCCTTCGCCTCAACCGCGGACGGCGCCGCATTCGGATCGCGCATCCATGCGACCGCCGCAGCGGCGACGAGCGCCGCGCCCGCATAGACCATGAAAATCGGCGCGAAGCTCCCCCACTCGTCGGCCGTCCTGCCGGCGAGCGTCGGGCCAAGCATGGCGACGGTCGCGGCGAGGTTCGCGCCGCCGAGGAGGGCGGGGCTGTTCTTCAGCCCGAAATAGTCGATGAGCAGCGCCGTCGTCGCAAAGAGCGCCATGCCGAAAGCAAAACCGTCGAAGATCGCGAAGGCGACCGCGGCCGGAAGCGATGTCGCGAAGGCGAGCGCCGTCATGCCGAAAACATTGGCGAGAAGCGCCGCGACGAGGAGGGTTTTCGCGCGCATGCGCTTCGCCGCGATGCCGCCGAGCGCGCGGGCGCCGGCGTTCGACGCTGCGTAAAGGCTCAGCATGCCGACCGCGAATGCCGGCGCGAGCCCGGCGTTTTGAAGATGCGTGACCGACCAAGTGCTGACGGTGACGCCGCAGAAATAGGCGACGGTGAGCGCGCCCGCGATGATGAGAAAGGCGGGCGTCGCCATCGCCTGTTTCGGCGCCCAGCTCTGCGACCTCGCATCCTGATCCGCGCTGGCCGGGATCGCGCGCTCGGCTTCGGGCCCGAAGGCGTCGCTCCGGCGGCAAAGCGCTACGATGAAAGCGGTGGTCAGCGCCGCGGCGAGCGCCGAGCCGAACCAGTAAAGACGCCAGTCGGCGCCGCTCGAAACGAGGGCGTTCGCCATCAACGGCCCGACGACGCCGCCGGCGCCGCCGGCCGCGAGATAGGCGCCGATCGCGATATTGCGCCATTTCGGCGCCGTGGCGCGTCCGACCAGATAGGTGCCCGGCACGTTCGCGAGAAGCGCAAAGCCGGCGCCGAGAAGCGACGCGGCGACAAGATAGGAAGCAACGCCGTTCGCCCCGCCGATCAGCGCATAGCCGAGCGTCATGACGGCGCCGGCAAGCGCGTAATGCGTGCGGGGTCCAAGGCGCTCGAGCGACGTCGCGGCGACCGGAGAGAAGACGCCGGTCATCAGGGCGAGCGCCGTAAAACCGAGCCCGCCCGTCGTCCAGCTCCAGGAAAACTCGGCGATCATCGCCGGCAGGATGACGCCGAGCGAGGCGAAGGTCGTCGCGGTGATGAGGAAGAACACAGCGCCGAGGGCGATGCTGAGGAGGAGCGCGCGGAGGGGCATCAGAACGTCGCCTTCAAGGTGATCGAAAACTCGCGGCCGCGGCCCGGCAGGACGCCGACCTCCTCGTAGACATTCTGCACCGGGATGAAATGGCGCTTGTCGAAGAGGTTATCGATATTGGCGGTCAGCGAAAGGCCGTCATGCGCCCAGTAGAACGACGCCTTGCCGAGCGCGTAATCCGGCAGGCGGATGGCGTTCGCGATCTTGCCGCCGGTCTCGCCGACATAGATGGCGCCGGCGGTCGCGCCAAAGACGCCGTAAACCGTTTGCGGCGAGGTGTAAGTCAAAAAGCCCGAAGCCATGACGTCCGGGCTGGTGCGGCGCTTGTAGCCGTTCTGGAGTTCGGGAAGGCAGCTTGCGTTGAGCGCCGCGAAAAGGCCGCCATAGCCGTTTGCGGGCGCTATGCCGAGGCGCGAGGGCGGCAGCACGATGAACTCGCCATTGCCGGATCCGCAAGGTCCAGGCGCGCCGATCCTTGCTTCCTGCAAGGTGAAGGCGGACGAAAGGCTGAAGGCGTCGTTGATGAGATATTTGAACTCCGCTTCAAGGCCCTTCGAGGTTTCCTGATCGAGATTGCCGAACGGATCGCTCCGCGTGCGCTCCTGCCGGTAGAGGGCGAGCGAGGCGAAAAGATCGCGCGTTCCGGCCTTCACCCCCAATTCGACGAGTTCGGAATCGGCGATAAAATTCTCCTGGGCGATGCGGTCGACTTCGATTCCCCCGGCGTCATTCGTCTCGAGCGCGTTGTTTTCGGCGTAGGTCGCGTAGGCGGTGACGCCGCCCTGAAATTCATAGCGAAGCGAGGCTTCGTAGCTCGCCCTGAATTCGTCTCCTTCGAACACGCGATTGCCGAGCGCGGGATTGAAGATCGTCGCGCCGCGATTGATCGCTTCCGCCTTGAACCGGTCGAGCCGGACGCTTGCAAGCAGCTTCAGCCGCTCGGCGAGGGCGGCGTCCGAAACCGCGAAAAAGCCGAGATCGGTCGTCGTCGATTGAAGATCCGTATCCCAAGGAACGCCGTTGGTTTCCACGGAAAAAGGATCGTCGAAAATGTCGCCGCCGGTCGGCCCGACGGCGAGGTCCCGCCGATCGACGACGAGATAGCCGGAAAGAAAGGTCTGCCGCGTCTCGTTCTCATAGCGCCGATAGGAAAGGCCGATATTGTTCTTGATGCCAACGCCGGCCAATCGCAGCGAAAACGCATAAGCGGCGCGGAGCTCCAAGACGTCGGCGGTATACTCCGCCGCAAAGCCGTAACTCTGGTAAAGCCGGCCGTCGAGCGAGTCGTGGAAGGCTCCGATGCGAATGGTCTCGTCGCCGCCGGTCTCGATCATCAAATCCGCATAAGCGGTCG
>Ga0209172_10007461_pt1 | contig 11319 bp, 9 predicted proteins | sample LarsenN4metaG_FD_184113 | JGI IMG/M metagenome (GOLD analysis project Ga0209172, IMG submission 184113) | Hot spring sediment bacterial and archeal communities from British Columbia, Canada, to study Microbial Dark Matter (Phase II) - Larsen... ... | reverse complement strand
TACCAGCGCGACGGCAAGCTGTCCGGTCTGGCGACCGGGCTCAAGGACCTCGACAGCAAGATGGGCGGCCTACAGGCCTCCGATCTGGTGATCGTCGCCGGCCGCCCCGGCATGGGCAAAACCGCGCTTGCCACCAATATCGGCTACAATGTTGCGCGCGCATGGCGCGGGGAGGTCCGCGCCGACGGCCATATCGACACCGTGAACGGCGGGATCGTCGCGTTCTTCTCGCTGGAAATGTCGGCCGAGCAGCTCGCCACCCGCATCATCGCCGAGCAGAGCGGCATTCCCTCCAGTACCATCCGGCGCGGCGGGATCACCGAACACGATTTCGAGCGCATCAAGGACGTGGCAGTCGAGCTCCAGCATCTGCCCATGTTCATCGACGAGACCGGCGGCCTGACCGTCGCGCAGCTCGCCGCGCGCGCGCGGCGCCTCAAGCGTCAGAAGGGCATGGACCTCCTGATCATCGACTATATCCAGCTCCTGCAAGGGTCGACCCGGCGCGCCCAGGAGGGGCGCGTGCAGGAGGTGACCGAGATCACCACCAGCCTCAAGGCGCTCGCCAAGGAGCTCAACGTGCCGATCCTGGCGCTGTCGCAGTTGTCGCGGCAGGTCGAGAACCGCGACGACAAGCGGCCGCAACTCTCCGACCTGCGTGAATCAGGCTCGATCGAGCAGGACGCCGACGTGGTGATGTTCGTGTTCCGCGAGGAGTACTACCTCAGCAACAAGGAGCCGCGGCCGGGAACCGACGAGCATCTCAAGTGGCAGACCGACATGGCGGCGGTCCACGGCAAGGCCGAAATCATCATCGGCAAGCAGCGCCACGGGCCGACCGGCACCGTCAATGTGCAGTTCGACGCCGCGGTCACGCGCTTCGACAACCTCGCGCACGAGGCCCAGGTGCCGGCGGAGTTCTGACTGCCTGCTACAGCTCGCGCCGGATGGCCCGGTCGAGCGAATACGGCCCGCCGCCGCGCAACGCGATGGCGAAGAAGATCAGCCCCCACATCAGCGGGAACTCCCAGCCGCCGCGCGGCGCGCTCCAGCCGTAGCCGTTCGCAAAGTGCGCGACGAAGGTGATGATGAAGAACTGGATCGCCAGCATCGGCGCGATTACGCGCGTGAACAGCCCGAGCATGATCATGACCGCCCCGCCGGTTTCCAGGAAATAGATCAGGTAGGCGAGCGGCAGCGCCGGTTCGAGCCCGCGTCCCGCCATGCTGCGGGTGGCGAAGACTGCCACATCCTGGAGCATGACCTTGTTGATGCCGTGCACCAGCAGCGTGCCTCCGACCGCAACGCGGATCAACGGCCACGACAGGTCGCGCACCCAGGCATAGAACGGTTCCAGTTTCGGAATGATGAGCCGGGGCTCGCCCGCCGGCGTCTGCGGATAGGGCTGCGGGCTGGTACTGCGCCACACCGTGATCAAGCCCAAGACCAGCACCGCCAGCGCCGCCCACAGCGCGACCGGCGTATAGGCGTACACACCGAGACCGTGCAGCTTGACGACCTGCGGCTTGCCGCAGACATCGGCGGTCCACAGCAGGCATCGCATGGGATGCGTGAGCGCGCCTTTGCCGCCCATCGGGCGGATGATCTCGTTGTAGTAGATCGCCCACCAGCCCAGGCTCAGCACGATGCCGGCCACCGCGAGAATGACCAACGCTCGACCCAGATTGCGTGCGTTCATGGGCAGCTCCCCAAATTGGCCGTGCTTGGATTCGCAAGCCAGCGTCCGAATGTGTCGCGCCGGTGTCAAGGTTGATTGCCACGACGCCGGCGGCGGCGGCATCTTTCGTGCTAAACCAACGACTTGTGCCGCCGGGTCATGTGGATGGACGGCGGACGCAAGGCCGTCCATAACAGGCGGTCGACGCCGCCGACCGCAACGAACCGATGTCCGTGCAAGAACCCGTGCTGCATCCGGCGAGGACCGCCTCAAGCGAAGCCGAGGCCGGCGGCGTTCTCACCATCGACCTGGCCGCCATCGCCGCCAACTGGAAGCGGCTCTATGGCATCACGATACCGGTCGAATGCGCCGCCGTGGTGAAGGCGGATGCCTATGGCTGCGGCCTCGAACGGGTGGTACCGGCACTGGCAAAGGTCGGGTGCCGGACGTTCTTCGTGGCCGACGTGGCGGAAGGCCGGCGCGTTCGTGCGCTCGCGCCGCAGGCGGTCATCTACATTCTCAACGGGCTGATGCCGAACACCGCCCCCTCTTTCGCGGACGCGAACCTGCGTCCCGTGATCAACAGCACCACCGAGCTTGCGGAATGGGATGGGTTCGTCGCGTCCCGCAACTGGCGGGGCGGCGCGGCATTGCACATCGATACCGGGATGAACCGGCTTGGATTGACGATGGATGAAGCCGTCGCAATCGCCCAACGTGTGCAGAAGGAGGACCACGGATTCACCCTGCTGATGAGCCATCTCGCCTGTGCGGACACTCCCGCGCATCCGATGAACGACCGGCAGATCCGGCTGTTCCGCGAAATCCGGATCCTGTTCCGCGGGATCTCGTCCTCGCTGGCGAATTCGGCCGGAATCTTTCTGGGCGGGACCGCGCATTGCGATCTGGTCCGCCCGGGGATCGCGCTGTTCGGCGGCAACCCGGTCCCCGGCCAGAAGAACCCGATGCGTCCGGTGGTCGAGCTCAAGGGCCGCATCGCGCAGGTGCGCGAACTCAAGCGGGGCGACACCGTGGGCTACGGCGCGAGCTGGACCGCGGCGCGGCCGAGCCGCGTCGCCGTCGTCGCGACCGGCTACGGCGACGGTTATTTCCGCTCCGCCGGCGCCGGCCGGAGCAAGGCGCCGGCCGAGGTGATCATTGCCGGCAGACACTGTCCGCTGGTCGGACGCATTTCCATGGATCTGCTGGCGGTCGACGTGACCGAGCTGGCCGCCGGACAGGCGCGGCGCGGCGAGTTCGCGACCCTGATCGGCGGCGACATCGGCATCGACGACCTCGCAGCCGCCTGCGGCACCATCGGCTACGAGGTGCTGACGAGTCTCGGCCGGCGCTATCACCGCAATTATCGCGATTGACCTTCCGGTGGCGGCAGCCCGGTCATTCGCTCGCAGACGAGCCGGATGAAGGCGGCGACGACGATGCCGGCGACCAGGACGGTCGCCATGATCGCGAATGCCGCCGAGAACATTCCCGAGCGATAGCCCCAAACCCAGATCGCCATCGTCGCTGCGATCCAGAACATCAGGAACGCGACCAGCGACAGCCAGCCTTCGGGCGCGATCGGTCGCACCACCAGCTTGCCGCGCGAAGCGGCCCCGACCCTGAACCAGGCCGACCCGGGCTGGTTGGCGTCTTCCGGCCGCATCACCAGAAACCAGCGCTTGCGCTCGTCCTTGCGCAATTGCATGGCGTGCCTCCGAGCGACTCCTTTGGCGATCCAAGACGACAACCGACGGCCGGGTCAATGCGGCATCGCGTTGCCGCGGGCATGATAAGCTATCCCGAATCCCGGATCGACCGGGTTCCTGGATGGACCGTCGTTCATGGCCCGCCGCAACGACACCTTCGTCTGCCAGAACTGCGGCACCAGCTATGGCCGCTGGCAGGGCAAGTGCGATGCCTGCGGCGAATGGAACACCATCACCGAGGAAGGCGCGGAGCGGCCCGCGCTCCCCGGCCGCGCGCCGCGTAGGGGACGGCGCTTCGCGCTCGAGCCGCTCTCGGGCGAAGCCCATGACGCACCCCGACTGGCGTCCGGGATGGCCGAATTCGATCGGGTGACCGGCGGCGGCTTCGTGCGCGGATCGGTGCTCCTGCTGGGCGGCGACCCCGGCATCGGCAAGTCGACGATCCTGATCCAGGTGGCCGCCACGCTGGCCCGGGCCCGCCACCGCGCCGTCTATATTTCGGGCGAGGAAGCGATCGCCCAGGTGAGGCTGCGCGCCGAACGCCTTGGACTTGCTGGCGCCCCGGTCGAGCTCGCCGCCGAGACGTCGGTCGAAGACATCGTCGCAACGCTGTCGGAGGGCGCCACCCCTCGCCTCGTCATCATCGACTCGATCCAGACCATGTGGACCGACCTGGTGGACTCCGCGCCCGGTACCGTCACCCAGGTGCGCGGTGCTGCGCAGGCGCTGATCCGGTTCGCCAAGCGGTCCGGGGCGGCCGTCATCCTGGTCGGCCACGTGACCAAGGACGGCCAGATCGCGGGCCCGCGCGTGGTCGAGCACATGGTCGACGCGGTGCTCTCGTTCGAGGGCGAAGGCTCGCACCAGTTCCGCATCCTGCGCGCGGTCAAGAACCGCTTCGGCCCGACCGACGAGATCGGCGTGTTCGAGATGACGGGCGCAGGCCTGCGCGAGGTGGCCAATCCCTCCGAGCTGTTCCTGTCCGAGCGCGACCTCGGCGCGCCCGGCACCGCGGTCTTCGCCGGCATCGAGGGCTCGCGGCCGCTGCTGGTGGAGATGCAGGCGCTGGTGGCGCCGACCTCGCTCGGAACGCCGCGCCGCGCCGTGGTCGGATGGGACCAGAGCCGGCTGTCCATGGTGCTCGCCGTGCTGGAAGCCCATTGCGGCGTTCGACTGTCCGGCCACGACGTCTATCTCAACGTCGCGGGTGGCCTTCGCATTTACGAGCCGGCCGCCGATCTCGCCGCCGCCGCCGCGCTCGTGTCGTCGCTCGCCAATGCGCCGCTGCCGGCGGACGCGGTGTATTTCGGCGAGGTGTCGCTGTCGGGCGCCGTGCGCCCGGTGGCGCAGGCCGCGGCACGCATCAAGGAGGCGGCGAAGCTCGGCTTCGCGCGCGCGGTCGTGCCGGAATCCGCCCGCAACGAAGGCGAAACCGCGCTGACGCTGGAAACCGTCGGTTCGCTTGCGAACCTGGTTGCCGACATCGCCGCGCGCGGCAGCCGAAGCGTCAGACCGGAGCGGCGCGCCGTCGGCGAATAGTGACGCTCAGCGCGGATCCACCACGCGGCCCTGGAACAGCACCGCGCCGGTCAGGTCATCCACGAGGTAGTAGAGGAACGGCCGGTCCACCCGGAACGGAATTTCCTGGACTGGCTTCGCCGGCGCGCTGGCGACCATCATGCCGACAGCCGTCACCGCGGCGGCTTCGGTCGACTCCTCGCCGACCTCGATCACCGCGCGATGGACGATCTGGTCGATCGCGGTCGGCGCCGCCGCGGGCGGGACGCCCGTCATGCCGCTGAAATCGGCCTTGCGCGCGTCGAACGGCAGGGTCATTCCGGCCTGCCGGAAGCGCTCCTTGAGGTTGGCAGTGTATTCGCTTCTGAAGCGCGGCAGCGTCAGCACCACGGGCCGCAGCGGCTGCACGCGCAGGGCGGCCAGCATGGCGGCGAGTTCTGCGCCGTCGATCCGGTCGACGAGCGCCCCGACGCCTTCGACGTCGTCGGGCAGCGCGATGACCAAGGCGAGCGAGCGCACCGCATAGGGCAGCCGGATGGCGCGGTATCCGTCGCGCGTGACGACCGCATGGTTGGCACGCTGGAGCATGGTCGGCACCATCTCCTGGCGGCTGCGCGTGAGGTTGAAGAACTCGCCCTTGGTCAGCTTCTTGTCGAAGGTGACGGACCAGCGCGCCTTGAAATAGACCGCGTTGACCAGGGTCAAATCGGAGAGCCGTTCCAGGATGCGCTCGATCTTGCCCTCGGTGCGCTGCCTGACCCAGCCGTTGACGGTGTCGAGGCTCGCGCCGCGAAAGACTTCGGCGGCATAGTTGTCCCTGAGCAGCGCCTCGTAGTCCTTGGCGACGCCGGCCCTTGCAAGCATCAGCGCATTGGCCGCCAGCAGCCGGGCCGAGGGCGGATAGCGCGGCGGCGCGATGCACAGTGCGCCGTCCCGCCGGGCCGGGAATACGCAGCCCCCGTCCCGCTTCGGCGGCGCTTGGCAGCGCTCGCCCTGGAACGTGAGGCCCTGCGGACAACCCGGCGTGAGCTTGCTGCGGTCGTAGTGATTGAAGGTCGCAAGCACCGAGGCATTGGCCTGATCGATCTGAACGCGCGCGAGGCCATGCCGAAGCACGGATGCCATCTCGCGCTCGGTCTCGCCGCGCGCGCCGGCCAGCACCATCGCCATCGCGGTCCCAACCGAATAGGGAGAAAATACGAGGTTGCCGGGCTCGGCGGCAAACTGCCTGAACAGCGCCAGGCCGGAGGCGTTGTAGGCCTGCGTCAGCGCCCGCGCGTGTCCTGCGTCTTGCGCAGCCGCCATGCCCGGCACTGCGGCCAGCAGGATGGCGATCGTAGCGGTTCGGGCCACCGGCCCCGTGCGGTATCGCATCGGCACTCCCCAGACGTGTTCATCCGCCGCGACTTTGCGGGCCCAATGCATCGAAAAGATGATTGAATCCGGGCACCGGCGGGCGCGGCGGGCCGCAGTCGGCCGCTCATTTGAGCGCCCTTTCGCTGCAACAAGACGCGTGACGGGGCCGGCGCCCCCGGCTATACAGCAACCGCCCGAAGCGACCTCCGACATCCTGTCCCGGCAAGCGAATTGGATAGGAAAATTAATTAGTTGGGGCGATCTTTGGCGGGCCCTTGCCGCCGCTGCGCGGGGCAGGTCAGTTAGGCTGCGCGGCGGGGGGCGATTCGTCGCGAGCTGCACCCGCGGGACACGGAGGGGTCGAGAATTTCGTCATGCCGATCACCCTTCTCGACATCATCCTGATCGGCGTCATGCTGGTGTCGGCGCTGCTGGCGATGATCCGCGGCTTCATGCGCGAGATCCTGTCGATCGCCGCCTGGGTGATCGCGGCGGTGGCGACGCTCTACGCCTATTCGCGGCTGCTGCCCTACGCGAAGTCGTATTTCAACAACGACATCATCGCAGCCGGCGCCGTGATCGGGGGCACCTTCCTGGGCACGCTGCTGATCGTCTCGATCATCACGGTCCGTTTCTCCGACATGGTTCTCGACTCGAGGGTCGGCGCACTCGACCGCACGCTCGGCTTCCTGTTCGGGCTGGCGCGCGGGCTGATCATCGTGGTGGTCGCCTTCCTGTTCTTCGCCTGGCTGGTTCCCCCGCGCACGCAGCCGGCCTGGGTCGCCAACGCCAAGTCGCGGGTCGTGCTGCAATCGACCGGCGACTGGCTGATCTCAATGTTGCCGGACGACCCCGAAAGCACCATCTTGAGGCGGTTGAAACGTCCCAAACCGGACGAGGGCGGCGAACCTGCGGACAGCCCGCCCGGGCAGCGTTCCTGACGCGAGGAAAGGCACGAGCAGCGCATGACATCCCTTACCGAAGCTGCCGCCTGCTCGTTCGATCTCGACGGCGACCGCCTGCGCGAGGAATGCGGCGTCTTCGGCGTGTTCAGCCATCCCGATGCCGCCGCCATCACCGCGCTCGGCCTGCACGCGCTCCAGCATCGCGGCCAGGAGGCCGCCGGCATCGTCTCCTTCGACGGCAAGCGCTTCCACTCCGAGCGGCGCATGGGGCTCGTCGGCGACAACTTCTCCCGCCGCGAAGTGATCGACCGCCTGCCCGGCATGCAGGCCATGGGGCACGTGCGCTATTCCACCACCGGCGAAACCATCCTGCGCAACGTGCAGCCGCTGTTCGCCGAGCTCGACGGCGGCGGATTTGCGGTCGGCCACAACGGCAACCTGACCAACGGCATCGCGCTGCGCCGCCAGCTCGTGCACGAAGGCGCGCTGATGCAGTCGACCACCGACACCGAGGTGATCCTTCACCTGGTGGCGCGGGCGCGCAAGAACCGCTTCATCGACCGCTTCATCGAGGGATTGCGCCAGCTCGAAGGCGCCTACTCGTTCGTGGCGCTGACCAACAAGAAGCTGATCGGCGCCCGCGACCCGCTCGGCATCCGCCCGCTGGTAATCGGCAGGCTCGACGGCGCGCCCATTCTGGCCTCCGAGACCTGCGCGCTCGACATCATCGGCGCCAAGTACATCCGCGACGTGGAGAACGGCGAAGTCGTGGTGTTCGACGACGACGGCATGCATTCGCACAAGCCGTTCCCGCCGATGCCTGCGCGCCCCTGCATCTTCGAATATATCTACTTCGCGCGCCCGGATTCGATCGTCGGCGGCCGGCCGGTCTATCACGTGCGCAAGACCATGGGCGGCGAGCTTGCGCGCGAGGCGCCGGCGGTGGCCGACGTCATCATTCCGGTGCCTGACTCCGGCGTTCCCGCGGCGATCGGCTTCGCGCAGGCGTCTGGGATTCCCTACGAACTCGGCATCATCCGCAACCATTACGTCGGCCGCACCTTCATCGAGCCGACCCAGCAGATCCGCCAGCTCGGGGTGCGCCTGAAGCACTCGGCCAACCGCGCCGTGGTCAACGGCAAGCGGATCGTGCTGATCGACGATTCCATCGTGCGCGGCACGACCTCGACCAAGATCGTGCAGATGATGCGCGATGCCGGCGCACGCGAGGTGCATTTCCGCATTGCCTCGCCGCCGATCACGCACCCCGACTATTACGGCATCGACACGCCGGAGCGCGACAAGCTCCTTGCCGCCACTCACGACCTCGAAGGAATGCGCAGCATCATCGGCGCCGACTCGCTGGCCTTCCTCTCGGTCGAGGGCATCTACCGGGCCATGGGCTACGAGCAGCGCGATCCGGTTCGGCCGCAGTTCACCGACCACTGCTTCACCGGCGACTACCCGACGCCGCTGACCGATCAGTCGGCACAGACGGCCGGACCGCGGCAGCTGTCGCTGCTGGCGGAAGCGAGCTGATCGCCGGGCCTGGCACGGCGCGGTGTTGCGGCATCCGCCTTCGCTGCCGGCCAGTCGAACCCTGCAAGGGTGCGCTATGAACCAGCCAGCCAGCCAAGACGCGCGACGCTTCGCGGCGATGCAGACGGGTGACCCGGCGCCCTGGTTCCGCCAGCGCGCAACCAGTCACCCGAACTACTCGTTCGACAGCGTTGCGGGGCGGTACGTCGTGATGTTGTTCCTGGTTGGCGCCGGCGACGATGCGGGCCGCTCCGCCGTCGAGGCCGTGCTCGCCAACGCCGCGCTTTTCGATGACGCGACGGTCTGCTTCTTCGGCGTCACCGTCGACCCCGCCGACCAGAGCGAAGGACGCCTGCGCGAGCGCATTCCGGGCATCCGCTATTTCTGGGATTTCGACGGCACGGTGTCGCGGCTGTACGGCGCGCTGCCGGTCGATTCGAAGCCGGGCGACCGCGAACTGCCCGCGCGCCGCTTCTGGCTCGTGCTCGACCCGACCTTGCGCATCCGTGCCGTCTTCCCGTTCGCCGTCGACGGCCGGCACGAGCCCGTATTCGACTACATCCGGCAGCTACCGCCGCCGGCGCGGTTTGCGGGCGTCGAAGTCAACGCGCCGATCCTGGTGCTTCCGGACGTGTTCGACATCGACCTGTGCAAGCGCCTGATCGGCCTCTATGACGCCCACGGCGGCGAAATCTCCGGCTTCATGCAGGAGGAAGGCGGCAAAACCGTCGCCAAGCACGACCCTCAGCGCAAGGTGCGCAGGGACTATCTGATCCAGGACCGCGAGATCATCCAGCTCATCCAGCGTCACGTGCGGCGCAAGATCGCGCCCGAGATCCAGAGGGTTCACCACTTCCACGCCACGCGGATGGAGCGCTACATCGTCTGCTGCTATTCCGCCGAGGAGGGGGGGCATTTCTTTCCGCATCGCGACAACACGACCAAAGGTACGGCGCATCGGCGGTTTGCGGTGTCGATCAATCTGAACGACGACTTCGACGGCGGCGAGCTGAGCTTCCCGGAATACGGCGCGAAGAGCATCAAGATCCCGGTCGGCACCGCGGTCGTGTTTTCGTGCTCCCTGATGCACGCGGTGTCCAAGGTCACCCGCGGCCGGCGTTACGCCTTCCTGCCGTTCCTCTACGACGACGCGGCCGCCAAGATTCGCGAAGCCAACAACCCGCACCTGGGCGAAGGCGTCGCCCGCTATGGCGGCCCCTGAGCCCGCATGACGTCCCCCCTCGCCGACCGCATTGCCCTGGTCACCGGCGCCTCGCGCGGAATCGGCTGCGCCACCGCGCTGGCGCTGGCGCGCGCCGGCGCGCATGTGGTCGCGGTCGCGCGCACCGTCGGCGGGCTCGAGGAGCTGGACGATGCGATCCGCGCCGCCGGGGGCTCGGCCACGCTGGTGCCGCTCGACCTGCGCGACACCGACGGCATCGCGCGGCTGGCGCAGGCGCTGAACGAGCGCTATCGGCGGCTCGACGTGCTGGTCGGCAACGCCGGCGTGCTCGGTCCGCTGTCGCCCCTGGGGCATGTCGAGCCGCAAGCCTGGGACGAGGTGATTGCCGTCAACGTCACCGCCAATTTCCATCTGATCCGCACGATGGACCCGCTCATTCGCGCATCCGAAGCCGGGCGCGTGGTGTTCGTCTCGTCCGGCGCCGCTTTCAACATCCGCGCCTATTGGGGGCCTTACGCGATATCCAAGGCGGCGCTGAATGCGCTGGCGCGCACCTATGCGGCGGAGACCGCGACGACGGCTGTCCGCGTCAACCTGTTCAATCCCGGACCGACCCGCACGCGCATGCGCGCCGCCGCCATGCCGGGCGAGGATCCGATGACGCTCAAGACCGCCGAACCGGTGGCCGAGAAGATCGTGGCGATGTGCCTGCCGGAATTTCAGGAAACCGGGATGCTCTACGACTATCGCCAGGGACGCTTGCTGGCGCCCGCCTGACGTTCAGCGCCAATCCAAAAATGTCAGGATCGCCTCGCCCATGACAAGGCTGCGGTCGTTCGCGGACAGGAAGGCCAGCTCCTGCGCGAAATGCTCCACATACATCCGGTAGGGATACTTGCCGCGCTGATGGGTCAGGTCGGTGCCAAAGAAGCAGCGCTGCGGCCCGAACGCTTCGATCAGGCGCTTGAGATGCGGCGTCATGTCCCGGAACGGATAGGCTTCGCTGGAAAATCCCGGCACCGCCGACAGCTTCACCGCCACGTTCGGATAGCGTGCGAACGGTACGATGATGTCGAGGCGGGGTCCGACCCGCTTGTATTGCGGCCCGCGCGTCGCCTGTCCGAAGTGATCGATGATCAGCCGCAGCCGCGGATGCGCCTGCGCAATCCGGCCGATCTGCTCGGGCGCGTCAGGCGCGAAGATCATGATCGGAACGTCGGCCTCCTCGGCCGCCGCCCACAGCCAGTCGGCGGTGCCGTCGACGATCCACTGGGTCTTTTCGTGGTTGAAGGCGACGCGGATGCCGAGCATGCCCTGCTGGCGTTTCCAGCCCGGCAGCAGCGCCTTCGACGCCGGGTCTTCGAATGCGAGGCGACCCATCACCGCAAAGCGGTCAGGATGCGCCGCGGCCGCCTCCAGCGCGTGATCGTT
>Ga0209172_10007450_pt1 | contig 11333 bp, 12 predicted proteins | sample LarsenN4metaG_FD_184113 | JGI IMG/M metagenome (GOLD analysis project Ga0209172, IMG submission 184113) | Hot spring sediment bacterial and archeal communities from British Columbia, Canada, to study Microbial Dark Matter (Phase II) - Larsen... ... | reverse complement strand
ACGGTCGTAGAACTGCTCGGCCGCGGCCTGCGTCCCGCCCGAAGAACGAAGGCACCGCGCAATCGGGTCCGCTAACGCGCGTAGAGGGCGCGCGCGGGGGCCAGGCCACGGACGCGCGCGGATCGGCACGGAGCGGGGGATTGTCGCGCTCGGCCGTCCGCCGCCTGGAGTGTCGCTGGAGAGCGGGCTAACGTGAGGGCAGCATGGACCACCACCCCGTAGTCAAGGACGTCCGCTTCTTCCTCGCCCACACGCCGGGGCTCGTCCGCCACGGCTCCAAGCCTTCCCGCGAGATCGCCAAGGACCCGTCCCTCTGGGAGACCATCCGCGCTTCTCTTCGCGGCTACGATGACGCCTTGGCCTACGCGCCCCACCAGGTGCTGCTCGGCAACCTGACGCCGGACGCGCTCGCCGGCCTGCCCGCGCCCTGGTACGAAAACCCCCTGCCCGAGGCATCGGCGTCCGGCCCCCACGGCGAGATCGTGGACGAGGAGCTCTTCTACGCGTTCCTCAAGGCCGCCGACGATTTCGACCTCGTCCACCTCGAGGAAGCCTTCGTCGAGCGCGTGCGGACGCGGCTCGCCGGCCACCGCCTCCACGGCGGCCGCGACCTCGAGCACCTCCAGGGTTCCCCGCCGGCGGCGATCGATGCCTTCCTCGACCAGGGCGCGGCGCCCCTCCTTCTGCGCGGCGGCGAGACCATCGGCGCCGTGCGGACGGACTACGCCGAAGACGCCTCGCTCGCGCCCGAGGTCCTGCTCGAGAACCTGGCGGCGAAGGCGGCGGCCACGATGGCCCTGCGCGCCCTCCTCGCCGATACCGCCACTGCCGCCGCGAAGGTCGACTACGTCATCGGCTCCGGCGAGGAGGCCGTCGGCGACCGCTACAACCGCGGCGGCGGCAATCTGGCGAAGGCGGTGGCGGAGGCGAGCGGCTGCGTCAACGCCACCGGGTCGGACGTGAAGGCGTTCTGCTGCGGCCCCGTGCACGCCATGGTCGTCGCCGGCGGTCTCGTGGCTTCCGGCGTCTTCGCCAACGTCGCGGTGGTGGGCGGCTGTTCGCTGGCGAAGCTGGGCATGAAATTCCGCGGCCACCTCCAGAGCGAGGTCCCCGTCATGGAGGACGTGCTCGCCGGCTTCGCCCTGCTCATGGGCCCGGACGACGGCGAAAGCCCGCGCCTGCGGCTGGACAGCGTCGGACGCCACACGGTCGGGGCGGGCTCGGCGCAGCAGCAGATCATGACGGCGCTGGTGGAGGAGCCGCTGGCGCGCCTCGGCCTCGGCTTCAACGACATCGGCAAGTACGCGACGGAGCTGCACAACCCGGAGATCACGGATACGGCCGGCAGCGGCGACGTGCCGCGCACGAACTACCGCCTCATCGCCGCCCTGGCAGCGCGGCGGGGCGAGATCGCGGCGGGGCCGGAGGCGCGGGACCGCTTCGTCAGGGAGCACGGCATGCCCGGCTTCTCGCCCACGCAGGGGCACGTCGCCTCCGCGGTGCCGTACCTGGGCCACGCCCTGGACGCCCTGCGCCGCGGCGAAATGCGCCACGCCATGTTCCTGGCGAAGGGGAGCCTCTTCCTCGGCCGCATGACCCACCTCTCGGACGGCGAGTCCTTTATCCTGGAGGCAAACCCGGGTTCAGGCTAGGGCGCCGGCCCGGGCCGGCTCGGCCGCGACGGTCTCCGTTCGCCGATTGCCCAACGGCGTCTGCGCTGGCATGCTGAGGCCGACATTTCGAGCGCGATAGCGGTCAAGGGAAGCACATGGAGCTGAAAGGCAAACGCGTCATCATCCTGGGAGAGCGCGACGGCGTCCAGGCGCCGGCGATCGAGGCCTGCATCCGGTCCGCGGGCGCCGAGCCGGCGCTCGTCCAGACGCACTGCTTCGTCTGAACGGCCGCCGGTGCGCTTGACCTGGACGGTCAAGAGGGAGTGATGGCCGTAGCCGAGAAGGAAGGCGCTGACGGCCTCGTCGTGGTCCTGGGATCGCCGAGCGCCGAAAGCGCCGAGATCTACGCCCGCACCGTCACGGAAGGCGACCCTTCCTGGGTAGGGCCGCTGGCCGGCGTGGCCCTGGGGCTGCCCGTGTACCATGTCCTCGAGCCCGAGATGAAGCGGCAGTTCGACCCCGCCGTCTACGAGGAGCAGGTCGCGATCATGGAGAGCGTCCTCGATGTCGACGAGATCGTCGAGGCCGTGCGCCGCGTCCGCGAGAGCGCGGCCAAGGACGGATGAGCCGTGACCGTGCCGCCCGGTTGCCCGGCAAGCCTTTCATGATCTCCCCGGCGACGAAGGAAACGGCAGCGCCATGGACGTAGTCCTCTACACGAAGCAGCACAACTGCGCCCCCTGCGAGGAGGCAAAGCGCTTCCTCAAGGAGCACCGGATCGTCTACACGGAGAAGGACGTCGAGGACAGCCGCGAGAACCTCATGGAGCTCGTCAAGCAGTACCGGATCATGACCGTCCCCGTGATGGTGGTCGAGGGCAAGCCGGTCAAAGGCTTCGACAAGGACGAGTACGCCAGGGCGCTCGGGCTCGCCTAGCGGACCGCCGGGCCGCTGGAACAATCGATGGAAGCAGCAGGCAGCGCCGGCGGCTCCGGGGCGCCCGGCGCTTCTTTCCGCTTTTCGCCGCGTCCCAACCGCGCCCACCTCGTCCGCTGGCGCCCGTGGGGCGAGGAGGCCTTCGCCGAAGCAAGACGTGTCGATAGGCCGGTAGCGCTCTTCATCACGGCCTTCTGGTGCGGCTTCTGCCAGCGTCTGGACGAGACCGCCCTCTCAGACGAAGAGGCGATCACGCTCCTCAACGGCCTCTACGTCCCGGTCCGCCTGGAAGAAGCGGAGCGGCCTGACGTCGACGTGCGCTACAACCAGGCCGGCGCCTGGCCGGCCATCGTCCTCCTGACGCCCGGCGGCGTCCAGCTGGCCGGCGTCCACTACGTGCCGGCGGACGAGTTCGCCTCCCTGTTGGTCCGCGCTCTCGACTTCTACCAGCGCAACCGGGCGTGGCTGGCCGAGTCCGAATCGCGGGGCGCGGCCGGCATGCGCCAGGACCTGCCCGAGGAGCCGGCGCCGCTGAGCGCCGCAATCGCCGACGAGGTCGCGGGCATGCTCGAAGGCCTCGCCGACGCGGAGTTCGGCGGCTTCGGCGCGGAGCTGAAGATGCTCCATCCGGAGGCCAACGATTTCCTCCTCCACCTCTACGAGACCACAGGCGAGAGCTGGTGTCTGGAGCACGTCTTGGTCACGCTGCGCCGCCTGCGCGCCAGCGCCACCTATGACCGCCAGGACGGCGGCTTCTACCGCTACTCCTCGCGACGAGACTGGCAGGAGCCGCACCCGGAAAAGCTCCTGGCCGACCAGGCAGCCCTCCTCGCGAACTACCTCCACGCCTTTCGCCTCAGCGGCGCCGGCGAGATGCGGCGCGCGGCGGAAGAGCTCATCGCCTACATGGACGGCGTCCTCGGGGCATTGGACCCGCCCTTCTTTTACGGCTGCCAGGACTACGTCGGCTTCGACGGCGGGGACGGCGGCCGGCGCTCCTTCCTCGATACCCACCTTTACTGCGACGCAAACGCGCGCGCAGCCTCGGCGTACTTCGATGCCTGGCGCGTCCTCGGCGCCGCCGCCTGCCGCGACCGTGGGGCCGCGCTGGTGGAGGCGCTTTGGCTACGCTTCCGGTCCCCGGATGGCGGCGTGTACCACTACTGGGACGGCGCGCCCGCCGTCCCGGGCCTCCTCCAGGACGCCGTGGCGGCGGGCGCGGCGCTGGCCGGCGCCTACGAGACGAACGGCGATGCTGCGAGTCTCGAACGCGCCCGCGAGCTCGCGGCCTACGTCCTCGACCGCCATAGGGCGCCCGGGGGCGGCTTCTACGACATCGCATCGCCGGGCCCGGACCGGCTCGCCACCCGCCTGCGGTTGCTGTCCCAGAACGCCGCGGCGGCCCGGTTTTTCCTCCGGCTGCACGGCCTTACCGGCGAGGAGGGCTACAGGGAGGCCGCGGCCTGGGCGCTGCGCCCCTTCCCCAACTCGCACCGCGCCCAGGGCGCGTTCGCGGCCGGCTTCGGCCACGCGGTGTCGCTCCTGGCCTCGGCGTGACTTTTCGGGTGCGCGCTCCCGGCGCTGCGGCACGGATGCACGCCGGAAGCATCCTTGTCGATAAAGTAGACGTGGGCCTAAGTTCGCGCCTCCCACTCGGCGTCCTGGCCGGCGCCGGCCTCGCCTACTGGCTGCTCCTGCTGGCGGCCTGGGGCGGCCTGGCCCCGGGCGTCCCCGACTCCCTGCAGCGCGTCCTCCTTCTCCTGCTCATCCTCGGGGGCTGCCCCCTGGCGTTCATCGCCGTCCGCGGCGTCCGCGACGGCACCGCCGCCGAGCTGGAGAACATGGCCTTTACGGATGACCTCACGGGGCTGCCCAACCGCGCCTACTTCCTGGCGGAGCTGGAGAAGGCGCTCGCGCGGTCGGCGCGCATGCGGCGGCAGGTGGCGGTCCTGTTCGTGGACCTCGACCGCTTCAAGGTCTTCAACGACACCATGGGCCACGCCGCCGGGGACAGGCTCCTCGCCGAGGTCGCGCGCCGCATCCGCCGCCAGGTCAGGAGCGGCGAGACGTTCGCGCGCCTTGGCGGGGACGAGTTCACCGTCCTCCTGGAGGGAATCGGCACGGCCGCCGACGCCGAGATCGCCGCGAACCGGTTCCTCACCTGCCTGCGAAGCCCGTTCATCATCGAGGGCCACGAAGTCTTCGCCGGAGCGAGCATCGGCATCGCGGTCAGCTCCGGCGAGTTCATCTCGCCCGACGAGCTGGTGAGGCGGGCGGACGTGGCCCTCTACGAGGCCAAGGCCGCGGGCCGGGCCTGCTACCAGGTCTTCAGGCAGCAGGGCGAGACCCGTTTCACGGTGGAGCGCCTTGCATTCGACACCGACCTGCGGACCGCGGTGGAGCACGACGAATTCTGCCTCTACTATCAGCCGGAGGTGCGGCTCAGCGACGGCGCCGTGGTGGGGTTCGAGGCGCTCGTGCGCTGGCAGAACCGGGACCGCGGCCTCCTGCCGCCGAGCGAGTTCCTGCCGGTGGCGGAAGACCTGGGCATCCTCTCGTCCATAGGCCGCTGGGTGCTGCGCGCTGCCTGCCGGGAAGCGGCAAGCTGGCCTGAGCGCTGCCCCGGCAGCGTGCCCCTTAGCGTAGGCGTGAACGTATCCCCGGCGGAGTTTCGCCGCCGCGAGCTGGTGAGCGAGGTCCGGGCCGTGCTGGCGGAGACCGGCCTGCAGCCCTCACGCCTGAAGCTGGAGATCCTGGAGACCGCCCTCATGGACGACCATGAGACAACCCTGGAGACGCTCCAAGCCCTGCGCTCCCTCGGCGTGAAGCTCGCCATCGACGACTTCGGGGCCGGATACTCGTCGATGCGTTACCTGCGAGACTTCCCCATCGACACGCTGAAAATCGACCGCTCGTTCGTGGCGGAAGTGGACAAGGACCCGCGGGCGGTGGCGATCATCCGCAGCCTCGTCTCCCTGGCGCACGGCCTCGGCATCGAGGTCGTGGCGGAGGGCGTCGAGACGATCCCGCAGCTGAAGCTTTTGCTGGAAGCGGGCTGCGACCGCGCCCAAGGCTTCCTGTTCGCGCGGCCGATGCCGGCGGAGGCCCTGCCGCCGTACGTGGCTTCCCTCGAGCAGCGCGAGGCGGCGCAGGCGCGCAAGGCGGGCTGAGGCCGGCAGCTCCCAGCGACCGCGCCCCGCCGGCCGCGCGCGTTCATTGACACGTCTCCGGCGCCGCTCCTAAGATCGGTTAAGAAATAGTAAACAACCTTCACAGGTTCGTCTTGATCCAAGCTTTGCAAGGACAGGGAAAGGAAGGTCACAATGCCCACGGCCATTGTCGTGAGCATCGCGGTGGTGCTCGCGCTGGCGGTAGGGGCTCTCGTCGGATACCTTTTGCTCGCCCGGAGGGAGAAAGGGAAGCTCGACGCAGCGTCTGCTGACGCCGAGAGGCTGCTAGCCGAAGCCCAGACCAAGGAAAAGGAGATCCTCCTCGAAGCCAAGGAGGAGGCGATCCGCATCCGCGCCCAGGCCGAGGCCGAGGCGAAGGAGCTGCGTCAACAGGTCCTCCAGCTCGAGCAGCGGATATCCCAGCGCGACGAGAACCTCGACCGCAAGCAGGAACTCATCGACCGCCGCGATAGCGCACTCGCCGAACGGGAGCGGAAACTCGACGAAGCGCGCCGCATCATCGAGGACCTGACCCAGCAGCGCATGGCGGAGCTCGAACGCGTCTCCCACCTGACGCAGGGGGAGGCCCGCACGCTGCTGATGACCGAGATCGAAGCGGAGATCCGGGAAGAAGCCAACCGGCTGGTGCGGCAGATCGAGGCCGAGGCGCGGGAAATGGCCGCGCCCAAGGCGCGCGAGATCCTGACGGCCACCATCCAGCGCATGGCGGCCGAAGCCGTCTCCGAGACCACGGTGACGGTGGTGCCCATCCCCAGCGAGGAGATGAAGGGCCGGATCATCGGCCGCGAAGGCCGCAACATCCGCGCGCTCGAGCACGCCACCGGCGTGGACCTGATCATCGACGACACGCCCGACGCCGTCATGCTGTCCTCCTTCGACGGCGTCCGCCGCGAGGTGGCGCGCCTGGCCCTCACCCGCCTGATCTCCGACGGCCGCATCCATCCCACCCGCATCGAGGAGGTCGTCGAGAAGTCGCGCCAGGACGTGGAGAACGAGATCCGCCAGGCCGGCGAGGAAGCGATGCTGGAGGCGAACGCCCCGGGCCTGCACCCCGAGATCGTGCGCACGCTCGGCCGCCTCAAGTACCGAACCAGCTACGGCCAAAACCAGCTCATGCACGCCGTGGAATCCGCCAAGATCGCGGCCATGCTGGCGCGAGAGATCGGCTGCGACGTCAACGTCCTGCGCCGCGGTGCGTTGCTCCACGACATCGGCAAGGCCGTCGACCGCGAGGTCGAGGGCACTCACGCGATCATCGGTGCGGAACTGGCGCGCCGCTACGGCATCGCCGACCCCATCGCCCACTGCATCGAGGCCCACCACGAAGAGGTGCAGCCGCGCACCCTGGAGGCGCTCCTGGTCCAGGTCGCCGACGCGGTGAGCGGCGGCCGCCCAGGCGCGCGCATGGAGGCGCTGGAGTCCTACATAAAGCGGCTGGAGGCGCTGGAGCAGATCGCGACCAGTTTCGGCGGCGTCGAGAAGGCGTTCGCCGTTCAGGCCGGCCGCGAGGTCCGCATCCTGGTAAAGCCGGAGGCGATCGACGACCTGGGCGCGATGCGGCTGGCGCGAGACGTGAGCCGCAAGATCGAGGAGTCGATGGAGTACCCGGGCCAGATCAAGGTCACGGTGGTGCGGGAGACGCGCGCCACGGACGTCGCGCGCTAGGATGATCGTGTGCGGGTACTGTTTATCGGGGACGTCGTCGGCCAGCCGGGCCGCCGCGCGCTCGCGGAGGTCTTGCCGGCGCTGCGCCAGGAGCTGAGGCTGGACATCGTCATCGCCAACGGCGAAAACGCCGCCGCCGGCCGCGGCCTCACCCACAAGACGGCGAAGGAGATGTTCGCCGCCGGCGTGGACATCCTCACTTCCGGCAACCACATCTGGGACCAGAAAGAGATCATCGAGGAACTGGACTCCGAATCGCCGATCCTCCGTCCCGCGAACTACCCGCCCGGCACGCCCGGCCGCGGCATCCTCCGCCGGGACGGCCTCACCGTCCTCAACCTCCAGGGCCGCACGTTCATGCAGAACATCGACTGTCCTTTCCGCACGGCGGACGCGCTCCTGGCATCGGGGGCGGAAGGGCCCATCGTCGTCGATATGCACGCCGAGGCCACGAGCGAGAAGCTGGCGATGGGCTGGTACCTGGACGGAAGGGTCGCCGCGGTGCTCGGCAGCCACACGCACGTCCCGACGGCGGACGCCCGCATCCTCCCCAAGGGCACCGCCTACATCTCGGACGCCGGGATGACCGGCGCCAGGGACAGCGTCCTCGGCTTCGAGGTGGAGGCTTCACACCGGCTGTTCCTCTCGCAGCTGCCGACGAGGCTGCCCGTAGCCGACAAGGCTACTCACGTTGTCCTCAATAGCGTCCTCGTCGACATTGACGAAGGGACGGGCACGGCCCGCTCGATCGAACGGGTGGACCGGGAGCACGCGTTTGGCTAGCCGGCGCCGGGCGGGCGGGGCCTTGTCCGCAATCGCCCGCTCTACCTCCGGGGTCCGTGATCCGCATGGCTAAGGCAGACTTTCACAATCACAGCACCGCTTCCGATGGGAAGCTGACGCCGGCGCAACTGGTCGATCTCGCGGCGGCAAACGGCGTGAAGGTCTTCGCGCTCACCGACCACGACTCCACGGAGGGGATCGAAGAGGCGCGGCGGGCGGCGGCCGGGCACCCGGGCTTCGTGCTCATCCCGGGTGTCGAGCTGAGCACCGACATCGAAGGCGACGAGGTCCACGTCCTGGGCTATTTCTCCTTCGGCGACCTGCAAAACGCCGACCTGCAGGCGGCTCTCGCCCGCTTCCGCGCCGGGCGGTTCGAGCGCGGGCGGTTGATGACGGAGAAGCTGTCGGCCCTCGGCAAGCCCATCAGCTGGGAGCGCGTGCTCGAAATCGCAGGCGACGCCTCGGTGGGCCGCCCTCACGTCGCGCAGGCGTTGGTGGAGGCCGGTCACGTCGCGAGCATCCCGGAGGCGTTCGAGCTCTACATCGGCCGCAACGGGCCGGCGTACGTCGAGCGGGAGAAGATGACGCCCCTGGAGGCGGTAGAGACGCTGCGCCGCTTCGGCGCGCCTGCCGTCCTCGCCCACCCCAGCTACACGAAGAGCCTTGACGGCATCCTGCCGGGGCTGGTGGACGCCGGGCTTGCCGGCATGGAGGTGTACTATCGCGACTACGCGCCCGAGCTGATCGATACGCTGGCGACGAAAGCGGCGAAGTTCGGCCTCCTGGCGCTCGGCGGCAGCGACTACCACGGCCTGAACAACCCCGGCGAGCGGGAGCCCGGGGACATCCCGCTGCCGGACAGCGTGGCCCGCACTTTCCTGGAAAAAGAGCTTCCGTGGGTGCCGACCGGAGCGCTGAGCTAGAGGAGGCGCCGGAAGGCGCCAGCTACTGCGCCCGCCATCCCCAGGTCGAGACCTATCTTCGTTGCGGCCGCTGCGACACGCCCATCTGCCCGCGCTGCCTGGTGCAGACGCCTGTCGGGGCCCGCTGCCCGGACTGCGCCAACGTCCGTCGCCTGCCCACCTTCGACGTTTCGCCGGCGTACTTCGCGCGCGGCATGGCCGCGGCAGTGCTCAGCGGCCTGCTGGTGGGCGGAATCTGGGCCTACGTTGCCGGAGGCCTCGGCTTCGGGATATTGTTCTCCTTCTTCGTCGGCATGGCGCTCGGCTGGGCGATCAGCGAGTCGGTGAGCCTGGCGACGAACCGGAAGCGGGGGCTCGGCCTCCAGATTTGCGCCGTGCTGGGGGTGCTGCTGGCGTTCGCCGTCCAGGATGCGCTCGCTGCGGAGTTCGCCCGCTCCTCAGGCGACCTCATCGCCGCGGGCGTCGGCGTCTTCTACGCCGCCTCGCGTCTCCGCTCCTGAGGGAGGCTTCCGGGGCGGGCGTTGGGCGCGGCCGCCGCGGCCGTCAGCGAAGGACGATGGCGAGAGCGACGATCAGCGCCAGCAGCATGCCGGCGGTGATCGAGATCCTGCGCAGCTCGCTCACCAGGTAGGCGCGCTCGAAAGTGGGCAGCTGGCCGGTAGCGGCGCTGCGCACGGGGGCCGGCTGCTGTCTCTGCCGCAGCTCCTCCAGCCGCCGCCGCCGCGGCGTCTCCGCCGCGGCCGCCTGGCCGATCCAGTGGGGACGGGTCTCGATGGGCCCGGCGACGCCGTAGTGGGCTGTCGCCGCGGGAGCGGCCACGTCGTCCGCGAAGATGGGGCTGCCGTCGAGGGCGGTGCGCGTCTCCGGCGCGGGCGGGGCGGGGAGCCGGCGCGCCGGCTTGCGCTTCCGGGCCTGCTGCGGGATATGCGCCTGGCGGCGTTTCTTGGGCATACACGGGAATTATATGCCCCGGCCCGCGGCCGGCCCAAATGTCGCGATGCATTGTGTTGTGGGTCAGCAATTCTGTCAGTAGCTAACGGGCCAGTGATTTTGTCAGTGGGGCGGGATCGGGATTCTGTCTATTCATGGACAGAAAGGAACCCCTCACCTTGTCCCTGAGAGAACTACAGCGGCTACACGTGATCGCGGAGGTGGACGCAGGCAGATGGTGCATTGGCCCTTTCGCGTAAGGCCCCGCCTGATACACTGGGGCGTGCAGCAAGAAGGCAGGACCACAATGCTAGAGCAGTCCACCCGCCAGGATATCGTCCACCGCCACGCGCCCCTGCGCCATTCCGCTCCCCTCACCGTCCACACGGAGACCCTGGAGATCGAAACGACCACGGCCCCCGGCTTCCACGACATCACGGACGAAGTCAACGCCGTCGTCGCCGAGGCGGGCGTTCGCTTCGGCCAGGTGACCGTGTTCTCCTGCCACACGACCGCCGCGGTCCGGATCAACGAGAACGAGCCCCTGCTCTTGCGTGACATGGCCCGGACGCTCCGCCAGATCGCCCCCTCCAACGCGTATTACGAGCACAACGACTTCGGCCGGCGGGTGGTCAACATGAACCCGGACGAGTGCGCCAACGGCCACGCCCACTGCCAGCACCTGTTCCTCTCCACGAGCGAGACGATCCCGATCGTCGACGGCAGGCCGGTGCTCGGCACCTACCAGCGCGTCTTCTTCATCGAATTGGACCACCCGCGCGTGCGCCAGGTCATGGTCAGCGTCGTCGGCTGCTGAAGGCGAGCCCGGCTTCTAGAATTGCCATCGCGTAGCCGTCTGCGCGACGTCGTTTTCCCTCATGCCGAAGCAGGTCTCCGGCTCCAGCCTGAAGAGCGGCCCGCCGTTGCCTTCGTCGTCGTAGACGGCGCCGTCCCGGACTCGCAGCGGCCAGTCGTACTTCCGGCTATACGCCTCGGCCGCGCGTTCGAGCGTCGCGGCGTCTGCTACCGGGCGGGCCACGCCTTCCAGGACCACGGCTTCGACCCCGTCTTCGACGCTGAGGGCGCATCGCGGATCGGACCGCAGGTTCCTCGCCTTCCGCGAGGAGGCCGCGGTGCTGAAGAAGAAGCCTCCGTCCAGCCACACGCCCCAGACCGGCATCAGGTGCGGCCGCCCGTCCGGGCGGACGGTCGCCAGCCAGTAATTGTGGCTCTCGCGCAGCCTGTCTTCCGCCCAGCGCCAGGGCAGCAGTCCTTCGGCGTCCTGGGGGACG
>Ga0209172_10007449_pt1 | contig 11333 bp, 6 predicted proteins | sample LarsenN4metaG_FD_184113 | JGI IMG/M metagenome (GOLD analysis project Ga0209172, IMG submission 184113) | Hot spring sediment bacterial and archeal communities from British Columbia, Canada, to study Microbial Dark Matter (Phase II) - Larsen... ... | reverse complement strand
CGGTGGAGCTAACGACACCGCCGACTATGGCTACGCGACATCTGCACAGGCTGTCACGGTCGCGCTCGATTCCTTCGGGTCCGCGACGGTCACGGTCGTCGCCGGCAGCGACGTCGACACGATCTCGGGCTTCGAGAACATAACGGGTGGCGCTGGCAACGACTCCCTCGCCGGTAATCAGTCCGACAATGTCCTGAATGGCGGCAGCGGCAACGATACGCTAAGCGGCGGTGCTGGAAACGATACACTGATCGGCGGCTCGGGCACGGACACTGCGGACTATACGTACGCGTCTTCGGGCGCGACGGTGAACCTGGCGCTCTCCGGTGCCACGGTGTCCGGCTCGGAGGTCGACAGCCTCTCCGGGATCGAGAACGTTCTCGGCGGAAGCGGCAACGATGTTCTGACAGGCAGCAGCGGCGCCAACAGCCTCGTCGGCGGCGACGGCAATGATCGTCTCGATGCCGGCGGCGGCAATGATACCCTCGTGGGCGGTAACGGCGACGATACGCTGATCGGCGGGTCGGGCAACGATAGTCTGGTCGGTGGCGTCGGTGCCGATGCCGTCGACTACGGCACGGCAACTCAGAACTTGACCGTGACGCTCGACGCATCCGGTGGTGCCGTCGTGACCGTGACGGCTGGCTCAAACGTCGACGTGCTTTCCGGCATCGAGAACGTCATCGGTGGCAGCGGTAACGACTCGATCACCGGAAATTCCGACGCCAACAGCCTGTCTGGTGGCGACGGCAACGATCGGCTCGACGGCGGTTCCGGCAACGATACGCTCCTCGGCGGAAACGGCGACGATACGCTCTTCGGCGGGGCCGGCAGCGACAGCCTCGTCGGCGGCGCTGGGATCGATACGGCGGACTATGCCTATGCCACGCAGGGCTTCAGCCTAGCACTCGACTCGCTCGGCGCCGGCACGCTGACGGTGGTCGTCGGCAGCGATGTGGATAGCGTCTCGGGGATCGAGCACGTCGTCGGCGGCAGCGGCGCTGACACGATCTCAGGGAACTCTGACGCCAACAGTCTATCGGGCGGCGACGGCAATGATCGGCTCGACGGCGGTGCCGGCAACGATACGCTGGTCGGCGGCAATGGCGACGATATGCTGATCGGCGGCGCTGGGAACGATAGTCTCGTCGGGGGCACCGGCAATGATACCGCCGACTACGGAACGGCCACGCAGAACCTGAGCGTGTCCCTTGACAGTAGTGGCAACGCGATTCTCACGGTGGTCGTCGGCTCGAACGTCGACACTCTGTCCGGAATCGAGCACCTCATCGGCGGTTCCGGGAACGATATGTTCAATGGGAACGCTCAGGGCAATGTAATCTCCGGCGGCAGCGGAAACGATACGCTCGATGGAGCAGGAGGGGATGACTTTGTCGCCGGTGACGGCGGAGACGATATCCTTCGGGGCTCGGCAGCCGGAAACGACACGCTCGACGGCGGCGCCGGCACTGACGTGGCCTCTTATTTCGCTGAAACTGTGGGGGTCACCGCGACGCTGCTGGACAATGGGACCGGCACGGCAACCTTCGCGTCGTCGGCGGCGACGAACGTGCTGATCGGGATCGAGAACATCAATGGCAACGACAGCGGCGCCGATGTCCTGACTGGAAACATCTTTGCAAACTCGTTGTCCGGCTTCGGCGGAAACGATGCCCTCTATGGTGCAGGCGGCAACGATACGCTCAATGGCGGGAACGGTGCCGACTCGCTCTCCGGCGGGACCGGTAGCGACAGCCTCGTCGGCGGCGCCGGCATCGATACGGCGGATTACGCTTATGCCTCGCAGGGCTTCAGTCTCACACTCGACTCGCTTGGTGCGGCGACAGTCACGTTGGTTCTCGGCAGCGATGTGGATACCGTCTCCGGGATCGAGCACATTGTCGGAGGTAGCGGCAATGATACGATCTCTGGAAATTTGAACGCCAACAGTCTATCGGGCGGCGACGGCAACGATCATCTCGACGGCGCGGCCGGCGACGATACCCTCGACGGTCAGAATGGCGACGACACGCTGATCGCTGGTGCCGGCAACGATCAGTTCATCGGCGGCAGTGGCCTCGATACCGCTGATTACTCCGCTGCGGCACAGAGCCTGATTATCGCGCTCGACGGCTCCGGCAATGCTACCGTCACGGTCACGGTCGGCACCGATGTCGATACGTTGTCGGGGATCGAGAACCTGATCAGCGGATCGGGGAACGATGCGCTCACTGGCAATGCGTCCGCCAATGCGCTGGACGGCGGCAGCGGCGACGACACGCTGCGTGGCGCAGAGGGCAACGATACCCTGACCGGCGGTACCGGGAACGATACAGTCGACTATGCGTATACGTCTCAAGGGCTGACGTTCAGTCTCGACCCGCTTGGGGCTGCGACCGTGACGGTCGTCTTGGGCTCCGACGTCGATGCGATTTCAGGCATGGAGCACGTCGTCGGCGGGTCGGGGAATGACTCGATCGCCGGAAATACGTCCGCAAACAGCCTCGGCGGCGGTGATGGAAACGACCGTCTGTCCGGCGACGGCGGGAACGATACGCTCGACGGAGGCTATTTCGACGACACTCTGATCGGCGGCACCGGGAACGATAATCTCGTGGGCGCTGCCGGCAACGATACGGCGGATTACGGCTATGCGTCCAATGGCCTGACGTTCGGTCTCGACTCGCTCGGCGCCGCGACGGTGACGGTCGCCATCGGCTCCGATGTGGATACGATTTCCGGTTTCGAGCATGTCGTCGGCGGCTCGGGCAACGACTCGATCACTGGCAACAGCACCGCCAACAGCCTTTCGGGCGGCAACGGAAACGATACGCTGTCGGGTGACGACGGTAACGATACGATCCGCGGCGAGAACGGCAACGATACGCTTTTCGGCGGGAACGGTGACGACTCACTCGTCGGCGGCGCCGACGCCGGCAACGACCGTCTCGAGGGCGGCTCCGGCGCGGACACGCTGCGGGGCAACGATGGCGACGACACGTTGATCGGCGGCGCGGGGAACGACGAACTTAACGGAACTAACGGCATTGATACGGCCGACTACTCTTACGTGTCGCAGGATTTGACGCTCGGGCTCAATACGTTCGGCGACGCGACCGTTACGGTGGTGCTGAATTCCGACGTCGACATCATCTGGGGTATCGAGAATCTCGTCGGTGGGTCCGGAAACGACTCGATAAGTGGAAACGCCTCGGCCAATAGCCTTTCAGGCGGCAATGGTGACGATACGCTGGTCGCCGGCCAGGGCAACGATACGTTCGCCGGCGGCGCCGGGAACGACGTGGTCGATTTCAGCTATACGGCTCAGGCCCTGACGTTCGGTCTCGACTCGCTCGGAGTTGCGACCGTAACCGTTCTCGTCGGTTCCGATGTCGACGTGCTCTCCGGGATCGAGCACATCTTCGGCGGCACGGGCAACGACTCGATCACCGGTAATTCGTCCGCTAACAGTCTCTTTGGCGGTAACGGCAACGACACGCTGCTGGGGGGCGAGGGCCACGATACGCTGCGTGGAGAGAACGGTAACGATACGATCTTCGGCGGCATCGGCGACGATCTGCTGATCGGTGGCGCGGATGCCGGCAACGACCGTCTCGAAGGCGGCTCGGGTGCTGACGCGATCTACGGCAACGACGGCGACGACACACTGAGTGGCGGCGCGGGGAACGACGAACTGGTCGGTTCCAACGGCATCGATACGGCAGACTACTCCTATGCGACGCAAAATCTCACGCTCGGGCTCAACTCGCTCGGTGACGCGACCATTACGGTGGTGATTGCTTCGGATGTCGACTCGATTTGGAGCATAGAGAACCTGATCGGAGGGTCGGGCAACGACTCGATCACGGGGAATACGTCCGCCAACAGCCTGGTCGGCGGGGCCGGCGCGGATACGCTCTCGGGTGACGACGGCAACGATGTGCTCCGTGGCGAGAATGGCGACGACACTCTCTATGGCGGGCTCGGCGCCGACGATATCTCGGGAGACGCGGGCAACGATCGCCTCGAGGGTGGAACCGGGAACGATACGCTGTGGGGCGACGTCGGTGACGACACGCTCATCGCGGGCGCGGGGAACGACACCTTCCTCGGCCGGGAAGATACCGATACCGTCGACTACTCGTACACGTCGCAAAATCTGGCATTCGTACTCGCGGCTTCGGGCGACACCGTTGGCGTGACCGTGATTGCGGGTTCGGATGTGGACGTCTTACACGGCGACATCGAGAACATCGTCGGCGGCTCAGGAAACGACCAGCTGACCGGCAATGCCGTTGCCAATCGACTGTTCGGCGGTCTTGGAAACGACGTTCTCGATGGAGCGGACGGCGACGACTATGTCTCCGGTGACGGAGGAGACGACGTCCTTCGCGGCTGGGCGACAGGCAATGATACGCTCGATGGCGGGACCGGTACGGACGTTGCTTCGTTCTTCATGGAAACCGTCGGTGTGACGGCCACTCTCAATGACGGAACCGCCGGAACTGCGACGCTATCCACGAGTGCTTCCGTCAAGACGCTCATCAGCATCGAGAATATCAACGGCAACACCGGCATCGATGTTCTGACCGGTAATTCCTCCGCCAACGTTTTCAACGGTTTCAGCGGCGACGATACGATGTACGGCGGCGGCGGAAACGATACGCTCGATGGCGGCGGGGGTAACGACTATTTCCAGGGCGGCGCCGGCAACGACAGCATCAACGGCAATCTGGACTCCGATACCGTCGATTATTCGTATGCGACTGCTGGGCTGACGTTCGCGCTCGACGGGCTCGGCGCAGCGACCGTGACGGTCTCGGCCTCCGATGTCGATGAGCTGGTCGGGATCGAGAACATCGTCGGCGGTTCGGGCCGGGACTCGATCACCGGCAATTCGGCGGCGAATGCACTATATGGCGGCGCCGGCAACGATACGCTGCTCGGCGGTTCCGGGAACGACACGCTCAGCGGCGGCGCCGGCAACGATAGCATTGCCGGTGAGGTCGGGAACGACTGGCTGGACTATAGCTATACGTCACAGGACGTGACGATCTCGCTCAACTCGATCGGCAACGCGACGGTCACGGTGTCTGCGACCGACGTCGACACCATAACCGGCATGCAAGGTCTGCTCGGTGGATCGGGCAACGACAGCTTCACGACGACGCAGACCGGCACGACGCTGTCCGGCGGCGGCGGAAACGATACGCTGACGGGCAACTCCAGCAGCGATATCGTCGACTACACGTACACGTCGGAAAATCTGACTATCGGGCTCAACGCGTCGGGCAACGCGACGGTCACGGTCGTTCTGGCTTCCGATGTCGACCGGCTTGCCGGCATCGAGCACCTCATCGGCGGTGGTGGCAACGACTCGCTGACGGGCAATGCGTCCGACAACAGCCTCACGGGCGGCGCCGGTAACGACACGCTCGCAGGAGGTCTTGGTGACGACTTCCTGTTCGGCGGCACGGGGAGCGATACGTTCCATTTCGTGTTCGCCGCCGGCCAGAGTTGGGGCGCCGATACGATCTCTTCGTTCGACGATGGCTTCGACATGATCCGCGTCGATGTGCCTGTGCCGGGCGACATCACGGGGCTGACCTTCGGCGACTACTTCGAGATCGTCACGGTCGGATCGGATACGCTGGTCACCATCAAGTCGGGCGGGCCGCTCACGAGCAATGGGGAGTCGATCCTCATCAACAACATCACGGCGCCCAGTATCACGTTCGCGGACTTCTCGTTCATCTAAGTGGGCGGGCTTGTCCTGCCGACCCGGGGTGACGGCCGGACCATAGCCGGCTATGTGGTGCGGACGGGGGTGCTCCCCGACCGATAGACCACTGCCAACCCTGGTTTCGATGCCCGCCCCGTCCCGTAAGCCGACCGAAGCCGCGCCGCCCCGAATGGGGGCGCTCGCCAAGCTGCCAATTTTCCTTGATCTCGAGGGGAAGCGGGCGGTGCTGGCAGGTGCGACCGCGCCGGCGGCCTGGAAAGCGGAGTTGCTGGCGGCGGCCGGGGCGAACGTCCACGTCTATGCGAAGGAAGCCGGGCCCGAGATGGCGGGGCTGATCGCGCGCGGCGCGGCCGCCGGGACGATCACGCATCACGCGCGACCTTGGGCGGTCGACGTCTTCGCCGGTGCGGCCATTGCGCTTGCCGACGCTGAGGACGAAGCCGAGGCGCAGGCCTTCTATTGCGCGGCGCGCGCGGCCGGCGTGCCGGTCAACGTGATCGACAAGCCGGATTTCTGCCAGTTCCAGTTCGGCTCGATCGTCAACCGCTCGCCGGTCGTCGTCGCGATCTCGACGGACGGTGCGGCGCCGATCCTCGGCCAGGCGATCCGCCAGCGGATCGAAGTGCTGCTGCCGGCGGCTCTCGCCGAGTGGGGTCGGCTCGCCAAGGCGGTGCGTGGCGCCGTCTCCGATGCCTTGTCGCCTGGGCCGCAGCGGCGCGCGTTCTGGGAGCGCTTCGCGGCGCGTGCCTTCGGGCCGGCGCCCGGTGACGACGACGAGACGGAGCTGCGCCGGCTCGTCGGCGAGATCGAGCGGGGCACGGCGCCCGACGTCGGTCGTGTGACGCTCGTCGGCGGCGGGCCGGGCGACGGCGAACTCTTGACGCTCAAAGCGGTGCGCGCGCTGCAATCGGCCGATGTCGTCCTGTTCGACGATCTCGTGTCGACCGATGCGCTCGAACTCGCCCGGCGCGAAGCCAAGCGCGTGATGGTCGGTAAACGGGGCGGGCGGGAGAGCTGCGCGCAGGACGACATCAACGAGCTGATGGTCGAGCTCGCGCGCCAGGGCAAACACGTGGTGCGGCTGAAGTCCGGTGATCCGACGATCTTCGGCCGGGCAGGAGAAGAAGTCGCGCGGCTCGCGGCGGAGGGAATTGCGGTCGAGATCGTGCCGGGTGTGACGAGTGCCGCGGCAATGGCGGCCGCCCTCGGCGTCTCGCTGACGCATCGCGATCACGCGCATTCGGTGCGCTTCGTCACGGGGCACGCGCGGACAGGGCGCCTGCCGGAAGATCTCGACTGGCGCGGCCTCGCCGACGGCGAGACGACGCTCGTGTTCTACATGGCGGGCCGCACGGCCGGCGCCATCGCGGAACGGCTGATGACGGAGGGTCTTGCCGCGACGACGCCGGCGGTCATCGTGGCCTCGGTGTCGCGACCGGAGTTCGAGGTTCATCCGACGTCGCTCGGTGACCTCGTGCGGGCGGACGCGCGGCCGCCGAGCGATGGGCCGGTGCTGATCGGGATCGGCCGCGTGTTCGGGGGTGTCGCGGCGCGACGGGCTTCAGTCTGAAGACGATTCTTTCTCGTGTCGGCCGGGAACGGGGATGTCCTGGCCGAGGGTGTCGCGGACGTAGAGCTTGGTAATCAGGACGTAGGCCACGATGGTGAGCGGCGCGGCGACGATCACGCCAGCGGCGCCGAACAGGAGGCCGAGCGCAATCACGCCGAAGAGGACCAGGAACGGCGGGATGTCGGCCATGCGCTGCTGAACGAGTGGGCTGATGACGTTCGACTCGATTTGCTGAATGGCCAGTACGAGCGCCAGCGTCCAGGCAACCTGCTCGATCCCCATGCCGAAGGCGAGCAGCAAGGGCGGCAGCGCGCCGATCAGCGGCCCGACGATCGGGACGAATTCCGTCAGGCTCGCGAAAAAGCCGATGGCGAGTGGTGCCGGCAGACCGATCATCCAGGCGCCGAGACCCATCAGTGTGCCGACGATCGCCATGGCCATCAGCTGTGCGATGAGCCAGAGGTGGAGCGCGTGGCCGCAGTCGCGGATCGCCGCGTCGGCCTGCTCGTGCCGGTCCTCGGGAAAGAGAAGCACCAGGCCGCGCCGATAGGTCTTGGGATCGACCGCGAGGTAGTAGCCGCCGACGATCACGACGACGATGCCGGCGACCGCGTCGAGCAGCAGCGTGCCCATCGAAACGATGTTGCCCATGGTCGTGCGGGCGATGCCGACGAGGTCGGGGAGACTGCGAATATGGCCCCCTGCGGCGCTGTCGCCCTGCTGGCCGCCACTCGCTCGGGCGAATTCTTCGAGGTCGATGCCGAGGCGACGCTGCAGATTGTCCAAGGCATCCGGAAGCGCTGCGCTCAGCACGGTGACCTGCTTGGCGAGTTCGGCGCCGATGATCCAGGCGAACAACGCGACGATGCCGATGATCAGGAGCGCTGCGAGCGGAAGGGTGATGCCGCGGCCGAGGCCCGTCCAGCGCTCGAGCGGGCGCGCGATCGACAAGAGCACGACGGCGAAAACGGCGGCGGCGAAGGCGAGAAGCACGGCTTCGCGCGCCTGCCAGACGGCAAGCAGCATCGCGATCACGACGCCCGCCGTCAGGACGACGACGAACACGGTCCACGGTTCAATGGTCCAGCGGGGCTGCTGGGCGGTGCGCTGGGGGGCGGGGCGCTCGGTGGTCCGGGTCATGGCAGAGAAGGCGGGCGGGCGCCAGCGGGTTCCGCCGGGCCGGCAGGCTGGCTTTCCCGCCGCGATCGGCTATGAAGCGCAGGTTTTGGATTGCGACGGGCCGATGACAGCGACGGACCAGCGAATTGAAGTGACGTACCACGTGCATAGCGACGCGGCGTCGATCGCGGCTCGGGCGGAGGCCATTGCGCTCGAGCAGAGTGTCGAGCTGCCGCGCGCTGCGGTGACGGATGCCCGGGTCGCCGCGGAGATCGTCGGCCGGGTGGACGAGATCATCGACCGTGGCAACGGCAGTTTTGCCGTCACGATCGGCCTCGCCGTGGCGACGGCGCCGCCGGAGGCCGGGCAGCTGATGAACATGCTGTTCGGCAATACCTCGCTGCAGGAGGACGTGACCCTCGCGGATGTGGTGTTTCCGCCGGGATATGCCGCGGCTTTCGGCGGGCCGGCGCTGGGGATCGACGGGGTTCGTCGGAAAGTCGGTGCGGGGCCTCGGGCGCTGACGGCCTCTGCCTTGAAGCCGCAAGGGCTGCCGGCGAGTGAACTCGCGCGGCTCGCCGGGGCACTGGCGTTCGGCGGGCTCGACATCGTCAAGGACGATCACGGACTTGCCGATCAGGCGTTCAGTCCTTTCGCCGAGCGGGTCGTCGCTTGCGGCCGGGCGGTTCGGAGCGCGAACGCTGCGACGGGGCGGCGCTGCCTCTACGCGCCGAGCTTGTCGGGTTCGCTCGACCAGATCCGGGGCCAGCTTCGGCTCGTGCGCGAGGAAGGGCTCGAAGCGGTGCTGGTTGCGCCGATGGTGATGGGTCTGCCGACATTCCAAACGATCGTCCGCGAATTCGCCGGCATCGTTTTTCTCGCCCATCCGTCGATGGCGGGGGCAGCGCGCGTCTCACCTGAATTCCTGCTCGGCCGGATGTTTCGGCTGCTCGGCGCCGACGTCACCATCTTCCCGAACTACGGGGGGGCGGTTCTCGTATTCGGCAGAGCGGTGCCGGGCGATCGCAACGGCTGCTCTCGTCCCGTGGCGCGACGGCACGCACGACATCCGGCCGACGGCGCCTTCGCCGGCCGGTGGCATGACGCTCGCCCGCGTGCCGGAGCTTCTGGATTTCTACGGTCGCGACGCCATTTTCCTGATCGGCGGGAGCCTTCTGTCGGCCGGCGACGGGATCACCGCCGCGGCGGCGGACTTCCAGCGCAGGGTTGAACAACATGGCTGAGCACGATCGCCGCGGACAGCCCGTTCCGCCCGCCTTCCGGGACGCCGAAGGCGTGGGGGCGTGGCAGGGCGTCAGCGTACTTGCCTACAAGGAGGACGGAGCGGCGCCGTTCAAATCGGTGACGCGACAGGTGCTGTTCGCATCGCCGGAACTTGGTTGCGAACTCCGCTACTTCGAAGTCGGCCCGGGTGGACACTCGACGTTCGAGCGGCACGAGCACGTGCATGCCGTGGTCATCCACCGGGGGCGCGGTCGCTGCCTCGTCGGGCGCGAAGTGCGCGACGTCGCCGAAGGCGACCTCGTCTACATTCCGCCGATGACGTGGCACCAGTTTCGTGCGGGTCCCGAGGCGCCGCTCGGCTTCCTCTGCATGGTGAATGCCGAGCGCGATCGCCCGCAGTTGCCGACGGTGGAGGAGATCGAGGCGCTGTCGGCGGACCCGGCGATCGCTGAATTTCTGCGCTGATTAACCAGTCTCCAGGCGTCTCACCAGCCCCGTGCAAGGCTCGCGCGTCAGCCTCGGCTGACTCTGTGCGGAAAAAGCCATGCTCCAGCTGGTGAAGGGGGCACAGACGGGCCTCATCGGACCGCTGGCGCTCACCTACGACTCGATCGTTCGCGCCGTCCGCCCACTCACCCCGGGAGTGTTCGCGATCGGCCATCTCGACGCAACGGAGTGCTTCTACGTCGAGCGCGTGGGCCGGGGCGATTACGATCTTCGCCGCGCGCTCCAGGAGTGCATCGGGACCGCCTCGCACTTCAAGTACATGGAGATGCCGACGGCGGATCAGGCGTTCGCCAAAGAGTGTCTGTTGTTCCACGACTTCAAGCCGCCGGGCAACCAGTTCCACCCGGAGCCGCCGTTCGACTCCGAGCGGGACTGCCCGCGCTGCTTCTTCCCGTTCCGCGGCGGCTGAGGATTTAACTCAGGGGTGGGGTCCCCACGGGGCCGGAAGCAGGAGCTTCACTTCTTGCGTCATGCAGAGCGGCCGGAACTGGCGCGCGAAGTTCATGAACTCTTCGTTGGAGTAGATCGACGCCCAGTGGCGGCGGCGGTCGTTGTCGTCGTCGAACTTCCAGAGGTGCACGAGCTGGTTGATCGTGCCGACGTCGCTCTTGAAGTAGCCGACGAGTTTCTTCGACTGGCCGCCCTTCTCGAACGCCGGATAGCCGAGCTCGGTGTAGAGCTTCTCGGCCTCCTGCATCTTGCCGACGTAGAGCGTGTAGGTGCGCAGTTCATAGAGAGCCATGGCGTTGTCCTCCTGCCGTTGATGGCGGAGCCTAGCCCCGTCGTGGCCCTCTCCGCCATCGCGCCGGTCGCGGTCCGCGCATGCAGGGTGCGCGGGGCGGCCCCCGTCAGTAGCGGACGGAGCTGCCGGCCTTGTTGCCGTCGGCCTCGCGCTGGATCTTGCGGGCCTTGGCCCAGCCTTCCGCCGAAGCCGCAGACGGCGCGGCGGCGGCCTCGTTTGCGCCGAGTTCGCTTTCGAGCGGCTCGTAGGCTTTGAGGCTCGGCATCAGCTGCTGCTGCTGGCGGACGTAGGCGGCGTTGGACTCGAACTTGCGGCGGGCCTCCTCGACCTTGCCGGCGTCACGCAGGCGGATCGCTTCCTGGCGCTCGGCGCGGACGACGAGAGCGGTGACGTCCTTCGCGACTTCC
>Ga0209172_10007446_pt1 | contig 11347 bp, 9 predicted proteins | sample LarsenN4metaG_FD_184113 | JGI IMG/M metagenome (GOLD analysis project Ga0209172, IMG submission 184113) | Hot spring sediment bacterial and archeal communities from British Columbia, Canada, to study Microbial Dark Matter (Phase II) - Larsen... ... | reverse complement strand
TCATAAAAACGTCCGGTTTTAACGTTTATGAATGGCTGAAACCCGCATTCTGCCGTTTATAACATTGAGTGCACAAGTCTTTAGACACTCTGGCTACAGTACAAATGTTTCAAAATGAGAATTGCTGAGGTGAGATACATCGGGGTTTCTAACTTCAACGTCGAGCAGATGAAACGGGCACAGGCGATCGCGCCGATCACCTCACTGCAACCGCCTTACTCGCTGGTCAAGCCAGAGGTTGAGCAAGAAATTTTGCCTTACTGTCTGGAGCAGAATATCGGTGTGATTGTCTACGCGCCCATGCAATCTGGTTTGCTGACCGGAGCAATGACCCCTGAGCGGGTCGCAAATTTGCCGGATAACGACTGGCGCAAGCGGAGTTCTGACTTTCAAGAACCACGCCTGTCTCGCAACCTTAAATTGGTGGAGCTGCTCAAAACGCTAGGTGAACCCCACGGTCGCTCACCCGGAGAAGTCGCGATCGCCTGGACTTTACGAAATCTGGCAGTGACAGGGGCGATCGTCGGGGGACGCAACGCCAAACAGGTGCAAGGTACGATTGGGGCTGCTGAGTTTCGGTTAAACGAAGCAGAAATCCAGCAGATTGCGACATTTCTGCGCGAGAACCCCTAGCGATCACTCAATCGAACCGGACAGTATAGCCATAGTCATCTTATTTAGGACAGGGTGCAGGGACTTCGACTCAGCCACGCTCCTACACTCCCACATTTCATCCTGCTAATCTCCCAAGTCACCTGGCGACAGCCGTAGCATCACGTTTGAGTAAAACCGATGTCAGTCCCTTTGCCCGCGTGGACGAGGGCTAATTTCTCATAGCGCTCGGCATGCTCAATCAATTCGTCGGCTTCGGCTTGCGACAGCTCGCGCACGACCTTACCGGGAATGCCAACTACGAGCGATCGCGCGGGTACATTTTTGGTTACAACCGCTCCTGCCCCAACAATGCTGCCCGTTCCAACGCGCACCCCGTCCAGCACGATCGCCCCAATCCCAATTAAGCAACCTCGCTCAACATGCGCACTATGCACAACCGCGCGATGCCCAACGGTTACATAATCTTCAAGAATCGTCGGCTGACCCGGATCCCCGTGGAGTACAGCGCCATCCTGCACATTGGTATGAGCGCCAATCTGAATCTGCTCAACGTCGCCACGCACGATTGCCCCATACCAGATGCTAGCCCCAACTTCAACCACGACATGGCCCATCACAGTTGCATTTGTCGCAACAAAAGCCGCTTTTTCTAAGTTAGGGGGTTCCCAGTAAGTAAAATGAAAAGCACTATTGTTCTCCATTCTCTCTTTCCTTCAACAACGTTGCTAATAGAGGCTGGGGGTATAATAGAATTCACTGGCACTGATACGTCGAGAATCGGCAAAAAAGCCCCTGATGACTCATCCCGCTTTACAGCAATATCCCATTTTTGGTCCAGAGATTCAGTGCCCCCATTGTCGCCAAACGATTCCTGCACTGACTCTGACTGACACTTATCTGTGCCAGCGACATGGAGCTTTTGAGGCAAACCCAAAAACAGGGGAACTGATTCATCTTCAGTCTGGTCGGCACTGGCGACGGTGGGAGCATGAATGGTATCGGCAGCATACCCATCCAGATGGGATCCGGTTTGAAATTCATGAATCGCTCGATCGCCTTTACAGCCAGGGGTACCGCGCAACAAAGGTAATCATCGCTCGACGTTACCGCGATTTGATCAGCACTTATTTAGAGCGCAGCACCCCCTGGAATAAGCAGGTTGATAGTAACCATCCCCGCTTATATGGGTTGCCCGTTGAGTTTAGCCCCGATGCTCAGGCAGACCCTCGTTGGGATGTGATTAATTTTGATCTTGAGAAAGAGCCAGGTGCGCCTGCAAAGTATCCTTACTTTCGCTACTTTGAGTAGTTGACAGCAGCGCTAGCAGTAAACTAGCTGAGTCTTTTTGATAAAGACAGCTTGTAAGATTTGTTGCGCTGTTTTGATTTTCTTTACCCTCTAAACTCATTCTTCACATTTCAACCAAATGAGTGAGGCAGACGGTTGTTAAATTTGGTGAAATAATGACGACGCATTACCGTCTTTTGAAAAGCTGCGATCGCCCAGCAAATTCTAAGGTGACTCACTGAAACCAGACTTTAGCGATCGCTCTGACATCTTCCTGAAGGAGGGTGTAATCAAGTGAAATAAGAATGAGTGTGATAATCGATACTGCCGTAAAGCGGCAAAGAGATTTACCCTTTGTTCTCAAAAGTCTTAATGGCTTTCAGTTCTTCAAAGTCTCGCCAGATAAAATTCTTACCCAGGTGGTATCTTTTATCAGTATTCTGATTAGCAAGTATCCTTATAGTGTCACGCTAGAATAATCAAAAATTGAGGCCAAATTCGCAAAATTTGGTCGGCAGTGCAAAAAGCTACTTAATCAAGATAGCTTGTGGTGTTGTTATTTCCCCCTCTACTCGACCCCAGAGCCTTCTGCTATGTACTCAGCGTCTTCATCCCCAGAAACACCCCGTCCGTTTTTAACTTGGCAACGGATTATTGACTGGTCTCAGGAACACTATCGAATTCGCACGTTTGCTAAGGATGAGCGCATTCCAGCTCGCCCTGGTTTACTGTATTTGGTACAGAAAGGGGCCGTGCGGCTTGTTGGAACAGCGCAAATCAACTCTGGAAATGCTGGAAAATCCCCCCGGTTAAACCTGGATGAAGCATTTTTAGGTTTTGTTGGAGCTGGGCAACCCTTTGAGATTGTTGCACAGTCGCCCTTTACTTTGCAAAGTTTTGCCCATGTTGACCAAACCTCCGTTTTGTGGATGTATTGGCACGACTTAGACAACTGGCCTCATCTGCGCCGGGAAATTCTTGATGCGTTTCGCTATCAGCACCAGCGCAAATTGCTTTGGCTCAGTACATTGGGTCAACGCCGTACGATTGATCGCCTGCTGGGTTTCTTAACGCTGTTGATCGAAGAATACGGAGAACCTACAGACGACGGTTATTGTCTGCCATTTCCGTTGACCCATGCTCAAATTGGTAGTGCAATCGGTTCAACTCGCGTGACTGTAACCCGCCTGATGGGCAAGCTGCGTCAGCGTGGCATGATTCGCACTCAGGATGATAACTTGTTGTGCATTCCCGCCGACTCAGTGTTGAATCGAGTTGACAAAAGCTAATCGGCTGCTTAGGTTTTGACCTGAGACTTATATCCCCGCTTCATTAAACAGTTGCTGTAAACATTCTGCGGTGCGGCGAGGATATCCCAATTTCAGTAAACGGTTGACGGAGTAAGGGTTAAGCATGTGGGCTTGAACCCGATTGCCATCGACCATAATTGCCATTGGAGTAATCGTTCCGGCGGATTTGTTGTACCAACCTGCCATGCCGTAACGACCCATCATAACGAGGTTATAGGCTCCATTAACGCCAGTTGCCTTAAATTGTTTATTGACTTTAGAAGTAATCGCTTGAGTTTTTTGGGGGGATGGGGTTGCTTGCTTTAAAGTCGGGCAGCTTGCTTGTGCCGTTTGAGCGATCGCAAAATTCCAGGGATTTGCTGTCACACAGCTGACGCCTAAAACAACAGCCGTGATGAGTCTTTTTCTCATGCTTGATTCCTCAACAGCCCTACTCTATAAAACAACCGCGTGAAACAAACATTCAGCACTTGAAGTTTGTTGACATTGGGTAGACACGTCTAAACGTGCCTTGCACACATGCGGTAGTTCCAACTTAAAGCGAAAGCGGAGGACGATTCAAGCTCAATCAAGCAAAGTTTTGATCAGTAAACGGCAATATGAAGCTGGTGTGAAACCGATTTGGGACAGACTACCTATAGGCAACAAGAAAAAGACTGGTAGCAGAGCCGTGATCTATAGACTTTAGACTAAATGCAATTTTCCACTATAGGTAAGGGCAAACAGCCGTTCACCCCTCTAATTGTGGTGTATTTTTTGCCAGCCTTGTTTTGAGCTACAGACTAAACTGCTTGTGAGATGGGTTACTACCTGATCATTGGACTGAGCAGAACGGGGACTGCTTCCTCTTTTTTAAGCGGGGGAAGGATGCTTTGATAGCAGTCTAAAATCTGGTCAGTTTTCGCTTCCCAATTGAACTGCCGCACCGCCTTTATACGGCCTGCCTGACCCATAGCTAATCGTAAGTCAGGCGACGAAGCGAGTTTTGTCATCGCAGCGGTTAGGCCCTCAATAAACCCTGCTCGACTAACTGGCTCAACCAGAATTCCACAACTTGCATCAACATAATCCGCAGGACCGCCCCAGTTTGTCGCAATCACAGGTAGTCCCACCGCCATTGCCTCTAGTACAACCGCCCCACCACATTCTAAAAGGCTGGGCAACACCATCACATCAGCCGCTTGCAGACGACGGGCACACTCTGCCTGAGACAGCCAACCCGAAAACTCAATGTGTTTGGATCCTGCTTGCTCTTGATTGGATTCTAGAGGTGCCTTTAAGCCTAAGCGTTCAGCTTGATTTTCGAGGGGCGATCGCTCAGGGCCATTACCAATAATTTCAAGCACTATCGGTATATCAACCTGTATGCGATCAAAAGCTTCAATTAACAGATCAACCGCTTTCCAATCCACTAATCGGCCAACAAAAATAAATCGGATCTGTTGCGGTTGAGTGGCGATCGCTGTTCCTCTTAAAGCTTTGACGACTTCAGGTTTAGGGTGCCAAATTGATAAATCAACGCCGTTTTCAACTAGCTCAACTACATTGTGACTTGCAACTTTGGGTAGAGCTTTTCGAGTTCTTTGATTGGCGACTAATAATAGATCCGCCTTACGCTTTCCGGGCATCAAAAGGTTAATGAACTCAGAAAGTAAACGACCCACTTTCACAGTGTGTTGAGTTACCGGATTCTCCATTTTTTGAAAAGCAGGAGGATAATTCATTCCGCCATTCATTGGGCCAAATACAATAGGAATTCCCAGATCAAACAACAGAGAAGGTTGTTTTGGTGATACGGGAATCGGTTGGTGAATAATATTAATGTCATGCCGCTGGGCCATTTTTCGAATCATTCTGTGTTGAATGACTTGGCTCAATAAGTTCATGACAAAACCAAACGTCATATTGCTGATTCGAGTCGGAAAAGCCTGACCAATTGAATGGAGCCAACGATGCCAGATAGTGTCGGGGACAAACAGTAACCGATCAATATCATCTGGAAAAAGGCTCTCTAATTCACGCCGCGTTCGATCATGGGCAATCAGCCAAGTTTCGATCTGACGTGCCCGAAATTGCCGAAAATAATGCATTGGGAGTGATGCTTCTCCACCAAATTTAGCCGATGCGTTTTCTGCCACAATCAAAATACGCAGGCGATCGCTTAATTTCTTGCTGCTCATATTAAATCTCTTGTTAATTTTTGATATGGCAAAGCAGGCATCACTCAACCGATAAGCAAGGTAAAGAGCGCTACAAAGCAGCGTTCTAGCCTCGCAAGACCAGGATGCCAATCTCGAATTCAGCTGCCTTTAAAGGGGCAGTTAATACTTATCAGGTTGTAGGATTTTGCAGTTTTATTTACCTATACCTAAAGGTTGAATTTGATGTTGAAATTAAAATGATTGATGGTAATTATTTAGTTCTATTTTGCTTGTCAGTTTGTTTTATGTTTCGCAAAGAGTACTCATAAACACCTCTGCTTGTAAACAGTATGAGGTGCTATAAATGCTACATGCTGATTTGTTTGCTTAAGATGAAACCTGTGTGTTAAGAGAAAGGTTTTTATTAATTGAATGAATTCAATTGAATCTGCTTGAATGTGATTTTTGTTACCAATTTTTTGAATTATAGAAAGATTTTTCTATAATTCAAACCTCTACAAACTTCTCAGAATTCTTGATGTTAGCTCTCACTTAAAATCCCTCACCTAACTTAGAGCGAGGGATTTTGAGGCGGCAGCCTTTTGCTTGATACAGTGAGCCGATCGAGAGTGTAGAAGGGGGCCGAAGGAATCCTTTCACACCACCATCTGTAGCCGAACTTTTCGGAATTGGTATAAATTGTTGATGCACCAGGAGCCTTGTGAAAGAGCTTTTCCATCAGGGAAAGACTCTCACACTCTAGATAGGAGCGCTACATATAACGCAGCTCAATTGGCGATCGCGATGCCTTCGGTTTCGACCTTTTGCAGTGCTTTGATCACCTGTTGATAGTTGGCTGTGTCGCCTTGCTGGGCATAGAGCTGGGCAGCCGTTTGAAGATCTGTGACGCCATTCAAGGACTGCCCAATCTTGATCAGAGCAAGACCGCGATAAAAGAATGCAGTTGCATCTTCTGGCTGTAGCCGAATCACTTCGCTGTAGTCTTCGATCGCCCCCAAAGTGTTGCGCAATCGGGCGCGGGTAATGCCCCGGTAGAAGTAGGCAGGCGCGTAGTCTGGGTGGATCTGAATGGCCAGCGTGTAGTCTTCGACAGCACCCAAGAGATCGCCCAACTCAGCCCGCACATAACCCCGATTGCAGAAGGCCACCACATTTTCGGGATTGCTCCGCAAGGCCAGCTCAAAATCGGCGAGCGCGCCTTGTTTGTCATCTATGTCGTAACGCGCTAAGCCACGGTTGTTGGCCGCTACATCGTGGTCGGGCTGCATCTGGAGGATGTGATAGTAGTCTGCGATCGCGCCTTGTCTGTCGCCCAGGTCATAGCGGGTCAAGGCTCGCTTCAGATAAGCAGCAATATCGGACTCTTCTAAAGCCGGATTGTCAAACCGCTGTACCAACGATTGGATCACGTCGCCATCGGTGGTGCGTAACCCTACGGCAGCTTTCGGAAACACAGTGCTAGCCGTAAAGATCGACTGTGCTCCCAAAACGGCATAGGTGCGATCGCAGACTAAAAAGTTTTCATCTGTGCCAAGCACCTTAAACCGAAACTGATTGGGATATTGCCGCTTGAGCTGAGTCAGTTGGTTCAGCGTCTCATACAAAAAGCCTTTCTCGGTTGGGTTGAGACGGCGACGGCGATCAATGCTGCGGGGGAGTTTGTAATCGGTTGTCGCTCCTAAATAACCCCAGCCAATGTCGAGACAGCCCCGGCGATCGAGAAAAGCGCGAAACTTATCAAGCAACTCGCGGCTGAGGGTTTCGGGCGTCGGGTAGGGATACACAATGACCAGCCGCGCTTCGGCTGCTGCGAGTGCTTGTTCTAGAATGGCCGGACTGCTGCACCCACTCGCTCCTGACGTTTGCGAGCCAGCGTGCTTTAAATCAAAGACAAGCTCGTAGGGTGAGGCTGTTGGGGTGGGCTGCGATCGCTGCAAGACTTCCTCAACGTGCTGCTTTACCACCGCATCGATCTGAGCAGCAATGTCGGTATGGTTCGTTTCAGCCCACTCGACGCGCGATGCCAGTTGCTTCATCTGATTTTGCAAAGCAGTGGCATCGAGTAAGTGGGGCAGTTGCATCACCCATTCGCTCAGGGTCTTTTGTTGACGCTCTAAGCCCTGAGTCATTGACTGCACCGTTGCTAACTGGTGCCGGAGTTGCCCCAAATGGGTGGAGACAATTCCCCGTACTTCTGTTTGCAAACGGCCGGGATCGCTGGTCGAGACGTGGTTGAGCCGACTTTCTAGAGAGGCGAGAGTGGCCTTCAGATCGGCGATCGCTTTTGGCTCTTCCTGCATGAAATGCTCAGATTCTTGCGACATAGCACTGAGCCGACCTGAGAGCATTTCAACCTGTTTTTTGAGAATGGTTGTCGCCACACGCACGGGCGAGATCGATTGCTCTATCGTCTCGTTTTGCTGGCTGAGTTGCTCAATCTGCCCCATCAGACGCGAGAGTTCACGGCGAGAGGCCATATCCCCCATCGCTTTGATCAAGGAGTTGATGTCTTGTTTGAGACTCGATGGGTCAAACGGGGTTGGGAGCTGATTGATGCGCCGATTGAGCTGGTGAATTTGCTCTTGTAAGACGCGAAAGTTATTTTGTTTTTGGTCTTGTTGGACTTGCTCAAGATTAACCCTGAGATTGCTGACGTCGTTTCTAAATTGGGCGATCGCGCCTTCAACTTCTTCTAAACGGTTGGGTAAACTGAGGCGCGACATTTGCCCCATAACTAAATTTACAGACTCTGCCAAGCCGTTATAGTACTCTTGCAACTGGCGGATTGATTGGTGCATCAGTTCCCAATCGGGTTTTGCCACTTCTTGCTTGAGCGTGACGATCTCTTGAGAAATCTCAGATAAGCTTTCTTGGTGGGTAGCTTGAATGGCCTTACGCAAGCTTGCTAAATCTAAAAAGCTTGGCAACGCTTGAACCTGTTTTTGTAACAACCCCAAGTCGCTTGAGAGCCGTTGATCGAGATGCGAAACGGTCGAAATGGTTTCTTCGTGTGCGGCAACCTCAATGCGCCGCCGATTGACCAAGTTTAGTACCAACAGAGCGGTGACGGGCGCTGCGGCATACACAAACTGTTGAGATGCCGCAGTTGCTACCGAGCCAACACCAGAGCCAACGACCAACAAGTATTCGGTAATATTCAGCCAGTTTCGGTTTTTCACAGCTCCCTCAAAACTGCCGATCAAATTGGGCGCTTGTCGCTTAACCAAGCGATTAAAAGTAAGTTGAACCAACAGACCCACCCATGAATGCTTCTTCTCTCTCTTTACGATGACTGACGCGCTAGATCAGGAAAGGCCACCAGGGGAAAATCGGTTGCTTGATGGAAAAAACAAAAATGAGGTGGTTTTACGGAGACAGGGGATTGTGTGAGCCACCAAAAATAAAGCAGGTGGACTGGCACAGCCAAATCCACCCGATGAAACCCCCATTGGGGCGAGAGATAGTGATAGGTTTAGCTTTGTAGGATGCCGTCTTCTAAATAGGTAATGCGATCAGCAACGTCTACCAGACGGGGATCGTGAGTCACGATTAGCACGGTACGACCTGCTTCTTTAGCAAGTTGGCGTAACAGCTCAATCACGGCGTGACCGCTTTGCGAGTCAAGGGCGGCGGTTGGCTCATCAGCCATGATGATGTAAGGGTTGCCAGCCAGGGCACGGGCGATCGCCACCCGTTGCTTTTGCCCACCCGATAGATCACGGGGTAAGTGATGCACGCGATTGCTTAAGCCTACCTGGTCTAACAAATTTAAGGCTTCTTTGCGGCGATTTTGCACTCCTCGCACGCCCTTCACTTTCAGCGCCACTTCAATGTTTTCAGCCGCTGTCAATGCAGGAAACAGATTAAACCCTTGAAAGATAAAGCCGACGTTCTTTAACCGAAACTTTGCCAATTGGCTGCGAGTCATCCGCGTAATTTCTTGCCCCATTAAGCACACGCTGCCTGCTGTGGGAGTCAGAATACCCGCTAGGATAGACAACAGTGTGGTCTTCCCTGAACCGGAGGGCCCCATGAGAAGTTGAAAGTCTCCCCGACAAATCTCGAGGTCAACTCCATGCAGCACACTGTAAGGCTCAGCCCCTGAGTGGTAAATCATCTCTACACCCTGAGCAACGATCGCCTTAATGTCACTGTCACAAACCCCAGAGTAAGGTGAAGTCGAAGCAACATAGTTGCGGTCAAATGCAGAACTAATCGGTCTTGTTTGAGAGAGTGTCATTCGTAATATATTGATTGCGCCATTGTTTAACGAGTCAGCTTGTGAGGAGGGAGTAAACCACTAAAAAAGTGAACAACTTTCTAACGGACCTATCACATACACATTAGAACCATTAAAGCTTTGGCATCTTCCGTATATATGACCCTTTGAATCAGCAAAAAAGTTCAAAGGGTTTTTTCCAGTGTAACGGAGTATTTTCTAGAGTTCCATCCGCTATTTCTGTGAAAGGTGTCAATTCGTTAGGCTTTGAAGACGATCGCCGGGTCAACATGCGTGACTTTCTGAATCGCAAACAAAGCAGATCCCACACACATGACCACGGTTACGCCCAAAACGGCTCCCGCGATCGCCGGAGTAATTAAAATCAAGATCCCTTTAGCGGCCATTGTCCAACTGCCCAGGCTAAAGCAGAGTGCCATGCTGGGTAGATAGCCTAAAATCGCCATCCAAAGCGCTTGCTCAGTAATTACGCGGTAGATTACCCAATCTGACGCGCCCATTGCCTTTAGAGTTCCAAATTCGCGAATGTGATCAGACACTGAAGCATAAAGAATCTGACTGACCACCACTACCCCAACCACAAACCCAACAACAGCCCCTAAACCCAAAACGAAACCAACCCCAGTACGACGCAGCCAAAAGCCGCGTGTGAGTTGGGCCATCTCCTCATTGGTGAGGACGGTGACATCGGGTAGCGCTGTTTGAATGCTGCGCCGCAAACTTTGAATGTCTTGCCCTGGATTGGCCTTAACTAAGACAAAGTTAATCGGCGTATTAATTGAAAGCTGCGTGGCAGGCTGTGGCACATTTTGCTCTTTGTTGGCTGGCTCTGTTGTAGATTTCTCAAAACTTGTGACACACTCAGCCAAACCATCGCGAATCCTGCAACTAACAGCAACCCCCGAATTGGCATACGCATTAGCCGTTTCGAGTGAAGTAAAGATCGTCGCCCCCGAAACAATCGAGTTGGTGTTTTGGGTGATGCCTACCAAAGTTGCTGGTAATGCCCCAATTGAGCCGCGATCGCCCAGGTTGCGAAGTTCCAAAATATTGAGATTTGCCTTATCTGCAACAAACTGATAAGGCTTTTGGATCTTTGCCATCTCCCCCTGCACCATGCGCCAGTCGGTAAAGAAGGCACCTTTGGGGTTAAAGCCGTAGGCGCGGGCAGAGGTGACATTGCCTTTGGGGGATTGCCACAAAATCGGACGAATGATGAGTGGGTCTGCGTACTGCACTCCTGGGACTGCTCGCACTTGAGTCACCCATTGCAGCGGGATTGGCGGCGAAATCTCTAGTTGTTGCATTTTTTTGGAACTGACCCACAGATCTGCCCCAGACTGGTCAATCAACTGGCCAGTCGAATGAACAAACCCATTTAAGATCCCAGTTTGAATCGTCACCAGGCTAACGGCAAACATGATGCCGGCCTGAGCAACTAAAAACCGGGGAATATCTTCAAAAAGATTTTTGCGGGCAATTGAGGCCATTACGTGTGTTCCTGCACTCCCTCTATATTACGGGTGATTTTAAGCTCTGGTTGAATCTTAAAGCCGTAGTAGACAACGTATAATGCTGACTGCTAGAGCGATTGGGCCAGATTTATCAGCAATTCTCATTTTGAAACATTTGTACTGAAGTCAGAGCCTCTAAAGGCTTGTGCGCTCAATTTTATGAACGGCAGAATGGGTATTCCAGCCATTGATAGCTGTTCAAAATGAATATTTTTGTGA
>Ga0209172_10007445_pt1 | contig 11347 bp, 7 predicted proteins | sample LarsenN4metaG_FD_184113 | JGI IMG/M metagenome (GOLD analysis project Ga0209172, IMG submission 184113) | Hot spring sediment bacterial and archeal communities from British Columbia, Canada, to study Microbial Dark Matter (Phase II) - Larsen... ... | reverse complement strand
CTCGCCTCCGTTCTCGTTGATGGTGATGAACGCCTTGCCGACGGGGGTCTCCACGTTATACGTTTTACCCGTCAACGCGCGCGGGCGCGGCTTCTTCGGGTCCGCGGAAAATGTGGGAGCAAGCTCAGGCTTCACCTGATCCGTAGGTCGAGAAGTTCCGTCGAGACCCTTTTTCTCCGCCGTCGCTTTCGTCTCCAACACTACTTTATCGCGCGAACCGGTCACATACACCGTGATACCTTTGCATCCGAGATCCCACGCGAGCATGTACGCGGTCGCAACATCCGCTTCTGTAGCGGTCTCGGGGAAATTCACCGTTTTCGAAAGCGAGTTATCCACGAACGCCTGCAACGCGCCCTGCATACGAACGTGTTCTTCCGCGGTGATGTCACTCGACACAACGAACGTATCGCGTACCGCCTGCGGAATTTCCTTGATGTGCTGGCACGTCCCTTCGCGCATCACCTGCTCGACGATCTCCTGCTGTTTCTCTTCGCCGAGCCCCAATTTTTTCAACGCTTCATCGAAGCGCGGGCTGGCATACGCGAGTTTCAAATCTTTGCCGTTGTCGTTGACATGGCGGATATACGCCAGCGCGAAGACCGGCTCACACCCGTAGCCTTCGCATCCAGCGACGGTGGCAATCGTCCCCGTCGGCGCGACCGTGGTCTGCGCGGCATTGCGGATTCCATGTTTGTGGATTCCATCCACCACCGCGTCCCACTCGACGTTCGGCCTGCCCCAGTCATTCGTGAACGGAATCAACGATTTCGGCGGAGCCCACTTCATATTGTTCTGGTCGTAGATACTTCCTTCGATGGCGGGGAACGCGCCGCGCTCCTTCGCCAACTCGACACTCGTGACCATCGCGTGATAACGGACGAATTCCATCACCTGCGCGCCGAACTCCTGCCCCTCCTTCGAGCCATAACGCACACCCACGTGATACATCAAGTCCGCAAGACCCATGATGCCCAACCCTATGCGGCGCGCTTTATGCGCGGCTTCGGTGAGTTGCGGCACGGCTGGAACATACGCATTCGCTTCAACAACATCATCGAGAAAACGCGTGGACAGCACAACACTTTGGCGAAGCAGTTCCCAATCGACAGAGCCATCGGGACCACAATGCTCGTTGAGATTCACCGAACCGAGACAACAATTTTCGTACGGTCCAAGCCATTGCTCGCCGCAGTTATGAACGACCAAGCCATTCGCAATAAAGGAATGTGTATCATGTTGATGTAAGTCATAAACAGGTTCAACACCATCTGGCTCTACAGCCAAAACAGTTGCAAGGAAAGACTCTTCATATGGCCCACGCACCATGCTGGTCAGATAATCAGCAAGTTTGGCTTGCTTGGTTTCGGTCAGGAAGCCGATTTCATTTGCAAAACGAATTAGGTTCGTCTTACTAATTGCGAGATCATGTTGCGGCTTGTGGAAGTATTGTTTTGTTCCGCCTTTGCCGTCTGGCATTGGGCGATAGCCAGCCAATCTGCGATTTTCGTAGATACGGCTTGCGATTCCAAAGTTCAACAACAATTTCTGAACATCTTTGAGCAGTGACAAATGGCTGGAAGAAAGCCGCACAGAGCATCCTTTTTCGCCGCCATCGTTCACCTGTCCATCCGCAGTGAATAATGCCTGCAAGAAACCGCGTTGAATCAATTCACTGCCTGCAAATACCGCTGAAGGAACAAAGTGCTTCTTTTCTTCAGTGATTCCGTATTGAGACGCCCACCCACGCAGGCGATCTGAGGCAATTCGCGCCTCATCACGCTCATCGACATTGGTGATTCCTACAGGATATGCGCGCCTTTGATTGGGTTTCTCCACCAGGTTCGTGACCATCTCTGCAAACATTGGCGCTAATTCCCGTTTCTCCTCGCCAAAGAAAGACAGTACCGCGCGGACAACATTGACTGTTCCATCACCAACCAGCCAGCCCAATACACGACCCTCTTCAAGAGTACCTGATACGCCAAAACCGCCTTTGCGATTCAAAATGTGAACACGTTCACCGATCTGCAAATTTTTCGTTTCGACCCAACCACGGGAAGTCATTACGCGGTGGTCCCCCGTCAGACGAATTTCGTAACCTTCACGCGTCAGTAGGCGATAGACGGGTTTCGTTCCTGTTTGGAAAACACGTGAAGCTGGCAGGAAGGTTTCTGTACCGAACCGTGCATCGGTGGTTATATTGATGTTCATATCTTCAACAGCAAGCTCATCTGCGCGACGCAACCCTTGTTCGGTATAGATCACTGTATCACCTGTAACGCACGGATTCGTCGCTTCCAGCGGATACAGATGCGGGACGGGGTTGCTCCGATTCGCCGCGTCGAGGAACAACACGCCGGGCTCGCCATTGTGGTGCGCCTGCCTGACGATCTTATCGAACAACTCGCGCGCCTTTACTTTCCTATAGGAATTAATTTTGATCCCCGCGGCTTCAGCTTGTTCGAGCGTACCGCTGAATCCTTTTTGCTTCATCTCTTTCATATCGGGGAAGCGCAACTCCCATTCTTCATCGTTCTTCACTGCGCGCATGAACGCGTCCGTGATGCCCACCGAGATATTGAAGTTCGTGATCTGGTTCTCGTTGATCTTGCAGACAATGAAGTCTTCCACATCGGGGTGATCAACTCGAAGTACAGCCATGTTCGCGCCGCGACGCGTTCCTCCTTGCGCGATTTCACCAAACGCATGATCGTACACGCGCAAGAAACCAACAGGACCCGTTGCCTGACCCGCCGAGGTCTGCACCATCGCACCATGCGGGCGTAATCTTGAAAATGAAAAACCGTTCCCGCCGCCGGTCTGCTGGATCAACGCCGCGTCGCGCAGGGTTTGGAAGATACCCGCGCTGTCTCGACCCATGTCATCCGTGATCGGCAGTACAAAACACGCCGCAAGTTGACCCAACGGAGTCCCTGCACCGGTAAACGTCGGTGAGTTCGGAAAAAATTTCTTGCTGGATAATAAATGGTAGTACTGAACCGTTCGCTTCTCGATGTCGGCATCCCACATCGCTTCCACTTTTGCCACGTGATACGCCACGCGCCAGAACATCTCCTCCACGGTTTCGGCGGGCTTGCCATCGTCCCCGCGCCTCACGTAGCGCTTCACCAACACCTGCCGCGCGTTGTCTGTGAGATTTGCCTTGGGCAGATCCTTCGGCATGGGCGGCGTTGGGAGCAACCCATTCTTTACTTGTTCTGTTTTGGCAACAGCTTTGGTAGCCATGACGCACTCTCCTCAAAGTGATTTGTGAACTTTTCGTTCAAATCCCGTTAATAATTTCGATAAAAAAACCCGACAGGCATATACACTCCGCCTTTTGCGGAATGATGTGACGATCGGCGAATTAGCTTTCGAGCAATTGATTGATTTCGTTGCGAATGGACTGCAGGTCGTCGAGCCCGAGATACACAATGGCGTAACGGATATATGCGATCTGGTCCAGCTCCTTCAAGCCAGCCATCACCAGATCACCAACCACACGGGAGGAAACTTCCGATTTGCCCATTTTCTGTAACTGTGATTCGACTTGTCCGATCATTCGTTCGATGTCTGCCGCAGAGACCGGACGTTTCGCGCACGAGATGCGGATCCCGCGCGCCAGTTTCTCACGGTCGAACTCTTCACGCGTGCCGTCCTGCTTGATGAGCAGAGGCGTCGCAAGGATGGGGCGCTCGTACGTGCTGAAGCGTTGCCCGCATTTGAAACATTCGCGGCGCCGGCGGATTCCACCGTGGCTGTCATGGGAGGTATCGAGAACTTTAGAGTCGTGATGCTGGCAGTATGGGCACCGCATGAATGAAAACCTGCTCCATTTTTAGAACATTTGTTGCCGCCATCTGTGGGCGCTTGGGCTCTGCATCCCCGTACATTTGGCTATTTTCAAGCCGTATTCTAGCATACTCAGTTTGGCAATTCAAGAGGACGCGCGGGGGATTTTCCTTAAAATATCGATTCAGTTTCCCGTTCACTTGCTGATAAAATAACCGCGTCACAGTTATATCAAACAAAAGAAGGGACAACACAATGAATATCGTTGCAGTATTCGTCCTTGGCTTGCTGATTGGCTGGCTCGTGGAATGGATCATCGACTGGTGGTACTGGCGCACACGAACACGCGCGTTTGCCGAACAAAATGAAAAACTGGCGCAGGAAAATCAACGGCTCAAGGAACGTATCGCCGCACTCGAACCCAAAGCCAACAGAAAATCGCAGCTCGCAAAGACGCGTCCCTTCGGCAAAGGCGGCAAGGACAACCTCAAAGCCATCCGCGGCGTCGGTCCTGTGATCGAAAAACGCTTGAATCAGGCGGGCATTTACACCTTCGACGAAATGGCACAACTCACGACCGATGAGTTGAATGAGATCCTCGGCGAATTGATCAAAAAATTCTTCCCCGGTGAAGAGAAGATGATCGCGCAGGCAAAAGAGTTCGCGCAGCAAAAACCACAAAACGGATGACGCGATGAATCAATCAGCCCGCGCGCCATTGTACGACCTCTTCAAATTGATCGTAACGATCCTTTTGATGCTCCTCTTCTTCTTTTTACTTTGGAATGGAAGGACTGGATCATCAACGCCATCGCTTGCGACTTCAACTCCGCTTCCTCCTACAGGGACGGCTGTTCCGGCGTCTTCAACCCCTCCCCCGCCGACAGATGCATCAACACCGATTCCTCCAGCCGCATCGCCAACACCTTCGCCGCCTTCATTTCCTCCGACGGCAACCAACACACCGACGATCCTTCCATCCCCGACAATACCTCCTGTTACTGAAACCCTCCCAACGCCTATTGTTGAGATCCCATCCGAGCCTGAGGTGTGTGCGGCGGTTTCACGTTCACAATTACAAATCGGAATGCAAGCTGTGATTCAACGCCGCTTGAACTTCCGCTCTTCGCCCGGCATCATGAACAATTGGATCAAGACTAATTTGCCCGGCACACTAGTCGAAGTCATCGGCGGACCGGAATGCACGCGCTACAAGAACGGCGGCGCGTACCTATGGTGGCAGATCCGACTGCCCGATGGACAAGTCGGCTGGTCGGCAGAAGCGTCTGCGTTCGGTGCATTCTATTTTATGGAGCCGGTCAGATAATTCACGGCATGTCACTCTGAGCGCAGCGAAGAGTCTTCTCCATTACCCAGAGATGCTCCGTCTCTTCGCTCCTCAACATGACACATTCAACGTAGCCCTCTCAAAAATTCCAACACCATCTGGTTGAACTCGTCCGCGTTCGATTGATGCGGCACGTGTCCCGCCGGAATGGGTTTACCGGTCGCGCAAGGCATCGTCTCGACCAGTTTCGGGAAAGACACTGGCGATAACGTCCGGTCGCGTTCACCCCACACAACGAGGGTCGGGAGCGTGATCTGTGACAGGAAATGAGTGCTGTCCGGTATTTCGTTGGGAATGTTATACACACCGGGCGCGGTTCGCATGTAATCAAGCGCGGTCTGCGCTCGAATCCGTTCGGGCAGCGAGTGCAATGCCCCCGAACTGTGACCCATTGCCGCGCTGGTCGTATCAACGATGAAACGGAACAACCACTTGGGCGTCCGGCTCACGATGAGCTGACGCAGACCTGTGCGACCATACGAACGTCGGAGAAGAAGCGGGAGTTGGGAGCGGGAATAGAAAGGGCTGACGAGCACCAAACCACGTGTCCAAGCTGGCACCCGGTGCGCATACTCCAGCGCGATGTATCCACCCAGTGAATGTCCGATCAGAATCGCGGGCTCGGTCAATTGAAGAGACTGCATCCATTTGGAAAAATGTTCCAACAGCCAGTCAATGTGATACGAGCGCGAATCGAGCTTGGGGCTGTCGCCATGTCCGAGCAGGTCAAGCGCGTAGGATGCGTATCCATTTTTCGAAAGGTCGGGAACCAGATCGTTCCAATCGTGATGCGACGCGGCGATGCCGTGAATCAAAATGACCGGTGCGCCGCTCCCCAATTGAACATAATTTGCAGTTGAGGGAATTTCAATGTCAGGCGTGCTTTTCATATCTCCGAGCCAGTTCACGCCGTAACACTTTGCCAATGTAGGATTTTGGAAATTCATCCATGAAGACCACGAAGCGCGGCACGAGATGTGCAGGCAATCGTCTTTTGCAGTAAGCGATGACCGCGGCAGGTGTGGGACGTTCCTGCCCGGCGATCACGAACGCGAACGGCTTCCCCGCCACTGCCGTGACCGCCACTTCCTTCACTTGCGGAATTTCATAGATCACTTCTTCCACATCACGCGGAAAGGCAGGTTCCTTCTTTAACCGGCTCGGGAACCAAATATCGGCTTTCCGGGCGATGATCCGCGTGTACCCGTCTTCATCAACCTGTGCAACATCGCCGGTGAGGAGCCAGCCATCATCGGTCAACACTTGCTTCGTCGCACTCGAGTCTTTCCAATAGCCCATCATCACCTGCGGACCGCGCACGGCGAGTTCGCCAATGTGCCCCTGCTTCACTTCCCTGTTCCGGCGTGTCAGATCCAAAACCTTCGCCTCGGTCGAGGGAAGGGGTATACCGATCGTTCCGATCCTTCTTTTCTCACCCAGTGGATTTGCGTGCGTGACCGGCGACGCTTCGGTTAGTCCGTAGCCTTCCACGAGACGACCTTTGGTCAATTTTTCGAACGCCTCCTGCACTTCCACGTGTAACGGCTCTGACCCGCTGATGCAGTAATTGATCGACTGGATTCCAAATTTTCGCACGCCCCGGAAATTGTTTATGGCGCGGTACATGTTCGGCACACCGGGGAAGATGGTTGGCTTGTAACGTTTGATGGCTTTCAACACATCCAAAACCTGAAATTGCGCTTTAAGAAGCATCGCCGCGCCGAGCGAGACCGGTACATTCATCGCGGTGGTAAGCCCGTAACTGTGAAAGATCGGAACAACGCATAGGAATCGTTCCTTCCCTTCGCGCGCTTCCGGCAGCCAATGCCGCGTCTGCAACGCGTTCGCCACCAGGTTGCGATGCGAAAGCATCACACCTTTCGACTGCGCCGTTGTCCCGCCGGTATATTGGAGGAGAGCGAGGTCTTCGGGTGCGACCTCGACTGTCGGCGATTTGTTCGTGTTCCCACCAAGCCAATCCTTCCAACGCAAAGCGTTTCGAAGTCCATATCCGCGATTGCGCCATCTCGAGACCATCGATTTCGGCAAGGATAAATACTCCGCGGGATCGGTCAACACAACGTGGGGAACGCCGCCGCCTTCTTGAATTTGTTTTGCAAGTCCCGCCCACATTGAAAGCGTGACTAACACAGTCGCTTCGGAGTCCTTGACCTGTCTGACGATCTCCTCAGGCTCGATCACCGGCGGCACGAATACCGCCGTCGCACCGGCTTTCATGGCTCCATAGAATCCGATCACCATCTGCGGAACGTTCGGCAACAACAGGACCACGCGCGCGCCTTTGGCAACCCCCAATGAAAGTAGGGCGTTCGCAAATCGATTCGCCTCACGGTTCAGCTTGCGATACGACAAACGACTCCCTTCAAAGAATATCGCCGGTCGATTTGGAAATCTGCGCACAGATGATCGCAGTAAATGATGCAGCGGGATGCTCGGCACGCTCACAGTGAATGGCACGCCCTGCTCGTAATTCTCCAGCCACGGTCGCGCTTTTCGCAACGCGTCGCGCCCATTTTTCTTTTGCGGGCGCATGTTGGATTCGCGCCACGAGCGTTGACCCTCGCCTTCGAGGAATCGCTCCATCGCGCGGTTCACCGCCTCCTTCCGCTCCAGCATGACCATGTGACCTGATACGCCAATGTCGGCATCTTCCGCTCCCGGAATAGACCCGGGCACTTTTTCAAAAAACGGACGCTCGAACACACGGTCGCGGTGACCGCGAATGACCAGCGTCGGCACTGCGAGCGCGGCGAAGCGGTCCCAGCCTTTCCATTGGGACATGTTGTCGCGGTAGAAATGCTTTAGTGCATGAGGCGCTCCGTGCAGCCAGGATCGCGTAAATGGTTCTAACCAGCGCAGGACAGAAACCGGGAGAGTCAGAGCGGATCGATACATCGTCCTCAATTTATATTGTCCTGCCGTGGCAATCAAAATCAATCTCTCGACGCGGTTAGGGTTTTTCAACGCATACTCGGTGACGATCGCCCCTCCAAATGAGTGCCCGACAAGGACAAACTTACCTTTTACTTTTAGCAAAGTCAGCGCGGTCTCCAGGTCTTCGATAATCTGCGACATGTCGTAGCCGTTCGAAGGTTTATCCGAGAGTCCGTGCCCGCGCAAGTCGAGCGCGATGACGCGGTTTTCCACGGCGAATTTTTGCAACTGATTCTGCCATTGCGCGGCATGTCCACCGAACCCATGGAGGAAAACAAACGTCCGCTGGGGATAATCCGGTGAAATGTCGATCGCCGAAAGCCTCACCAGCGGATTTGTCGAAACACGCACTTCATGGCGGTAGAGGTCGAGGTCAATGTCCATACAGGGAGTTTACAGGAGGTAGAGAAGATTGTCAATTTTGTTATACTGCTATTATGGGAAACAAACTCTGCCCGAAAATAATCCTCGAAGGGACGCGGTTGACGTTCAAAACAGAAATTGCCTTTGAATTGAATGAGCATCCGCGCATTGTGGGACCGCGCAAATATCGCTACCATTCGCCGTTGATCTCCGCCGAATGGTGCACATTTACCAACTACCCGTGGGGTCGCGGACCGATCAATTTCGAGACACCCGAGGAAGAATCGCTTGCAATGGAAACCTACTCCACGTGGGCAAGGATGTTCGAGTTACAAAAATACTACTCGTGGATCGTTGACCGCTTTCATATCTCAACAAAATCGTTTCAAAAACTAACGTATGGAAAAGACTTCGATTTCCGCTGGTTGGAGGAACGGCTCCTGCCTTTGAACTTCCGCATGGTTTTCTGTACACGCTCGCCGGATAGTTTTGAAGCGGCACGTGTGGAAAGGTTTAAGGTTTCAGGCAACCCTTCGCAGTACAACGATCCTTCCCTTTTCATCCGCGAACAGGAAGTGATGCGTGAATTGATCGCCAAATCCATGCTGCCAAGTTTGACGTTGGATGTATCGGACAATAACATCGGCGCGGCGGTCGAGCGGATTGCAGATTGGCTGGAACAAACCGGAGGCTTGTACATGCCAGACTAAAGGGAAATTCACGAGGCGACCAACGCCGGATGAAAAAGAGATAAACCGACCCTGCGAATGAAGCGTGATCTCGATACGAGGCGCACTCGTCAGTTTTAGGCTCAGCGCCATTACTCGACCACCGTCCAGCAAATCCCTGCTTTACAAATCCCAATCCTCCTGCTATACTTTGAGCCGTTGAAGTTGACTGGTACTGTCCGAGGTGGGCAGTTTGTGTAAAGGCAATCGCACGAGATGTACGATCCCTCGCGAGCAAGTCAGCGGGGTCTTTTTTATTAATCAGACCATTACCGCCATTGGCGGATAAAAAAAATTAAATATAGTGAGGATAATTAATACTGTATGGCTAAGCAAGGAAAATTGAAGATCATTCCCCTGGGGGGGCTCGGGGAAGTGGGCAAGAACATGACCGCCTACGAATTTCAGAACCAAATTATGGTCGTGGACGCGGGCATCATGTTCCCCACCAACGACATGATCGGGATCGACTACATCGTGCCCGATTACGAATATCTGCGCACCAGGGCTGGCAACGTGGTCGGCATCGTCATCACGCACGGCCACGAAGACCACATCGGTGCGATCCATCACGTGGTGAACGATATTCCCGTTCCGGTGTATGGAACGCCGCTGACCCTCGGCTTGATCGAGGGCAAACTCGCGCGCAACAACGCCTCATCCAAAGCGGAGCTGATCAAAGTGGAGGCAGGCGGGCAGGTTGAAATCGGTCCGTTCAAGGTGGAGTTTTTCCACGTCTGCCATTCGATCCCCGACGCGGTCGGTCTGGGCATCACGACTCCCGCCGGACTCGTCGTACACATGAGCGATTTCAAATTCGATCACACGCCTGTGGACGGCTGGCCCACCGATTACGCCAAACTCGCCGAATTTTCACAGCGCGGCGTGGATCTGTTGCTTTCGGATTCAACGAACGCGGAACGCCCCGGTTGGACACCCTCCGAAAAAGTGATCGGTCCCGCATTCGACAAAGTCTTCGCCGAAGCGCAGGGACGCGTGATCGTCGCGACCTTCGCATCGCTGATCTCGCGCGTTCAACAAGTGGCAGACGCCGCGGCGAAACATGGTCGCAAGATGACCCTTGCCGGTCCGAGCATGGTGGACAATGTGAAGATCGCGCGCAAACTCGGATACCTCGATATACCCGATGAACTGCTTGTGCCGATCGACCAGGCATTGAAGATGCAGGATCACAAAGTAGCGATCATGTGCACCGGCTCACAGGGTGAACCCTCGTCCATTGTGGGGCGTCTCGCCGCCGGTACGAACCGTCAATTCGATCTCAAAGAAGGCGACACGGTCGTGTTGTCGTCGCATCCCATCCCCGGCAATGAAGAGACGATCAGCCGAACGATCAACCGCCTGCTGCATCGCGGCGCGGAGGTTATCTACGATTCGATCGCGCCTGTGCATGTGTCCGGTCACGCTTCGCAGGAGGAACAAAAACTCCTCATCAATCTTGTCCAGCCGAAACATTTCATTCCCATTCACGGCGAATTACGTCACCTCAAACGCCATGCGAAACTGGCGATGGAGGTAGGCATCCAGGAAGATCATGTGATGGTCGTGGAGAATGGCCAGATCGTCGTCCTCGCAGGCGGAAACCTGACGCTCGGTGAACGCATCCCCGGCGGTTACGTGTTCGTGGATGGCGACTCGGTGGGCGAAATCGATTTCGGCATCATGCGCGAACGCGAAAAACTGGCGCGCAATGGCATCTTCCTCATCGACATCAGTGTGGACAAGCTGAACGGGCGACTCTTGCACGACCCCGAGATCATCACGCGCGGATTCGTCTCACCGGAAGAGGCAGAATCGTTGCTCCCTGAAGTCCGCAAACACATCATGGATGTGGTCAACAACGGCGGCTGGGAAAGCGAGAAGGATATCGGCAATGCGGTGCGGTCCTATCTCTACGAGGAAACAAAACGCCGACCCATGGTGCTGGTGACGTTGAGCAAGGCATAAGAATAGAGCGAGGTAAAACCTCGCTCTATATTTTTCTGGCGACCTGCCGGTCAATCTTACCCATCGGGTAATCATCCAGCCTATTAACGGAAACCCATTTCAAATTCTGATCCGGCAACATCTCGATCAACTCACAGCGAAGCGCGTGGACCGTGACCGTGAAGTGTGAATACGCGTGCTCGAGGATTAC
>Ga0209172_10007444_pt1 | contig 11351 bp, 7 predicted proteins | sample LarsenN4metaG_FD_184113 | JGI IMG/M metagenome (GOLD analysis project Ga0209172, IMG submission 184113) | Hot spring sediment bacterial and archeal communities from British Columbia, Canada, to study Microbial Dark Matter (Phase II) - Larsen... ... | reverse complement strand
GGCCATCCACATGGTGAAGCCGCGGTGGTTGTGGTCGCGGCCGTCGGTCCCTTGAGCATAAGGAGTGCGGCCGAACTCACCGCCCCACAGGACCAGCGTGTCCTTCAGCAGCCCGCGCCCTTTCAAATCCTTGAGCAGCCCCGCAATGGGCCTGTCCACGCTGGCCGCCTTGCTGCCCAGGGCGTTCTTCAGGTCGCGGTGGTGGTCCCACTGCCCCGAGGTCACCTCGACGAAGCGGACCCCAGCTTCAATGAGCCGACGCGCCAGCAAGCACTGCTTCCCAAAGTTGTCTGTGCCCTGGCCGCCAATCCCGTAGAGTTCCTTCGTGGCAGCCGACTCGTTGGCAAGGTCCGCCACCTTCGGCAAGTCCTTCTGCATCCGAAAGGCGAGTTCAAAGGATTCGATGGCTCCCTCGATGCCAGGATTGTTCGGGTCCCGCTCCAGAGCTTCGCGGTTGAGAGCCTGGAGGTAGTCGAGTTGAATGCGCTGCGACTCGCTCGATTGCCTCGGATTGCGGATGTTGCTCACGCTGCCCTGGTTGGCGCCAGGTCCGCCGCCTCCGCCGAACCCGCCGAAGCCCAGGCGAATCGGCGTTCCCTGGAAAACCGCCGGCAGGAAGGCGCTGCCGTAGTTCGCTGGCCCGCCGTTCTGCAGGGGCGGATTGATGCTGACAAAGCCAGGCAGGTTCTCGTTCTCAGTCCCGAGTCCGTAGAAGGTCCAGGCGCCCAACGAGGGCCTCTTGAACTGGAAGATGCCGGTGTGCATCTGCAAGAATGCCTGGGCATGGGCGGGCACGTCGGTGTGCATGCCCCGAAGCAGGCAGAGATCGTCGGCGTGGCGGGCTACCTCGGGAAACAGTTCCGAAATCCACAGGCCGCTCTGTCCGTGCTGGGAGAACTTCCAGGGCGAGGCAAGCAGTTTTCCGCCGAAACCACGAGCGCCGCGCATCGGCTTGCCGTTGTCTTCCGCCAATTTCGGCTTGTAGTCGAAGGTATCGACGTGCGATGGAGCGCCTTCCATGCAGAGGAAGATGACACGCTTGGCCCGCGCCGGAAAATGCGTCCGCTTGGGGGCAAGGGGGTTGTCTTTCTCGGCAGCCCAGGTCGAGAGGCCAGCAAACGCCAGGTAGCCAAAGCCGGCCGCGGCGCTCTTCAACATCAACCGTCGCGAAAGGGAAATCATGTTCGACAACCTCCCGCCAGCAGGCTGGGTCTAACGGTGACAGAACTCCGCACTGGCGAACAAGGCTTGGCACAGCGCCGTCCAGGCCGCTCGCCGCGGCTGACGCCGTCCGTAGGTCTCCAGGAATTCCTGGGCCAGCTTGACTTCCTTCGCCGAAGGCGGCCTGGAGAAGCAAAGCTCGTACGCCCGGCCGATCTTCTCAGCGTCGCCGTCGCTCGAGCCTGTGAGCCGGTCGGCCAGCCCTTCCGCCTGCCGGATGACGAACGGATTGTTCATCAGGAACAGCGATTGAGCAGGGACCGTCGTCGTGGCACGCTCTCCCGAGATCAGGCTCGGGTCTGGGAAGTCGAACAACGTCAGCGCTTCCGGCAGCCCGTCGCGGATGATCGGCAGATACACGCTGCGATGCGTGGCGGTCAGCGCGGTGTCGGCCCCGACACCCCGGAAGCGGAAGCTGATGTTGCCCTCGCCGGCGCGGGCGACCGGGCTGCCCTGGGGCGGCGAGAGGTCGAGCCGGCCGCCAAGACACAGCATCGTGTCGCGCAGGGCTTCGGCTTCCAGTCGCCGGCGCGGCATTCGCCAGACCAGCGTGTTGTCTGGGTCTGCTTCAAAGTTCCGCGGGTCATTCTGGGACGACAGCTGATAAACTCGGCTCAGGGCGATGCGGCGAACGAGTCGCTTCACCGACCAGCCCTCTTCGACGAAGGTGACGGCGAGGTGGTCGAGCAAGGCAGGATGGCTCGGCGGCTGGCCCGAGGCGCCGAAATTGTCTGGCGTCGAAACCAGGCCGCGGCCAATCATGTGAAGCCAGATGCGATTGGCCATGACCCGCGCAGTCAGCGGGTTCTCTTCCGATGCGATCCAGTCCGCCAGCTCACGCCGGCCGCTCCCGCCGAAACGTCGCAAGGTCGGCTGCCTGGTCGTCAGGACCTGCGGAAAGCCGCGGCGCACCGTCTCTCCAGGCTGATCGAGTTCGCCGCGATGCAACAGCCTGGCGTCGGACGTGAATCGGCCCTCGCGAACGCCCATGGCCAGGGGCTTCGGAGTGCCGTCGGATTCGTACTGGGCGAGCTGGCTCTGCAACGTGGCCACGCGGCTTGCAAGGAACAGCCGCTGAACGAAGGAGTCCTGTCCGCTCAGTTTCGACATCCGATCGCGAACTTCCTGAATCTCCTTCTCGATGGCTGCGCGGCGTTCGCTGCTCAGCGGTTCGAGGGCCGCGATTGGATCAGCCTCGCGGGGCAAGGTCAGCAATTGGCTGGGATGATTGCTCTGGATGACGCGGATCGTTCCATAACAGGTCTCGGTGCTCGTGAAGATCCCCGCGAGGGCGTAGTAATCGCGCTGCGGGATCGGATCGAACTTGTGATCATGACAGCGGGCGCACGCCACCGTCAGCCCCTGGAAGGCCTGGAAGGTCGCGTCGATCTGCTCGTCGGCCAGGTCCATGCGGAACTGCAGCGGATTGCGTTCGTCATGGACCTTCGGACCGATCGCCAGGAAGCCGGTGGCGACCATGAACTCGGCCTTCTGGCGTTCGTTCTGAGCGGGCAGCAGGTCCCCCGCAAGCTGTTCGCGAATGAACTGGTTATAGGGCTTGTCGGCATTGAACGCGGCGATGACGTAATCGCGATAACGCCAGGCATGAGGATAGGCGAAATTGACCGACCTGCCGCTCGACTCCCCATAGCGGGCCACGTCCAGCCAATGCCTGCCCCAGCGCTCGCCAAACTGCGGCGAGGCAAGCAGCCGATCCACCGCGGCCTCCAGGGCGGCCCGGGGGTCGGCTTCGTGCGACTTGACAAAAGCTTCCAGATCCCCAGGAGTCGGCGGAAGGCCGATCAGGTCGAAGCTGACGCGGCGCAGGAGAGTCCGTGGATCGGCATCAGCGACCGGCTTGAGTCCCTTGGTCTCGAGTTCGGCCAGGATGAACCGATCAATGTCCGATCTCGGCCAGGCAGCGTCGCGGACGGCTGGAGCAGCGGGCTTAACGGGCCGCTGGAAAGCCCAGAAGCGTCGGCCCGCTTCGATGTCGATCTCGCCTGCCTTGCGCGTCAACGGGGCCGAGGCGTCCCGAGGATCGGGTGCGCCCATTGCGATCCACTTCTCGAAGTCGGCCACGATGTTGTCGCCCAGCTTCTTCTTGGGCGGCATGCGCAGATCCTCATCGACGTGCCGCAGGGCCTTCAAGATCAGGCTGTTCTTCACGTCGTGAGGGACAACTGCGGGGCCGGAGTCGCCCCCCTTGCGTAGACCTTCCCGCGAGTCCAGGGTGAGTCCGCCCTTGATCTTCTCCGCACTCGTCGAATGGCAGGCATAACACTCGCGCACTAGCACTGGCCTTATGTGCTTCTCGAAGAAACTCAGCTGCTCGGCAGGGAGCGATGCAGCTGACGGCTGTTCGGCCCTTGCTGACTGGCCAACCCCCAGGACCAGGCTGACGACAACGGAAGCGCAACAAAACAGCCATGCTCGAAGTGGGGTCATTGCAGTGGCCCTGATGGAGGGGACGCCAGTACCCTTAACACCACAAGGGGTTAAAAGTTCTGAACGAGCCGCGGCAAGAGCCACGCTCGTGGAAGGACTCCTGGCAGCGCAACATTCGGAGACCTCAACTTCAGGCCTCCTTATCGGCGGATTGTGGCTCTCCTCCAACTGAGTGGCTCCGGTAGCGCAACAATTCTCCAGCCGGCCAAGGCGACAGGGTTGTCCAGCGCTTGGGGGGCCCGGCAGGCCTGCCAATCTGGCAGCCGCCGGAGCCTGGGGCCGCGGGCTTCTCAGGCGCAACACTTTCTCCACGAGCCTCGCCACGAGCTTCCGCCTGCTCCCTGAGGCATGGCTCTTCAACCAACCAGCTAAGCGCAACATCCAAGAATGCGCACTATTGCCTGGATTCGGCGTCTTTTCAGGGGCCGAGCGCGGTAGCCTCCGCGAGCCGCGCAACATTCCGCGTGGCGAGCTCCGCGGTGCGCCGCCAAGCGCCGAGGCTCGAACTCGAACCATGCCAGCCAAGCGAAAGCCGACTTTGTTGACGCCCATAGTGATGTATTTTTGTCCCATATCGCAACGCCTCAGCCCGCAGCTCCGACCCAGGACGAACCTCGAAGGATGGGGCGCAAGAGAATCGTGCTTGCAGCGCCGTGGTTCAGCAAGATCTGGGCGTCCCCACCTGGCAGCATGCCGGGCTAAGCAGGGGCTCAGCTTGTAGTGTACCTTGGTTCCCAGGGATTTGGGAAGGTTGGTTGGCGGCGCAGCTGCATCAGACGGCGGATTGCCTCTTCTGCCTCGGCTGGCCCAAGGCAACTTTCGCGTTGCGGTGCTCGCGCTGGGCAACGGATGAAAGGAAGCACACCCGCCTGCCAATTTGACGTTGCGATCGGCGAAGGTCGATGCACGGGCAGACGACAATGGAGATCGGACTTCAATTGCTGCAAGTCACATCTTGGACGATCTCCCCCCCGCCATCACCATCGCAGTTGTAAATGGTCGCTGTGACGGTATAGACGCCAGAGCAGCCTGGACAGTTGAACTTCGCCTGCCGCATCTTGTCCGAAGGGCTGGTGACTTGCACGGAACAATTGAGAAAGGGATTCCCTGCCTGGGCGATGGAGAAGTCCACATCGCACTCATTATCGCCGAGTTGAACTGTGGCAGTGATGACGCAGTTCTGGCAGGTCACGTTCATGGAAGCACTAGTAGTGTGAGTGATATCCGTAGCGAACTGCGTTGTTCGGCCGGTAACTGGATGGTCCAATCCGGCAATACTGGCGTCACGGTAAATGTTGAAGGTGATTGCGTCTGACATGGCAGGGCTCCATTGGGAATGATCGGATGCGAACGCAAAACCGTGGAGGAACATCGCGGGGAAGCGGCGTAGCCTGGACGCGGCTAGGGAATAATGCCAGGATCATGCCTTGGGGCAAGGGCAGGCGGATCTGGCAAGGTACTGAAGTACCCGCCCTTTCAGATCCAAGGCCAGAATCGTGACGCCATATCGGCGGCCCTCACAACCTTTCACCTCGAAGTTGAAGTTCACCGACTGGTGATCGTAAGTCGGGAGCGCATTGCGGAGGTCGCATACCTCAAATTTCCCTTGTTCATACAGCCAGCAGATACCTATCAAGCTTCTGACCTTGGTCGTAGTTGCGACGCGCACCTTGGCAACTACGCAGCAACCGCCATCTTTCCTGCTACATTCAATGTTGCCGCAAAGCCGAATAAACATCGCTGAATGCTCGGGGGCCAATCCCATGTGGCCTGCCCCTCTCGAGATGATGTTGAAGACAACTCCCTGAGACACGGCATGACTCCTTGGTCTATTGGGGAACGGGGGATAGCTTCAGTTTTCGAAAACTCGCTGTGGAATCGATCAGGAAAAGCGAGGGAACCTCCCTCAGGCGTAGTCGATCAAATCCTCGATTGATCTCCCCGAATTCCTTGGGAAGTCTTCTTCCGGGGAGCGGGCTACTCGGATCAAGCAAGTATCCAAGTCGATCGATTGCCTTCGCATGAAGCTCATCCCTGTTCAGCTCACCAATAAACACATCATCGAGATGCAGTGATACCTGGGAACGGCGGACCGTTATGCGAAACCGCCTGTATCCGTCGGGAGGGAAAACCAAAGGTGGGGGCGACGCAGCGTCCAAGAGATGGGCGTGGAAATAGATCTTCGCAATTCGGCGCTGCAGGAACAGATCTCCATAAGGAGACAGCTGATTGGTTACCTCATCCCGTCGCAGCCTATCACCTTTATCGGCGAAGCCGAGGCCAAGAAACGTGCACTCAGTGCCGCGGATGGTGAAGCGTTCGGAGACCAGCGGGCACATGGCGATGTATCCTAAACCCTTATCTGCAAGGTGCCGAACTTCGCCTGAAAACTCGTAGCACTTACAGGGCGGATCTGGCAGCAAGGTAATCAGGCTGGATCCGTCAGGTTGTGCCACAATCAATTCGCCGGCATCTTCAGTCAATACTGCTCTTCTTGCTTGAAAGTCATGTACGCGGTAAACGCACGGCAGACCGGTAGGCGTCTGCAGGTAGACAGGTCTGTCAGCAGCCAGCTCCTTCTGCAATTGAACGGCCAATTTTTCGTCCCAGTTCGGTCTGGAGAACGCGGACGACTCGGGAGCTTGCACAGGCGGAGTAGAAGCCCAATACATGGCCAGCACGATTGCTACGAGGGCTACGCCCGTGACTGCCGCCAGTCCCAGATTCGGCGAAATGCGAGAGGCGATAGCAAGTCGTCGCGCAAAGCTGGGAGGGTTGGATCTTGTAAACTCCCCGCGGCGGCATCGACCAAGCTCATCTGCCAGTTCCGAAGCGGTTGCGAACCGTGCGCCAGGATCCTTCATCAGGCATTTCCGGATGACCGCATCGAGATCAGGATCGATGCACGGGTTGACTGCCCGCGGCCGGGGCGACTTCTCGCTGAGGATCTTCTCTCTCAGTTCCAAGCCGCCCTCCGCGACGAACGGCAAGCGGCCCGTGCACAGCTCATACAGGATCACGCCGACAGCCCAGACGTCGGTGGCGGGGCCGATCTCGGCCGTCGCTCCGCGGTGCTGCTCCGGAGCCATGTACGGCGGGGTCCCTGAGTAGTCGTGCCGATCCATGCTGTCCGCTTGAGCGGGCTGGACCATCGCCAGACCGAAGTCGCTCACCCGCGGCTCGTCCCCTTCCATCAAGATGTTGCCTGGTTTCAGGTCGCGGTGGATGATCGGCGGTTCGTTCGCGTGGGCCGCATGTACGGCGCGGCAAACCTTCTCCATCATGATCAGCAGCTTCTCGCGCCGCGCCCTGAGCTGCTTGCGGCTCCAGCCCCGCGTGGAAAGACCGGCTGGCTTGCCCTGCTGGTTCAGGATGGGCGTGCCCAGTTGAAAGTCCGCCAGCCGCCTGGCCAGAGAGCCTCCCTCGACCAGTGCCATCGTGAAGAACGGCAGGCCGGCTTCCTCGTCGGCATCGTAGACGCTGACAATATGCGGATGCTTCAGCTTGACGACCTTCCGCGCCTCGTCCAGCAGACGATCCTTGACCGCGCTGCTGCGGACATACTTGGGCAAGATCGTCTTGAGGGCGACTGGCTGGTCAAGCACTGGGTGCCAGGCCTTGTAGACAATGCCCATGCCCCCTTTCTCGAGACGCGCCATGATGCAATACCTGCCTATCTTCGCGGGCAGGCTCGGAACTGCAGTCGTGTCCTTCTGAACCGGCGGCGTGGGCCTGGAGGATTCCAGGACATAGCGGGTCGAGCGTTCGTCCCAGGGCCTGACGTACGCTTCGGCGAGCAGCTGCAACTCCACCAGAAATCGCTCACGCTCTGGCTCGGAAATATCGGACGGCAGATAGTCCTCCGGTTTGGGTGTAGACCCCTGACACAACGCTGCCATGAAACGCTCGCGAGCGTCTTCCATCTGCTTGAGGACGGACAGCGGCAAGGCGCCATAGGAGGCGGTGGTCTGCTCGTTCATTCGAGGTCCTCCTTCGCCAGGATGGCGTGGCAGAGTTGGTGTGCTCTTGTAAGAAAAGGAGGAATGTGAACAAACCGGACCGCGCAGCCCTCCTCGTCTACAGCTAGACGAGGGAGGGACAAACGCTTGCAGCAAGTCTTGCGAATGGACCTGTGGAAGGAGTCACGTCGGGGTAGAGCGTGCGCAGCCCAAGTGAGCCTGTACAGGGCGTCAGCAGCCAGAAAGGCGAGGTCGGTGGACGAGTACATGGGCGGCTCCGGACGTTGAGCCAGCAGTAGCTGAGCCTAATACTAACGGCGACCTGGCTGGTTGCAAGAAAAAAAGAGTGAAAATGTAGGATGGCGATCAGCGGGGCAAACTTCCAGGCCCCTGAGAGAGGGAGTCCCGCAAAAGGCTGAGGCGGGGCAAACCCCCTGTGCTTCAGTGGACAGGGCCGGGGTTGAACCGGCGACCTAAGGATTTTCAGTCCTTCGCTCTACCAGCTGAGCTACCTGTCCAGGTACGGATTACTGTATCTATCCGAGGCGTGCACGTCAAAGTTTCAGAGCTTAGTTTCGATTGAATTCTGGCCGAGAGCAGGCCGGCAGCTTGACCCGCCGCTCAGCGGCAACAGCTAGGCCGCAAGACGCTTCGTCCGTGGCGTCGCCAGTGCGTTCAGCACATAGGCCACGGCCCGCTCGCACGCTCCCGGTTGGCCGACCCGCTGCTTGAGTTCGCGAAGTTCGGCCACCAGAGCTGCCCTGGCTTCAGGCTGCTTCAACCACTGACCAATGGCCGCACTGAGCTGGGGTGCGTGGCACTGGGGGCTGGCGTACTCCGGATAGAGCGTCTTGCCGGCGATCAGGTTCACCAGCGTGATCGAATTGACCCGAATCAACATCTTTCCCAGTGCGTAAAGCAGTGGGCCTACCCTGTAGGTGATGGCCGCGGGGGTCTCGTAATGGAGCATTTCCAGACTCACCGATCCGGAAACCGCAGCGCATGCCTCGGCGAGATGGATGATCTCCGGCGTCTTGCCGACGTGGGTTTCGATCGGCACGGAACAGCCGCGCAAGGCCGCATCGATGCGTTGCTTGTGCTCGGGCTTGAAGCACGCCACGAGGAAGCGAACTTCCGGCGTCTCTTGCCGCAGCAGCTCGGCGGTGCGTCGAAGGGTCGCAAAGTTCTTCGCCACTTCCTGGCCGCGCGATCCTGGCAGCAGGCCGACGATTCGGCCGCCGCGGCTTCGCTGCTCCTGGATGAATTCCTGGTCAAGTCGGTGCTTGCGAACGGCATCAAAGTACGGATGACCAATATAGGTCGCTTGCACGCCGCGCTCGCGGTACCAGGCTTCCTCAAACGGCAGTGTGCATAGGACATGATCGACGTAGCGGCGCATCTTCTCCACCCGCCAATCGCCCCAGGCCCAGATCTGCGGCGGGACGAAGTAGAAGACGGGGATGCCGTGGAAACGGGCCCGCCGCGCCAGCCACCAGTGCAGACCGGGATAGTCGATCAGCACGACGGCGTCAGGTCGGTGGTGCCGAAAGTACCGGTCGGCCGCAGAGAGCACCCACAGGAAGAGGTGGATATTCGCAAGCACGCGCAGGAACCACATCACGGAGAGCTTGCAAAGAGGGTACAGGAGCTTGCATCCTGCGGCCTCCATGCGCTCGCCCCCGAATCCGACAAACTCCACGTCGGGGCGCATTCGACGCATGGCGGCAATGAAGTTGGAGCCGTGCAGGTCTCCGCTGGGCTCTCCCGCACTGATGAAGATTTGCATTTCGGCATCCTTGCCTGATGATAATGACTGGCCAGTGAAGCCCCGTTCCAGGCAGACCGCCATGCGATCCCAGCCGAACTGGGCGACTACTGCCCTGCCCCAGTCGCTACAATTTCTGTTGCTCGGCCTGGAAATAGTAGCAGCCCTGCCGATCCCTCACAAGCCGAGGTCGCTGCCAGGCTCTTGTTTCTCGGTGCAAGGCAGGCCACAATACGCCAGGCCGCAAACAACAAGCCGACAGGACGCCGGCAACGCGGCCCCGCCCAGCACGGGATGGACTTGCTAGTTCTCTCCAACCTCACGAGACCGCCTCATGCCATTCACAACCATTGCCCTCGCGCTCACAACAATGCTGGCCATGCCCCTCGACCAGGGCCAAGTCGCAGACAAAACGCTTCCTGGCTTCCGGCCCTTGTTCAACGGCAAGGACCTGAGCGGCTGGCACGGCATGCCGCACTTCAACCCATATGAACTGGCCAAACTGCCAGAGGAAGAACGCAAGAAGCGGATCGCGGACTGGACCGCCGATGCGGCCAGGCACTGGCGCGTCGAGAACGGCGAGCTGGTGAATGATGGAAACGGAGCCTATTTGACAACCGATCAGGAGTTCGGCGACATCGAGCTGTTGATCGAGTACAAGACCGTCCCCAAGGCGGACAGCGGCATCTACCTGCGGGCCACGCCCCAGATCCAGATTTGGGACTACACGAAGGAGGGCGGGAAGTGGAACATTGGGGCGGACAAGGGATCGGGGGGGCTGTGGAACAACAGCCCAGGCGCTCCCGGCAAGGACCCGCTGGTCCTCGCGGACAAGCCCTTCGGAGAGTGGAACCGCTTCCGGATCATCCAGATCGGCGAGCGGGTCACGGTCTACTTGAATGATCGGCTCGTGGTCGATCACGCCCGTCTCGAGAACTTCTGGAACCGCAAGCTGCCTTTGCCAGCAAAAGGTCCAATTCAATTGCAGACTCACGGCGGCGAAATCCGCTGGCGGAACATCCATGTGCGGGAGATACCGCCCGCGGAAGCCAACGAGATTCTGCGATCCAGGGCGAACACGGGCTTCGTGAGCGTCTTCAACGGGAAGGATCTGGAAGGCTGGGCTGGGCCGATCGACAACTACGAGGTCGTGGACGGCGCCATCGGGTGCAAGTCTGGCAAGGGCGGCACGATTTTCACCAAGGAAGTCTTCGGCGACTTCGTGGCTCGCCTGGAGTTCAAGCTCCCCCCTGGCGGCAACAACGGCCTGGCCATCCGCTACCCCGGTGCAGGCGACACCGCCTATGTCGGCATGTGCGAGTTGCAGGTGCTCGACGACTCCTCCCCCAAGTACGCAAAGCTGGACCCGAGGCAGTACCACGGCTCGGCGTATGGCATGGCGGCAAGCCAGCGCGGCTACCAGCGACCCGTTGGCACATGGAACTTCCAGGAGGTCACTGTCAAGGGCTCGACCATCAAGGTCGAGTTGAACGGCACCGTGATCCTGGACACCGACCTGTCGAAGATCACGGAGTACATGGCGAACAGCCCGCATCCTGGAAAGGATCGTACCAGCGGACACTTCGGCTTCGCCGGCCATGGCGATCCCGTCCTCTTCCGACAGGTCCAGATCAAGCGACTGGATTAACCGCAACCCGCCCCGCTGTCACCAGCCTCACTCATCGGAGAATCGCCATCATGCCACGACCGTTGATTTCACGCCGCACGGCTCTGAAGAGCATGGGTGCGGCCGCGCTGGCGGCCCCGTTTGCATTTCGGCTTCACGCTGCGGCGCCCAGCGAGACGCTCTACCACGCCAGCTTCGGCGCAGGCGGTATGGCTGGAGCGGACATCGGCTCGCTCACAGCCAGCAAGCACCTCAAGCTGGTCGCCGTCGCCGACGTGGACCTCAAGCGAACCGAGGAGATCAAGCAGCGATTTCCCGAGGTTCGCGTGTA
>Ga0209172_10007439_pt1 | contig 11357 bp, 10 predicted proteins | sample LarsenN4metaG_FD_184113 | JGI IMG/M metagenome (GOLD analysis project Ga0209172, IMG submission 184113) | Hot spring sediment bacterial and archeal communities from British Columbia, Canada, to study Microbial Dark Matter (Phase II) - Larsen... ... | reverse complement strand
CGACGCGGCCGGCGCCGGGGGCGGCGCCGCGAACGCCGGATCCTCGTCGTCGCTGCCCTTGGCCCAGGCCGAGGCCATCGCGGCGGCCAGCGCCACGATGGCCGCCGCGCGCAGCGCCCGGGCCCAGGCCCTCACGAGCGGCCCCCGCCCGGCGGCTCGATGCGCAGCACGCCGCCTTCCTGGCGCCATTGCAGCCGCCCGAGCACGTCCATGCCGAGCAGCGGCGAGGCCAGGTCGGGCAGCGCCACCACGCGCAGCCGCTCGACGCGCACGCCGCCCCGGAGCTCGATGTCGGCGCGCACCACGCTGCCGGTGACCACGCCGCCGGCGGTGCTGGACTGGGCGCTGCCGATCGACTCGAGCCCGAGCCGCTCGGCCAGCGCCGCGGGGATGGCGGTGCGCGTGGCGCCGGTGTCGACGAGGAACTCGATCTCGCGCCCGGCGATGCGCCCGGGCCAGTGGTAGTGGCCGTCGACGTCGCGCCGGATCTCGATCGCGCCGGCGCCCGAGAGCACGAACTGCGCCGCCTGCCGGCGCGCCTGCCAGGCCTGCACGGCGAGCAGCACCGCGGTGCCGATCAGCAGCCACGCCGTGGCGTGCTTGAGCCAGCCGGGCAGCTCGCGCATGCGCTCTTCAGCGGGCGAGGGCGACGACGCGCTGGTCGATCGCGCCGAACACGCTCTGCCCGTCGGCGCCCGTCATCTCGATGCGGATGCGGTCGCCGAACTGCATGAAGGCGGTCTTCGGCGCGCCGCTCTCGATGGTCTCGATGGCGCGCTTCTCGGCGATGCACGAGCAGCCGCGGCTCCAGTCCTTGTTGCTCACGGTGCCGCTGCCGACGATCGAGCCGGCACCCAGGCGCCGCGTGCGCGCCACGTGGGCGATGAGCTGGCCGAAGTGGAAGGTCATCTCCGGGCCGGCGTCGCAGTGGCCGAAACGCTGGCCGTTCCAGGTGCTGGTGATCGGCAGGTGCACGCGGCCGCCCTGCCAGGCGGCGCCGATCTCGTCGGGCGTCACCGCCACCGGGCCGAAGGCGGTGGCCGGCTTGCTCTGGAAGAAGCCGAAGCCCTTGGCCAGCTCGGCCGGGATCAGGTTGCGCAGGCTCCAGTCGTTGACCAGCATGAGCAGGCGCACGCCTTCGAGCGCCTGCTCGGGGCCGGCGCCGATCGGCACGTCGCCGGTGACCACCGCGACCTCGGCCTCGAAGTCGATGCCCCAGTCGGCGCCGGCCTCGGGCATGAAGGGCACGTCGTCGTTGGGGCCGAGCAGGTCGTCGCTGGCGCCCTGGTACATCAGCGGGTCTTCGTAGAAGCTGGCCGGCACCTCGGCGCCGCGCGCCTTGCGCACCAGTTCGACGTGGTTCAGGTAGGCCGAGCCGTCGGCCCACTGGAAGGCGCGCGGCAGCGGCGCCATGCAGCGCGCCGGCTCGAACGGGAAGGCGTGGCGCGCCTTGCCGCCGTTGAGCGTGGCGTACAGGTCCTCCAGCTGCGGGGCGATGAAGTTCCAGTCGTCGAGCGCGCGCTGCAGCGTGCCGGCGATGCCGCTGGCGAAGTGGGCGGTGGCGAGATCGCGCGAGACGACGGCCAGCTGGCCGTCGCGCGAGCCGTCTTTCAGGGTGGCGAGTTTCATGCTCGGGGTGTTCGCGCCGGGGCGCGGTGGCAGTATTGTGGGGTGGGCTCCGACGCGCCGAGCATCCTCTTGCCGAAGGGCCTGCGGCCGGCGCGTGCGGGTTTGGCACTTGCGGTCGGTGCGTGCGTGGTGCTGCTGCACGCGCTGGTGCTGCTCGGGCTGCCGTTCGGCGCCGGGCCGCCGCTGCGCGAGCCCGGCGTGCGGCCGCTGAGCGTGCGGCAGATCGTGGCGCCGCGCGGGCAGTCGGGCGTCGATGCGGCGGCGGCGCCGGCGCGGCCGCTTGCGCCGGCGCCGGCGCCGGTGCGACGCGTGGCGGCGGCCACGCCCGCGCAGCCCGGGCGCGCTGAGCCTGTCGCCGCGCCCGCCGCCCGATCTTCGGCGGAGCCCGCCGCCGAATCCTCCACCGACGCCGACGTCGGCGGCCGGCCGCTGCCCACCTACGCCACGCAGCCGCCGCCCTCGCTGCGCCTGCACTACGCGCTGCGGCGCAACCAGGCCGCCGGCAGCGCCGAGCTGCGCTGGGTGCTCGACGGCGCGCGCTACGAGCTGGCCCTGAGCGGCACCTTCGGCGATCGCGAGGCCTTCGGCTGGACGAGCCGCGGCCGCATCGACGCGCATGGCCTGGCGCCCGAGCGCTTCGCCGTGCGCCGCCGCGCCCGCGAGCTGCTGGCTGCGAACTTCCAGCGCGACGAGGCCGCCGGCGGCCGCATCACCTTCTCCGGGCCGAGCGTCGAGCTGCCGCTCGTTCCCGGCGTGCAGGACCGCGCGAGCTGGCTGATCCAGCTGGCCGCCATCGTCGAGGCCACGCCGGCGCTCGGCCGGGCCGGGGCCCAGGTGTCGATGCTGGTGGTGGGCGCGCGTGGCGACGCCGTGGTCTGGACCTTCACCGCCGCCGGTCGCGTGCCGCTCGAAGGGGCCGACGGCGCGCCGGTCGAGGCGCTGCACTTCGTCCGCGAGCCGCGCCGCGCCTACGACGTGCGGGCCGACGTCTGGCTCGACCCGGCGCGCCGCCACCTGCCGGTGCGCCTGCGCCTGCAGGCGTGGCCGGCGGGCGAGGCCACCGAGCTGTCGCTCACCGCGTTGCAGATGCCATGAAACCCGGCCTTGAAAGGCGGGCCGCCGCACCCACGTCAGGCGGCCTGGAGGGTCTTGCAGCACCATGCAACTGCTCTACAACTCGGATGCCTACGTCGTCGTGCAGTTCGACGTGCCCGCCGCCGACGGCGCGCTGGCACGTGGCGGCTACGAGATCGTCGACAAGTTCGCGCGCCGCGAGATCTACCTCGAGGGCCTGATGGCCGAACGTTTCGAGGCCGGCGTGCGCGACATCGTGGCCGGCTCGGCGCAGGACGGCCCGAGCATGGAGGCGCTGGACGACTACATCGCCGGCTTCACCGTGCTGGCCCAGCAGCCGGTGCTGATGCACTGAAGACGCGCTGAGGGCGCGCCGGGACGCGCCAGGACGCACCGAGGGGCGCGCGCCGCCCCGGGGCTTGTGCCCCGGCCCCGCCTGCGACAAGATCGGTCGCGGTTTTCCTCAAGGGGCAGCGCATGGCCCGTGCGCCGATCGAAGCACGCCAGATCCTCTCCCCCGGCCTCGCCGAAGCGCCGGTGATGGATCTGCTGTGCTCGCATTTCGTGCTCACGCTCACGCTGCGCCAGGCCGGGCGCTTCAACCTGCGGCGCGACTGGAACAGCCTGCTGGCCATCGTCGGCCGCCACCTCGTGTGGCCGCTGCCGGTGCTGGCGCGCGTGCGCGGCTACCTCGTCACGCGCTGCAAGGGCAACACGCTGTGGCGCGGCCACGAGGCGCTGGCCGACGAGGCCTTCGTCGCGCGTTACGGCCCCTGGCGCGGGCCGTACGAGGAAGGCACGCTGTTCTTCTACCTCGACGAGTACGTCAAGGACGCGCCCAAGGACCTGCTCGCCGTGCTCGGCGCCACCTGCGAGTGGCTGGCGCGCCGGCTGAAGAAGGAAAGCACGCTGGTGCAGAAGAACATCGACGCGCTGGCCGGCCTGCTGCAGCTCAACCCGGCCGAGCGCGCGCTGCTGCTGTACGGCACGCTGGCGCGCTGGCAGCGCGACCTGCGCGGCCTGCTCGTCGAGTTCAAGGTCAGCAACGCGCACGAGGCCTACGCGGCGCTCGCCGCGGTGGCCGGCGTCGAGGCCAGCGAGGTCGCCGAGGCGCTGCGCGCCGGCTCGCGCCTGGAGCGCATCGGCATGATCGAGAACCTGATCAGCGAGCAGAACATCACCGACCTGGCCGACCTGATGAAGGTCAGCGAGCAGCTGCCGCCGGTGCTGATGCGCGAGTACCGCGCGCCGGGCGAGCTGATGGCGGTGTTCACGCGCCCGGCCACCAAGAGCGAGCTGACGGTGGCCGACTTCGCCTTCGTCGCCGACGATGCGCGCGTGCTGACCACGCTGCTGAAGAACGCCGCCGAGCGCAAGGAGCCCGGCGTCAACGTGCTGCTGTACGGCCCGCCGGGCACCGGCAAGACCGAGCTGGCCAAGGTCTGCGCCACCGCCGCCGGGCTCGAGCTGTACGAAGTGGAGTACGCCGACCGCGACGGCAACAGCCTGTCCGGCCGCGACCGCTACCGCAGCCTGCAGATCAGCCAGGTCTTCCTCAAGGGCGGCGAGAAGGTGGCGCTGCTGTTCGACGAGGTCGAGGACGTCTTCCCGCCGATCAGCAGCGAGGCCGCGCAGCTCATCGCGCGGCTCGACAGCTCCGACGCGCCGGCCTCGGGCAGCGTGAGCGGCAAGGCCTGGGTCAACCAGATCCTCGAGACCAACCCGGTGCCGGTGATCTGGATCACCAACCGCATCGAGCAGATCGACCCGGCGTTCCGCCGCCGCTTCCAGTACCACCTGCTGCTCAAGAGTCCGCCGCCCGGTGCGCGCGAGGCGCTCGTGCGGCGCGCGCTCGAAGGCGCGGCGGTGAGCGGCGAGTTCGTGGCCCGGCTGGCCGAGCGGCGCGGCCTCACGCCGGCGCAGATCCGCACCGCGGTGCGCTTCGCGCGGCTGGCGCACGACGAGGCGGCGGCGCAGGGCACGGGCGGGGCGCCGGACTGCGAGGCGCTCATCCAGCGCCAGCTCGCCGGCGCCGACAAGGCGCTCGGCACCGCGGGCAACGAGCGCGGCGCGCGCGCCGTGGTCACGCAGTACGACCTCGGGCTGCTCAACGTGGAGTGCCGCTTCGAGGTGCCGCGCATCATCGAGGCGCTCAAGCGGCGCGGCCACGGCACCCTGTGTTTCCACGGCCCGCCCGGCACCGGCAAGACGGCGCTGGCCGAGCACATCGCGGCCAGCCTGCAGCGCCCGCTGATGATCCGCCAGACCAGCGACATCGCCAGCAAGTACGTCGGCGAGACCGAGCAGAACATGGCCCGCATGTTCGAGGAGGCCGCCAGCGAGGGCGCGGTGCTGCTGCTCGACGAGGCCGACAGCTTCCTGCGCAGCCGGCGTCTGGCCGAGCGGCACTACGAGGTCAGCGAGGTCAACGAGATGCTGCAGGGCATGGAGCGCTTTGCCGGCGTCTTCGTCTGCACCACCAACCTGTTCGAAGACCTCGACGAGGCGGCGCTGCGCCGCTTCACGTTCAAGATCCGCTTCCACCCGCTCAAGCCCGAGCAGCGGCTGCGCATGTTCGTGGCCGAAGCGCTGGCCGGCGACGCCGCGCGGCTCACCGACGAGCAGCGCGGCCGCCTAGCGGCGCTCGACGAGCTGGTGCCGGGCGACTTCGCGGCGGTGCGCCGGCAGGTGGAGATCCTCGGCGTGGCCTTCGAGCCCGACGAGTTCCTGAGCCAGCTCGAAGGCGAGCACCGCGTCAAACCCGAGGTGCGGCAGCGCCGCGGCATCGGCTTCCTGCACGCCGGCTGAAGGCCGCCGCGGCGCGGGCGCCGTCAGCCCGCTACAGCTGCTCCCAGGGCAGGCCGTCGAAGCGCCAGCCGTTGAGCTTGCCGCGCTGGAACTGCGCGTCGAGCTCGCCCTCGAAGCCGTGCAGCACGTTGACCACGTTCTTGAAGCCGGCCGCCTCGAGCACCTGGCCGGCGTCGACCGTGCGCTTGCCCGAGCGGCAGATCAGCACCACCGGACGCTCCTCGCTGCCGCCCTCGCGGCGCACGCGCTCGACAAACTGCTCCGGGTGCGGCTGCATCTCGGGGTACTCGTACCAGGGCACGTGCACCACGCCCGGCGGGTGGCCGACGTAGAGGTACTCGATCTCCATGCGCACGTCGAGGAACAGGGCCTCCGGATGCGCCTGGAGGAAGGCCCAGGCCTCGCGCGGGGTGAGATGCTGCATGGCGCGGCTTGACAGGATTCCTAGAATGTAGGGCATGCCTCGAAACCCCATCGCCTACACGCGCGGCTCTGGCCTGGCCCCGCTCCTGCAATCGCGCATCGCCATCATCGACGGCGCGATGGGCACGATGATCCAGCGCTACAAGCTCGGCGAGGCCGACTTCCGCGGCACCCGCCTGGCCGATCACCCCAAGGACCTCAAGGGCAACAACGACCTGCTGGTGCTGACGCGGCCCGACGTGATCGCCGAGATCCACGCCCGCTACCTCGAGGCGGGCGCCGACCTGATCGAGACCAACACCTTCGGCGCCACCTCGATCGCGCAGGAGGACTACGGCCTGGCGCACCTGGCGCGCGAGATGAACGTGGCCGCGGCGCGCATCGCGCGCGAGCAGGCCGACCGCTTCGCCACGCCGGACCGGCCGCGCTTCGTGGCCGGCGCGCTCGGGCCGACGCCGCGCACCGCCAGCATCAGCCCCGACGTCAACGACCCGGGCGCGCGCAACGTCAGCTTCGAGCAGCTGCGCGCGGCCTACCGCGAGCAGGCCGAGGGGCTGCTGGAAGGCGGCGCCGACCTCTTCATCGTCGAGACGATCTTCGACACGCTCAACGCCAAGGCCGCCATCTTCGCGCTCGACGAGCTGATGGAGGACAGCGGCGAGCGGCTGCCGGTGATCATCTCCGGCACCGTCACCGACGCCTCGGGCCGCATCCTCTCGGGCCAGACCGTGCAGGCCTTCTGGCACTCGGTGCGCCACGCGCGGCCGATCGCGGTGGGCCTGAACTGCGCGCTCGGTGCGGCGGTCATGCGGCCCTACATCGAGGAGCTGGCCAAGGTGGCCGCCGACACCTGGATCAGCTGCTACCCCAACGCCGGCCTGCCCAACCCGATGAGCGAGACCGGCTTCGACGAGACGCCGCAGGTCACCGGCAGCCTGATGGAGGAGTTCGCGGCGAGCGGCTTCCTCAACATCGCCGGCGGCTGCTGCGGCACGACGCCGGAGCACATCGCCGAGATCGCGCGGCGCGTCTCGAAGTACCGGCCGCGGCCGCGGCGCGGGCTGTTCACCGAGCTGCTCGCGGCTTGATCGGGGCGTGAGCGGGGCGTGAGCGGGGCTTCAGCGCGGCGCGATCGCTGAATGAGCGCGGCATGAACGTCGTGCTCACCGGATCGTCGGGCTGGCTCGGGCGCTTCCTCGCGCCGCTGCTGCGCGCGCACGGGCACCGCGTGACCGGCCTGGACGTGGCCCCGGGCGTCGACACCGACGTGCTCGGCTCGGTGCACGAGCCGGCGGCGGTCGAGCGCGCGTTCGCGCATGCCGCTCGCGCCGGCCGCGCCGGCCGCGTCGACGCGGTGATCCACGCCGCCGCGCTGCACAAGCCCGACATCGCGCGTTCCCCGGCGCGCGCCTTCGTCGACGTCAACGTGCTCGGCACGCAGCTGCTGCTGGACGCCGCCAGCGCGGCCGGTGCGACGCGCTTCGTGTTCACCTCGACCACCTCGCTGATGGTCTCGCATGCGCTGCGCGGTGCCGAGCGCGGCGACGCGGTCTGGCTCGACGAGGCGAGCGGCCCGCTCGTGCCGCGCAACGTCTACGGCGCGACCAAGCTCGCCGCCGAGGCGCTGTGCCGCGCCCACCACCACGCCACCGGCCTGCCCTGCGTGATGCTGCGCACCTCGCGCTTCTTCCCGGAGGACGACGACACGCACGCCGAACCCGCGGGCGAAAACGTGAAGGCCAACGAGCTGCTGTACCGGCGGCTGACGGTCGAGGACGCGGCACGCTGCCACCTGCTCGCGCTGGAGCAGGCGCCGCGCATCGGCCTGGACGTGCTGATCGTCTCGGCGCCGTGCCCGTTCACGCGCGACGAGGTCGCCGCGCTCGGCCACGACGCGGCGGCGCTGTACGCCGCGCGCGGCTGGACGCTGCCGAGCCGCATCGACCGCGTGTACGACGCCTCGCGCGCCGAGCGCGTGCTCGGCTTCCGTGCCGAGACCGACTTCGCGGCGCTGCTCGCCGCGCTGCGCGCCGGCGCCCCGCTGCCGTTCGCCCACGATCCGGGTTACGTCGGGCCCGCCGCGGGCGTCCGCCAGCCGGGGGCCGCGGGCTAGATCTCGACCTTGGTCCCCAGCTCGACGATGCGGTTGGTCGGCAGGTGCAGGAAGTCGGCCGCCGCGGCGGCGTTGCGGTGCAGGCTGGCGAACAGCTTCTCGCGCCACAGCGCCATGCCGCGATCGGCCTGGGCGAAGGTGGGCACCACGGTGTCGCGGCTCAGGAAGTAGCTGGTCTGCATCGGGTCGAGCGGCAGGCCGCGCGGGCCGAGCAGGGCCAGCGCCTCGGGCACGTCGGGCTCGTTCTTGAAGCCGAAATGCAGCGTCGCCTGCCAGCAGCCGCGGCCGAGCGACGCGAGCTCGACGCGTTTGTCGAAGCCGATCCACGGCACCTCGTGCAGGACCACCGTCACGAAGAGGTTGCGCTCGTGCAGCACCTTGTTGTGCTTGAGGTTGTGCAGCAGCGCGGCCGGCGTGATGCCCGGCTCCGAGCTCAGGAACACCGCGGTGCCGCTGACGCGTTGCGGCTCGCCGACGAAGATGCCCTGCAGGAAGTCCGCCAGCGGGATCGAGTCCTCGCGCAGCCGCTCGCGCATCAGCGCGCGGCCCTGCTTCCAGGTCGTCATCAGCGTGAACATCAGCGCGCCGATGACGAGCGGGAACCAGCCGCCCTCGAGGATCTTCACCGCGTTGGCGGCGAACAGCGTCAGGTCGACGACGAAAAAGAAGCCGGTCGCCGCCAGGCACAGCGCCAGCGGCAGCTTCCAGGCGTAGCGGATGACGAAGAAGGTGAGCACGGTGGTGATGGTCATGTCGATCGTCACCGCGATGCCGTAGGCCGAGGCGAGCGCCCCCGACGAGCCGAACAGCACCACCGCCAGCACCACCGCCACGTACAGCGCGCCGTTGACGAAGGGCACGTAGATCTGGCCGGTGTCGCGCACCGAGGTGTGCAGCACGCGCAGGCGCGGCAGGTAGCCCAGCTGAACGGCCTGCTTGGTGACCGAGAGGGCGGCCGTGATGAGGGCCTGCGAGGCGATCACGGTGGCCAGCGTGGCCAGCACGATGAGCGGGGCGAGCGCCCAGCCGGGCGCCATCTCGTAGAACGGGTTGCGCGCGTTCTCGGGGTGCGCGAGCAGCATCGCGCCCTGGCCGAAGTAGTTGACGAGCAGCGCCGGCATGACCACCGCGAACCAGGCGATGCGGATCGGCGCGCGCCCGAAGTGCCCGAGGTCGGCGTACAGCGCCTCGGCGCCGGTGACGGTGAGCACGACCGCACCGAGAGCGACGAAGGCGATGCCCGGATGCGCCGCCACGAAGCCGAGCGCGTGGTGCGGCGACAGCGCGGCCAGCACCTGCGGCTGCGCGGCGATGTGCGGCAGCCCGAGCAGCGCCAGCACCACGAACCAGGCCAGCGTGACCGGCCCGAAGAAGCGCCCGACCACCGCGGTGCCGAAGCGCTGCGCCGCGAACAGCAGCGTGATCACGCCGAGCGTCACCGGCACGATGAAGCGGTGCAGCGCCGGCGCCGCCACCTCGAGGCCCTCGACCGCCGAGAGCACCGAGATGGCCGGCGTGATGACGCCGTCGCCGAAGAAGATGGCGGTGCCAAAGATGCCCACCACGAGCAGGCGGCGGCGCAGCACCGGGCGCTCGCGCACGGCGTGGCTGGCCAGCGCCAGCATGGCGATCAGGCCGCCTTCGCCGTTGTTGTCGGCGCGCAGGATCAGCGTGACGTACTTCAGGCTCACGATCACGGTGAGCGTCCAGAAGACGAGCGAGAGCACGCCGAGCACGCTTTCCGGCGTGAGCGGCACGCGCCCGGGCGCGAACATCTCCTTGAGTGCGTACAGCGGGCTCGTGCCGATGTCGCCGTAGACCACGCCGAGCGCGGCCAGCACGAGGGCCGGCCGCGCCGTGCCCTGCCGCGGCGCGGCGCTCGTGTTCAACCGAAGTTCTCGGCCTCGGGGTCGGTGGCCTCGAGCTCGTAGGCCGCGGCCAGCATCGCCAGGCGGCCGATCACGCCGTACATGTAGAAGCGGTTGGGCGCGCTGGCGCCCGGCTTGGCGCCCGGCCGCGGCAGCTGGTGCGCCTCGGCGAAGGCCAGCGGCACGAAGGCCGAGCCGGGGGCGGAAAGGTTCTCGTCGGCGCGCCGGCCGGCGTGCACGCGGTAGTAGCCGCCGACGACGTAGCGGTCGATCATGCACACCACCGGCTCGGCCACCGCGTCGTTGATGCGCTCGTTGGTGACCACGCCCTCCTGCACCATCACCGGCCCGTCGAGCGCGGCGCGGCGTTCGCCGGCGTCGAGCTCGCTGGCGTCGCGCAGCGTGATCACGCCGGTGCCGCCGCTGCCGTCGTCGGCCTTGACCACGACGAAGGGCTTCTCGCCGATGCCGTATTCCTTGTACTTGCGCCGCAGCTTGACGAGCAGCGCGTCGGCGCTGGCCTTGACCGCCTCCAGCCCCTTGTTGGAGCCGGCCTCGAGGTGCCCGGTGCCGCCCTGCATCGGCGTGATGAGCCAGGGGTCCATGCCGAGCAGCTTGGCGAACTTCTTGGCCACCTCCTCGTAGCTCTGGAAGTGGCGCGACTTGCGCCGCACGCTCCAGCCGGCGTGCAGCGGCGGCAGCAGGTACTGCTCGTGCAGGCCCTGCAGCGACTTGGGCGTGCCGCCGGCCAGGTCGTGGTTGAGCAGGATCGTGCAGGGGTCGAAGTTCTTGGTGCCCAGGCGGCGCTTGCTGCGCACCAGCGGCTCCACCGTGAGCTCGCTGCCGTCGGGCAGCTTGACGCGGCAGGGCGCTTCGATGGCCGGGTCGAACGAGCCGAGGCGCACGTTCAGGCCGGCCATCGTGAAGATCTGCACCAGGCGCTGCATGTGCGCGCCGTAGAAGCTGTTCTCCTGGCAGTCGCTCTCGGGCACCAGCAGCAGGTTCTTGGCCTCGGGGCAGATCTTCTCGATCGCCGCCATCGCCGCCTGCACCGCCAGCGGCAGCATCTCGGGCGTGAGGTGGTTGAAGCCGCGCGGGAACAGGTCGGTGTCCACCGGCGCGAGCTTGAAGCCGGCGTTGCGCAGGTCCACCGAGGTGTAGAAGGGCGGCGTGTGCTCCATCCACTCGAGCCGGAACCAGCGCTCGATGGCGGGCATCGACTCGAGGATGCGCGCCTCGAGTTCGTTGATCGGCCCGGTGAGCGCGGTGGTCAGATGCGGAACCATGCGCTGATTCTACGAACCGCGAACGACAAAGGGCCGCCCGGAGGCGGCCCTTGGGAATCACCCCGCCGAGCGGCTACTTGTTGTACGCGGTCTCGCCGTGCGAGTTGATGTCCAGACCCTCGCGCTCCTCGTCCTCGGCCACGCGCAGCCCGATCG
>Ga0209172_10007436_pt1 | contig 11361 bp, 9 predicted proteins | sample LarsenN4metaG_FD_184113 | JGI IMG/M metagenome (GOLD analysis project Ga0209172, IMG submission 184113) | Hot spring sediment bacterial and archeal communities from British Columbia, Canada, to study Microbial Dark Matter (Phase II) - Larsen... ... | reverse complement strand
CATCGGCGAGCGCGAGCTTCCTGCGCCGCAGGCCAACCTGATGGCCCTGCTCTCGCAGGGCATCGTGGGAGGGGAGATGGCCTGGGGACTGGTGCTGATGGGCGTGGCCTTCGGCCTCATGCTGATCCTGATTGATGCGCCGGCGCCCATGCTGATTGCCGTGGGCATGTACCTGCCGTTTGAAACCACGGGGGCGATCTTCGTGGGCGGGGCGTTCAAATGGGTTGCCGACCGCATCGCTGCGCGGCGCAAGCTTTCGCCGGCGGCGGCCGAAAAGTACGAGCAGCGCGGCACGCTGCTGGCCTCGGGATTCATCGCCGGGGAGGCCATCTTGGCCATCCTGCTGTCGGTTGCCTTCATCGTGGCCGAGTCGCGCGGCTACGCGGAGTTTTCGTTCACCAAGCTGCTGACCGGCAGGCCGGAGCTGCCCCTGTACACCCAATGGGGCGGCTGGCTGTCGCTTGTGGTGTTTGCCGTGGTGGGTGGGGTGCTCGTCCGCGGCCCGTTCCGCAAAGGGCTGTAAGAGAGTGGCGAGCCTGCTACGCGCAAAAGCCGCTGGGCAGGCTGGGGTGACTGGTGGCCCCTGACCGGGGGCCGCTCGGCCCTCGCTTGGGGCCTTGCGCCGCGTGGTGGGCAACTCCCTGCTTCGACCCTGGAGGGTTGAACTGTCGCCGCCCGGTCCAGGCTGCTACGTCTCGTCAGAAACCTTCCTCGATCAGCCGCTCCAGCCTGATGCGCGAAGGCGCCGGCTCGCGGCGCCCTGCCAGCAACCGCGCCACGTACTTGGCCAGCACGTCCACTTCGACGTTCATCGGCGCGCCCGGCACGAGCTGGTGCACGTTCGTGTGCGCGTAGGTGTAAGGGATGATGGCGATCTCCACGGTGCCCTCGTGCCAGCCGGCCACAGTCAGACTGATGCCGTCGAGGGCAATCGAACCTTTCATGGCCACGTAGTCGGCCAGCTCGTCCGGGAGGCGCACCGAAAGCCACCAGTTGTCGCCCTCCGGCACGAGCCGCGTCACGCGTCCGGCGCCGTCCACGTGCCCCTGGACGAAATGCCCGCCCAATTCAGCGCCGGCTTTGAGCGGGAGTTCCAGGTTCACCAGCGTGCCGGGCTGTAGCTCACCGAAAGAAGTCCGCCGGAGCGTTTCACCCGAGAGGTCAAAGGCGAAAGCATCCGCGGCTGCTTCGATAACCGTCAGGCAACAGCCGTTCACGGCGAGGCTGGAGCCGACGTGCACAAGCTGCGCCACTTCTGCCGAGGCGACGCGCAGCCGTCCGCCCTCCGCCGCGCTCTCGAGCGACTCGATCTTCCCCATGTGCTCAATGATCCCGGTAAACATCGCGCAAGTATCCTGCCAGATAAAAGTCGGGACCGGAATACCCGCTTTCCCACTCGCGGAACGGTGGAATCTTACGCATGGCCTTGCTGCCACCGGCCAGAAAAGGCACCCCGGGCCCCAATTCTTGCGGCGCAACGAAGAAAATCAGCTTGTCCACGAAACCGCCAGCGAGCGCCGCGGCATTCAGGCGCGAGCCGCCTTCGATCAGCACGCTGAGGAACTGGCGGCGTCCGAGTTCCTGAAGCACCGCGGCCAGATCCACGCGTCCGCCGCGAGCGCCGACCGCGACCACTTCGGCTCCGGCTCGCCGGAGCGCGCGCGCCCGCGCCGCAGCGGCACGGGCCGTGGTGAAAACCAGAACGTCCCCTGCTGCGGAGCGCACCACCCGGGAATCGAGCGGGAGGCGCAGGCGCGAGTCGAGCACCGCGCGCAGGAGCGGCCTGCGGCGCGGCAGCCCCGTGCGGTCGGTCAGGCGCGGGTCGTCAGCCAGCACCGTGCCGATGCCCGTAAGCACCACGTCGCTGGCGTGGCGCAATCTCTGCACGGCAGCGCGCGATTCCCGTGAAGTGATCCACGTCACCGATCGTGCCTGCCGCTTCGCCGCGGGCTCGGCGATCTGCCCGTCCAGGGAAAGCGCGGCCTTCAGCGTGACCAGCGGCAGGCCCGTGCGGATCCACCGGGCAAACGCTTCGTTAAGCTTGCTCGCCTCCCGCTCGGCCTCTCCTATCTCCACGCGGATTCCTGCGCGCCGCAGCCGGGCGAATCCCTTGCTGCTCACGGCGGGGTTAGGGTCGCGCAGCGCCGCGACCACGCGGCGAATGCCCGCGGCCACGATGGCTTCCGTGCACGGGCCGGTGCGGCCCTGCTGGCAACACGGCTCGAGCGTGACGTAAAGCGTAGCGCCGCGCGCGGCGGCCCCTGCCGCCTCAAGCGCGACGATTTCCGCGTGGCGGAAACCGTCGTAGGTGTGGAAGCCTTCGCCGACCGCGCGGCCCTCGCGCACCACGACCGCGCCGACCATGGGGTTGGGACTGGCCAGCGCTTCGCCCTTGCGCGCCAGCTCCAGCGCGTGGGCCATCCAGCGCTCGGCATCTTTCATGGGGATCAATCGAACAGCGAGTTGACGAACGTTTCCGCGACAAACGGGACAAGGTCGTCCTGCTTTTCACCCGTTCCCACGAAGCGCACCGGCAGGCCCAGCTCACGCACAATAGCCACGACGATGCCGCCCTTGGCGGTGCCGTCGAGCTTGCTCAGGACAATTCCGGTGACCCCCACGTGGCCGGTGAATGCGCGGGCCTGCGCCAAGCCGTTCTGGCCGGTGGTGGCGTCCATCACCAGCAGGATTTCGTGCGGCGCCCCCGGAACCAGCTTGGCCGCGGTGCGCTTCATCTTTTCGAGCTCGGCCATCAGGTTGTGCTTGGTGTGGAGCCGCCCCGCCGTGTCCACGATGACCGCGTCGGTCGAGCGGGCCCGCGCGGCGGCTAGCGCGTCGTAGACCACGGCCGCGGGGTCGGCGCCGGGCTTCTGCTTGACGACTTCGACGCCGGCGCGCCGGCCCCAGACTTCCAGTTGCTCGGTGGCTGCCGCGCGGAAAGTGTCGGCGGCGCACAGCAGCACGGTGCGGCCCTCCTGGCGGAAACGGTGGGCGAGCTTGCCGATGGTCGTGGTCTTGCCAGTGCCGTTGACGCCCACGACGAAGATCACCTGCGGCGAAGCGGGCTGGCCGTCGGAAGCAGCCGGCAGGCTGCCGAAGACGCCCAGCAGTTGACTCTTCAATTCTGCCTTGAGCTGCGCGGCGTCGGTCAGGGCCCGGCGGTCCACCTGGTCGCGCACGCGGGCCAGGATTTCGCGGGTGGTGCGCACGCCCATGTCAGCGGCGAGCAGCGCCGTCTCCAGCTCAGCAAGCAGATCGGGGTCAATGCGCCGCTCGCCGGTCAGCAGCTCACCGACGCGCGAAGCAATCTGGCTACGCGTCTTGCTGACCGATTCGCGCAGGCGCTCGAGCAGCGTCGGTTCCGGTTGGCCAAACAGCGTGATCATTCGCCTCGGCGGTTGCTCGCCAGCAGGGCCACGCTTGCGGGCCGCAGCGCTGCCGCAAACAGAACATTGTAGCAGCATTCCCGGTGTCATCAGCGGGCCCACGGTAGGATGGCTCGCCATCCGCATCAGAGCGACCGGCGTTAGAATCGGTGGGACTTTGCGGGGCGATGCGCGTGCCGGCCAACGAAAAACCCTGGCGGTGGGCCTGGCTGCTCGTGGCGCTATACCTGGTTGCCGCAGCCGCGAGCTGGCGGCGGACACTCATCGAAGATGAAATCTGGGCGCTCTACCTGACCACGCGCCCGCTGGCCGAGCAGATCCAGGCCATCCGCGGAGACCTGGTGCACCCGCCGCTGTGGTACCTGGTCCAGCGGGCCTGGCTCGCCGTGGCGGGATACTCGGACGGAGCCGCCAAGGCGCTGCCGCTGCTGGTGAACGTTCCGGCCATCCTGTTCTTCACCGCGCTGGCGCGCCGCGTGACCAAGCACGGGCGGCTCGCTTCCTTCCTGTTTGCGGCCACCTACCTCCGCTTGGCCGGATTGCCGCACCTCGTGCGGATGTACGGGCTGATCCTGTTGCTCGCGGTTGTCGCCTTGCTGCTCTGGGACCGCTGGCGGGCCAGGCCCTCGCCGATGCGTCTGGCGGGGTGGGCCGCGGTGATGGCCCTTCTGCTGTACACGCATTACTTCGGCGCGCTGCTGCTGGTTGCGTTCATCGCGGCCAACTGGCTGGGGGGGCCGCGCCGGGGAGCGTTCCTGTGTGCGGCCGCAGGAGTGTTCGGTCTTCTCGCGCCGTGGCTGCTGTACGTGTTTCCCGTGTACGAGCGGCGCGGGCTTGCCGCCAACCTGGCCTGGGTGGACACCCCGCTGGTTAGCCTGCTGAAACTCCCCGCTTTGTTCCTGAGCTGGATGCCGACGGGCTGGGATCCATTCGAGTACCGAAGGCTGCCCATTCCGGTTTGGGCGGCACTCGGCTTGGCGGCCATTGCGGTGCACGTGGCGTTGTTTGTGGCGGCGCGCAAGCAACTTCGCAGGATGAGCACGCCGCGCGCCAACGGCCAAGAGGCAAGCCGATGGCTCTTGGTCAGCGCGCTGATTGTGGGCATTCCGGTGCTTCTGCTGTTCGCGACCTCGCTGGTGTTCACACCCGTGCTCGACGCGCGGTTTGTGGCCGGAGCCCTGCCAGCGTACGGGCTGTTGCTGGGCCTGCTGGGCGAATGGGGCGGAACGAAGGGTCGAGGTATTCTCTACGCGGTGGTCGTGCCGTGGGTGCTGGCCAGTATCGCCGTGACGCTGCCCAGGGGGCGTGTGTGGCCCGTGCGGGCCGGTCTTGAGGTAGTCTCAGCGGAGTTTCGTGCGGGCGATCTTCTGCTAGCCGATTGCCAGGTGGGCGTGCAGACCTGGTGGGAGTGGCGGCGGCTGGGCGCATCCGGCCGGCTAGAGGCGCTGCGTTGCCCGGCCCGGCAGTGGTGGCTGCCCGAGGTGGCGGCCCGCGATCCGGAAGCGCTGGACCTGGGCCGCGTCCAGCGTGTCTGGCTCGTCTACGCGGATGGCGACCAAAAGGCCCGGCTGGAAGCCGTTCTGCTGTCGCAAGGGTTTCGCGCGGGCGTGCCTCCGGGTGCGTTGCGGTTCCTCGCGGTTTACGTCAGCAGCGAGGCTTCCGCTTCGACTTCGACGACCATGGGGCTCAGGTGCAGCTTGCCCGAGCGAATGGCGACCTCGAGCGCACCCACGACAGTGGGGTCGAACTTGGTGCCCACAAACTGGCGGATGCGTTCCAGGGCGTAGTCCAGGTCCATAGCCGACTGGTAGGGTCGGTTGGTGGTGATGGCGTCTAGCGTATCGGCCACGGCGATGATTTTGGCCATCAGCGGAATCTGATCGCCCCGCAACCCGTAGGGGTAGCCTCGGCCGTCCATGTGCTCGTGGTGCAGCTCGATGCCCGGAAGCATTTCCTTCAACTGCGCGACGGGGCGCATGATGTTGGCGCCCTTCACCGGGTGCTGGCGCATCAGCTCGAACTCTTCCGGTGTCAGCAGGCCCGGCTTTTTCAGCACGCGGTCGTCTACGCCGATCTTGCCCACGTCGTGCAGCAGCGCGGAGATGCGCAGGCGGTCCAGCTCTTCGGTGCTCATGCCCAGCTCCGCGCCGATCAGCACCGAGTATTTCGCCACGCGCCCGGAATGGCCGCGCGTGTAGGGATCTTTTTCGTCGATGGCCGCGGCGAGCATGCGGATGGAGCCCAGGAAGAGCTCGCGGTTCTCCTCGGCAGCCTGCTTGAGCCGCGCGATGTACTGCTCGATGTCGCCGGCCATGCGGTTGAAGGTCATGGCCAGCTCGCTGATTTCGCGCGCGCCGCGGATCGGTGCGCGCTCGTGGAATTCCCCGCGGCTGATGGCCAGGGTGGACCTGGCCAAGCCGCGAATGGGCGCAGCGATGCCCACGGCAAACAGGTAGCCCAGCCCCAGCGCCGCCAAAGTGACCAGCACCACCAGAGCCAACGCCTTGGTGTTCAGCTCGAGGACCCCGGCGTCGGCGCGCGCATCGGCCAGACGGCGCTGCGCAATGACGGCCCATTGCAGCTCAGGCACGGTGCTGTAGGTGCCGATCATCTCCACGGTGCGGCCCTGTTCTTCGACCGAAAAGCGCGTGGTTTCGGTGATGGGAAGCTCGGCCGGAAGCCGCCGGATTTCCGCCACGATGCGGAACGCTCGGCTCACGTCCGTGCCGGGCACAAGGTTCCGCGAGTCCGGGTGGGCCACGATGTAGCCGCTGCGAGTCACCACATACACGGCGCGTTCCCGGGCGCTGGTGGCCTTGAGCCGCTCCAGGACGCGGTTCAGCGAAGCCACGGCCGCCAGCGTCCCGGTAAAGTTTTCCCCTGCCACCAGCGGAATGGCCATCACCAGCGCCGGCCGCACATCCTCGCCGACGGCCAGCGGATCACCGCGAAACTTGATCCCGCGCATGGTGCTGGCGAAGGCGTGCTGCAACGACTTGGCCACGAACGGGTCGCTGTCGGCCTGGAAGCTGCCGGCCCAGGGGCCCTTGGCGTTCGGGCCGAGCGCCGTCAGGTAGAGGATGTTCGGGTTGCTGGCGGCAAAATTCTCCAGCAGCGCCGCCACCTGGGGGCGATTCACGGGGTCTTCGACGTTCTGGATCAGCCCCGTAAGCGCCATGATCTGCCGCAGGCTGACCAGTTGCTGATGCAGGTTGGTCTGGAACTGGTCCACTTCCTCCGCAAGCGAGCGCACCACCTCCTGCTGCTGGACCTTTTCCGTGTCTTCCAGCTTGTCCTGGCTGAGGCGGATCACCTGGCGATGGTAGAGCAGCAGCGGCGGCGAACTGACCAGCAGCAGCGCGCCCAGAACAATCCACAGGATGCGCGGACGATGCGACGCCCAGCTCGATGGAAGCAGCAAACGCACGATGGCAACACCAAAAACTCATTCTAGGGGCGGGAATGAGCGGGCGAAAGACGCTGTGCAGTAGCGGTTAGCCCGCCTGCGCCTTGCGGGGCCCTTCAGGCGCTGCCAGTGCCGGCGAGGGATTCCCTGTTCGCCGTGCTACTCGTGGGTCAGGCGGCGCTCCATCAACTCGCGGATGGCTTCACGCGGCGGGCGGCCGTCGTAGAGCACGGCGTACACCTGCTCGGTGATGGGCATTTCGACGCCGGCGCGGCGGGCCAACGCAACCGTCGCGGCGGTGGTGCCGACCCCTTCGGCCACCATGCGCGTCGCGGCCATGATCTCGGCCAGCTTGCGACCGCGCCCCAGCTCGACGCCGAGGCTGCGGTTGCGGCTGAGCGCCCCGGTGCAGGTCAGCACCAGGTCGCCCATGCCGGCCAGGCCGGCCAGGGTCTGCTGCCGCGCCCCCAAAGCGCAGGCCAGGCGCGTCATTTCCACCAGGCCGCGGGTGATCAACGCCGCAGTGGTGTTCCACCCGAACCCCAGGCCTTCGCAGACGCCCGCGGCAATGGCGATGATGTTCTTCACCGCGCCACCCAGCTCGACGCCGACCACGTCGTTGTTCAGGTACAGGCGGAACGTGGGGCCGGAGAACTCCTGCTGGACGAGCGGCCCCAGCCCGGGATCGTTCGAGGCAATGACCACGGCGGTCGGGTCGCCCCGCGCCACTTCGCGGGCGAACGACGGGCCTGACAGCACCGCCACGCGCGGGCGAAACCAAGGCCCATAGACCTGTTCGATGACCTCGCTCATGCGCAGCAGCGTGCCGGGCTCGAGCCCCTTCGTCGCGCTGACAAAGACCGTCTGCGCTGCGACATGCGGGAGCATCTGCGTGTAAAGCCCCCGGGCGTGCGCCGAAGGCATCACGCCGAGAACGATGTCGGCGCCGCGCAGAGCCTCACCGAGGTCGTTGGTGACTGCGATTTCCGGCGGCACTTCGTAGCCCGGCAGAAAAACTTCGTTCACGCGCGTGTGGCGCAGTGCCTCGCAGAGGTCCGGCTCGTGTACCCACAGCGCAAGCCCATGCTGGGCGCGGCTGCGCGTCAGGACAATGGCCAGCGCCGTTCCCCAACTCCCGCCGCCGACGATGGCGATCTTTTTCATCCTGGTACCCGCGCGCTTATCCATCCCGCCGCAGGGTGAACTTCGGCTCGGTGCCCGCGACCAGCCGCTCGATGTTCGCCCGATGACGGACGATAATCAGCATGGCGGCGGCAATCGTTCCCAGCGAGACCACCAGCGGCGGCGCGTAGCCCGGCGCATAAAGGACCTGCATGAAAACGGGCAGCGCACCCGCCGCTAAAACGGAGCCGAGCGAGACGTAACGCCAGACGGCTACCGCCGCAGCCCACACGGCCAGCGCCGCCAGCACGGCCTGCCAGCAGAGCGGAAGAAAAACCCCCGCTCCCGTGGCCACGCCGCGTCCGCCGCGAAAGCGCAGGAACACGGGAAACAGGTGCCCGAGGAGAGCTGCCAGCGCAGCAGCCATCATCCAGGAGACGTTCTCGCCGGTCAGCCGAGCGGCAAGCCACACGCCCGCGTAGCCCTTCCCGGCATCGAGCAGGAGCGTCAGCATGCCCGCGACGGGACCGGCCTGGCGGGACACGTTTGCCGCGCCGATATTCCCGCTGCCTTCCGTGCGGATGTCCCGCCCGGCGACCAGTTTGACGAGCAGGTAGCCGAACGGAATAGACCCGAGCAGGTAGGCGAGGAACGGCGTCAGCCACGCCACGCTCATCCGCGTCCTCCGACGAAACGCCAAGTGGCCAGCTTGGTGTACACGGCGCCGCCGGGCCACAGCCGGCTCTGGTAGAGATGAAACCGGTCGGTGCGCATGCGGCCAAACTCGCCAGGGGGAGAGGCGGCCAACGCTTCCCGCAGCCGATCCAGCCCTCGGGTCGAGGTGAAGCGCGCCAGGGTCAGGTGCGGGCGAAAGGCGCGACCTTCACGCGGGATGCCGAGCTTTTCCAGGCGCGTTTCGATGTCGGCGGCAAGCTCGGCCAAGTTCGGTGAAGCTTCCACGCCCACCCAGAAGACCCGGGGCTGGCGCTCGTTCGGGAAGAAGCCCACGCCGCGGAATTGCATATCCACGGCTGTCTCTGAGCGCACCATGGCCAGTTCGCCCTCGATGCGTTCGACCTTCTCCGGCGAAACTTCTCCGAGGAACTTCACGGTGATGTGCATCCCCTCCGGGCGCACCCAACGCGCATCCGCGGCCACGGGTTTCAGGCACGCAACGAAGGCTTCCAGGGCACGGTGCACGTCCCCGGCGATATCCAGCGCGACGAAAATGCGCACGACTCAGCCCCGCCCTTTGGGCCCGAACAGAAAATACCGCCGGACCATATCCAGGGCGAACTGCGAGGCCTGCAGGCGGATGCGCTCGCGGTCGCCCGGAAAACGCGCACTGCGCTCGCGCGTGGCTGCTTCGTCGGCCAGTGCGACATGCACCGTGCCGGTGGGTTTTTCCGGCGTGCCGCCGCCGGGCCCGGCAATGCCCGTCACGGCCAGCCCCAGGGTGGCCGTTGAGCGGCGGCGCACCCCTTCGGCCAGGGCCACAGTTACCTCGCGGCTGACCGCGCCCTTCGCTTCAATCAGCTCCGCCGGCACGTCCACCCAGGCCGACTTCAGTTCGTTGCTGTAGCAGACGATCCCGCCGAGCATGTAGGACGAGCTGCCGGGGATGCTCGTGAGCCGCTGGGCCACCAGCCCTCCGGTGCAGCTTTCCGCCACCGCGATGGTGGCGTGGTGAGCGTTGAGCAGGACGGCCACGACTTCCTCCAGCGGCTCGCCTCGAATGGTGAACAGGTTCTCGCCCAGCGCCAGGCGCAGTTGCTCGACCAGTTCTTCCAGTTGCTGCGCGGCGGCGGTACGGTCGCGCGACCAGGCGCGCAGGTGAATCTGGATTTCCCCCGGGGAGGCCAGCACGGTGGTCTGGATGTCGGGGTATTGCGTGTAGAGGGGGGCGATGCGCTGCTCGACCTCCGATTCCGGCATACCCGTCGCGCGCAGCTCGCGCGTCTGCAGTTCGATGCCGCGAGCGCGGCGCGCCAGCCGCGGTTCCACCTGCTCGGTGAACATGGGCTCGAGTTCCGGGGGTGGCCCGGGCAGCAGGACAATGATGTTGGCCTTGGTCTCCAGCCACAAGCCCGGAGCCGTGCCGTTGGCGTTGGGGAGTGCTTCGGCGCCTTCGGGCACCATGGCCTGACGGAGGTTCACCGGGGCCATCTCCCGGCCGAAGCGCCGGAAACGCTCTTGGATCTGCCGCAGGACATTTTCGTCGTGCTTGAGCGGCCGGCCGAGCTCTTCGGCGGCGGCTTCGCGGGTGACATCGTCCTGCGTGGGCCCCAGCCCGCCGATGGCGATCACCAGGTCGGCGCGGCCCATGGCTTCGCGGAAGGTCTCGCGGAGCCGGCTCCGATCGTCGCCGACCACCACCTTGCGGATCACTTCGATGCCCAGCCGGTTCAGCCGATCGGTGAGGAACAGCGAATTGGTGTCCATCCGGTAGGGCGTGAGCAATTCCGACCCCACCGCAATGAGCTCCGCTTTCATGCGTCAGGAGTTTTACTCGATGCGAATCGGCTCGCGCAAGCCTCTGAGCTTCCGCCGCTTGTCAGGAAGACCAGGCGGGCAAGGGCAGGCCTTCCACGTCCCAGTCGAGATGAAAGAGGGCATTGTTGGTGGCCAGCACGGCGCGGCGCGTGGGCAACAGGGCCAGCCCGACCAGGCCCGGCCCGGTGAGCACCAGCTCCGCCTGGCCCGCAGGCGTGATGCGCACAATCCCGCGCTTGCCACCGAGCGATGCGGCCACGTACAGGTTGCCGTCGCGGTCGAAGGCCAGTCCCTGCGGTCGGCCCAGCCCGCGGAACCACGTGCGGACTTCTCCGGCCGAACTGACTCGATAGACCCGATCGAAGCTCGAAGTAGTCGGCCCGGTGACGTACAGGTCGCCGTCCGGGCCAAAAGCCAGGTGGTAAGCGGCGATGGAAGGTTCCAGCGTGGCGAAGACGAAGATGCGCGCTTGCGAGTCAATCTTGAAGATCGTGCCGCTGCGGTCGCCCACGTACAGGTTGCCCTCTTTGTCGAACGCCAGTCCGGTGGCGATGCCCATGCCTTCCACCCACAGCGAGGCGCGCCCTTCTGGCGTCACACGGTGCACGGTGCCGTCGTGCCGACAGGAGACGTACAGTGTGCCTTCCCGGTCGATGGCCAGGCCGGTCGGGTTGGTCAGCTCGGCCACCAGCGGCTTCACCTGGTAATTGGCCGTGATTTTGTACAGCGAAACGGGCACTCTCTGTCCGCGGGCCCCGCTGAACGTTACGTAGATGTTGCCTTCCGCATCCACGGCCGGGTTGGCTACCGGGTGCAAGTTGTCAGCAATCTGTACTCCGACGGAGAAGTGGAACGGCGGGCTTTCCTTGCTCGCGCTGGGGACCGCGACGCTTACGCGGCCCCCGGCCCCTTCCGGGACGCGGGCGATCAGGTAATCCTCCGAGCAGAGCAGCA
>Ga0209172_10007435_pt1 | contig 11361 bp, 7 predicted proteins | sample LarsenN4metaG_FD_184113 | JGI IMG/M metagenome (GOLD analysis project Ga0209172, IMG submission 184113) | Hot spring sediment bacterial and archeal communities from British Columbia, Canada, to study Microbial Dark Matter (Phase II) - Larsen... ... | reverse complement strand
CACTTGACCCTCGATAAGCTCTCGGCTCATAGCAGCACATGCGGAGCAGCGTCATGAAGGTCATCGTCCTGGGCAGCGGCGTCATTGGCACCACCAGCGCCTGGCACCTGGCGCAAGCCGGCCACGAGGTCACCGTGATCGACCGGCAGGACGGCGCCGGCAAGGAGACCAGCTTCGCCAATGCGGGCGAGGTCTCGCCGGGCTACTCCGCGCCCTGGGCCGGGCCGGGCGTGCCGGTCAAGGCGATCAAGTGGTTGCTGATGCAGCACCGCCCGCTGGTCATCCGCCCGCAGCTGGACATGGCGATGGTGAGCTGGGGCCTGCAGATGCTGCGCAACTGCACCGCCGCACGCTACGAGATCAACAAGGGCCGCATGGTGCGCCTGGCCGAGTACAGCCGCGACGTGCTGCGCGAGATGCGCGCCGAGCTGGGGCTGGCCTACGACGAGCGCAGCCAGGGCACGCTGCAGCTGTTCCGCACCCAGAAGCAGCTCGACGGCACCGGTGCCGACATCGAGGTGCTCAAGCGCTACGGCGTGCGCTTCGAGCTGCTCGACCGTGCCGGCTGCATCCGCCACGAGCCGGCGCTGGCCCGCGTGCAGGACAAGTTCGTCGGCGGCCTGCTGCTGCCCGGCGACGAGACCGGCGACTGCTTCAAGTTCACGCAGGGGCTGGCCGCGCGGGCCGCGCAGGCGGGCGTGAACTTCCTCTACGGCACCTCGATCGAGCGCCTGCTCACCGAGGGCGGTCGCATCAGCGGCGTCGTCACCGGCCAGGGCACGCTCACCGCCGACGCCTACCTCGTCGCGATGGGCAGCTACTCGCCGACGCTGCTCGCGCCGCTGGGCATCGACATCCCGGTCTACCCGGTCAAGGGCTACTCGATCACCGTGCCCATCACCGACGCCAGCGGCGCGCCCGAATCCACCGTGATGGACGAGACCCACAAGGTCGCGGTGACGCGCCTGGGCGACCGCATCCGCGTCGGCGGCACCGCCGAACTGGCCGGCTACACGCTGCAGCTGCACGAGGCCCGCGAGCGCACGCTCAAGCACGTGGTCAGCGACCTGTTCCCGGCCGGCGGCGACGTCGCCAAGGCCGAGTTCTGGTGCGGCCTGCGTCCGATGACGCCCGACGGCACACCGATCGTCGGCGGCACGCGCATGGACAACCTCTACCTGGCCACCGGCCACGGCACCCTGGGCTGGACGATGGCCGCCGGTACCGGGCGCGTGATGGCCGATCTGATCTCCGGCCGCGCGCCGGCGATCGACATGGACGGGTTGACGGTGGACCGCTACGCCGGGGCCTACCGGCGCGGCTTCACGCCGGCGCCGACTCGCTCACCGGCGGGCTGGGCGCCTCCGCCTGCGGCCGGCGCTGCCGCTTCGCGCTGACCACGCTGACCGCCGCCGCGCGCACGCGCACCTCGAAGCGGCGCAGCGGCTGCAGCGGCTCGCCGTCGGCGGCCAGCGGAAGATCACGGTCGCTCTCGAACTGCATGGTCTGGAACGGCCAGGTGTGGATCTTGGTGTGCGGCAGGTGCGTGCCCTTGAGCAGCCGCGGCAGCATCGACAGCGCGCCGATGCGGCCGAAGCGGCCGGCCACCAGCAGGTCGAGCTTGCCGTCGCCGACGCGCGCGCCGGGCACGGCCGGCATGCCGGAGCCGTAGCTGCGGGTGTTCAGCACCGAGGCGAAGATCGCCTCGCCGTCGTAGCGCGGTTCGCCGTCCAGCGCGATGCGGATGCGGTGGGTGCGCAGCGAGGCCAGCTCGGCCATCGTCGCCCACAGGTAGCGCGGCATGCCGTCGAGCCAGCGCGGGCCGGCCAGCGCGCGCATCGCCACGGCGGCGTCGAAACCGGCCGCCAGGCTGGAGAAGAAGGGCACGCGCTGGCGTGGCGTGACCAGTTCGCCCACGTCCATGCGCCGTGTCGGCCCGGTCAGCGCGAGTTCCAGCGCCTTCGGCCAGGGCAGGCCGGCCACGCCGAGCGCGCGTGCGGTGTCGTTGCCGCCGCCCAGCGGCACCACGCCGAGCGCGAGGCGGTGGGTCAGCAGCACCGGCAGCATGTGGTGCAGCGTGCCGTCGCCGCCGATCAGCACGACGCGGCTGCTGCGCGGCAGGCACTGCAGCGTCGCGCGCGAGCGCTCGATGCTGTCGGACTCCACCAGCGCCACGCCCGGGGCGTAGCTGGCCAGCCACTGGCGCACCGCATGCGCCAGCGCGGCGGCCTGGCCGCCGGCGGCGCGCGGGTTGAGCAGCACCATGGTCGGACGGTCGGGGCGGAAGCCCGAGCTCACGCTGTCCGGCGGAAAGGTGGTCGCGTCCTGCATCGCCTTGGGAGCCTAGCGCAACTTTTTCACGTGGCCGTGGGGCGTTGCTGGCCCGCCGCGCAAAATCGCACGACTCAACCCCTGCCCACCCACCGATGCTCGTCGTCCACAACCCCGACCACGCCCTGCACGCCGGCCGCCAGGAGATGTTCCGTGGCCGCCTGGTGCCCTGCCACGAGGTGCCGCAGCGGCTCGACCACGTGCTGGCCGAACTGCAGCGCCGCGGCTTCGGAGCGCTGCACACGCCGGCCGAACTGCAGCCGGACGCCGATGCCGCCTTCGAGGATGTCCTGCAGCGCATCCATGCGTCGCGCTACCTGCGCTTCCTCGAGCGGGCCTGGGACGAATGGGTGGCGCTCGATCCGGCCAACGCCGCCCTCGACGCGCTGCCGTCGGTGTGGCCGGTGCGCGGCTTCCGCGCCGACGTGGAGCCGAGCAACTTCGCGGCGCGCATGGGGCTGTATTCCTTTGACGCCGGCACGCCGCTGACGGCCGGCAGCTGGCGCGCCGCGCGCACCGGCGCCCATGCCGCGGTGCTGGCCGCACGCGCGGTGGGTGAGGGCCGCTCGCGCGGCGCCTTCGCGCTCAGCCGGCCGCCGGGCCATCACGCCGGCGCCGATTTCTTCGGCGGCTACTGCTTCCTCAACCACTCGGCGCTGGCCGCGCAGACCTTGCGCGACCTGGGCGCGGATCGCGTCGCCGTGCTCGACGTCGACTACCACCACGGCAACGGCACGCAGAGCATCTTCTACGAGCGCGGCGACGTGCTGACGGTGTCGATCCACGGCGACCCGCGCACCGAGTACCCCTTCTACCTCGGCCATGCCGACGAGCGCGGCGCCGGCGCCGGGCAGGGCGCCAACCTGAACCTGCCGCTGCCGCGCGGCACCGGCTTCGACACCTGGCGCGAGGCGCTGCGCACCGGCATCGCGGCCGTGCGGGCCTTCGGCGCGCAGGCACTGGTGGTGCCGCTGGGCGTGGACACCTTCGAGGGCGATCCGATCTCCGGCTTCCGGCTGAAGAGCGACGACTACCGGCGCATCGGCGAAGACCTGGCCGCGCTGGCGCTGCCGACGGTGTTTGCCTTCGAAGGCGGTTATGCGGTGGCCGAGGTGGGCATCAACGCGGTCAACGTGCTCGAAGGCTTCGAGCAGCGCTGAACTTCAATCGACCTTCTCCGCGCCGCTGATCAGCGCGACGAAGCGGTCGACGCCGATGTTGCCGCCGGACAGCGTCACACCCACGCGCCTTCCCGCGAAGCGCTCGCGGTGGTGCATCAGCGCCGCCAGCGCGCAGGCGCCGGAGGGCTCCAGCACCAGCTTCATCCGCTCGAAGGCGAAGCGCATCGCCTCCACCACCACCGGGTCGGGCACGGTCAGCACGCCGCTCACGTGGGCGCGGATCACCTCGAACGGATGCCGGCCCACGGCCTGCGTCTGCTGGCCGTCGCAGATGGTGCGGGGCACGTCGATGGTGACGATCTCGCCGCGCTGCAGCGACTGCTGCATGTCGTTGCCGCGCTCGGGTTCGGCGCCGAACACCTCGATGCCGGGCAGCAGATGCCTGGCCGCGACCGCGCAGCCCGAGAGAAAGCCGCCGCCGCCGGCGCAGACGATCAGGGCATCCAGCGGCCCGGCGTCCTCGATCAGCTCCAGCGCCGCGGTGCCCTGGCCGGCCATCACCGGCAGGTGGTCGAAGGGCGGGATCAGCGCCGCGCCGCGCTCTTCGGTGAGTCGCTGGGCGATCGCGGCGCGATCTTCCTTGTAGCGGTCGTACACGATCACCTCGGCACCGTAGCCGCGCGTGGCGGCGAGCTTGAGCGCCGGCGCGTCGTGCGGCATCACGATGGTGGCGCGGCAGCCGTGCAGCTGCGCGGCCAGCGCCACCGCCTGGGCGTGGTTGCCCGACGAGAAGGCGACCACGCCACGCTCGCGCTGCGCGTCGCTGAGCACGTTCACGCTGTTGTAGCCGCCGCGGAACTTGAAGGCGCCCATGCGCTGCAGGTTCTCCGCCTTCATCAGCACGGTGGCGCCGAGCATCGCGTCGAGCGTGCGCGAGGTGACCACGGGCGTGCGGTGGGCGACGCCCTGCAGTCGGGCGGCGGCGGCTTCGATCTCGCTGAACTGGAGCATGGCGTGAGGCGGTCTGTCCCGGGCGCGACCACTGTAGCGGAGGGCGCGGCGCTACAGTGGCCGCATGACGACGCAGGAGATCCGCTCCCCCATGGCCGCCACGGTGGTCGAGATCGCCGTGGCTGCCGGGCAGGCGGTGCGCACCGGCGAGCTGCTCGCGGTGGTCGAGGCGATGAAGATGGAGCACGAGCTGCGCGCGCCGCACGATGCGCGCGTGATGGCCGTTCTGGCGAAGCCCGGCGAACTGCTGGCCGAAGGCGACGGGCTGCTGCGCCTCGGGCCCGTCGAGCACCACGCCGTGGCTGCACCCGTCTCATCTCCGAGCGCGGCCGGCGCGGCCATCCGCCCTGAGCTGCAGGAGTTCCTCGACCGCGCCGCCCTTCTGCGCGACGAGGCCCGCCCCGAGGCCGTGGCCCGCCGCCATGCGGCCGGGCAGCGCACGGCGCGCGAGAACGTCGAGGACCTGTGCGACGACGGCAGCTTCGTCGAGTACGGCGCCTTCGCCTACGCCGCGCAGACGAAGCGCCGCCCGGTCGACGAGCTGATCCGCCAGACGCCGGCCGACGGCATGGTCACCGGCATCGGCCGCGTTGGCGGCCTGCGCTGCGCCGTGCTGGCCTACGACGCCACCGTGCTGGCCGGCACGCAGGGCCTGCGCAACCACCAGAAGACCGACCGGCTGCTCGGCCTCGCGCACGAGCACAAGCTGCCGGTGGTGCTGTTCGCCGAGGGTGGCGGCGGGCGGCCGGGCGACACCGACATGCCCATCGTCGCCGGGCTGCACGTGGCCACCTTCGCCCGCTTCGCCCGGCTCTCCGGCCGCGTGCCGCTGCTGGGCGTCGCCGCCGGCCGCTGCTTCGCCGGCAATGCCGCGCTGCTGGGCTGCTGCGATCTGATCGTCGCCACGCGCGGCAGCAACATCGGCATGGGCGGGCCGGCGATGATCGAGGGCGGCGGTCTCGGCCGCTACGCGCCGGAAGACATCGGCCCGGCCGACGTGCACAGCGCCAACGGCGTGATCGATGTGCTGGTGGACGACGAGGACGCGGCCGTCGCAGCCGTGAAGAAGCTGCTCGCGATGCTCGCCGGCGAGACCGTGCCCGGCGAAGCGCCCGACCCGCTGGCCCTTCGCAGCGTGCTGCCCGAGCAGCGCACGCGCAGCCACGACATGCGCCGGGTGATCGAGGGCCTGGTCGACCGCGGCAGCGCGATCGAACTGCGCAGCGGCTTCGGCCTGGCCGTGCACACCGTGCTCGCGCGCCTCGGCGGCCGGCCGGTCGGCATCCTCGCCAGCAACCCGCTTCATCTCGGCGGCGCGATCGACGCCGACGCTGCCGGCAAGGCCGCGCGATTCATGCGCCTGTGCGATGCGCACGGCATCGCGCTGGTCTCGCTGATCGACACGCCCGGCTTCATGGTCGGGCCGGAGGTCGAGGCGCGGGCGCAGGTGCGGCACGTCAGCCGCATGTTCGTCGCTGCGGCCCACCTGCGCGTGCCCTTCCTCGCGGTGGTGCTGCGCAAGGCCTACGGCCTGGGCGCGATGGCGATGGCCGCGGGCGGCTTCCATGCGCCGCTGGCCACCGCCGCCTGGCCCACCGGCGAGTTCGGCGCGATGGGCCTGGAGGGCGCGGTGCGCCTGGGCTTCCGCAAGGAGCTGGAGGCACTGCCCGAGGGCGAGCCGCGCGAGGCTCGCTTCCGCGAACTGCTGTCGCGCCAGGTGGCCGACGGCCGTGCGCTGAACATGGCGGCCACGCTGGAGATCGACACCGTGATCGACCCCGCCGACACGCGAGAGTGGCTGCGGCGCCAGCTCGACGGCGCCGTGGCGGGCGAGCGCAGCGTCGGCGGCCTCGACCCGTGGTAGTTTCAGAGCCATGAGCACGCCCGCCGAGACGATCAAGCCCCCCCGCCCCGCCGCCACCGTGGTGGTGGTGCGCGACGGCGCGCTGGGCATCGAGGTGCTGCTGCTGCGCCGCGCCGAGCGGGGCGACCTCAACAGCGGCGCCTGGGTCTTCCCCGGCGGGCTGGTGGATGCGGCCGATCGCGCCGCCACGTCGTTCTGCCGCGGCATCGAGGCGGCCGAGGCTGACGCACGCCTGGGCCTGCCGGCTCATGCGCTCGATTTCTGGACCGCGGCGGTGCGCGAGTGTTTCGAGGAAGCCGGGCTGCTCTACGCCCGCGAGGCCGACGGCGCGCCGCTGGCGCTCGATGCGGCGCGTGCCGAACGACTGGAGGCCTGGCGCGGCCCGCTGCAGCGCGGCGATCGCTCGCTGGCCGCCCTCTGTCACGAGGAAGGCCTGACGCTGGCCGTCGACGAGCTCGTCTACTTCAGCCACTGGGTCACGCCGGTCGGCCGGCCCAAGCGCTTCGACACGCGCTTCTTCATCGCCCGCGCGCCGCAGGGCCAGGTGTCCTCGCACGACGATGGCGAACTGGTCGAGCAGCTGTGGATCGCGCCGGCCGCCGCGCTCACGCGCGCCGAGCCGCTCAAGCTGATGACGCCGACGCACAAGACGCTGGAGGCGATCGCGCGCTTTCCCAGCGTCGAGGCGCTGCTCGCCTGGGCGCGCGCGCCGCGCGAGGTGCCGCTGATCCAGCCGCAGATCGGCACCGGCCGCGAGGGCACGCGCCCGGTCACGCCCGACGAGCCGGCCTGGGCCGAGTTGCGCCGGCTCGACCCGGAGTGCCGCGGCCACTTCTCCTACGAGATCCACCCGGCCGTGCCGGTGCGGCTGTCGCCGCGCATCGTGCGGGTCACCGCGCACAACGGCAGCGTGATGACGGGGCCGGGCACCAACAGCTACCTCGTCGGCGGCGGGCCGCGCAACGAGTGGGCGGTGATCGACCCCGGCCCGGCCGAGGCGGTGCACATCGACGCCATCCTCGCCGCGGCACCGGGGCCGATCCGCTGGATCTTCGCCACCCACACCCACCTCGACCACTCGCCCGGCTGCGCGCTGCTGAAGGCGCGCACCGGCGCGCCGGTGCACGGGCGCATCGCGCTGCACCCGGAATGGCAGGACACCAGCTTCGCGCCCGACGTGCGGCTCGCAGGCGGCGAGCGCTTCGAGCTCGACGCGGGCGTGACGCTGTCGGTGCTGCACACCCCCGGCCATGCCTCCAACCACCTGTGCTACCGGCTCGAGGAGGAGAAGACGCTGTTCACCGGCGACCACGTGATGCAGCTCAGCACGGTGGTCATCAACCCGCCGGATGGCGACATGGCGGCGTACCTCGCCTCGCTGCGCGCGCTGTGCCGCGAAGACCTGGAGTGGCTCGCCCCCGGCCACGGCTTCCTGATGGCGCAGCCGCGCGCGGCCTTCGAGAAGATCATCGCCCATCGCCTGCAGCGCGAGGCCAAAGTGCTGGCGGCGCTGCACGAACTGGGTGCGCCGGCGGAGGCCTCGCTCTTGACGCATGTCTATGCCGACGTGCCCGAGCGCCTCCACCCGGTGGCGCTGCGTTCGCTTCGCGCCCACCTCTACAAGTTGCGCGCCGAGGGAAGAGTTCACGAGCGGGCCGGGGCCTGGTCGCTGCAGTGAGTGCCGGCGTACGCGGCTGCTGCCGATAATCCGGCAGGATCCACCCGCGCGTTGCGGTGCAGTCCGACCGCATGACCACGCCGACCACGATCGACGCCCCCGTACCGTCCGCCGCCGCCGGTGCCCCGCCCGCCGGCGCACCGGCCTCGCGCTTTCCGGCCTGGCTGGTGGCCGGGCTGACGCTGCTGTTCCTCGTCGTCTGGCTGATGCCGCCGCTGGGATTCCTCAAGCAGCCGGGCGTCACGGTCTTTCCGGTGTGGATGCACACCGTGGCCGAGCTGGTTGCGGTGGCCGTGGCGCTGATGGTGTTCGCCGTCTGCTGGCATACCGGTGCCAGCGCGCGATCGGGCAACGTGCTGGCGATCGGTTGCGGTTTGCTCGCCGTCGGCCTCGTCGACCTCGCGCACCTGCTGTCCTACAAGGGCATGCCGGACTTCGTGACCGAGGCGCACCCGGAGAAGGCGATCAACTTCTGGCTGGTGGCGCGTTATCTCGCCGCGGCCACCCTGCTGGCGGTGGCCTGGCGCGACCTGCCGCCGCTGCAGGGGCGACGGCAGCGCCTGGGCCTGCTGCTCGCGGCCATCACGCTGCCCCTGGCGGTGGTCTGGCTGCAGCTCGCCCACCCCGCGCTGTGGCCGCGCACCTTCGTCGAAGGGCAGGGTCTGACCGCCTTCAAGATCGGCGCCGAATACGGCCTGGTGCTGCTGATGGGCCTGGCCGCGCTGGGCTTCCAGCGCCGCGTCGTGCGCGAGCATCGCTACGACGCGGCCGACCTGCGCACCGCCGCGCTGATCACGGTGCTCGGCGAGCTCTGCTTCACGCTGTACTCCAACGTCAACGACGTCTTCCAGCTGCTCGGGCACGCCTACAAGATCGTCGCCTATCTCTACATCTACCGCGCCGTCTTCGTGGTGGGCGTGCGCGAGCCCTACGAGCAGCTGCGCGTGGAGATCGCCGAGCGCCGCCAGGCCGAGCAGCGCATCGAGTTCCTCGCCTTCCACGACCCGCTGACCGAGCTGCCGAATCGCGTGCTGGCGCGCGACCGCGTCGAGCGCGCCATCGCCGCGGCGAACCGCGAGGGGCGGCTGGTGGCGCTGATCTACCTCGACCTCGACCACTTCAAGACCGTCAACGACTCGCTCGGCCATGCTGCGGGTGACCGCCTGCTCAAGTCGGTGGCGCAGCGCCTGCGCGGCGTGCTGCGCGAGACCGACACCATCTCGCGCCAGGGCGGCGACGAGTTCCTGGTGGTCGTGGGCGAACTGGCCGATGCGGTGGCCGTCAAGCCGGTGGTCGACAAGCTGATGGCCGCACTGGAGCAGCCGGTGATCGTCGAGGGCCAGGAGATCGCCACCACCGCCTCGATCGGCATCGCCCAGTATCCCGACGACGGCAGCGACTTCGACGCCCTGCTGCAGAAGGCCGACACCGCGCTGTACCGCGCCAAGGATGGCGGCCGCAACACCTACCGCTTCTTCGACGAGCGCATGAACGCCGAGGTGACCGAGCGGCTGCGGCTGCGCAACGGACTGCGCCAGGCGATCGAGCGCAGGGAGTTCGTGCTCCACTACCAGCCGCAGGTCGACCTGGCCAGCGGCGCGGTGACGGGCGTCGAGGTGCTGCTGCGCTGGAACCGGCCCGGCGAGGGCCTGGTGATGCCCGGCCGCTTCATCGCGCAGGCCGAAGACAGCGGGCTGATCGTGCCGATCGGCGAGTGGGTGCTCGCCGAGGCCTGCCGGCAGGCGATGGCCTGGCGACGCGACGGGCTGCCGCCGGTGGTGGTGGCGGTCAATCTCTCGGGGGCGCAGTTCGAGCGCGGCGAGGTGGAGGCCGTGGTCGGCCGCGCGCTGCGCGACAGCGGCCTGCCGCCCGACGGGCTGGAGCTGGAACTGACCGAGTCGATCCTGCTGCGCAACACCGAGCAGGTGCTGGCCGTGGTGCAGCGCCTCAAGGGCCTGGGCGTGCGCCTGTCGGTGGACGACTTCGGCACCGGCTACTCGAGCCTCTCGTACCTCAAGCGTTTCGCGGTGGACAAGCTGAAGATCGACCGCAGCTTCGTTGCCGACCTGCTCACCGACGCGGACGATGGCGCCATCGTCCGCGCCATCGTGCAGATGGCCCAAGGCCTGGAACTCGGCACCATCGCCGAGGGCGTGGAGAGCGAGGCCGTCGCGCGTCGTCTGGCCGATCTGGGCTGCCGCGAGGCGCAGGGCTACTGGTTCGCGCGGCCGCTGCCGGCCGGCGAACTGGCCGCCTTCCTGCGGCGCAGCGCGTCCGGCGCGGCGGCCTGAGGGGTCAGGCCCGCTCGAAGATCGCGGCGATGCCCTGGCCGCCGCCGATGCACATCGTCACCAGCGCATAGCGCCCGCCCACGCGCTGCAGCTCGTACAGCGCCTTGGTGGTGATGATCGCGCCGGTGGCGCCGATCGGGTGGCCCAGCGAGATGCCCGAGCCGTTCGGGTTGACCTTGGCCGGGTCGAGCGCGAGTTCCTTGACCACCGCGCAGGCCTGCGCCGCGAAGGCCTCGTTGGACTCGATCACGTCGAGGTCGCTCACCTTCAGGCCGGCCTTGGCCAGCGCGAGCTTGGTCGCCGGCACCGGGCCGATGCCCATGATGGTCGGCTCCACGCCGGCATGCGCATAACTCACCAGGCGGGCGATCGGCTTGAGGTTGCCGGCCTTCACCGCCTCGGCGCTGGCCAGCACCACCGCACCGGCGCCGTCGTTGATGCCGCTGGCATTGCCGGCGGTGACCGCGCCGTCCTTCTTGAAGGCCGCGCGCATCTTGGCCAGCGTCTCCATCGTCGTGCCGGGCTTGACGTGCTCGTCGGTGTCGAAGCTGATGTCGCCCTTCTTGCTCGGGATCACCACCGGCACGATCTGGCTCTTGAAGCGGCCCTCGGCGATGGCGGCGGCGGCGCGGCGATGGCTCTCGACGGCGAGCTCGTCCATCTGCGTGCGGCTGATGCCGAACTGCTCGCCGACGTTCTCGGCGGTGATGCCCATGTGGATCTTGTGGAAGGGGTCGTGCAGCGCGCCGACCACGAAGTCGAGCATCGGGCTGTCGCCCATGCGCGCGCCCCAGCGGGCCTGGGGCAGCAGGTAGGCACCGCGGCTCATCGACTCGGCGCCGGCGCCGATGGCGACCTCGCAGTCGCCCAGCAGGATGGCCTGCGACGCGGACACGATGGCCTGCAGGCCCGAGCCGCACAGTCGGTTGACGTTGAAGGCCGGCGTCTCCTTCGGCAGCCCGGCGTTCATCGCTGCCACGCGGCTGAGGTAGGCGTCGCGCGGCTCGGTGGGGATCACCGTGCCCATGGCCAGGTGGCCGACGCTGCCGGCGGCGGCGCCGCTGC
>Ga0209172_10007434_pt1 | contig 11362 bp, 13 predicted proteins | sample LarsenN4metaG_FD_184113 | JGI IMG/M metagenome (GOLD analysis project Ga0209172, IMG submission 184113) | Hot spring sediment bacterial and archeal communities from British Columbia, Canada, to study Microbial Dark Matter (Phase II) - Larsen... ... | reverse complement strand
GCAAATGGAGCGGCTCGAGGCCAATCAGGAGAGCGTCGAAAATCTTCGGACCAACCTGGCCGAGCAGGGTTACTCCCTCGAAAAAATTCCCTACGTCATTCAATACAACAAGCGCGATCTGCCCAATGTCACCTCCCTGGAGGAGTTGCGCAAACTGCTCAATCCAAACAACGTGCCGGACTTTGAAGCCTGCGCCACCACCGGCGAAGGGGTCTTCGAAACCCTCAAGCAGGTGGCCAAGTTGATTCTCATCGAACTGAAAAAAGGCAGCGGATAAAAACCCTTGACAGGGTCGGGGCGAATCCGTATATTTTCGCCCTGTCAGAATTTTCCCCAATAGCTCAGTCGGTAGAGCAGGTGGCTGTTAACCACCTTGTCCCTGGTTCGAGTCCGGGTTGGGGAGCCAAATTTAATCCGCTGAACTTCAGCGGTCATTTGTTAGCGCGAAGCCCCGTCGGGTCATCCCCTCGGGGTTTTGCTGTTTCAGGCGATTCCACGCTGCTTTGCGCCCGCCCGCACATTCTCTCCTCTTCTCCGATTCCCGCACAGCCTTCTGGCTTCGCGGATGAACGCTGACGTTTTCGCCCGCCGCTCTCGGATGTGCCCTCCCGATTCTCCGATTCTCCATTCCTTTTCCGCTCGCTGTTAACGCCTCCCCTGTCGTCAACCCAGGTCCGACACCCCGAAGGGAGCTCCGGTAAGTATCGACCGGAAGCCGAGCGGAAGCGCCCGGCAAAAGACAAACGCCAGACAGCGGAAGCGGCCGAGAGAGACGGAGACCGTTGTGGGTGACGCCAAGCCCGCCCTTCAGGGCGGACCGGTGGACCCGCGGTCGACGACTTGACGGCCGAACCCATCCTCCCGGCGGCATCCACGACGCTCCCTGCGGTCGCCGCAAGGAGGACGTGATGGAACGTAGAGAATCCTTAGCACCTCGTCTCGAGGAAACCATTTCAGAGATCGCCTCGATTCTGGGAGAAGGCTACCTCCGTTACCGGAGGGGACGCCGCCTGCCGTCATCCAGCCCTGATATGGCCGGCCATGTGGCGCAAACCCAAGAACACGAAGAGTTTACAGAGAATCGACTTGATTGTTCGGCCAATAGAAGCCTTCATTCATGCAGTGGTTAACGCCACGAGACGGCTGGAGCGGCTGGCCGGTTTCGGAGGCTGGTCCGAAAAATAGGAGGTTGACATGAATGAAACGACTTATCAGCAGGTGCAGGCACTTTCCCGGATGACCGTAGGGGAACTTCGGGAGCGGTATATCGATGTCTTCGGCGAGGAAACGAGGTCGTACCACAAAGACTTCCTTCGAAAACGGATCGCCTGGCGAATTCAAGCCATGGCCGAGGGCGACCTTTCAGAGCGGGCCAAGCGGAGGGCTGAAGAGATCGCCAACGACGCGGATCTCCGGGTCCGCACACCACGCGATCCGGTGAAACCGGGGTTGATGGAAGTCAGGGAGCGCTCGGTGACCGGCCGGTTGCACCAATTGCGGGACCGCAGATTGCCCTTGCCCGGAACGCTGCTGGCCAGAGAGTTCCGGGGCCGTGACATCGTGGTCAAGGTGCTCGACAAAGGCTTCGAGTACGACGGACGACGATTCAAGTCCCTCTCCGCAATCGCCCAGGAGGCCACGGGCAGCAAATGGAACGGGTTCCTCTTTTTCGGACTTGCGGAATCCAAGGAGCCGCGAAAGCAAAACGGAGAGCCGAACAGGAGGAATGAATGAGCAGACCTGCGGAAAGAAACAATCCATCCATCCGGCAATCGGTGGAGACCCAGAGGACGACCGTGCGTTGCGCCATCTATACCCGGAAATCCACCGACGAGGGCCTCGACCAGGACTTCAACAGCCTCGACGCCCAGCGGGAATCGGCGGAGGCATACATCGCGAGCCAGCGGCACGAGGGATGGCTGTGCATCGCCGATCGGTATGACGACGGCGGATTCACCGGCGGCAATATGGAGCGCCCGGCCCTCAAGCGGCTCTTCGCCGACGTCGAATCCGGCGGCATCGACTGCGTGGTGGTCTATAAGGTGGACCGTCTGAGCCGGTCTCTCCTGGACTTCGCCCGCATGATGGAGCTCTTCGACAAGCACGCCGTGAGCTTCGTCTCTGTCACCCAGCAGTTCAACACGACCAGCTCCATGGGACGGCTCACCTTAAACATCCTGCTTTCCTTTGCCCAGTTCGAGCGTGAGATCATCTCGGAGCGGACCAGAGATAAGATGTCTGCCGCCCGCAAGAAGGGCAAATGGGTCGGGGGCATACCTGTCCTCGGCTATGACGTGGATCGTAAGGGCGGACGGCTGATCGTCAACGAAGACGAGGCTTTGAAAGTGCGGGGCATCTACGACCTCTACCTGGAGCATAAAGCACTGATCCCCGTCGTGCAGGAACTCGAACGCCGCAAGTGGGGGGCAAAACAGTGGACCACCCAGAGAGGGGATGTGCGCGGCGGGAATCTGTTCAACAAAAGCAGCCTCTTTCGGTTGCTCACCAACGTCGTCTACACAGGCAACGTCTGCTACAAGGGCACCATTTACCGCGGGGAGCACGAGGGAATCGTGGACCCGGACCTCTGGCAGCGGGTACAGGATACCCTGCGGCACAACGGCCGCTCCGGCGGAAAGGATATCCGCAACAAATACGGAGCGCTGCTGAGGGGGTTGCTCTACTGCGCGCCCTGTGGAACCGCCATGGTGCATACCTACACCGCCAAGAACGGAAGGCACTACCGCTACTACGTCTGCCTGACCGCTCAGCAACGCGGATGGACGGCCTGTCCGACCAAATCGCTCAACGCCCATGAGATCGAATCCGCGGTCGTCGACTATATCCGCGGCTTGGGCTCAAGCACGGAGGTCTTTTCGAAGACGGCATCAGAGGTGCGGGCACAGAGCCAAAAGCGATTGACGGAACTCGAAACCGAACGTCGGGCCCACGAACGCGAACTCAAACGGCTGGATGTCAGACTCCGCGCCCTTGTGGCCGAGTCGGCCACATCAAGCACGGACCGACGGCTGGTGACCGATCAGATGGCCGATCTTCAGGACCAGATACGGTCTCTGGAGCAACGGATGACCGCCATCCGGGAGGAAACCGTCGCCATTCAGAAAGAAACACTGGACGAGGGAGACCTGGAGAAAGCCCTCACGGCTTTCGATCCCATTTGGGAATCGCTCGCCCCACGCGAGCAGGCGCGGATCATCAAGACCCTCGTCGAGCGTGTCGCCTACGATGGACGCGACGGCAAAGTGACCGTGACGTTCCGATCCCCCGGCATCAAGGCGATGTGCATGGGAGACGGAACCCGTGGAGTGGAGGAACGCGCATGACCTCGACGATACGTCCTTCGGGCGGCGGTGGGCACCTTGAAGTGAGCTTCACATTCCAGCCGAGAAACAAACGCAAGTCCGGCGGGGCACAATCCGACAACCAGAGCGGTTCAACCGGCAAAGGGAACATCCCCCGTGTCGCCAGGCTTCTGGCTTTGGCGATCCGCTTCGACGGGCTGGTCCGGCGCGGCGAGGTACAAGAGTATGCGGACCTCGCCCGCCTCGGCTACGTGACCCGGGCGCGCATCACCCAGATCATGAACTTGCTGAATCTCGCTCCGGACATTCAGGAGGACATTCTTTTCCTACCGAATACAACCAAGGGCCGCGACCTGATCCTGGAGAGGGACCTCCGGCCCGTCGCGGCCGTTCCCCATTGGAACCGTCAGCGCAAAATGTGGGCGCAGATGCGCAAAGACCGCATCGAATAAGCCTTCCACCCGTCTGCCGACATTCTCATTCTTGAGGGCCTCTATCGCCCTCAATCCCTTTCCTTTCGATTAGTTGAATCCTTCCCTCGGTTTGTGTACATTTATGTACATTTTTTGAATTGACCTGACGCCTATCAGGGTTATATAATAATATTTTGTAACGTGGCCGTAGTGTGCCTCCACCCGGCACCGCGGCCGATGTCGTTCATGAGGCTTTCAAGACTCAGGAAGACCGAGGTCATCGAAATGGAACGTAAAGGCAGAGGCCGACGCCCTGTTGAGGAGATAACCGACACACAGATCAACACCTTGAAGGAGATACGCCGTTTCACGAACCATCGGGGGTTCCCCCCGACCATGAAGGAACTTGCCGATATCCTCGGGATATCGCACGCCAGTGCGCATGGACAGGTGAACCAGCTCGTCCGCAAGGGATACCTGAAACGCGAGGCGAGAAAAGCCCGGAGTCTTGCCATCGTCCGCGAACCGGAGGACACACTCTCCGTCATGACCGCCGTTCCCATTGTCGGACGCGTGGCGGCGGGCCGACCGATTCTGGCTGTGGAGAATATCGTCGGCGAGATTATGGTCGAAGGCAGGATCGCCCGGTCGGGCAGATGCTTCGCCCTCGAAGTTGTCGGAGACAGCATGGTCAACGCCGGAATCAAAGAACGCGATCTGGTTGTGGTCCGCGAACAGCCCGTGGCTGAGAACGGAGACATCGTGGTCGCCCTATTGGAAGACGAAGCCACGGTGAAACGGCTTTTCATTCGTGACGAAAAAATAGAACTAAGACCGGAAAATCCGAAGCATCGACCGATCCCGGTTGGACCCGACGACGGGCTCCGTATTCTCGGCAAGGTCATCGCCGTCACGCGTCTCGGGTCTAAAACCCATGCACAGGAAGAAAGCCGGCGATAAGAACCAAGGAGGAAAGAACGAATGGCGACGTACAACCTCAGGCGTTTTGCCCATGCCGACGGTCTCAAGGCCATCGCGCGTGAGCATCTGTTGGCTCTGCTGAATCCTCACAAAGCCTATTTCGACGGCAGAGGTCTGACGTTGCCGCCGCTATCCGCCTTCGACGGTCTCGACTACGATCAACTCGTCAACGTGCTCATGAATCCAGACACGGACACGCCGAAGGGACTGGTAGACGCCCTCTACTTCGTGCACGAGATGGCCACGCCGGAAGCCATGGACGTCCTCCTCCAGGAAGCGGAGAACAACGGCATCTCTCTCAACGGGAACCCAGACCCCACCGCGGCGGATGTGGCTGTCCAAGTCTATCTTCAGGACAAGGAACTCCTGGAGCGCAAACACGCAGAGCAGTACCTCATGAAGCCCCGATCCTTCGAGTATTTTCAGACCGCATCGAAAAAAATCCCCGAGTTCAAGCAGCCCACCGCGAAAACGCTGGCAGCCCTCGAGAAGGACCTCGACGACTGGTTCGAGAAGAAGAAGCGCGGACGGGAATCACGGGTTTTCGTCTACCCCAAAACTGACGCCGTGTGGTTTCTGGTGCGTCACGGCGATCCATTGAGGCGCGAGGGCAGTCTCGACGGCGGTCAGACATCGAGCGTCTTCTATCGTCCAGAAAAGTACGACGTCTTGGTGTATGAACCGACCATCGGCGAGATTCGGATGCACGCCTGCGGTAAAGGGGAAAAGGACCTCTTCCGCCGCCAGTTCGGCCGCCACGTGTTCGATAACGAAGATTTCTTTCCGGAAACCGGCAAGTACACGCTCGAGCCGCTTCGGAATGGCGGAGAGGCTTCCATCGTCTGCACCGACGTGGACGGCATGGAATGGGTACGGCTCAAGGAGATTCAGTTTTTCTGGGGTGGTGCGGAAAAGGAAATCGAGATACGCAAGGCCAACGACGTAATCGCCGCTTACGCCGGACACAGCCGCGCCATGCCCCAGAAGGCTCACATAATCCGGGCGAGCTTTCAGGTAAAGTTCACGGATTCGAATATTGCCCGCACTGTGACCATTCGTCCGTCGAACATCGCCCAATACACCAGGGACAGTGATGCCGCTGTGGTCGAAGACTGGCTGACGAAACGCGGGTTCATCCTTGCCGAGCAGGAAGAAGATGAAGAGTAGACCGACGGGTTTCTGGCAGGCCCTCGAAGTCATCCCCGGTACTGCGGCGGTGGATGTCGAGTGGAAAGCCCGGTTCGGGAACGATTACGGGACGGCGAAGGCCCTCCTTCGTCCGAACGGCAAACTGGCGTCGTCCTACCCCTGCAAAATCCACCGTGGATGCGGATGCCAGCACGATGTAATACACCACGGCGCGGATGATATCGTGGCGGTCTGTCGATGCGAACGTGGATGCGAAACCTTCCCTCTGCAGCGATCTGACGTCGTGGTCTATGAGCTGGACCGCCCGGCCCTCGACGCGGCGCTCGCCAAGGTCTTCGGTCTGTTCGAGGAGACAGATTCGGCGACCGACCTGCCTGGAACGACGCGCATCGGCGTTTACTCTCCGTATGCCGGATACCGCTTTCCGGTTTACCTGACCATTCAGATCGAGCCCGACGATTTCAACGAAGGGCTGGACGGTCTTTTGGGGAGAAATGGCACGCCGTTCATCCTCTTGGCTCCCACGCGGGAGCTCTGTTCCGCGAAGGCGGAGAAGCGCCTGACCGACAAGCGGTCGGGCTTCGTGCCCCTGTCGGAGAGCGTGGTCATCGGAGACAAGCGACAACTTCAGCTCCTTCGTCCCTTCGATGAAATCCTGGCACAATTCCGTGCGGCTAATCTTCCGTCTGAGGAAGAGACTGGTTCCAAGGTCTTTTTCCCAACTCCCAAAGGAACTACGTGGGAAAACATCAAGATCAGATTTTTCGACGGGCACACAGTGACTATTTGGGCGGGAGACCAGGTGGGCCGATTCAACTACACTCAGATGGGCATGGCAAACAAGAAGAACGGCCACTTCACGAGACAGTGGGAGTTGCTGGGGCTCTTCGCAAAAGGACGTGGTCGATTGGATTGGTCCTCCTCTGACGCGAACCTTCGTTGGAAAAAACAGAAGGAGCACCTATCCAAGCGCCTTTCCGAGTTCTTTCACCTAAGCGATGACCCTATCGAATGGGAAAAAGACGGCAAAGCCTATCGATGTCGCTTTCGTATCCTCCCCGAGGGGGACGACGACTATTGATTCCTGACGAACCCTGTTGACCAAGGCCCCGACCACTCCAATGGTTTGGGCCTTTTCATTTTCCCCCCGCCTGCTGCCGAACAACTCCGTTAACGACACCAGCGAATTTTCGCTGGGCATCCGGAAAAAAAGTTAAAAAAAGTTTCCCCTCCGTAGCCCAGGCATCCGCCTGAAATCTCCGCATTTTCCTGTCCTTCGCCATCGACGCGCCGGGCCGTCCCGCCCCTCTCATCGAAATTTCGCCAAAGAGGGGTGACGGTCCGGCGAGACCATCACCCCTGGAAGAAACGCTCGGATGATCCGGGTGAACGCCCCCTGGGAGGTCCATTCGCCGGACCCGCCTCCCAGGGGGCTTTTCGTTGATGCGCCCAAGTGCGCGAAAGGAGGTCCGGTATGACGGATGTCGTGACAAAGGCGGCCCTGACTCCTGCCAGGAAACGCCTGGTCGAGCTGATGCAGGAGGTCAACTACGGGCGGATCGAGGGACTGCGCGTCCAAAACGGCGAGCCGGTCTTCGATCCCCCGCCCACCGTGCTGCGGCTGTTTCTGTTCGGCAAGGACAACGGGCCGAACGAATCCCGCGGCAACGACGGCTTCGCTCTGAAAAAAAAGGTGGCGGAGCTGTTCGAGGTCTTCGACCGGGAGCGTTCGCTCTCGATCCAGGAACTCATGATCGACAACGGATTGCCCGTCCGCATGACCGTGGCGGACGCGGTCCGGGTCTGATTCAGACCCGGCCATAGAGCACGGTCCATCACCAGACAACAGACTGGCCGCAGAGCGGAGGTCGTTGTGGGTGTCGCCGATACCGGCGTACTCGCAACACCTCCGCTCGCTTCGTTTAGAGCGGTCGTCCCGGCATAGGTCGACACCCACACGAGCTCCTCCTCGGCCCCGAGGAGGCTCAGATGGGTTTAGACAAACGCTACGAAGGAATCGACGAGTATGCCGTTCAGATCATCAAGTACAAGGCGAGACAACTGGTCGGACGGGTGGGCTTCACCGAGTCCGACCGCGAGGACCTGGAGCAGGAGATGCTGATGGACCTGCTCCAACGCCTGCCCAAGTACAACCCCGACCGCGCCCAACGCAACACCTTCATCGCCCGCGTGGTGGAACACAAGATCGCCACCATCATCGAGGCGCGGAAGGCCGGACTGCGGGATTACCGGCTCTGCAATTGTTCGCTCAACGACCGCTTGGAAGACGAGGAAGGCGGCTCCGTCGAGCGTATGGAGACCATCGATCAGGAGGATTACCTGCGCCGCACGGGCAGACTTTCACGCCCTGCCTCCGAGTTGCGCGATCTCTCCCTCGACGTTCGCAAAGCAATCGAGAAGCTTCCCCCCGAGCTGCGTGAGCTGTGCTGGCGTCTCGATACCGACACCGTCACGGAGATCTCGCGCGACACCGGGATTCCGCGGGGGACGATCTACGAGTCCATCAACAAGCTGCGCGCGATCTTCGAAGACGCCGGACTGAGGGACTACCTCTGATCGTCCGACGGTCCGGGTCCGCCTCCGGTAGGTATTGACCGGGTCGGATGCATGGAAGGCGTCCGAGAGGTCGCCGAAAGCATCCGGCCCGGGCGCGCCCTCCAACAGACCTTACTGAACGGAATGGAGGCAAGATCATGAACCGAGAACTTTACCGATACAACTTCGACTCCAAGGTCCCGATCCGGGACATCGAGGAGTCTCTGCTCCTGGCGGTGCTCGCCGCCGAGAGCCTTCACGGCCGGTCGCTGGTTCGGCTGGACGCGTCCTTCTGCCTGGATTCGCACAAGCGCTCCTGCGTCGTGGATGCAGCGACCGAGGTCGGCCGCGCCATCGCCCGCATCTTCACCGGCTTTCTCACCCGAGAGTTCGGGGAAGAGGCTTTCAAAGTCGAACGCGTGGGTGACGGCCCAGTGATCGGCCCCGAACTCAAAGCCACGGGGGCCGCCTGATGGAAGCGAAAACGACCACCACCTATTCGATGTGGAGCCTGTTCCGCAACTGCCGCAAGGCATGCGAGTGGCGCTACATCCAGGAACTGGTTCCCCTGGAACGGGACCACAACCTGGCCTTCGGCACGGTGATCCACAAGTGCCTGGAGATGTGGCACAGCAGCAGGGACCTGGGGCCCGTCCTCGATTTCATCGACCGGACCTATCCCAACCGCGCGCAGGAGGAAGAGCAGAAGAGGGACTGGCATCTGGCCGCAGCGATGATGAAAGGCTACGCGGCCTGCTATGCGAGCGAGGAATTCGATGTCGTCGCCCTCGAAAAGACCTTCGAGGGGAGCATCGTCAACCCGGCCACCGGCGCTTCATCCCGAAGCTTCGTGCTGGCCGGAAAGGTGGACGGCGTCGTCAGGATCGGCGACGAGCATTTCCTGATCGAGCACAAGACCGCCTCGCAGGTGGATGCGGACTACCTGGAGCGACTCTGGACCGACTTCCAGATCGTCCTCTACTCCCGTTACGTGGAACAGACGCTCGGCATCCGCATCGCGGGCGTCCTCTACAACATCCTGGTCAAGGCCCGTCTGCAACAGGGACGCGGTGAAACCGAGGCCGAGTTCGAGACGCGGCGGGCCGATCTGATCGCTAAGTCCAAGACCGGCAAGAGCAGCGCCAAGCGCAGGCTTCCGGAAAGCGACGACGAGTACCAGGCACGGCTGGCCGCCAAGTACACCGAGCCGGGCATGTTCCACCGGGAGATGCTTTATCTCTCCCGCGACCGATTCGAGACCCTGCAGTCCGAACTCTGGGAACTGACCCAGGCCTTTCTCGACGCGCGCCGTCGCGGCGTCTTCTACCAGAACACCGCCTTCTGTTTCCACTACCGCCGGTCCTGCGCCTATTTCCCACTCTGCCGCGCCGACGGCAGCACCAACGTCATCGAGAACTTTTACCGCAAAGTCCCCCCGCACGAAGAGCTGCGGGACGAGACCTCGTTCGAAGAGGCTTCGGCTTTTTGAGGACCCCATAGAAAAGGAGAACCGACATGTTGCCTACGAAGAAAAGTCCCCCCAAGCAAGATCACGCCGATCTGACGGTGCTGGTATACGGCCCCAGCAAGATCGGCAAATCGACCTGGTGTTCCCGGTCCGAAGGCGCGCTGTTTCTCGCCACCGAACCGGGGCTGAATTCGCTGGATGTCTTTCAAGTCCCCATCAGGAACTGGGAAGAATTGCTGGCCGCCTGCGGCGAAATCGCCGAGGGTAAACATCCTTATAAGACCGTCATTCTCGACACGGTCGACAACGCCTACCGGATGTGCAGCGATTACATCTGCACGAAGTTCAAGATCGAACACGAGTCCGATCTCGGCTACGGCAAGGGCTGGGCGCTGATCAACAACGAGTTTCACCGTGTCCTGACCAAGCTGGCCTTCCTGCCCTACGGACTCTTCCTGGTATCCCACTCCCAGGAAAAGGAAATCGAGACGCGGACCGGCAAGTATATCCGCATCATCCCGACGCTCCCCGACAAAGCCCGCAAGATCGTGCTGGGCATGGTCGACCTGATCCTCTTCTGCGACCTGGAAGTGACGAGCGACGAGAGCGGCAAACCGGTCTACCGCCGCGTCATGCGCACCAAGCCCAGCCCTCACTACGAGGCGGGCGACCGCACGGGAAGGCTTCCCGAAACCATCGACCTCAATTTCCAGGCTTTCATTGAAGCATTCAACAGGCCGGCGGCCGCGCCGAGGGCGAGTGCCCCGCGGTCGGTGCCGGCACCGGGGGACGGGCAGGACAAAAAGCCCGCACCCGCCGGTAAATAAACCCCATAGATGGAGGAACAGACAATGCAGAACGAAGACTACGGACATTTCGACGAGCCCCGCGGCACCGAGGACATCGACCTCGCACAGTTCGACGACGATTTCGCGCATGCCGAGGTCGAAGAACGCGAGTTCGAGACCATCCCGGACGGCAAGTACCAGGTGAACGTCGAGCGGGTGGAACTGACCCGAGCCCAGACATCGGGAAACCCCATGCTTAAGTGGACGCTGCGAATCCTCGCCCCGAAGTTCCGGGGCAGGCTCTTGTGGCGCAACAACGTCATGGCCACCCGCGAGAACATCAAGTGGCTCAAGACGGACCTGCACACCTGCGGGCTGGACCTGGACAAGCTCTCCGAGCTTCCGGCCAACCTGGAGAAGCTCATCAACGTCAAGCTCGAGATCACCAAGCGCACGCGCGGCGAGAACGAGAACGTCTACATCAACCGGCGCATCGTGCTCGAAGACGGCGGAGACGAATACGACTCGGCGGCGCGCAACGCCCTGGCCCCGTTCTGACGTGAACCGGGTCACCGTTGTCGTCGACACACGGGAGCAGGAACCCTACACCTTCGAATCCGGTTGCACGGAGGTCGTCCGCCGCGCCCTCCCCGCCGGGGATTACTCCGTCGAGGGGCTTGAGGA
>Ga0209172_10007432_pt1 | contig 11366 bp, 12 predicted proteins | sample LarsenN4metaG_FD_184113 | JGI IMG/M metagenome (GOLD analysis project Ga0209172, IMG submission 184113) | Hot spring sediment bacterial and archeal communities from British Columbia, Canada, to study Microbial Dark Matter (Phase II) - Larsen... ... | reverse complement strand
TTAATAGCCTTCACCGTAACCTCCACGCGGTACTGCATCAGCTTCTTCCCAACCTCGATCGTCTTCTCCTTGGGCGCGATGCTCACCCCGTTGATCGTCGCCTTGCCCGCCGCCACGCGCTGGTCGTAACGCACCATCGCGGGGTCCACCGTCATCATCAGGGCGGTGATCTGATAGTCGTCGTGGATGCCGTCGTTCCCCTGCATGATGCCGAACTCGCGCTCCAGGTAGGCCCGGACCCCGGGGTAGTCATAGAACTCCGGGATGAACCGGGCGATGGGGTGGCCCCACCGCTGGTTCTGGCGCTCGGCCACGGCCCTCATCCCGGCCTGGTTCCCCCCACTGTCGCCGATATAGATGATATACCTGAAGCCGTGGGCTTTGAGGCTGCTTCCGATGTCGTCGAGGAGGGCCTCGAACGTTTCCTCCCGCAGGCTAATCGTCCCGGGATACCGCATGTGGCCGGACGGACGCTCGATGTCGCCCTCAGGAACGAACTTGACGATGGGAGCGCAGAGCGCGTCCCCCAGGGCCCGCGCGATGGCCTCGCAGGCGCCCTGAAGGATGTAGTTGTGCTTCCCCAGGGCGAGGTAGGGACCGTTCTGCTCGATCCCGCCGGTCGGGACGATCACCGTGGTCTTGCCGGCCGCCATCGCGTCCCGGATTTCCATCCACGTCAGTTCTTCCAGCCACACCGAATTGATGGCGTCGATGGGGCGCGGCGCCTTGAGCTCGGCCTGGAGCCGGCGCGCCTCTTCAGCCTGCTGGCGTGCCTGCTCTTCCGCGCTGAGGGTGCGCTGCTGCGCATAGGCGGGGCCGTGCGACGCCAGCCCAACCACCAATGCCAGGATCAGGGGAACACCACGGGTGCTGGTCATGGAAAGGGCCCTCCGGGGGTGAGAATTAGGCCGCAGCGGCAGGGGCGGCAAGGAGGAACGGCTACCGCCTGGGTGGACCATCAGGAGTGGTCCGCGGCCGCGGCTCGGGCTCCTCGGGCGGCGGCTGCCCTGCGGGACGGATCACTGTAAGCACCGCGTCCGCCAGGGCCACGCGCACCGCCGCGATGCCGGTGCGCTCCCGCGTGGGATTCACCCGGTTCGACAGCAGCAAGATGAAAACGTCGTTCTCGGGATCCACCCAGAGCGATGTGCCGGTGAAGCCGGTATGTCCAAAGGCTCGTCGCGACAGCAGGTGCCCCCCGGAGTTCCTCCCGTTGGGCGTCTCCCACCCGAGCGCTCGATGCGAGAGGGCGGAGTCCTGGACCCGGGTGAACTCGGCGATCGTGGCCGGTGCCACGATCGCCACACCGTCCAGCGTCCCGCCATTGAGCAGCATGCGGGCGAAGCGCGCCAGGTCCCGCGCGCTGCTGAACAGACCTGCGTGAGACGACACCCCGCCCAGCGCATACGCGTTTTCGTCGTGGACTTCGCCGCGCACGTGCCGCTTTCGATAGACCGTATCAACCTCGGTCGGCGCCACGCGCTCCCAGAGCCCCCGTGGGGGTCGGAACTGCGTATCTCGCATGCCCAGGGGCGCCAGGATCCGCGTCTGGACGTAGCGGTCGAACGGCTCGCCGCTCACCCGCACCACGAGCTGGCCCAGGAGAATGGCGCCGAGATCGCTGTAGACCATGCGCGTGCCGGGGACGGTATCGAGGAGCGTGGCGAACACCAGCGCCAGGGCGCTGTCGGGGGTGGTGGCCTCCCGGAACAGCGGACGCCAGGCGGGAAGCCCCGAGGAATGCGTAAGGAGTTGGCGAACGGTCACGCGCTCCTTGCCGGAGCCGGTGAACTCAGGGAGGTAACTCCCGACCGGGGCGTCGAGCTCGATCTTGCCCTGCTCGGTGAGCTGCATGACGGCCGTTGTGAGGGCCACCACCTTGGTGAGTGAGGCGATGTCCCAAAGCGTGCTCCCGTCCGGCGCGGGTGAGGGAACCCAGTCCAGGTGGCCAGCCCCGCGCTCCAGGAGCACGCGGTCCCGGGTGCCCACGACGGCGATGGCGCCCGGAAACACCGAGTCGCGCACCGCGGCGTCCAGGATCGTGCCCATGGTGTCCCGCAGGCGCCCCAGGTCCACGTGCTGCCCGGCCAGCGAATCCGCGAAGCCCAGGGCCAAGAGCAGCGCGGCGAAGTAGGGCCTCCGCCGCCGAGGGGTCACTGCCCGCCTCCTCTAGCCGAGGCTGGCCAGCAGCTCGGCGTTGGTCTTGGACCGCCGCACCAGGCCCAGCAGGGTCTCGGCTGCCTGGGCGGTGGGCAGTCCCGCGAGACGCCGCCTGAGAGCCTGGCGCCCGGCCACCTCGGTCGGATCGCCGAGCAGTTCCTCGCGCCGGGTGCTGCTGGCCGTAACGTCCACCGCCGGATAGATCCGCCGGTCCGCCAGCTCCCGGGTGAGCTGCAGCTCCGAGTTGCCGGTCCCTTTGAACTCCTCGAAGATGATGTCGTCCATCTTGCTCCCGGTCTCCACCAGGGCGGTGGCGATGACGGTGAGCGAGCCGCCGTCGGGCACGGCGCGCGCCGCCCCGAACAGCGCTTTGGGCTTGGCCAGCGCCCGGGAATCCAGGCCGCCCGACAGGGTGCGTCCGCTGGAACGTCCCGCGGTGTTGTGCGAGCGGGCGAGCCGGGTGATCGAGTCCAGGACCATCACCACGTCGCGGCCGATCTCCACCTGCCGCCGGGCGTGCTCCAGTACCATCTCGGCCACGGCCACGTGCCGCTGGTGCGACAGGTCGAAGCTCGAGGCGATGACCTCGCCCCGGCCCCAATCCACCATCTCGCTCACCTCCTCAGGCCGCTCGTCCACCAGCAGCAGGAGCAGCACGGCGTCGGGATGAGCGAGCGCCACCCCTTCGGCCACGGCCTGTAGCATGATCGTCTTCCCGGCCTTGGGCGGCGACACGATGAGCGCGCGCTGCCCAAACCCCAGCGGGCACACCAGGTCCACGACGCGGTGGATCTCGGCGGTGCGGGCGCTCGATGCCTTCGGGGTCTCGAGCTTGAGGGGCCGCGACGGGTGCACCGCGCCGAGCTTGCTGAATTCGGGGCGCTCGGCGGCCTGCTCGGGCGGCAGACCGTTGACCGACCGCACGCACCCGCCCTCGAGCCTGACCAGGTCTCCGCGGCGGAGCCCGGGCAGGCGCACCGGCGGATCGCCGGGACCCGGGAGATAGCTGTGCGCGGCCAGGCGCACGGCGCCGCCCTTAGGCGTGGGATCGTACCAACCGGTGATGGAGGCCATGCGGGTGTGCAGCATTAAAGATAGCTTGACCGGCGTTGACCGGGGCCGTCCGAGGGACTACGTTGCATCAGGCGCCAGGTGGGACGCGCCTCAACACGAGCGAATAGCAGGCGGGATCGAGCCTCAGCGCTGATCCCGCCTTTTCGTTTCCACTGCCGTCCAAGGGGGAGCTCCCATGAACACGCCCATGCGTCGCTTCAAGCTCAAGGTCAACCGGAGCGGCCGCCACGTCACGTGGTTGAACCGTCACACGGTCTATGAAGGCAAGCTGCTTTCCATGACCGGTCGCATCGTGCGGCTTTACGCTCCCAATCACATGGAGCAGCAGCAGCACGTTGATCTGTCGTACGACTGGGTAACCCCGGTCCGGTGACGGGCGATGTCCGTGTATCCCTTTCGCGGCGGACCTTGGGACGGGTTTGTGATCGAGTACGGCGAGCGGGCCCGTCCGGACCACGCGGTGCACCCGGGTCCGACCCACCGCCCGGCAGACGGACTCTACCTCCTGAATGATGGTGAGGATGCCTACGTCTGGTGGGACGGGCGCCGGTAGAGAAGACGAGCTGCCACTCCGGGCATGACGCCCGCCTCGGAGTCCTTGCTGGCCTTCACGATGATCAGGAACCGCAGGTCCGTGCCTCCCATCGGCTGAGGGTGGGGAGCCGGCAATTGACGGGATGCTCGTCCACGGCGTCAGCGCTACCCCCTCGGCGTCACCGTGGTTGCCGCGGATGGGGCCAACGCCGCATACTTGCGGGGCAGCCATCCGGGGTGCCCCGTGCTGAGCCTCAAGCCGTGGGCGTGAGAAGGGAGTATGGAGTTTCTCAATTTCCTGCTGATCCTTTGGACGGCGTGGCTACTCTGGCGGCGGCCTGAGCGGGAACGACTTGCGTTCGGGCTCCTGGTCGTGAGCTGCGTGCTGATGGCGCTGCTGTTCCTGGTCGGCACGCACACGTCCTTCGTGCCGGGAGTGAACCTCTGACGGGCCTCCCCGCGGACCGGCTCCGCACGCTCCTCGCCGGCACCGTGATCATCCTCATCGGCGTCCCCGGCGTCGCCGCGTGGCTGGGCGTGGTGCAGGGCGAGTCCCCCTGCATCCTCTGTTGGGCCCAGCGTACCTCGATGGTGCTGATCGCGCTGGTCGGGCTGTTCATTCTCCGGTACGGACCACGCCCGCGCTACATCGGCCTGGCGGTGCTGCTCGGCACCTGGGGGGTCTTCATGGGGCTCCGTCACTCGGCCCTCCACCTGGCGCGCGACGTGGGCCAGGGCTTCGCCGCCCCCATCTTCGGCGTCCATACCTACGTCTGGGCCTGGGTCGTCCACTGGATCTCACTGGCCGTGATCGGCGCGCTGCTGTTGTTGCTGCGAGACACGAGTGCCGAGAACTGGGGACGCGCACCGGGCCCCGCCGGCCGCTTCGCCATGGGGCTCTTTATGCTGGTGGTCGGCGCCAACGCCTTCCAGGCATTGGTTTCGACCGGTCCGCCGCCGTTCATTGGACAGGCCGACCCGGTGCGGTTCGCGCTCAACCCCAGGCGCTGGGTGTGGTCGCTGGAGGAGCTGAGGGGACGGATCTCGTTGCGGGGGTCGTGGACCATCCCGGAGCCGGACCCGGCGGCGGCTGATCCCGATCCTGCGCACGGGCCGCTGGTGGACCTGCCCGCTCTCCCGGTAGTGAGCTGGGAGCGGGTCGGCACCTCGCTCGATGGCCGTTTGAGCGACCTGGCGCGCGACCCGGTATCCGGCCGATTCCTGGCGGTCACCGAACGCTACGGCGTCTACCTGCTGGACAGCGCCGCTTCAGGCGTGCTCCACCACGTGGTGCTCGACCACGGATTCAGCATTGACCTTTCCCCGCTCGCCGGCGCGGCCTTCGTGGGGAGCGACACGCTGGCGGTCGTGTCCACCAACAAGAGCTACGTGTTGCTTCGGCCCGATCCCCAAGCCGATGCCGACCTCATGTGGCGCCGCTTCTCTGAGACGGATGGCGCAGTCACCGAGCTGCGCCGATCCCGCTTCGCGACGGTGCGCGCCCGCCAGATGTACGTGATGTCATTGGCCTACGACCCCACGGCGGACGAACTTATTACTGTGGCCCTGCCCAGCCCGCGGCACCGGCGCCTGGTGGTGTCCCGGTTTGCCCGCTCGGATTTCTTGCTGGCCTCCGAGTTCGAGCCCCGGCTGGGAGCGGGGCTTACGCTCGGCGGCGAGGGCCGGTCCCTGGCGGAGTACGTGGTGACCGGCGCGGTGGCGGCTGACGGCCTGCTCTACGCCATCAGCGCCGCCTATTCCACGCTGTTGGTGATCGATCTCCGAGAACGGCTGGTGCGCGCCGCCTACGCCGTGCCCGGCCTGGAGCAACCTACCGGCCTGGCTGCGCGTGGGCCGCAGCTGCTCGCCGCCCAGGCGGATGGTCGCATTGCCGTGCTCCGGCGCCCCACACCGTAGTCAGTTGCCTTGGGGCACGCGCCGACACATAGTAGTGCTTCGACAGCGCGCCTCGTCCGCGCCCTCGGCTGGGCACCGCTCGGCCCATCGACTAGTGCGCAACGCTAGCCCGCTCTCTCGACCGCACCGCTGGTGGCGCCCCATGCTCCGCGATCGCCAGTTCTGGATCCCACTCGCCGTCCTGTTGGCGGGACTGTTGCTGCTACGGTGGGTGTCATAGCATCCGACACCGCGCTCCCCGCGGCGCGGCTGCGCCAACTCCAGGCCGTGGGCATGCTGTCGGGCTTCGCGGCAGGTGCCTGGCTCGGCGCCGCGGAAGCACCCACGAAGGTCGTCACCCTGGGCATCTCCCCGGTCACCGTCTCACTGGTCATGGTGATCGGGGTCTTCCTCGCCCGCTGGAGCCTGCCAGCGCTCATCCGCGGTACGTCCAACATCGGCCTGGACGTGCGGCGGGCGCCCCACCTGGTGGCGTGGGCCCTGATCGCCGGGTGTCTATGGGCCGTGGCCAACACGCTCACCATCTTCGCCATCCGGGACATCGGGCTCAGCATCGCGTTCCCGTTGTGGAACACCAATAGCCTGCTGGGCATTCTCTGGGGCGCCTTGCTGTTTCAGGAACTGCGGGGCGCCGGTCCGGCTCGCTGGCTCGGCGTCCTGGGCGGCGCGGCGGCGATGTTTGCCGGAGCCACCCTGCTGGCGCTGGCTTCTCCCACCCAGGCCCCAGGCGGCGAGGCCCTGCGGGGCATAGCGGCGGCGCTGGGCGCGGGCGTGCTATGGGGGACCATGTATATCCCGTACCGTAAGGCGTACCTGACCGGGATGAGCCCGCTCTCGTTCGTCACGTTCTTCACCATAGGCGAGCTGGGCATGATGGGCGCCCTGGCGTTCACCTACCTGGGCGGACCCGCGGGGACCTGGGCCGAGCTGGCGCGGGCACGCGGCGTGCTCTTCTGGTTGCTGATCGGCGGAGCCGTCTGGGTGGTGGGCGATCTCTTCCAGCAATACGCCGCCAAATACGTCGGGATCGGGCGGGGGATCCCCTTGTCCAATACCAATCAACTGTGGGGCCTGCTCTGGGGGATTCTGGTGTTTGGCGAGCTCGGGGCCGGCGGAGAGGCGGTGTACGCACAGGTGGTTGGCGGGTCGATCGTGATGGCGCTGGGCGCGGGAGCGATTGCGCTCTCCACCGCGCCAAGCCAGGAGCACCGGCGCTGGCAGGAAGCGGCGCACCGCGAGGCGGCGCGCTACGGCGTGGATCCGGCGCTCGTGGGAGCCAGCCTCGCGGGCCAGGAGCTCGGTCAACTCCGCAGCCGAACCGCGTGGGATTGGCTGATCGTGGCCGCGGCCAGTGCCGTGTTCATCGGGTTCGCCACGATAGCCCGGGCGCCGGAGCTCGCGATCGACTACCGCTGGGCGTTGGCCCTGACCGTGGCGATGCTGGCGTTGCTCGGCATCAGCGGAGGCGCGTTGTGGCGAGCCACCAGGTTGAGCTAGGCCGGCGGCGCGCCGGCCGTGGCGGCTGGGTGACTGCCGCCTGGGCGCTAGTCGGGTCGCTCCGGCTTGCCTGCTCCGCCGCGCCGGCGGAGGCTCAGCACCGCCCGTCCTCCGCAATTGCCCCGCGCATCGCGACGCTCGCCAGTTGGGCGGATGATGCCTGGCTGGCGCTCACCGATCGCGACGGCTCGTACTTCGGGAGGTTGGACGAGCGGGGCACGTTGCAGCGCTTCAACCCGTTGATGGACTCTGAATACGAGCTGGATCTGGCAACCGCGCTCTTCGCTCCCGCCGAGGACGCCCGCTGGGCCGGAACCGAGCGCGGGATCAGGGTCGCCGGTGCCAGCATCAATCATCCGTTCGTGCTGAATTTCATAGACTGGCGCGAGCGGATCCCCATCTCCGGTCCGGTGCGACTGCTGGCGCGCTACGTGCGGCAGCGCTCGCTCACCGCTCAGCGGGATTACTCCAACGTGGGGTTCGAGTGGCAGCCTGCGGAGAATCAGGAATGGAGGGTGCGCACCACCATCGGGGTCCATTTCTTCAAGGCGTCCGCCGACCTCGAAGTAGGGACCAGCCGGCGCTGGGGCCACGGGGAGCAGAGCTTCACGCTGGACGTCGGGGTCGCCGCGCTCGACGCCTTTAACAACGTGATCTTCAACGCCCTGGGCGTCCGGCCCGAGGACACGCCCGCCCACTTCAACTACACCACGCTCCCGGTGGCGATGAGGCTGGCCGCCGTGTGGCAGCTGCCGCGCGGCCAGGTCGAGCTGCGCGGAGGTCTGAGCAACCGGAGCGAGGTGCTGGTCTCGTTCCCGGCGTCAGGCGATCCCTCATTTGACCTGGCGGAGACCTTCGCCTTCGCCGGCGCAATGGCGGCAGTGCGGCCGGCCGAGGCCATCGCCGTCGCGGTCTACGGAACGATCGCCCGGGCGGAAGCCGTCCGCAGTCTTCGTGGAGTCCCGCGGGAAGGGCTACAGGTGGACGAAGAGACCAGGGTGGCCGGCCTGCGGGCCCGCATCGGCGAGGGCCAAAGGCTTTGGCTGGAGCTCGATCTTCGTTCGTTGTGGCGCCCGGAGACATGGGTCGTGGAGAACGACCCGCCCATCGACCATCGCGACCGCGAAGTTTCAGCCCAGCTCGCTGCGGCCCACTGGCCGCCGGCGGGATGGATCTGGCGGCTGGGGTACGGCTTCATGGATCGCCACGCCGGGGTGCTCGCGCCGTGGCTGAGCGCCGCCAACCACCGGGAGGTGATCGAGGTGGGCCATCGATTCCCTTCCGGGTTCGAGGTGGTGGCCGGGTTGCGGTGGGACCTGGACCAATTGACCAGGGCACCGTTCGACGGCGGCCAACTGCGCTTCGCGGCCACGTGGTGAACGGCGGCTCGGGCGACCAGGCCGTCTCGAACCGCACCGTCAATCTCGCCATGTTCGTAGCCGAGGTGGAGAGCCGCTTCCCGCAGGCACGGGTCGACCGTCGCCTGGTGAACATGGTGGCGCGCTCCCGAGCGGTCGTGGGCATGCCTTCGAGCCACGAGCCGCCGCGCAAGGGATTCTCGTTCGCGACGGAGGCCCTCTCCCGGCTGCTCCACTCGATCTCGCCCGAGCTCAAGGATCTGAGCCAGTTCGACCTGTCGTCGCGGCTGGCCTACCTCACCCGGCGCTGACGCCCGCCCAGGAGGATGTTAGCGGCGGTTGGTACCTGGCCGCCTCGGCCCACCGCCAGCGCCCGTCCGAGTGATCGCCTGCTCGATCTCGTCCAGATCCTGCTTCGAAAGCTCGAGGCTCGCGGCCACGAGCCAACCGTCCACCTGCTCAGGCGAACGCGCGCCCACGATCGCGCCAGTGACTCCCGGCCACGCGAGGGTCCAGGCCACGGCGACCGACGCGATGGTGGTGCCGTGGCGCCGGGCGATGGGTCGGAGCGCGTCCCGCAGCGCGAGGTTCTTCTCCAGGGCAGGAGACTGGAGGTGGGGCGAGCCGTGCCGCCAGTCGTCCGGGGCCAGGGTCCGCACTCGGTCCGCGGTCCACTTCTCGGTGAGGATCCCTGACTGCATCGGAGAGTAGACGATCACACCGGTCCCGTGCTCGGCGGCCCACGGAATCACCGCGGCTGCCGCCTGGCGCTGGATCAGAGAGAGGGGCGGCTGGAGCGAATCCACATGCCGGATGCGCCGGCAGCGCGCCAGGAGGCGGACGTCGAAGTTCGAAACGCCCGCCCAGCGCACCTTTCCTGCCTCCACCAGGCGAGCCATCTCAGCCCAGGAGTCCTCCAGGCGGGTCCCCGTCTCGTCCGGCCAGTGGAACTGGTAGAGGTCAATCCGCTCGACCCCGAGCCGGCGGAGCGAGGTTTCGCATTCTCTCCGGATAGACTGCGGCTCGAGGATGCGGCGCGGCTCGGCCATCGGGTCCCGCTGGTCCCAGACCAGGCCGCACTTGGTGAAGACGTACGGCCGCCGGTTTACCGGCAGTTCCCGCAACAGCCGGCCGACCAGTTCCTCCGAGTGACCCAGGCCGTAGACCGCCGCGGTATCGATCCAATTGACGCCCAGCTCCACGGCGTGGCGCATGGCCGCGAGCGCCTCCCCGTCGTCCTGCGGGCCCCAGCCGAAGGCCCATCCGCCACCGCCGATGGCCCAGGCGCCGAAGCCGACCCGAGTGATCTCGGGACCGTGTTTGCCGAGGGGGCGAGTAGGGAGAGGCGGCATCTGTCGCCTTCAGTGTTGCCCGAGACTCAGGCAAACGCAATCGCGCACAGTGCCGGAGCAATCCTTCAGGTGCCTAACCTGGCCATCGCGGTCGCTTCGACCTGCCACTCGAGTCACCTGCTGCACCCCCGGCTTCAGTGGCAGCACGCAGAAGCCCCCGGTGAGCGTGGGCCGGCCCTAAACCACGACGTGGCGTCGCCGATTCCCGTGGAGACGGGCCAGAGCATTCTCGTGACGGTGACCCTAAACTTCTCGTAGGGAGACAAAACCGAGCGACACCATGGCTGACTGGATTGGGTGGCTAGCGACTGCCGTTTTCGTGAGCTCTTACTTTGTCAGGCGGCCGGCGACGCTGCGCCGCATCCAGGGCGCGGGCGCCTTGACCTGGTTGGCGTACGGGGTGCTGATCGACGCGCTGCCCGTAATCGTGGCGAACGTGATCGTGGCTGCCACCGCGATCGGATCGTCGTTCCTGGGGTCCCGGCAGGGAGAGCGATGAGGCCGGCGTGTTGGTAAGTAGTCGGGACGGCGGGATTTGAACCCGCGACCCCCTGAACCCCATTCAGGTGCGCTACCGGGCTGCGCTACGTCCCGAGACCTTCATCACTCCCGCCCAAAGCTAACTACCGGACCAGAAGCCCGGTACGGAGGTTACACCAGCTCGATCTCGGCGCGGTGCCCCGGTGCCGCGGCGAGCCACGCATCCGCCGTGAGCAGCGGTTCACTACGACCGAGGCATCGAGGACGATCACCGCCGATCGCGCTCTTCTCGCACTACCTTCGCCGGCGGGATGCTCGGCTCGACCCGCCCCAACTGCCGAAGCCGTTCCTGCATCTCCTCCAACGTCGGGATCTCGGCAACCTGCCGAACCTCAGCCAGCAAATACTCCGACAGCGACATCCCCGCCATCACGGCGCGGAGCTTGAGCTTCCGATGCAGCTCGTCCGGAACGTTGCGGATCTGGATCATCTTGGACATGGTCCTACCATGTTTGCATGTGCTACACATGTCAAGGCGCTCTTGCGCTCATCGTGGGCACGCGCGGGTGGGATTACCGAAATCGATCTCCAAGATGCTGGCTCGGGTGTTCGGCGCGCCGTAGCTTTGCCGTCGCCGTGTCCCGACCAGCCGTTGCTCGCTCCCTCTCCACCTTCGTCTGCACCTGGCTCGCGCTCATCGGGTGCAGCGCCTGCCAGGGCACCGATCCCGATAAGGTTTTCTCCCGGCAGGGATGCGAGGTCGCTCCCGGCGGCCCCGGCGGACCGATCACCGACCCCAGCGGCCCGTACTACCACCAGGTGGTGGTAGCCGACGCTCCCGATGGCGTCACGCTGAGCCGGGCACGGCAGGTGCTCGACCACGCCTCCGTCCCGGACGGCGCGCGGCGAGCGGACGGCAGCGTCTTGGTCTACTACGTCAACGGCGCCGAGGGTTTCGTATGGGTGGCGCGGCTCTCGGGCGACAGCGCCGTGC
>Ga0209172_10007431_pt1 | contig 11368 bp, 12 predicted proteins | sample LarsenN4metaG_FD_184113 | JGI IMG/M metagenome (GOLD analysis project Ga0209172, IMG submission 184113) | Hot spring sediment bacterial and archeal communities from British Columbia, Canada, to study Microbial Dark Matter (Phase II) - Larsen... ... | reverse complement strand
ACGACCTGCGAGTGCACGCCCTGCATCATTCCGCAGCACGGTGGAGATGACTGGTCCCAGGCGGCCACGCTGCAGCAGCTGTTTGTCGAGGCCATAATCAATCAGCCACTCCAGTGCGAGTTGGCGCAAAATCGAAGCTTCTGCCGGCGTGGCAGCGCGTCGAGTCGAGACGTGACCGGGGATTTCGGAGCCGGTATTCGTGGCCAGCCGTGGCTTTCCAGTACCACCGTAGGAGATTTTTGCTGATAGATCTACGCAACCGCTGTCTTTGATGTTGCTGCTGTGCACCGCCGCGGAACCAAGTTTTTCGCCACCAGCAAACACACTGACGAGAGTTCCGGGCTTGTAAAGCCAATTCTCGACTCTCTCAAGCTGCGCCTCGGTGCACTCCCGTGGCACTGGCGAGTTGAAAGCTGGAATGGTCCTGCCACGCTGATTACGTCCGTAATGGACTATCACGACTGGATCAATCCAGAGGATTTGCCGGTGCTCACTAACAGCGAATACCGCCACATCTTCTGGCATTCGCATCGGCGGGTTTGTTTGTGTCGAAGCTGCGCCCACAGCTATGAAGAGCGCAGCGATGGTTAACGTTTTCACAACTGACAATGATACTGCATGCAGGAAGACAATGGGAGCGGAGCTAGCGCTGGCCGGTGCGAGGGAGTTTTTCAGGAGGCGCGGGCTGGACCGGGGGATGGCCGGGCGGCATTTCGTCGCCGCTGGCCCCGGTCTGGCCGCTGCGCTCGACCACCCACTGGTTGCCCTGGCGGCGCAGGGTGTAGCGCATGGCCATCTCGCCCGGGCCGCCCTTGACGCGGAAGACGACGTCGGCCTCGGCGGTCTCGCCCTTGAACTTCACGTCCTTCACTTCCATGTCCATCTTGTCCATGGCGAGGCCGGGCCGCTGGGCCAGGTAAGCGCGCAGCGCGGCTTCGACGGCGGGCTTGGTGTCAATCGACTGGCGGGCGCAGGCGCCCGCCAGCGCGGCGGCAGCGACGACGAGAAGAATCAAGCCAAGAAAGCGGCGCACGGCGTCACCATAGCCCACGGCGCGCGCTGTGTCAAAAGGGTGTAGCGGCCGCCCCGACCGTCAGCCCGTCATCCCGAGGGCTTGAGTGCCCTGGCCCCGAGGGATATGCATTTAATTGAGCCCAAGACGAAATGCAGATTCCTCGCTTCGCTCGGAATGACGGGCAGTGTTCCTGGCGGCGTGGTTCGGCAAGCTCACCACAAGTAAAGCCGCCTCTACACAAGTTAGGTGTCCCTAAAGGGCAGAGCCGCAGTGTAGAATACCCGCGCTGCGATGCTGGAGCTCGCCTACGTCCGCGAACACCCCGACCGCGTGGAGCAGAGCCTGCGCGCCCGCGGCTACCGGATGACGCTCGACGAGTTCCGCCGGCTCGACCAGGAGCGCCGCCGCGTCATCACCGAAGTCGAAACCCTGAAAGCGCAGCGCAACCAGGCGAGCGAAGCCATCGGCCGCGCCAAGAAAGAAGGCCAGGACGCCGCCGCCGCCATTGCGGAGATGAAAAAGGTCGGCGAGCGCGTCAAGGGGCTCGACCAGCAGGCGGCGGAGCTCGATCGGCGGATGGAAGAATTCCTCCTTACCCTCCCCAACATCCCGCACGAGAGCGTGCCGGTGGGCGCGGGGCCGGCCGAGAACCGCGAGGTGCGCCGCTGGGGCGAGCCGCCGAAGTTCGACTTCGCCCCCAGGCCGCACTGGGAGCTGGGCGCGGGGCTCGGGATCCTCGACCTCGAGCGCGCCGCCAAGATCGCCGGGGCGCGCTTCGCCATTTACGCGGGCGCGGGGGCGCGCCTGGAGCGGGCGCTGGCGAACTTCATGCTCGACCTGCACACGCGCGAGCACGGCTACCAGGAAGTGCTGCCGCCCTTCATCGTCAACTCGGCCTCGCTCACCGGCACGGGGAACCTGCCGAAGTTCGCCGACGACCTCTTCAAGCTCGAAGGCACCGACTACTGGCTGATCCCGACGGCCGAGGTGCCGGTGACGAACATCTTCCGCGAGGAGACGCTCGACCCGGAGAAGCTCCCGCTCAAGCTCGTCGCCTGGACGCCCTGTTTCCGCTCGGAGGCCGGCAGCCACGGCAAGGAGACCCGCGGCATCGTCCGCCAGCACCAGTTCCAGAAGGTGGAGCTGGTGAAGTTCACGCGGCCGGAGCAGAGCTACGACGAGCTCGAGTCGCTCGTGCGCGACGCCGAAACCGTCCTGCAGCGGCTCGGCCTCGCTTACCGCGTCGTCGTCCTCTCCACCGGCGACATGGGCTTCGCCGCCGCCAAGACCTACGACCTCGAAGTCTGGCTCCCGGGGCAGAACGCGTACAAGGAGATTTCGTCCTGCTCGAACTTCGAGTCCTTCCAGGCCCGCCGCGCCGGGCTGCGCTACCGCCTGCCGGGGAAGTCGAAGAGCGCCTACGTGCACACCCTCAACGGCTCGGGGCTCGCCATCGGGCGCACCTGGATGGCGCTGGTCGAGAACTGCCAGCAGAAGGACGGCGCGGTGGTCATCCCGCCGGCGCTGCGGCCGTACCTGAACGGTTTGGAGCGGCTCGCGCCGGGCGGGGACGGCTTCTCGCTTGACAGTGTCGTCTGACTCACGGTAAAAAGCTTCATCCTTTCCCCGGGCCGGAGGCTCCGTGGAATTCCAGCCCGCAGAACTCGACAGAGTCAAAGAGCAGATTCGCGCCCTGGGCCAGCGGGACTGGCTCTGGGTAAGTCTCGTCGGCCTCTCCTTGCTCGTGGTCATCGGCCTGGGGCTGGCGCTGTATTGGCTGCGACCCGGAGTTGCGGCGGCGGGCGTCCCGGCGGTGCTCCTGGCCGGGATCCTCTACGTTGCCGGCGTAGCGGTGGTCACCTTCAACATCTACGCCCTGGCGCGCAGCAAGGAGAAAGACAAGGTGCAGACCGAGCTGCTGCTGGAGACGCTGGAGAACGAGGTGGGGCGGCTGCAGGGGATGATCGACCCCATGACCCGGGTCTACAACCGCTACTGCCTGGAAGAGCTGCTCACCAAAGAGATGTCGCGCTCGGAGCGCTACGCCAAGGTCTTCGCCCTCATCGTGGTGGACCTCGACAAGTTCAAGGAGATCAACGACCGCTTCGGGCACCTGATGGGCGACTTCGTTCTGGCCGAGGTGGGCAACATCCTGCGCTCCTGCGTGCGCGGCTCCGACATCATCATCCGCTACGGCGGCGACGAGTTTGTGCTGGTGCTCTCGGAGACCGACCTGCTGGGCGCGGAGGTGGTGGTCAACCGCATCCACAAGAAGGTCAAGGAGTGGGGCGCCACCAACCGCGTGGCCCGCTTCGAGCTTTCGGTTTCGACCGGCATCGCCATCTTCGCCGAGGGCAAGAAGGTCACCGACCTCATCGCCGAAGCCGACCAGGCCATGTACGCCATGAAGCATCGCAACGCCGCCGGCGCCCGCGCCGACGCCGTCCAGTAGTTCCCCTCGCGCTTCGCTAAGACTTTTTCCGGTTCCCGCCGGCGGGGAAGAAGTGCGCCGGGGAGGCGGCGCGCGGCTCGAACTGGATGGTGGTGTGGCGGATGTGGAATTCGCGGCCAAGCAAGGCGTTGAGCTGCTCGAGAATCTTCTCGCTCTCGCGGGTCGACATCTCGTTGATGCGCACGTGGCAGGAGAGCGCGTGCAGGCCGGCGGCCAGCGACCAGATGTGGACGTCGTGCACTTCGGCCACCCCCGGCACTTGCAGCATCGCCCGCGCCACTTCTTCCACCCGCAGGCCCCGCGGCGTGCCCTCGAGCAGGATGTGCGTGGTCTCGCGGAGGATGCCCCGGGAGCTCCACAGCACCGCCGCGCCGATGGCGAAGCTCAAGAGGGCGTCGAGGATGACCCAGCCGGTGCGGGCTATGAGGAGAGCGCCCACGAGAATGGCGGCGCTGGAAGCGGCGTCGCCGGCGTTGTGGATGAGCACGGTGCGCAGGTTGAGGTCGCGCCGCCCGCGCCACATCAGCCAGGCGATGCCGGCGTTCACCCCGATGCCCGCCGCCGCCACCCACAGCATCACGCCGGTGTCGACCGCGACCGGCGCCCGCAGCCGCTCGTAGGCGGCGTAGAAGATGTAGCCCGCCACCCCGACCAGCAAGAGCGCGTTCACGAAGGCGGCCAGCACCCCGCTGCGCTGGTAGCCGTAGGTGCGCTGCGGGTCGGCCGGGCGCCGCTGGGCGATGAGGGCGACGAGCGAGAGCGACATCGAGGGGACGTCGCTCAAGTTGTGCACGCCGTCGGAAATGAGCGCCAGCGACCGCCCCACGTACCCGCCGACGAACTCCGCCACCACGAAGGCCAGGTTGATCCCGAGCGCCCAGCCGAGGGCGCGGCTCATCCCGGGGCTTTCCTCCACCTGCAGGTGCATCGCAGGGAAGTGTAGCGGAGCACCGGGGGGAAGGGAAGCAGACGAGGCAGAGGAAGTATAGGAAGCATACGAACCGCAGGAATCCTTTGCCTCCTTTGCCTCTTCTGCCTCCGCTCTACGGCGCGTGCGTGGGCTCTTCCGGGAGCTTGCCGGGGGCCACGGCGCCGCCGCCGCCGGCCTTGCTGGCTACCTGCAGGCGGATGATGGAGCGCTGCAAGGCCAGCTGCGCGCGCGTCCAGTCGAGGTCGGGATCTTGCGACTTCATCCGCTCCTCGGCGCGTTGGTGGGCCTCGCGGGCGCGCTCGAGGTCGATTTCCTCGCCGCGCTCGGCCGCTTCCGCCAGCAGGATCACGCGGTCGGGCAGGACTTCGACGAAGCCGCGGAAGATGGTCAGGTAGCGCCAGACCGTCCCTTTGCGGTAGCTCAACTCGCCCAGTTGCAGCTCGCTCAAGAGCGGCGCGTGCCCGGGCAGAACGCCCAGGTAGCCGCCCCGGGCGGGCACCTGCACTTCGTGCGCTTCTTCGCGCACGATTTGGCGGTCGGGCGTGACCACGTGCAGTTCCAGAGCCTCGGGAAGCAGTGACATGCTAGGAATGCGTGACCGGTGACCGGTGACCGGTGACCGGTGCCTCCTTGCCTTTCATTCTCGCGCGCAACGAACGTACCAGCCCGCTCAGCAGGCGCGCAACGCTGCCGCACTGGTTCTCCAGCGCCTTGTAATCCGCCTCGCTGATGTAAGCAAGGTCGCGACTGAGAAAGGCATAGTAGCGCGCTTCTTCCAGGGAGCCATTCGCGATGGCGAGCGATTGCAGCAATTCCTTCGTGGTCCGGCGACCGAAGCCCTCGGCGATGTTGGCGGGGACGGAAACCGCCGCCCGGCGGAACTGCGAGGCAAGCGCAAAGCGTTCCGCTTTTGGAAACGTGCCGGTTATTCGATACGTCATCATCACCAGTTGGTGCGCCTCGCGCCAGACCTCAAGATCCTTGAAGCTCCGAATCAGCGCCACACTTCTTTACCGGACACCGAACACCGGACACCGTCCTCACACCGCGGCCTTCATCTTTTCCGCGCGCTCGACGACTTCCTCGACCGGGCCGCCCATGTAGAAGGCCTGCTCGGGGATTTCGTCCAGTTCGCCCTCGACCAGCATCTTGAAGCCCTTGATGGTGTCTTCGACTTTCACGTAGCGGCCTTGGAGGCCGGTGAACTGCTCGGCCACGAAGAACGGTTGGCTCAAGAAGCGCTGGATCTTGCGCGCCCGCGCCACCGTCAGCTTGTCCTCTTCGCTCAACTCCTCGATCCCCAGGATGGCGATGATGTCCTGGAGGTCCTTGTAGCGCTGCAGAATGGATTTCACCGAGCGGGCCACCTGGTAGTGCTGCTCGCCCACCACGCGCGGGTCGAGGATGCGCGAGTAAGACGCCAGCGGGTCGACCGCGGGATACAAGCCGAGCTCGGCCACCTGCCGCGAGAGCACGAGCGTGGCGTCGAGGTGGGAGAAGGTGGTGGCCGGGGCCGGGTCCGTCAAGTCGTCCGCCGGCACGTAGATGGCCTGCACCGAGGTGATGGAGCCTTTCTTGGTCGAGGTGATGCGCTCCTCGAGCTCGCCCAGCTCGGTCGAGAGGTTGGGCTGGTAGCCCACCGCCGAGGGCATGCGCCCGAGCAGCGCCGAGACCTCCGAGCCCGCCTGCACGAAGCGGAAGATGTTGTCGATAAAGAGCAGCACGTCCAGGCCCTGCTCGTCGCGGAAGTACTCGGCCACGGTCAGCCCCGTGAGGCCGACGCGCAGGCGCGCCCCGGGCGGCTCGGTCATCTGCCCGTAGACCAGCGCGGCGCGGGACTTTTTCGTATCGCCCGGGGTGATGACGCCCGACTCCTTCATCTCCAGCCAGAGGTCGTTCCCTTCGCGCGTCCGCTCGCCCACGCCGGCGAAGACCGAGACGCCGCCGTGCTTCATGGCCACGTTGTGGATGAGCTCCATGATGACCACGGTCTTGCCCACGCCGGCGCCGCCGAACATCCCCACCTTGCCGCCGCGCAGGAACGGCTGCAGCAGGTCAATCACCTTGACGCCGGTCTCGAACATTTCCTGGGTGGTGGACTGCTCCTCGAGCGGCGGGGCGGCGCGGTGGATGGAGTAGCGCTTCTCGCAGGCAATGGGGCCGAGCTTGTCCACCGGCTCGCCCAGCACGTTCATCACCCGGCCGAGCGTCGCCGTGCCCACCGGCACGCTGATGGGCTCGCCGGTGTCGTAGGCCTTCATCCCGCGCACCAGGCCGTCGGTGGGTTTCATGGCGATGCAGCGGACGCGGCCCTCGCCCAGGTGCTGCTGGACCTCGGCGATGATGTCGATGGGCTCGGGGACGTCGTAGCCTTCGCTCACGATGCGGATGGCGCTGTAGATGGCGGGCAGCTTCTCTTCGGGAAAATGCACGTCCACCACCGGGCCGATCACCTGCACCACCTGTCCCGTGCTCTTGTGCTGTGCTGCGCTCATCGTTCCCTCCGGTCCTTCAGGGTGACTCGTGACTGGTGAGTAGTAACTGGTGAAGATCCATTCAGAGAACGCCCCAACGCGCTCAGAAGGCGGTTCACCGATTCGCAGAGCTGGTTGACCGCGGCGTAGTCCTCTTGACCAATGTAGCCGAGGTCCTTGCTCAATCGGCTGAAATACCGAGTCTCCTCGGCTTCCCCGTTAGCGACTCGCAAGCTGTGCAGCAGCTCCCGCGTAGTTCGACGGCCGTAGCCTTCGGAAATGTTCGCTGCCACGGAGCTGGAGGCGCGGCGCATCTGCGATACCAGGCCGGACTGCTCCTGTCGGGGAAACTTGGCGGTAAGCCGGTACACGAGCAGGGTCAGCTCGTGGGCTTTCTGCCAGACTTCCAACTCTTCAAAGCTCTTGATCTTCACGAGTCACCAGTCACCAGTTACCAGTCACCTCACAGCGCGGCGGCGCCGCTGACGATCTCAATCAATTCCCGGGTGATGCCCGCCTGGCGGACTTTGTTCATGTGGAGCGTGAGCCGGTCGATCATCTCGGCGGCGTTGTTGGTGGCCGCATCCATCGCCGTCATGCGGGCGGCCTGCTCGGCGGCCCCCGACTCGAGCAGCGCCCGGTAGACCTGCACTTCGACGTGGCGCGGCAGCAGCCGGTCGAAGAGCTCCGCTGGCGGCTGCTCGTAGAGGTAATCCACCTCGGTTGCTCCCGCCGCGGCGACCGGTGCCTCGGCCGGCCGTTCATACGCTGGCGCGCCCGGCACCGCCAGCGGGCCCTCGACACGGGTCGGCAGAATCCCCTCGATGGGCAGAAGCTTTTCCGTGATCAGCCGCTGCGCCAGGATGCTCTTGAACTCGTTGTAGATGAGATAGACGGCGTCGAACTCTTTCTTGGTGTAGAGCTCCATCACCTGGGCGGCGATGTCGCGCGCCTGAGCGTAGTCGACCGCGCGCAGGAAGAGGTTGATGTGCTCGGCACGCAGCGTCACCTTGCGCCGGCGGAAGAAGTCGCGGCCCTTCTTGCCGAGGGTGATGAGCTCGGGCTCGTGGCCGTTGCGGCGCGCCGCCAGGAAGCGCTCCGCCAGCCGGATGACGTTGGTGTTGAACGGCCCGCAGAGGCCTTTGTCGCCGGAGAGCACAAGGACGAGAACTTTTTCTTCCGGGCGCTTCTCGAGCAGCGGGTGCTTCTGCACTTCGGCGCGACGGGCGAGCGAGCGCAGCACCTCGAGCATCTGCCCGGCGTAGGGCCGCGCGTTGAACACCCGCTCCTGCGCCCGGCGCAGCTTGGCCGCCGACACCAGCTTCATCGCCCGGGTGATCTTCTGCGTGTTCTGCACCGAGCGAATCCGTCGGCGAAAATCTATGAGCGTTGGCATCGTCTAATACTTCTCGAGCAGCTTCTTCAACAGAGAGTTGGTTTGACGAAGAAGTTCGTTCTGTTCCTCAAGCAATTGCATGCTTCGGTCTTGAATGTCTCTTGCGCGTTGCTGTTGCCCCTTGCCGCCCTTCTAGGTCCGATAGACGAAAAACCAGAACCCGACCAGCAGGAGGAGAGGGAGTAGGTTTATGAACCAAGTTGTCCAAGTCCTATCCATGGGTTTTGTCCGTATTAGCCGGCGGCGCGGGCGGCGAGCTCGGTCGCGAACTTCTCTTTGAACTCCTTCAGGGCCTTGTGGAGCTCGCCGCGGAGCTCGTCCTCCAGGGTTTTCTTCTCGCGGATTTTCTTGAGCAGGCCCGCGTAGCCGGTGTCGAGGAAGTCGTAGAGCGCGTGCTCGAAGGCGCGGCACTCGCTCACCGGCAGGTCGTCCACGTAGCCGTTGGTGCCGGCGAAGACGATGGCGATCTGTTTTTCCACCGGCAGGGGGACGAACTGGTCTTGCTTTAGGAGCTCGGTCAGGCGCCCGCCGCGGGAAAGCTGCGCTTGCGTCGCTTTGTCGAGCTCGGAGCCAAACTGGGCGAAGGCGGCCAGCTCGCGGTACTGCGCCAGCTCGAGCCGCAGCGTCCCCGCCACCTGCTTCATGGCCTTGATCTGGGCGTTGCCGCCGACGCGGCTGACCGAGAGGCCGACGTTGATGGCCGGGCGGATGCCGCCGTGGAAAAGGTCGGCCTCGAGATAAATCTGCCCGTCGGTGATGGAGATGACGTTGGTGGGGATGTAAGCGGAGATGTCGCCCGCCTGGGTCTCGATGACCGGCAGGGCGGTGAGTGAGCCGCCGCCGCCGTCTTTGCCCAGCTTGGCGGCGCGCTCGAGCAGACGCGAGTGGAGGTAGAAGACGTCGCCCGGGAACGCCTCGCGGCCGGGCGGCCGCCGCAGCAGCAAAGAGATCTCGCGGTAGGCGGCGGCGTGCTTGGAGAGGTCGTCGTAGAAGCAGACGGCGTGCTGGCCGCGGTCGCGGAAGTACTCGCCGATGGCGCAGCCGGCGTAGGGGGCGATGTACTGCATGGTGGCGGGCTCGGAGGCCGAAGCGGTGACGACCACGGTGTAGTCCATCGCCCCGGCGTCTTCGAGCGCCTTCACCACCTGCGCCACCGTCGAGCGCTTCTGGCCGATGGCGACATAGATGCAAATCATGTCGCCGCCCTTCTGGTTGAGGATGGTGTCGAGGATGATGGCGGTCTTGCCGGTCTGGCGGTCGCCGATGATGAGCTCGCGCTGGCCGCGCCCGATGGGGATCATGGCGTCCACGGCCTTGATGCCGGTTTGCAGCGGCTCGCGCACCGGCTGGCGCTCGAGCACGCCCGGGGCCAGGCGCTCGAGCGGGTTGAACTTGTCGGTGGCGATGGGCCCCTTGCCGTCGGTCGGCTGCCCGAGCGGGTTCACCACGCGGCCGACGAGCGCTTCCCCCACCGGCACCGACATGATCTTGCCGGTGCGCTTGACCGTGTCGCCTTCCTTGATTTCCTGGTACTCGCCCAGCAGCACCGCGCCCACTTGGTCTTCCTCCAAGTTCAGAGCGATGCCCATCACTCCATGCGGGAACTCGAGCATCTCCACCGCCATGCACTTCTCCAGGCCGTGGATGCGGGCGATGCCGTCGCCCACCGAAATCACCGAGCCGATCTCTTCGACCGCGACCGTCTGCTCGTAGTTCTTGATCTGCTCGCGCAGGAGCTTGGTGATTTCGTCGGCTTTGATGTTGGCCATGAGGTCTCCCCTCTAGCGTGATTCCGTAGTCAGCTGCTGCTGCAGCCGGCGCAAGCGGGCGCGCAGCGAGCCGTCGTAGATGGTGCTGCCCAGGCGGGCCACGCCGCCGGCGAGAATCCCCGCGTCCTCCCGGTAGCGCAGCTCGACCTGCGCGCCGGCGAGCCCGGCCAGCCGCTCTTCGAGCAGCCTCTTCTGCCCGGTGTTCAGGGTGAAGGCGGTGGTGATTTCCACCGGGACAATCCCCAGCCGCGCGTACACTTCGCGGTCGAAGGCGGTGAGCACGGCGTCGAGCAGGTCGAGCCGCCGGTGGTCGAGCAGCACGCCCAGGAAGTTGCGCGTCAGCTCGCTCCACCCCAGCAGCTTTCGCAGGCGCTCGAGCAGAGCCCGCTTTTCTTCGCGGCTAACGGCCGGGCTGGCCAGGATGTTGCGCAGCGCCGCGTGCTGGCGGAGCACGGCCGCGAAGTCCGTCAGTTGCTGCTTACTGTGCTGCACCTCGGCCTTCTGCTTCGCTGGCGGCAGCTGGGCGGCGAAGATGATGTCGGCCAGCGCGCGGGCGTAGCGGCGGGCGAGAGCGAGCGACACGGCCTAGGCCCTCCGTTCCTTGCCTGCCGGCGTGAGTTGTCCGGCAAAGGACTGAAAGAGCGCGGCGTGCGTTTGCGGGGTGAGGCGCTGCCGGATTTCCTGCTCGGCGACGGTGACCGCCAGGCGAGCGGCGTAGGCGCGCAGCTCGAGCCGCGCCGCCCGCGTCGCGGACTCCATCTCCGCCCGGGCGGTGGCGAGGACGCGCTCGGCCTCGCGCCGGGCAACTTCCTGGATGCGCTGCTTTTCGGCGGTGGCGTTTTCGGCGGCGTCCGCCCGCAGCCCGGCGACCTCCTGCGCCAGCCGCGCCAGCCGCTCTTCGACTTCCGCCAGGCGCTTCCGGGACTCCTCCCGGGCTTTGCGCGCTTCTTCGATGCCACTGCGGATGGCGGCGCGCTGCCCGGCGAAGAACTCCCGCAACGGCTTGCGCAGGAGGTAACCGAGCGCGCCGAAGACGGTGATGAAGTTCAACCACTTGAAAATGAGCTCGGTCGGGATGCCCTGGGCGGCGTGGTCGCCTTCTTCCGCCGCCAGGGCTGCGGCCAGCGGCGCCAGCACGAGAAGAACGAGCAAGAGAACCCCGGTCGAGCGCTTCATGCGCGGCCGCCTCCGGTGGGCCCGCCTGCGGGTCCGGCAGGTTCGAGCAGCGTGCGGGTGATTTCGTCGGCCAGCCGGCGGGTTTCGGCGTCGAGGTCTTTCTTGGCCTGGGCGACGTCGCCGGCGATTTCAAGCTTGGCCTGGCGGAGCATCTC
>Ga0209172_10007428_pt1 | contig 11373 bp, 10 predicted proteins | sample LarsenN4metaG_FD_184113 | JGI IMG/M metagenome (GOLD analysis project Ga0209172, IMG submission 184113) | Hot spring sediment bacterial and archeal communities from British Columbia, Canada, to study Microbial Dark Matter (Phase II) - Larsen... ... | reverse complement strand
ACGGCCTTCAGGCTCTGGGTGCCGACATCGATGCCGACGACCGCCATGCCCTAGCGGGCCGCGCCCGCCGTCGCCGCCAGCACGTCGCGCAGCTGGCCCAGGATGCCGCCCTTGCGCGGCGCGTAGGAGCCGTCGAAAACGGCCGAGCCGATGGTGAAGGCGTCCGCGCCCGCCGCAGCCACGTCGCGGATGCGGCCTGGCCCGTTGATGCTACCCGCCACGATCAGGCGGCCGGGGCCCAGCGCCCTGTGCGCCGCGCGCACCAGGTCCAGCGGCTCGGCCTCGGTGGCGCGGAAGGCCAGCAGGTCGGCCCCGGCGCACCCCGCCGCGAGGAAGCGGCGGCAGTCGCGGGCCACGTCCTCGGGCGATCCGCCCAGCCTCGTGGGATGGCCGGCGGGCCGGCCGGGAAACGGGAAGTAGCGGATCGGCGTGCCGGCGATGCGCTGCAGGACATCGGCCACGGCGGTGCCGCCCAGCAGGCAGTCCACGCCGATGGCGGCCGCGGCCTCGGCCGAGGCGATCTCGGCGTCGCGGCTGGTGCTGACGACCTCCATGTAGACCGTGGCGCCCGCCGCGCGGATGCGCCGCGCCAGCTCCCTCAGCATCGGCACGTCCACGCCGACGTCCTTGAATCCGATATGCTTCAGTCCGACCGGCGCGATCTGGTCGACGACCTCCAGGCAGTCCTCGACGGTCTGGTCGTCGCGCGTCAGCATGAAGATGAAGTCCACAGCCGGCCTCCCCGCCCACCGGTCCACGTCTTGGGGCCGGATGATAGCGGGGTGATGACGTACCTTCCACAAAGTTTGTGGAAAGTCCGTCATAATGTGGTCATGGCACTGGAGGTGCAATGCCCAACAGGGCGCTCGAACTGGGACTGGGAACCCTGGTGGCGGGAGTCGACGAGGCAGGGCGCGGCCCGCTAGCAGGCCCGGTAGTGGCCGCCGCCGTCATCCTCCCCGAGGGGCGCGTGCCCCGTGGCATCGACGACTCCAAGCGCCTGGCGCCCGACAAGCGCGAAGCGCTCCACGCCCGGATCCTGGACGTGGCGGCGGTCGGCGTCGGCGTGGCCTCGGTGGATGAGATCGACCGCCTCAACATCCGCCAGGCCACGTTCCTGTCCATGCGCCGCGCCGTGGAGGGGTTGGGCTGCACGCCAGCGCACGTGCTGGTGGATGGCGACGCCCTGCCCGGGCTGTCCGTACCGGCGACGGCGGTGGTGGGCGGCGACGGCGTATCGCTGTCCATTGCGGCGGCTTCCATCGTCGCCAAGGTGACGCGCGACCGCCTGATGACGACGCTGGCCGCCGAGTGCCCGGGCTATGGCTGGGAGCGCAACATGGGCTACGGCACGCGCGAGCACAGGGAGGCGCTGGCCCGCCTGGGGCCGACCCGCCATCACCGGCGCAGCTTCGCGCCCGTGGCCCAGCTCGTCCTTGCGGGAGGCCGGCCGCCTACTTCTCGCTGAGCGCCACGACGCCGTCCCAGTTCGCGGGCGGTGGCGCCGCGCGGTAGGCCCGTGCGCGCTCGGCCAGCAGGGTGGCGGGCACGTCGCGGCCTCGCAGGCGCACGACCTCGGCGAACAGCGTCTCGGCCTCGTCCCAGCGCCGTGCGCGCAGCGCCGCGACGCCCCGCGCATACGTCTCCACCCACGACCGAAGCGCGGACGTGGCGTCGGCGGAGAGGGCCAGCAGTTCGTAGACTTCGACGCCCTCCGCCCTGCCATACACGGCCACGCGGTCCACCGGCCGCGCGACCACGTGGTCGCGCACGGCCAGGAACGTGTCCTCGCCCACCAGGATGGCGGTCCCATAGCGCTTGTTCAGCGCCTCCAGCCGACTTGCCACGTTCACCGGGTCGCCGATGACGGTGTAGTTCAGGCGCTCGCGGCTGCCCACGTTGCCCACCAGCACGTCGCCGGTGTTGATGCCGATGCGCGCCCGCATGGCCGGACGGCCCGCGGCCAGGCTGCGCTCCGAGAGGGCCTCGAGCCGCGCCTGGCAGGCGAGCGCGGTGCGGCAGGCCCGCAGCGCGTGGTCCTCGGCGCGGAGCGGCGCGCCCCAGAAGGCCATGATCGCGTCGCCGATGTACTTGTCGATCGTGCCCTGGCCGCGCTCGATCTCCTCGGACATCTCGCTCAGGTATTCGCCCAGGAAGGGGATCAGGTCCTCGCCCAGCGCCTCCGCAATGCGCGTGAAGTCGGCCAGGTCCATGAACAGCACGGTCAGCCGGCGGCGCTCGCCGCCCGGCTCCGCCTCGATGCCGGCGGCGAACAGGGTTCGCACCACCTCGGTGGGGATGTACTTGCGGAACGAGGCCAGGCTGGCGCCCATCTGCGCGATGGCCTGGGCTAGCGTGCCGATCTCGGCAAGGCGCGAGGCGACCGGCCGCATGGCGTCGAAGCGGAAGTCGCCCAGCCGCAGGGCGTTGTGGGCCACAGCCTGCAGCGGGCGGGCCAGGGTATGGCGTGCAAGCATGCTGACCGCCGCCGCGACCAGGACCACGAATCCCGCCAGCGCGAGGCCCAGCCGCCGGGCATTGGCCCGGATGTCGCCCAGGATGTCGGACTCGGGCACCGCCAGGCCGACGATCATCCCCATCCGGCTGAGCGGAGCGAGGGTCACGAAGTAGCGCTCGCCGGCGCTCTCGAAGTCGATCTGCAGGGGGCCCGCCAGGTCGCGCAACGCGGCGCCGTCCCGGTCCAGGGCCTGGCCCGCCATGCGCAGCGTGGGCGAGGCCGCGTCGGCGAGGCGGGTGGCGCCAGGGCCCGATCCGTCCGGCATGGCCTCGGCGCCCCGCATCGCCAGCAGCTCGCCCAGGCGGTTGGTCAGGAAGACGGCGGCGTTGGGTGTGGCGTCGATGCCGTCCAGGAAGGCCGAGACGCGGGCCAGCTCGGTGGAGACGGCCAGCGCGGCCGCGCTGCCATCCGGCATGGCGACGCGACCCGAGACGGTGAAGCCCAGCCGGCCGGTGCCGACCATGCGGTAGATGTCGCTCCACGAGGCCGCGTCCTCGGCGAAGGCCTGCTTGAACCACAGCTGGCGCGACACGCGGGCATCGTCGGGCACCGGATCGACGGATGGCGTGCCGCCGGCAAAGGGATGGAGCGTTCGCAGCAGGCCTTGTCCGGCCGGTGCGACGACGGCGGTGGCCAGTTCGCCGCCGGGCAGGCTGAGCGCACCCAGGGCGCCGTCGTCGGTGCGCCCCAGCTCGATGGCGGCGATGGCGGGCCGGTTGGCCATGAAGGCGGCGAACAGCCGCGCGGCGCGGTCCTGGTCACGGACGTCCACGCTGCCGAAGCGCAGGCCGTGCGCCAGCGTGCGCTGCGTGGCCAGCAGGTCGTCCAGCAGCGCGCTCATGCGCGCCTGCACATCCGCGATGGAGGCGCGGTTCACCCGCAGCGCCAGTTCGGTCACGTCGGCACGGGCCGTGAACCACCACGGCAGGTGGATCAGCGCGGCCGTGGCGGCGATCGCCCCCAGCGCGCCGACGATCAGCCCCAGCCCGATGGGGATTCGGGCGCGCCCCATGTGCGTGCGCTCCTCCGCTCGACCGCCCGCCACCCTAGCAAGGCGGCCGGGCCGTGGCAGCCCCGCCGCAGGCCGCACGGGCGCCTCACGAAAGTTTGCGCGAGGATGGGCTTCGCGCACCTCGAACGGCCCGCTACATGGGGCGGGCTAGCAATGGAGCGGAACGGCTTGGCGGCCCCGTCGATCACGATGCCCTGGCAGGAACGGTCGGGCGCCTTCTCGCCCTTCCGGCTGGCGGTCTTCCTGGCGGTCGTGGCGCCGGCGGCGTGGCTGGCCGGCCGCGCGCTCCTTGGCGACCTCGGACCGCGCCCCCTGACCGAGGCCATCCACACCACGGGCCTGTGGACGGTGCGCCTGCTGCTGGCGACGCTGGCGGTGACGCCTGTGCGGCGCATCCTTGGCTGGAGCCGGCTGGCTGCCGTCCGGCGCATGCTGGGCCTGGCGACGATGAGCTACGCGCTCGGCCACATCGGGCTCTACATCGCCGACATGGACCTGAACCTGCCGCGCGTCGCCAGCGAAATCGTCCTGCGCATCTACCTGACGATCGGCTTCGCCGCGCTGCTGGGGCTGACGGTGCTGGGCGCCACCTCGACCAACGGCTGGATCCGCCGGCTGGGCGGGCGGGGCTGGCAGCGGCTGCACCGCATCGTGTATGTCGTCGCGCTGCTGGGCGCGCTGCACTTCTTCATGCAGTCCAAGCTGGACATTGGCCAGCCCGCCTGGATGACGGGGCTGCTGCTCTACCTTCTGGCCGCGCGTCTCGTCGTCCGGCAGGGAGCGACCGCGCGGGCCGCCGCCCTGCTTCCGCTGGGTGTGCTGGCGGCCGCGGCGACGGCACTGATGGAGGCCGGCTGGTACGCCGTCAACAACGGCGCGCCCATCCTGCGGGTGCTGGCGGCCAATCTGGACGGGCGGATGACGCCCGCGCTGTGGGTGCTGGTGGTGACGACGGCGTTCAGCCTGCTGGCGGCGGCCCTGCCGCGCCGCCGCGCAGGCGCGGCGATGATTGCCCGCGCCGTGCGCGAGGCGGGGGCCCGCTAGCCGCCGATCTTGAGGCCCTGGAACCGCTTCTGGAAGCGCGCGACCATGCCGCCGGAATCGATGAGGCGCTGCTGCATGCCGTTGTTCCAGGCCGGATGGACCAGCGGGTCGATGTCCAGGGTCAGCCGGTCGCCCTGCTTGCCGAGGGTCGAGCGCGTCGTGAACTCGGTCCCGTCGGTCATCACGACGGTGATCTCGTGGTAGTCGGGGTGGATGCCCTTCTTCATGACGCGGACTCCGGCCGGGAAGGGCGCTCTTATAGTCGCCCCCGGGGCCGTGCGCAAGGCGGGGAATCGGGCCCTCCGGGGCCGCCTTGCTTGTGCCTGCGCCGGGGGGCTTGGTAGAAGGGGGCCTCCCTGAACGGGTGCGAGGGCGCCTGCATCATGGACGATGCGGGCTTCGAGGCCGCCGCGGAAGACCTGCTGCGCCGCCTGGCGGATGCGCTCGAGGATGCCGACGGCGACCTGGACGTGGAGCTGCGCGAGGGCGTCCTGACGGTGGAACTGCCCGACGGGCGGCAGATCCTGGCGAACCGGCACGCCCCGACACGGCAGATCTGGCTGTCCTCGCCCCTCAGCGGTGCGCGGCACTTCGCCGGCGACGGCCGCGGCGGCTGGCGCGACACCCGCGACGGGCGCGCGCTGGCGGACGTGCTGGTGGAGGACTTCGCCGCCCTCGGCGTCACGCTGCCCCGGCTCTGAGCCCAGGGGCTCCGGCAGCCATGCTCGGGATGCGCGCGCGCGCCGGTTCCCCGGCAGAGACACCCGGCACCAGGGGCGACGTGCGCACGCTGCGCCACCTGTGGCGCTTCGTGCGACCCTACCGCGCGGCGGTGGCCGGCGCGTGCGTCGCGCTGACCGTGGCGGCCCTGACCGTGCTGGGACTTGGCCAGGGCCTGCGCCACCTCATCGACCAGGGGTTCAGCGCCGGCGACCCCCGCTTCCTGGACCAGGCGCTGTTGGGCCTGCTGGGCTTCATCGTCCTCTTGGCCGCCGCCAGCTACGGCCGCTCGTACCTGGTGGCGTGGATCGGCGAGCGCGTGGTGGCCGATCTGCGGCGCGCGGTCTACGGCCACGTGCTGCGGCTGGACGTCGCCTACTTCGAGAGCAACCGCACCGGCGAGATCCTGTCGCGGCTGACGACCGACACGACCGTGCTCCAGGTCGTCGTGGGCTCGGGCCTGTCGATGGCGCTGCGCAACGTCCTGCTGCTGGCGGGCGGGCTGGTCCTGCTCTTCCTGACCAGCTTCAAGCTGAGTGCGCTCGTCATCCTGGTGGTGCCGCTCGTCGTGCTGCCCATCGTCGTCTACGGGCGCCGCGTGCGCAGGCTGTCCCGCGCCAGCCAGGACCGCGTGGCGGACGTGGGCGTGCAGGTCGAGGAATCGCTCAACGCCGTGCGCACCGTGCAGGCCTACGGCCGCGAAGGCTTCGAGCGCGGGCGGTTCGGCGAGCGCGTGGAGAGCGCGTTCGCCACGGCCATCGAGCGCACGCGCGCCCGTGCGCTGCTGACCGCCATCGTCATCGTGCTGGTGTTCGGCGCCATCGGCGCGGTGCTGTGGGTGGGCGGGCACGACGTGCTGGCCGGCCGCATCACCCCCGGCGAGCTCTCCGCCTTCGTGTTCTATGCCGTGGTGGTGGCCAGCGCCGTGGGCGCCCTGTCCGAGATCGCCACCGAGCTGCAGCGCGCTGCCGGCGCGACCGAGCGCCTGGTGGAACTGCTGGAGACGCGCCCATCCATCGTGCCGCCCCGCGATCCCGTGGCGCTGCCGCAGCCGCCGCTGGGCGCGGTCGCGTTCGAGGGCGTCACCTTCCGCTATCCCACGCGGCCGCAGCACCCCGCCCTGGCAGGCTTCGATCTGGCGGTGGCGCCGGGCGAGACGGTGGCCCTGGTGGGTCCGTCGGGGGCCGGGAAGACGACGGTGTTCAACCTGCTGCTGCGCTTCCACGACCCCGAAGCCGGCATCGTGCGCGTGGACGGGGTGGACGTGCGCAGGGCCGACCCCGCCCGGGTGCGCGAGCGCATCGCGCTGGTGCCGCAGGACCCGGTCGTGTTCGCCGCCAGCGCCTGGGACAACATCCGCTATGGCCGGCCCGAGGCCAGCGATGCCGAGGTGAGGGCGGCCGCCGAGGCCGCCGCGGCGCTCGACTTCCTCGAGAAGCTGCCCCAGGGCCTGGACACCTACCTGGGCGAGCGGGGCGCGCGCCTGTCGGGCGGCCAGCGCCAGCGCCTGGCCATCGCGCGCGCCCTGCTGCGCAACGCGCCCATCCTGCTGCTGGACGAGGCGACCAGCGCCCTGGACGCCGAGAGCGAGGCCGCGGTGCAGGCGGCGTTGGCCCGCCTGATGGCGGGGCGGACGACGCTGGTGATCGCCCACCGGCTCGCCACCGTGCAGCGGGCCGACCGCATCGTGGTGATGGAGGGGGGCCGCGTCGTGGCCACCGGGCGTCACGGCGATCTGATGGGGCAGGACGGCCTCTATGCGCGCCTGGCCGCCCTGCAGTTCCGCGACGGCCGCGAGGCCGCGGGCTGAGCCTACTCGCCCAGGCGGGCCAGCTCGGCCCGTGCGGCGTCGCGCTCCAGGTACGAGGGCGGACAGTCCTGCGCCGCCCGGCGCAGGGCAGGCAGGGCCGTGCTGCGCGCGCCGTCGCGCAGCGCCAGCAGGCCCACATAGAAGTCCGCCTCGCACCGCCGGTCGGCGGCGCCCTCCGCATCGCCGTCCGCCGCCAGCCGATAGAGTCCGTCCGCCGCCACGTCGCCGCGCAGGAAGCGCACGATGGGGCCGGGCCAGGCATCGAGGTCGAGCCCCGCCAGGTGCGGGCCCAGCTCGCGCCCCGGGTCGGCGCCGAGCCGCGCCGCGGACAGGGCCACCCAGATCGCCGCGTAGGCGTCGGCGGGATCGGCCGCCAGGGCCGCGCGGAAGTCCTGCCCGGCGCCGCGCCCGTCGCCCGCCAGGTAGCGCATGAAGCCGCGCCAGAAGCGCACCCAGCCCAGCGAGGGGTCGAGCTCCAGCGCCCGCTCGAAGTCGGCCAGGGCCTCCCGGTTGCGGCCCTGCTCGCGCCGCACCTGCCCGCGCTGGGCATGCGCCCAGCCATAGGCGGGATCGAGCGCGATGGCCTGGTCCAGGTCGGCAAGCGCGCCTGCGAGGTCGCCCTGCTGGCGCCGCGTCTCGCCGCGGAGCGCATAGGCGAACGTGTAGCCCGGGTCCAGCGCCAGCGCGCGATCGAGGTCGGCCAGCGAGGCGGCATGGTTTCCCGCCAACTGGTGCGCCGCACCGCGCGTGCCATGGGCGAAGGCCCAGTCCGGCGCCAGCGCGATGGCCCGGTCGAGGTCGGCGATGGCCGCCCCCGTGTCGCCCAGCATCCGGAATGCCTCGCCGCGCCAGGCCAGCGCGTCCGCCGTGTCGCCGGCGTCCAGCGTGCCGGCGTCCAGCGCCCGGGTGTACGCCTCCACGGCGGCGGCGTAGTCGAGCCGGTCCATCGCGGCTCTGGCCTCGGCTGCATCGGCCGCGGCATCGGCGCCCGCCGGGGCGGGAGCCAGCAGGACAAGGGCGATCAGCAGGCAGGCGCGCAACGCAGGCATCGTCCGCGCCTCCCGCGCCCCTAGCGCTGGTCGAGCTTCAGCTCGATGCGGCGGTTGCGGCGATGGCCGATCTCGTCGTTGCGCGTGTCGAGCGGCTGGAACTCGCCGAAGCCGGCGGCGGCCAGGCGGTTCTGCGGCACGCCCTGGCTCGCCAGGAAGTGGACCACCGACACGGCGCGCGCGGTCGAAAGCTCCCAGTTCGAGGCGAACTGCAGGTTGCTGATGGGCACGTTGTCCGTGTGCCCGTCCACGCGCAGGATCCAGGCGATCTCGGGCGGGATGGTGGCCGCGATCTCGAGCAGCGTCTTGGCGAGCTGGGCAAGTTGCGCCTTGCCGGCGTCCTCGAGCTCGGCGGAGCCCGACGGGAACAGCACCTCGGACTGGAACACGAAGCGGTCGCCCTCGATGCGCACGTCGGAGCGCTCGCCCAGCACCTCGCGCAGTCGGCCGAAGAACTCGGAGCGGTAGCGCTCCAGCTCCTGCACCTTGCTGGCCAGCGCCAGGTTCAGCTTGCGGCCAAGGTCGGCGATCTGCACGTCCTTGTCGCGCGCTTCCTGCTCGACCAGATCCAGCGAGGCGGCCAGCGCGGCGAGCTGCTCGCGCAGCGCCTCGATCTGCTGGTTCAGGAGCGCCACCTGGGCCTGGGCGTCGGCCGAGAGCGCGCGCTCGTCCTCCAGGTCCCGCTTGGCGAGGGCCAGCAGGTCCATCAGCTCGGAAAGCCGGATCTCGCGGTCCTGGACCTCCTTCTGGGCCAGGTTCGTGCGTTCCTCGGCGGTGGCGAGGCGGGCCTCCAGTTCCTTGGTGCGGTCGCGCAGCACGGAGGCATCCGAGGCCACCAGGGCCATCTGGTCCTTGGTCTCCTCCATCTGCGCGGCGAGCTGGGCCACCTGCGACTCCAGCTGGTCGCGCAGCTTCTGCAGGGCGGCCAGGTCGCGGCGCAGGGATTCGATCTCCGAAAGGCGCAGCTTCAGCTCGTCCTCGCTCATCGAGGCGGTCTGCTCGGCCGTGCTCGCGCGTTCCTCGGCCGCGCTCAGCTGCTCCTGCAGGCGGTCGCGCTCGGCGGTGATCGTGGCGAGCTGCGCGGTCGCCTCGTCGCGCGCCGCCACCGAGCGCTGCAGTTCGGCCGAGAGCTGCGCCACGCTCAGCCGGAGGTCGGCGTTGGCCTGGCGCTCCAGCGACAGGAGCTCGGCCAGCTCGTCGACCTGGGCCTGCAGGCGCGACAGCGCCTCGTTGCGCCCGCTCAGCACCTGGCTCAGGAACACCTGGGCCAGCGAGAACACCACCAGCAGGAAGATGAAGACCATGAGCAGGGTCGACAGCGCGTCGACCCATCCGGCCCACGGGTCGATCGTCCGCGCGGTGCGCCTGCGGTACGCCATGCGAGGGTCCTGCCCGCCCGCCGCCTAGGTGCGCCGCTGCTGGTCGCTGGAGGCGGCCACCGTGCGGGCCAGCAGCTTGATCTCGCTGCGCAGCTCCTCGATCAGCTGCCCGCGGCCCTGCACCGTCTCCTCCAGCAGCCGCGTCATGCCCACGTCCATGTTGCGCAGGTGGGCGCGGCTCGCCTCGTCCATCGCGCCCTGGTCGGCGGCGATCAGGTCGGTCAGCCGGTTCAGCACCGGCTTCATGTCGGCCTGGCCCTCCACCAGCTTCAGCAGGACCTGCTGCTCGGCCCGCATCTGGTCGGTCAGCATGGCCAGCCGCTCGGCCAGCTGGACCAGGTTGGCGTCGGCGCCGCGGCGGCTCTCCTCGCTGCGCGCCAGCGTGCGCTGCAGGCTCTCCAGGCTCTCGGCCGTCTGCTCCAGGAGCGCGCTGACATAGGCCGGCACCGACTGGTCGCCGTCGCCCAGCCCGGCGCCGGACGGCAGGCGGGTCAGGCTGGAGAGCCACTCCTCCAGCTCGTTGTAGAAGCGGTTCTGCGCCTGACCGGCCTGCAGGTCGAGGAAGCCCAGGATGAGCGAGCCGGCCAGGCCGAACAGCGAGGTCGAGAACGCCGTGCCCATGCCGACCAGCGGGGCCGAGAGGCCGTCCTTCAGGTTCTGGAAGACGGTCACCGGGTCGCCGCCCGAAATGTCGAGGCCGCTGATGACGCCGCCCACCGCCTGCATGGTCTGGATCAGGCCCCAGAAGGTGCCCAAGAGGCCCAGGAAGATCAGCAGGCCGATCATGTAGCGCGTCATGTCGCGCGCCTCGTCCAGCCTGGCGCCGATGCCGTCCAGCAGCGTGCGCATGGCGGTGGCCGAAAGCGTGACGCGCCCCTTGCGCTCGCCCAGCATGGTGGCCATCGGCGCGATCAGCGTGGGCGGCTCGGCCGTCGACAGCCCCGGCTGGCTGCGCCGGAAGGATTCGATCCACTCCACCTCGGGGTTCAGACGGAACACCTGGCGCAGGGTGTAGGCGATGCCCATGACCAGGACGAACAGGATCAGGCCGTTCAGCCAGGGGTTGGCGAAGAAGGCCCGCGCCAGCGTGCTGTACAGCAGCACCATGACGGTCCCGGCCAGCACCAGGAACAGGACCATGCGCAGGATGTAGGGCTGGGGTCGGCTCATGCGGGGCTCCGCGGGGTCATGGTCGGCTCCATCAGCGCGGCAGGACGACGACGTCGACGCGGTCGGGGGCGCCGCCCTGCGCATCGGCGCCCAGGGCGCGCACGTCGATGCGGGTGCTGCGCACGCCCTGCTGCAGCAGATAGGTGCGCACGGCCAGCGCGCGGGTCAGCGACAGGCGCCGCGCCTGGCTCGCGTTCACGCCGGTGCCGTCGGCATAGGCCATCAGCTGCACGCGCACGCTCTCGTCGCCGCCCAGGCTGGCGGCGAGCTGCGAGAGGGGCGCCTGCGCCTGCGGGCTGACCTCGGCCTCGCCGGGTTCGAACGGCAGGCTCAGCGCCACGCCCGGGTTGGCCAGGTCCATGCTGCCGCTGGGCTCCAGCGCGGCCACCGCCTGCTCGGGCTCGGGCAGGGCGGGCAGGGTGGGCTCGGGTGCCTGGGCCGCCGCGTCCGTCGCCGCTGCGGCTGCCTCGGGCAGCGGCTGGGCCGGCACCGGCTCGGGCTCGGGCTCTGGAGCGGCCGCCACGGCCGAGGCCGCGGCGGTACTGGCGGCGGCGGTCGCGGCCGCCTCGGCCGCCACGGCGGCGGCCAGTTCGTCGGCGGCCTGCTGCGCCGATGCCACTGTGGCCGCGCTGGTGGTCGCCGCCACGGCGGGGGCCAGCACGGGCGCGGGC
>Ga0209172_10007424_pt1 | contig 11375 bp, 15 predicted proteins | sample LarsenN4metaG_FD_184113 | JGI IMG/M metagenome (GOLD analysis project Ga0209172, IMG submission 184113) | Hot spring sediment bacterial and archeal communities from British Columbia, Canada, to study Microbial Dark Matter (Phase II) - Larsen... ... | reverse complement strand
GCGGATTCTACGCCGCACGCGCCGTCGCCGCCCCGGAGGTCGGCTGCCGGCGACGATGCGCCCCTCTATAATTTGCGGGTTTTTGCTTGCGCGGCGTCAAGCGCGCAGGCGCCGTATCGACACCCCCAGACCCGCCCCGACACCGAGGAATTCATGAGCGACTCCCACGACCACGACGGCCCGCACGAAGGCCCGATCAAGACGCCCAAGCAGCTCGTCCTCGCGGTGCTGTTCTCGTTCATCATCCCGATCTTCCTGATCGTGCTGCTGGTCAAGTACGTGGTGACCGACCACCGCGACGCCGCCGGCAGCAACGGCCTGGGCCCGGAAGCCGTGGCGCAGCGCATCCAGCCGATCGGCGCGATCGAGGTGAAGGACGCTTCCGACGTGGCCTCGCTGAAGACCGGCGAACAGGTCTACGCCGCCCAGTGCACGGCCTGCCACGGCAGCGGTGCGGCCGGCGCGCCCAAGACCGGCGACACCGCCGCCTGGGCGCCGCGCATCGCCACCGGCTACGAGGCGCTGCTGACCTCGGCCCTGAAGGGCAAGGGCGCGATGGGCGCGCAGGGCGGCGGCGACTTCAGCGACTTCGAGATCTCCCGCGCGGTGGTCTACCTGGCCAACAAGGGCGGCGCGAACTTCGCCGAGCCCAAGGCACCGGCGGCGGCCGCCTCCGCCGCATCGGCCGCGAACTGAGCGTTCCCGCTCCCGACGAAGCCGGCCCGAGGGCCGGCTTTTTGTTGGGCGGCGTGCATCCAGCCGGCCGCGGGCGGCGTATCGGGGGGACGGGGCCCATCGGCCCCGAATCGAAACCCCACCTTCCGGAGCACCCCATGACCCGAAACCTTGCGCTGCTGGCCCTGGCCGCCCTGATCTCCGCCTGCGCCTCGCAACCCACGATGAAGCCGGTGGACAACGCCATGCTGCCCGAGGCCGTGCGCGCGCCCGCCGGCCTCAAGCAGACCCTGGCCACCACCGGCGTCGGCGAGATCACCTACGAGTGCCGCGAGAAGAAGGACATGGCCGGCGCCCACGAGTGGGTGTTCGTCGCCCCGGTGGCCACGCTGTACTCGATGGACCGCAAGCCGGTCGGCAAGTACTACGCCGGCCCGACCTGGGAAGCCGCCGACGGCTCGAAGGTGACCGGCAAGCAGGTCGCCGTGGCACCGGCCGCACCGGGGAGCATCCCGCTGCAGCTGGTCAAGGCCGATCCGGCCATGGGCGCCGGCGCCATGCAGGGCGTGGCCTACATCCAGCGCCTGAACACCAAGGGCGGCGTGGCACCGGCCATGGCCTGCACCGCGGCAACGAAGGGACAGCGCCAGCAGGTGGCCTACGAGGCCGACTACGTCTTCTACGGCAGCTGAGCCGCGTGGTCGGCGGCCGGGCTGAGCCGGTAGCGGAAGCGCGCCGGCAGCTCGGCGAAGGGCATCGCTTCGGGCCGCCACAGGCCGCGCTCCACCGCGTCGGCCGCGGCCTCCATGTCGAGCGTGTGCACGATGCCGAGCCCGAGGTCGGTGGCGAGGAACAGCCGGCCGTGCTCGTCGAGCCAGGCCGACTGCACCGTGGCCGGCCGCCCGGTGTGGCTGGTCACGGCCGGGGCGCCTTCGCCGGCTTCGAGCCGCCACACCCAGGGCGCAGCCTCGAGCTCGACGTAGACGCGCTGCGGGCCGTTCTGGAAGTACCAGGCGCCGTGCTCGTCGGCCGCGTAGTTGCGGTGGATGAACTCGCGCAGCTTGTCGTGCAGGATGCGGCTGCCCTTGACCTGCGGAAAGGGCCCGGCGCGCTGCACGCGCTCGTCGCGCATGTACCAGTCGCCGCGCGCGTCCAGCGCCAGCCAGCCCCAGCAGTGCGGCACGTTGGGCCACTTCTTCAGCGCCGCCTTGACGATCTCGTCCATGCGCCGATGCTGCGTCAAAGGTGCCGGGCGATCCAGCCCATCACCGCCTCCGGCAGGGTCATCACGTGACCGGGCCAGCGTCCGCCGGGAAAGCCGACATGCCCGCCGTGCTCGGGCTGCCACAGCGTCACCCGCGCGCCGACCTCGTGCGCCGCGGGCAGGCTCGCGCCGGGCACGAAGGGGTCGTTGCGCGCATTGAGCACCAGCGCCGGGATGCGGATGCGCGGCAGGTGCGGCTTGGCCGAGCCGCGCGCCCAGTAGTCGTCGGTGTCGCGAAAGCCGTGCAGCGGCGCGGTGAAGACGTTGTCGAACTCGTAGAGGTCGCGCGCGGCGAGCAGCTTCTCGCGGCTGAACAGGCCCGGGTGCTGCGCCAGCTTGGCCAGCGCCTTGGGCTTCATGGTGCGCAGGAACATGCGCGTGTAGACGAGGCGGTTGAAGCCGCGCCCGATGGCGCGCCCGCCGGCGGCCAGGTCGATCGGCGAGCTGATCGCAGCGACCGCCTTGGCCGTGGCTGCGGCTGTCTCGCCGGCCTCCTCGGCCCAGCGCAGCAGCGCATTGCCGCCCAGCGACACGCCGACTGCGGCGATCGGGCCGGCGTGACGCGCCTTGGCCTGCGCCAGCATCCAGCCGATCTCCTCGAAGTCGCCCGAGTGGTAGGCGCGCGGCGCCAGGTTCAGCTCGCCCGAACAGCCGCGGAAGTGCGGCATCACGAAGCGCCAGCCGTGGCGGCGCGCCCAGTCGGCGAAGGCCTGTGCGTAGTGGCTCCGGGTCGAGCCTTCGAGGCCGTGGAACATCACCAGCAGCGGCGCGTTCGCATCGTCGCCCAGCCAGTCGGCGTCGACGAAGTCCTGATCCGGGGTAGCCCAGCGTTCCCGCCGGAACGTGATGGCGGGCCCGTGGTGCCGCCGGCCGAACAGCGCCGGCCAGATGGTCTGTGCGTTCCCGCCGGGCAGCCAGCGCGGCGATCGGTAGCGCTCCACCGCCGGCTCAGTGGATCGTGGAGCCGGCTTCGACGATGTCCTGCACCTCGCGCGGCGAGCCGGGGCTCGCGTGGTGCGCCGCCATCGCCCAGGCACCGCCGGACTTCACGTAGACGTTGGTCGCCACCACCCAGGCCGTCTGGGTCCCTTCGTCGGTGGGGATCTCGATGCGCTCGAGCACGCTGTGCACCGCGCAGTTCATGCTCTGCAGCCGGCGCACCTTGTCGGGCCGCACGGCAATCGCACCGTTGGCGAAGATGGCCTCGAAGGCCGTGCGGATCGCCGGCGCGCCCACCACGCGCGGCCCGCCCGGGTGCACGCAGACGATCTCGTCGTCGTCCGACCAGACCGCCATCAGCGACTCGATGTCGGCGCGCTGCAGCGCCTCGTAGAACTGCTGCTCGATCTCGTCCGGCGTGGCCGGCGACGGCGGCGGCTTGGCGCGCGGCATGGGCGAGTGCGGCCTCAGCGGAAGACCACGGTCTTCTTGCCGTTGAGCAGCACGCGGTGCTCGACGTGCCAGCGCACCGCGCGCGCCAGCACCACGCACTCGACGTCACGGCCCACCGCGGTGAAGTCCTCGGGGCTGAGCGTGTGGTCCACGCGCTCGACGTCCTGCTCGATGATCGGGCCCTCGTCGAGCTCGGCGGTCACGTAGTGCGCCGTCGCGCCGATCAGCTTCACGCCGCGCTCGTGCGCCTGGTAGTAGGGCTTGGCGCCCTTGAAGCTCGGCAGGAAGCTGTGGTGGATGTTGATCGCCCGGCCCTTGAGGAACTGGCAGAACTCGCTGCTGAGGATCTGCATGTAGCGCGCCAGCACCACGAGGTCGATCTGCTCCCTCTCGACCAGCGCCTCGACCTGCTTCTCCTGCGCACGCTTGGCCTCGGCCGGCGCGCCGGTGGGCAGCGGCAGGTGGTGGAAGGGGATGCCGTAGCTGGCGGCGAGATCGGCGTAGTCGGGATGGTTGGAGACGATGGCCGGGATGTCCACGTCGAGCTGGCCCGAGCGCCAGCGGAACAGCAGGTCGTTCAGGCAGTGGCCGTGCTTGCTGACCATCATCAGCACGCGCGGCTTGCGCGCCAGCGAGTACAGCTTCGCGTCCATGCCGAACTGCTCGCGCAGGTGGGTGAACAGCGGGTCGAGCGTGGCCACGTCGGCCAGGTGCGGCGGCGCCTCGAAGTGCACGCGCAGGAAGAACAGGCCGGTGGCGTCGCTGGAGAGCACGTCGCCGTACTGCTGCGAATCGATGATGTTGCAGCCGGCCTGGAACAGCAGGCCGGAGACGGCATGCACGATGCCCTTGGCATCTCGGCACGACAGGGTGAGGACGAACTCGTTGCGGCTGGACATGGGGCTTTCCTGGGACTGGCCGGATTGTACGGAGCACGATCTGCGCCGCGCCCCTAGACTCGTGCCCATGCCCGCCGCGACCAACTGGACCGAACGCAGCCGCGAACTCGCGCGCCTGCTCGCCCGCGCCGGGCTCGGCGACCGTGCGGCATTTGCCACGCTCTACGAGCGCACCAGCGCGCATCTGTTCGCCGTGATCCTGCGCATCCAGAAGGACCGGGCCCAGGCCGAGGACATCCTCCAGGAGGTGTATGTCAACGTCTGGCGCTCGGCGCAGAGCTTCGACGCGGCGCAGAGCCAGCCCCTGACCTGGCTGACCAGCATCGCGCGCAACCGCGCCATCGACAGCCTGCGCCGCGCGCAGGCCCAGCCGCAGATCCAGGCCGCTCCCACCTCCGGCGGCGACGACGAACAGGATGCCGACGTGTACGAGCAGGTGGCCGACGACGGCGACGGGCCGATGGAACTGCTGAGCCGCGCCGCCGACGCCCGCGCGCTGGCGCGCTGCATGCAGGACCTGAGCGCGGCGCAGCGCCAGAGCGTGGCCCTGGCCTTCTTCGACGGCCTCAGCCACGCCGAGGTGGCCGAGCAGATGCGCCAGCCGCTGGGCACGGTGAAATCCTGGGTGCGCCGCGCGCTGCTGGCGCTCAAGGGCTGCCTCGAAGCGGCCGTGCAGCGTGACGCGCAGGGGAGCGCCTGATGGACTACTCGCGCCCCGACCTCGCCGACCGGCTGGCCGCCGCCTACGTGGCCGGCACCTTGCGCGGCCCCGCGCGCCGCCGCTTCGAGAACCTGCTGCCTGCCCACCCCACGCTGCGAGCCGCGGTGCGCGCCTGGCAGGACCGGCTGATGCCGCTGACCGCCGGCGTCACGCCGGTGCCTCCGCCGCCGCAGGTGTGGCAGCGCATCGAGGCCCGTCTGGGCGGCGCGACCGCCGCCGCAGCGCAGCGCCTTCCCTGGTGGGCGCGGCTGGCGTTCTGGCGAGGTTTCGCCGCGCTGGCCAGCGTGGCCACCGTCAGCCTGGCCTTGCTGCTGGCCACGCCCGGTCCGGTGCAGCCGCCGATCGTGGTGGTGCTCAACGCCACAGCGCCGGGCGGAGAAGGCGGCGTGATCCCGGCCTCGTTCGTCGCCAGCATCAGCGGCGACGGCCGCGCGGTGGTGACCAAGCCGCTGATGAATGTCGCACTCGGCCAGGATCGTGTGCTCGAGCTGTGGGCTGCCGCCGGCAGGAACCCGCCGCGCTCGCTGGGGCTCATCTCCGCCCAGGGCGCCACGGTGGTGCGCCGGGCGCAGTTGCCGGCCGGCACCGACCACCTCGCGGTGAGCCTGGAGCCGCCGGGCGGCTCGCCCACCGGCGCACCCACCGGGCCGGTGCTGGCGGTGGGCAGCCTGTAGCGACTCAGGCGGCGCCGCGCAGCGTCACGCTGAAGGTCGAGCCCGCGCCCGGCGTGCTGCGCACGGCCACCTGGCCGCCCATCAGCTCGACCAGGGCCCGCGTCACCGCCAGGCCGATGCCGACCCCTTCGATGCTGCCGCGCGCCTGTGCGCCGCGCTGGAACGGCTGGAACAGCGTGGCCAGGTCCTCGGGCGCGATGCCGACGCCGGTGTCGATCACGTCGATGCGCACGTCGCCCGCGGCGGCGGTCACCGCCACCTCGACACGGCCACCGCGGCGGTTGTACTTGACGGCATTGCCCAGCAGGTTGAGCAGCACCTGGCGCAACCGCGTGGCGTCGGCCGCCACCGTGCCGCCGGCCTTGCCGCCCGACAGGTGCAGCGAGACGCCTGCCGCATCGGACTGCGGGCGCACCAGCTCCACGCACTCGGCGATCAGCGGCAGCAGCGCCACCGGTGCCAGGGCCACCGCCATCTGACCCGACTCGATGCGCGTGAGGTCGAGCAGTTCGCCGATCATCTCCAGCAGGTGGGCGCCGGCTTCGCGGATCAGCACGACGCGGCGCCGCTGCTGCTCGCTCAGCGGCTCGCGCTCGTCGATCTCGAGCAGCTGCGCGAAGCCCAGCACCGCGTTCAACGGCGTGCGCAGCTCGTGGCTCATGCGCGAGAGGAACTCGGTCTTGGCACGGTTGGCGGCCTGCGCGGCCGCCGCCTCGGCGCGCGCCTGCTGCAGTTCGTGCAGGTCGGTCACGTCCTGGATGTAGCCGTGCCACAGCAGCATGCCCCCGGGCTCGGGCTGCGGCGTGGCCAGCACGTTCACCCATCGCGGCGCGGCATCGCGGTGGAACAGGCGGAACTCGCAGCGCCAGGGCCGCAGCGTGCGCGCCGCCTCGAGCACGCCTTGCCGAACCCGCTCGATGTCGTCGCGATGGATCAGCCGGAACACTGCAGACGCGTCGCGCGTCAGCTCGGCGGGCGGCAGGCCGAGCATGTCGATCACGCTGTCGCTGATGTAGGGAAAGGAGCCCCGCAACGGGTCGGCGGCTGCGCAGCGGAACTGGTAGAGCAGCCCCGGCACGTGGCGCGCCAGCTTGGCCAGCCGCGCGGCCAGCTCCAGCGCGGCGCCCTGCGCCTCGCGCCGCTGGGTGATGTCGGAGAGGGTGCCGACGGCGCGCAGCGGCTCGCCGTCGGCGGCGCGCTCGATCACCCGCCCGCGCTCGGCCAGCCAGCGCCACGAGCCGTCCTTGCAGCGCGCGCGGTACTCGTGTTCGTAGATCGGCGTCTCGCCGCGCGCATGGCGCAGGTAGGCCGCGTGGTTGGCGTCCAGGTCGTCGGGGTGGATCAGCGCGTTCCAGGCGACCTGCGAGTCGGCGATCTCGCCGGGCGCGTAGCCCAGCAGCGCGGCGCTGTCGTCGGTGCTGGAGAGGCGGTCGTCGCGCACGTCCCACTCCCACACGGTGGTGCCGGCGCCGAGCAGCGCCTCGCGCATCAGGGCCTCGGTGATCCGACCGCGCGACTCCATCACGCCGCCAGCGCCTCGCGCAGCGCCGCCTCGACACGCGCCGGCCCGACCTCGGTCAGGCAGCGGTAGTGGCCGAAGCGGCACTGCCGCTCGAAGCAGGGCATGCAGTCCAGCGTCAGCTCGTCCTTCAGCCACAGCACGCGCGCCCGCACGTTCAGCGGCGGCGTGTGCTCGGGGCTGGTCGAGCCGAACACCGCCACCTGCGGCAGCCCGAAGGCCGCCGCCACGTGCATCAGGCCGGAATCGTTGCTGACCAGGCCGCGCGCGCCGGCGATCAGCGCCATCGCGTCGAGCAGCGAAGTCTCGCCGGCCATCACGCGGCAGGCGCCCGGCGCGGCCTCGGCGATCTCGCGCGCCAGCGCGGCCTCCTTGCCCGAGCCGAGCAGCAGCACCGGCAGGCCGTCGCGCTCGTGCAGGCGGCGGGCGAGCTCGGCGTAGTGACCGGCCGGCCAGCACTTCGCAGGGCCGTACTCGGCGCCGGGCGCGAAGGCCCAGTAGCCGCCCGGCTCGACACCGGCCCCGCGGGCGGCGCCATTGACCACGCGCGGCTCGAAGGCGAGCCTCGGCCGCTCGTCGCCGCGCAGCGGCTCGCCGGCCAGGGCGGCGTAGAAGGCCACCATCGGCGGGCGGCCGGCGGGGTTGGGCAAGCGCCGGTTGAGCAGGCCCCAGCGGCCCTCGCCGCGGTAGCCGATGCGCCGCGGAATGCCGGCGAACCAGGGGAGCAGTGCCGCCTTGATCGAGTTCGGCAGGACGTAGGCGGTGTCGAAGCGGCCGCGCAGCGTGGCCGCGATGCGCCGCCGCGCCGCCCAGTCGAGCCGGCCGTGGGCGAAGGGCAGCTCGATCACCTCGCGCACCTGCGGCATGGCGCGATAGACCGGCGCCACCCAGGGCAGGGCGGCCACGCAGAGCTCTTCGCCGCGTGCCGCGAGAAGCGCGAGCAGCGGCTCGGTCATCACCGCGTCGCCGATCCACTGCGGCGCGATGACCAGCGTGCGGTGCATGGACCGGCCGGCGTCAGTGCGCGTGCAGCTTCTCGCCGGCCTTCAGCCGGTACACCGTGCCGCAGTACGGGCACTTGCCCTCGCCGGTGGTGGCCACGTCGATGAACACGCGCGGGTGGCCGCTCCACAGCGTCATCTTCGGGTTCGGGCAGAAGACCACGCCCTCGCCCTGCACATCCTTCGCGGTCACCTCGACCACGGCCTTGGCTTCGCTGCTCATGATGTTCAGACCTTGGTCAGCCACTCGGCGTACTTGGGGTTGCGTCCGTTGACGATGTCGAAGAACGCGCTCTGGATCTTCTCGGTGATCGGCCCGCGCGAGCCGCGGCCGATCTCAATGCGGTCGAGCTCGCGGATCGGCGTGACCTCGGCGGCGGTGCCGGTGAAGAAGGCCTCGTCGCAGATGTAGACCTCGTCGCGGGTGATGCGCTTCTCGACGAGCTTCAGGCCCAGGTCCTGGCAGATCGCGAAGATGGTGTCGCGCGTGATGCCGTTGAGCGCGCCGGCGGACAGGTCCGGCGTGTAGACCACGCCCTTCTTGATGACGAACAGGTTCTCGCCCGCGCCTTCGGAGACGAAGCCGGCCGAGTCGAGCAGCAGCGCCTCGTCGTAGCCCTCGTCGGTGGCTTCCATGTTGGCGAGGATGGAGTTGGTGTAGTTGCTCACCGCCTTGGCCTGCGTCATCGTGATGTTGACGTGGTGGCGCGTGTAGCTGCTGGTCTTCACGCGGATGCCGCGCTTGAGGCCTTCCTCGCCGAGGTAGGCGCCCCAGGCCCAGGCGGCCACCATCAGGTGGATGGTGTTGCCCTTGGGGCTCACGCCGAGCTTCTGGTCGCCGATCCAGGTCAGCGGGCGGATGTAGCAGCTCTCCAGCTTGTTGGCACGCACCACCTCGCGCTGCGCCTCCATCACCTGCTCGACGCTGAAGGGGATCTTCATGCGCAGGATCTTGGCGCTGTTGAACAGCCGCTCGGTGTGCTCGCGCAGGCGGAAGATCGCGGTGCCGCCGGCCGTGTTGTAGGCCCGCACGCCCTCGAAGGCGCCGCAGCCGTAGTGCAGCGTGTGGCTCAGCACGTGGATCTTGGCGTCGCGCCACTCCACCAGCTGGCCATCCATCCAGATCTTCCCGTCGCGATCGGCCATCGACATGGCTGCTCTCCTGTTTTGCCCGAACCGGCGATTTTACGGCGCGGGTCGGTCGAGCTCGAAGCTGGCGAGCTTGCCGTTCGTGAAGTGCAGCCTCACGCCGCTGCCGCCTTCGTCGGCCCAGACCCAGTCGTCGTCACCCTCGCCGAGCCTGCGGCCGAGGCTGCGCGTCAGCGCGATCACCTGCAGCATGGTCAGGCCCGGCTTCAACTTCGCGTGCAGCATGACCGCGCTGTCGACATGGCCCACCGGCCGCTGCGCCGCGCCGCGCATCACCCGCAGCGTGCGGGTGAACTGCAGCAGCAGCCAGAAGACCACCACGGTGAACGCGAACAGCACGCCCTGCCAGCCGTACTGCTGCCAGGCGATGGCCACGAACAGGGCGGCCAGCGCCCAGCCGATCCAGGGATTCATGCGGCGAGATCAGCGCTCGGGCTTGACGGCGCCGCAGCTGGCCGCGAGCCAGCGGCCGCTGCTCTCGACGCGCATGTCCATCGGCCGGCCCTGCGACTGGCCCTTGCCGGTGTACACCGAGGTCCAGGCGCGCGAGCCCTTCATCGTCATCGTGCCGACGATGTCGCCGGTGAAGCCCTGCGGGTCGGCGCAGCGACCCTTGAACTGCAGCGTCGAGCCGCCGGCGGCGGTCTGCTCGAACTTGCAGCCCGGCATGTCCTGCTCTATCTCGCGCAGCCGGCTCTTGGGGTCGGACCAGTCGGACAGGCTCTTCGCGTCGAGGCATTCCTGGTCGGTCTCGGAAGGGGCGCCGGCGCCCTGCGCCTTCATCGCCTCGGCCATCTGCGCGCGCTCGGCCGGCGGCAGCGACTTCATCATCGCCTCCTGGGCGGCGCGCATGTCGGCCAGCATGTCGCGTCCGTTGACGGTCATCTTCGTGCGTGTCTCCCACAGGCCGAGGTCGGGCTTGGGGCTGAGCTGCGCCAGTGCGGGCGAACTGCAGGCGCACAGCGCCAGCGCGGCGAGAAGAGGGCGGTGGACGGTCATGGCGGGCTCCCTGGCTTGGAGCGGCGCAGGATATCAGCCGCGCCTCGCCGGCGAGGCTTGCGCGTCGTGCTCCCAGCGCCCGACGCGCCCGCTGCGCAGCGCATCGGCCCAGTCGCCGCGGCCATTCGCCTCGGCGCGGCGGGCGGCCGCCTCCCAGTCGTAGTCAATCGCGCGCAGCTCGATCTGCCACTCGCGGCCCTGCCGCGTCAGCAGCGCATAACGCGCGTGCGGCGTACCGTTCTCGACCACGTGCGGCCGCGGGTGGCCGTCGTCGTAGGCCTGCAGGCCGACGCTGCCCGGGTTGACGACCCGTCGGCCGTCGGCCAGCCGGAGCGCCCGCGGCACGTGGGTGTGGCCGCACAGGATCAGGCCGTGGCGCACGCCGCCGGCCCGCTCGGCCACTTCGCCGGCCGTCGCGGCGCGCAGGCCCGGCTCGTCCGCGCCGCGCCAGCCTTCGGGCGTCACCGTCTCGAGGAAGTAGCGCAGGTCGCTGTCCGGCGTGCCATGGCAGCAGTAGACGTCGGCGGCGGGTTCCATCGTCGCCGGCAACGACGCGAGCCAGTCCCGCTGCGAGACCGTGATCGCCTCGGCGGCGAAGGCATCCGAGGCGCCCATGCGCTCGCGTGGCAGCTTCAGCAGCTGGCGCTCGTGGTTGCCGCGGATCGTCGGCAGGTCCAGCGCCATCAGCCGTTGCGCCGTCTCGGCCGGCCACAGCGGGCCGGACAGGATGTCGCCGAGGTTCAGCGTCAGGTCGGCGCCGCTGGCGGCGATGTCGGCCAGCACCGCGTCGAGCGCCGGCAGGTTGCCGTGCACATCGGAGATCACCGCGATGCGCATCGCCGCCTCACAGGTTGCGCACCAGGTCGATGGCTTCCTCGATGCGCTCGACGGCGTGGATGGTCAGGCCTTCGATCGCCTTCTTCGGCACGTTGGCCTTGGGCACCACCGCCACCGAAAAGCCGAGCTTGGCCGCTTCCTTGAGCCGCTCCTGGCCGCGCGGCGCCGGCCGCACCTCGCCGGCCAGGCCGACCTCGCCGAAGGCGAAGAAGCCGCGCGGCAGCGCGCGGGCGCGCAGCGAGCCC
>Ga0209172_10007422_pt1 | contig 11377 bp, 12 predicted proteins | sample LarsenN4metaG_FD_184113 | JGI IMG/M metagenome (GOLD analysis project Ga0209172, IMG submission 184113) | Hot spring sediment bacterial and archeal communities from British Columbia, Canada, to study Microbial Dark Matter (Phase II) - Larsen... ... | reverse complement strand
ATGTCTACGAGTATCAGCATCTCGACTTGTCACAGTCTCCGCTTGCGTCGCATGCGGCCGGGGTGGGGGCACAGGCGTGGGTGGATGAACCGCATGGCCCGTCGGAGCAGCGGTTAGATCTTTCGGCGGTCGCCGTTATTGGTCGCGAGACGATGTCGGCGTGGTCGCCCGAGGATTTTTCCATCCGGCGCATGATCAAAGGAAACGGAAGCGATGCCTTGACGGCGGCTTTCGCGGAGCGCGTGTCGTTGCCAACGGACGATGGCGCGTATGCATTGAGTTTTGGTGATAGTGGGCCGTGGGTTATGCAGACGGTTTCGTTTGCCACGTCCATGGCGATCGAGAGCGTGCAAAGCGCGGCCTCGCCCGAGCCGCCACTGGTGATCGAGACCTCGCTGGATCGAGATACGATCAGCGAAGGGGAGACGGCCACGATGACCGTACAAGTGATGAATCCTGGTGCGTCTGAAGCGGAGGACCTTCAGATTTCCGTTCGCGTCCCCAACGATGTCCGACTGCGCTCTGCATCAGCTGGGGCCGGTGCGTATCTGCCTCGTGCAGGGATTTGGAACATTCCTGCGTTGGGTGCTGGGCAATCCGCCACCCTGACGCTGACCGTGGAGGCACCCGCCGGGTCTGCGGACGCAACGATGATTTGGAAAGCTCGGGTCGGCTGGTATGACGGGATGGATGAACTCGCGACACCTGCGTGGGACGCCGTGCGGCTCGCGGTGCGTCATTATCCTCGCTTAAACCCAGATGACGTCGTCTGCCCGGAGATCGTTCCTGGTTCTGTGCTGATTCCCGAAGGGTCCGAACCGGGCGAGCGCGTCAACGTTCGTGTATCCGCAACCCATGCGACGTACGTTTTGGTGGCGCAGGGAACCGACATTCTGACGGCCGAGGCAGCGCCGTACTCGACCAGTATTCCGTTTACGCTCTCGGGCCCAGCGGATGAAGTCGTGGTGTGGTTTGCAAGTGCGTGCGATCAGTCGTTTGGCATGCGCTCTGGCGAGGAGCCGTCCGTGCCCGGGGTGACGATGACAGACACGGAGGCAGAAGAAACAACACAGGAGTCCGGAGGCGATGAACAGGAAACGGGTGAGACGCCAGATCAGGAGACGGAGGAAGACGGATCGCAGGATGAGGAGTCAGGCGAGGGCGACGAAGAAGAAACGCCCGTCGCAGCATGTACGACGAGCGTCACCATCTCTGAGTTTTTGTACATCGGGCGCGAGAGTTCGCAGGTGCTGATGCTCCAGAAGATCCTTGCCTGTCACGGATTCTACTTCGGCGAGTATTCCACGATATTCGATGCGGCAACGTACAACGCGGTTTACGCATTCCAAGCCGCGAATGGCCTGCAGACAACAGGTGTCGTCGATAGCGTCACGCGCGACGTCCTCAATGCACGCTAGGTCGCCATATCCACCAGCTCGTAAATGTTGACGGGCTGGTGTTTTCCTTTGACCGTCACGTCGCCGAGTGCCCGCACCACAAACGCGTCTCCGAGTTTGGCACGCGTGGTTTCGCTTACGATAATCGTCACGCCCTGTTCCTTTGTTTGGCTTTCCAATCGCGCGGCGAGATTCACCGCATCGCCGATCACCGTGTAATCAAACCGTTGGCGCGATCCCATGTTGCCGACGATCACCTCGCCGGTGTTGATGCCAATGCCGATGTTGATGATAGGCTTGCCCGCGCGTTTCCATTCGCCGTGCAGTTCCTCGAGCCGGCGCTTCATGCGCAAGGCCACGGTGGCGGCGCGCACCGCATGATCGGGTTGGTCGACCGGCGCGCCCCAAAACGCCATCACGGCATCGCCGATATATTTATCGAGCACGCCGTCGCTCTCGAGCACGATGTCCGTCATGGCCGTGAGATACTCGTTGAGAAACGGAACGAGCTGTTCGGGCGGCGTTTGTTCGGAGAGCGTCGTGAATCCACGGATGTCGGAAAACAAAATCGAGAGTTCTTTTTTGACGCCGCCGAGTTCGAGCTTGTGCTCTCCGCGCACGAGCTGATCGATGACTTTAGGCGAGAGATAATGCGCAAAGGCCTGGTGGATGAATCGGCGCTGAAGTTTTTCGCGTGCATAGCGCGCGATGATGTCCACGCCTCCAAGCGCTACGATGAGCAGGAGGGGAGCGGCCATGGGAACGAGCATGCCAATGGAGGCAAATGCGAGCGCGCTCAACACATGTGCAACGAGCAATCCGGCAGTGGCAAACACGAGGTAGCGGAGCCGCAAGAAAATCGAAAGCACGACCAGCGCGGCCGCGAGCGCAAGCAGAGCAATGGCACGAACAAGGGGCGGTAGCGTGGCGAGCGAGCGACCTTCCAAAATAGCTTGGACTTCGTTTGCGTGAATTTCGACGCCGGACATTTCCGTTCCGCCGCTCGTTGGCGTCAGGTGTGTATCATGCAGGTCCGGGGCGGTCGCACCGATGAGCACGTATTTGTCCGCGAACGTAGAGCGCGGGACCGAGCCGTCCAACACATCGGAAAACGAAACGGTGGTGAACGAGCCAGGCGGCCCCACGTACGGAATGCGCAGGGTTCCGATACGGATCCGGGTTGCGATCGCCCCACCGAATGTTTGGCACTCACCTCCGTCGTTGCAGGTTTCTGTGCGGCGAACAACGCCGTCGCTGTCTGTGACGATGCCAGTGTCCGCAGGGAAGACTCGCTCGCTGTCGTAAAAGATCGGAAGCGGCAACAGGTCGCCTTCTCGCGAGAGAATGATGCGCCGGTCGCTGCGCGCGATCGCGTCGGCGAGTGCCTGGTCCTCCGTCGGATCGCTGGCCTCCGAGAACGTGACGTCGTAGCCGATCACCTTTGCACCTGCGGCCGAGAGCGCGTCTATCATTTGTGCGTGCAAAGATCGGGGCCATGGCCAGACGCCAAACGCCTGAATGCTTTTATCGTCGATCGCGACGATAACGATGTCGTCGGACGCGGGGCGCGACTCGAGAAGGCGATCTTGCAAGCGTACATCGGTTACCGCAAGAAATCCGGTTGCATCGAGCGCAAGGACGATGGCGGCGATGGCAACGCCAAGTCCGATGAGGAGGGCGTGGGGTTTGATGCGATTCACATTAGTAGAGCATTTGCGTGTCGCTTGTTGGGTAGCTCACGCGGATCGTCATTTGATTGCTTCGCACGCGCCGGTCGCCGTCGTAATACGTGGCTTCGATGATGGCCGAACCGCCTTGGTCGCCGGCGATGAAGAGATTAGAGACGGTGTTGCCGATGGTCATGCCGGTTTGCGGATCAGCGTAGATATCCCAGTTCACGTCTTTGGAAACGTCGGTCCAAGAGTCATCCGAGTAGGTGAGATATGCGCGCAGAATCGTTTGCTCGCCGGGATCAAGCGCGTACGCGCCGGCAGAGATCGTCATGGAAACGGGGTAGGGAGCGGTTTCGACAGGGGCGGGATCTATGACCGGCTCCAACACCGGTTCGATGATTGGTTCGGTCACAGGTTCCAGGGCTGGTTCAACAGGTGCCGGGTCTGTTGTGATGGGTACCGTCCATGTTTCTATCGGCTGGCCGTTGATTTCTAGGGAGACGGTGGTATCGATGGAAGTCGTGATTTCTGGGGCGAGGGCATCTGCCGATTCGTCGCGCACGCGAATCTCCGGAAGCGCATCGCGAAGCTCTAAACGTTCCACGAGAGCGCGGCGGATTTGGAACCGCTGCGAAAGCTCTTCGCGGGTGTCTCCACGCAAGGCAACAGCGAGGCGGACGCGTTCCGCGAGCGCCGTGAATCCGTTGTTGCGGATGAAAGTGCGCATTCGATCACGGATCGTGCGTTCGAATGCACGGTCCCGTTCGCGGTTGCGCTCGATCCACGCTCGGAAATCCTCGGACGCTTCGCGCTCCAGCCGGAGCGTCGGCGCCCCTGTTTTCCCCTCGCGGAATTCGGCAACGCCTTCCACGCTCACATGCTCTCCGGCCTCGGCCGTCTGTTGAATGTTCTGTACGTTTGTCTTTGCTCGAACATTCACGGCATGTTCATCAACGTACACCCACGCATCGCCATTTGATTTTGCCGTGACCGAAAAGATCGTCCCGCGCACGGTCGCAACCGTGGATCCGGTCTCGACTTCGAATGCGGAATCAGGCGAGACAAAATCAAAGAACCGCGACCAAAGCCGGCCGGTTTCCAAGAAGACGCTTCCGACAAACGTGTCCGGCGATTGCGCGTCCCACATCGCCTGAGAGAGCGTGATCTCCGTGCTAACGTCCAGCCGCACGACACCTTGGTCAAAAAAATTGATGTCTGCGCGTCCGGTCGCGTCCGTGCGGATCGCGTCGCCGGGTTCAACGTCGGTTTGTGTTTCGATGGCGATCCAGTCACTCGAACCGTCGCGTTTTACTTCCACACCAGGGGTTTCTACGGTCAGCGTTGCGGGGAGGTCGGGGAGTTGGAGTGGGGCGGTTGCCGCGGCAACCACGACAGAGAATCCGCCAACCAGCATGGCAACGATGAGGGCAAAGATCGCGACGAGTTTGAGGGGTTTCATAACGCCGCTAGCGTATCGTACGCGCCAGCTTTCTTCAATGGAATGAAAATGGCGATGGACCGAGTCAGTCCATCGCCGAGTAGTCGTGCGCCTCGTTGTCCTTGGCCGCCCAGTGGCGCACCACGTGGTAGGCAGGCGCGGCTGCGTGCGCGTTGTCGCTCGCCACCAGGCACAGTCCGTTGCGCAGCACGGGGACCAGCGGATCCTTGCCCACACCCACGAACACGCCGAGCACCTCGGCGAGCTCGACCGTGGGCATGGCCCAGGCCGTGGCGGCCGGCTGGCGGTCGGAGAAGCGGCGGTGCATCTCCTGCCACTCCTGGAACGGAGCGGCGGCCAGGATGACGAGCCGGGCGTCGTGCTTGAGGCACCAGTACATGGCGCCGCTGATCTCGCCGCCGCGCTCCGCGAGCAGGTTGCTCGCCGTGGCGATCAGCACGCGCGGACCGTGCAGGAGGTTCCCGATGCGGGTGATCTCCGACGTGTCCGGGCAGTGCTTCGTGCCGCCGTCGTTGCGCAGGGTCGCCTTCACCACCACGAGGCCGGTGGGGAAGTCCATTCCTCTTTTCATGCGTACACCTCGGTCCTTTCGGACCGGCGAAGGGTACGCGATGTCGCGACGGCCGTCAAGGGAGGATCGAGAAGTCGTGGGGCTCGAGCGGGTCCACACGGCTGGCACGCCAGATCTTGCGGACGAGGCCGTTGTGCGTAAGGAACAGTCCGTTGCGCACCGGACCGTCGTCTTCGCGGCCGTTGAAACCGATGTCGAGATAGTCGACGAGGTCCGGCGTGGGGAACCCCATCGCGCACTCCGGCCGCTTGCGGCCAACGGTCACGGACGCAAGCATGGCGTCCCATTCCTGCCACCCTCCGACGGCCAAGACGAAGGGCAGGGCGCCGAAGCGGGAGCACCACTGGAAGATCGGATTGGCGACCGGCACGCCCGGCTTGCCCGTGCGCGAGGTGAGATCAAACACGCTCGCATAGAGCACGAGCCGGTGGTGGACGATCTGGTCGATCGGCACCGGCGGCCGCAGTCCGCGCCCGCCCCTGCGCCCGCCGTCGTTGCTCGCGTTGGGCACGACGATCGGCAGCTGGCGGGCAAACACCTGCGCGACGGTCACTTTCATGATCGGCGTCATGGAGCCTCCTAAAAAATCTATGCCCGGCAAACCTGTCCCCGTCAAGCCAACCAACCCCCTCTTTTCAGAATCAGCCGTTTGGGTATAATGCCGGCACAATCAGCGTATGCAATTTGTCTATCCTTTGCGCAGTGTGAAAGATGATGGGTTCAGCATCGGGCAGACGAACGATTTGGAAAGACGACTTGCTCAGCACAACGATGGTCTGGTAGATTCTAAGTCGATTCGGGGACCGCTGGAAATCGTTTACTACAAAGCATATCCAGCCAAACAGTTGGCCGACGTCGGCTCGGCTTACACGGCACTGTTAAACCGTCTTGAGTTGCATTAGGCAAAAATGCCTCTGATAGGGGCGTCGTTCAATGGTAGGACACCGGTCTCCAAAACCGGTAACGTGGGTTCGATTCCCCCCGCCCCTGCCAAAGGCATTTTTGTAAGGCGTCGTTCAATGGTAGCCCCGCTCCTTCGGGACTTCGGCTGACCGGTCGTAGTTTTAACGAAGGCCGGCCACAAAAAATCCCCGCTCTTTCAGCGGGGATTTTTGTTAATCGTTGTGTTCCTTTTGTCGATGTATCGAGTGTAAACGTGCACGAATCTTTTCCGCGACACGTTCGAGACTCTCGTCGGCTTTTATGAGGGTGTCGATAACCCCAAGCTTTTTAAGTTCAGTTTCGGTCGCATCAACCTCGGTGAGATTGGTGAGGATGATGATCGGTGTCCGGTTTTTTGGTTTGTGTTTTCGCCACTTTTTTATCATTTCCAGCCCATCCATGTGCGGCATGCGAATGTCGACCAGAAGAAGATCAAACGAATTGGTCAGCAGCTGTCGCAACCCCGTTTTACCATCCGAGGCAACACCAACACTGATCCCGGCTTGCAGCAGCTTATTTTTCAGGACGCCAGCGATTGCTTCCTCATCTTCGACTATGAGAACCATCTGTTGTTTGGGCTGCATAGGTAAGAGTGTGAGCGGAACTCAGTGCGGGCGTTCTGCGATAAGAGGACTTGATCCGGATCGGTGAATTTTTTTTGTGCGAGGCAACACGAAGTGAAAGACCGTTCCCTTGCCCTCTGTTGATTCAAACCAGATTTTTCCACCAGATTTTTCAATGATCGACTTGGAGATGTATAGTCCAAGTCCGGTGCCGTCCGTTTGCATCGTGATGGCGTTGTCCGCGCGAAACATTTTTTTAAAAATGTTGGACTGCTGATGTTTTGGGATACCGATGCCTTTATCGGCCACGCTGCATGACAAAGTCGAACGATCTTTTTTGAGGGAGATGGTGATACGTCGACCGTTCGGGGTGTAGTATATCGAGTTTGCAATCAGATTCTGCCAGACGATTTTCATCAGTTGAGGATCTGTGTGGATACGTCCGATCGGCTGGTTGGCCTCTATTCGAACGACGAGTTTTTTCTGCTGAATCAACGGGTCCAGTTCTGCTAAGACCATCACTTCCACGCCATCTGCCGGAGCGGGTGCGAAGAGTTACACCAGCACAACAACAGGGGTGTGCACCATCAACGGTTCGAGCGGCGTGGTGGCGTTTGTGTCCGCAGGAACATGTACGATTGACGCGGATATTGCGTCGGACGGAACCTATGTCGGCGCGGATGCTGTTGATATTTCGTTCACGGTCACGCTCGCCTCGCGCACGCATCAAATCGACGCGTCATCCTACGACGCGAGCTACGAGCTCGTGGATACGCCGCCGACCATTACCTCAACCCCTTCGGCCGGAGCTGGCACAAAGAGTTACAGCAGTTCGACGACCAGCGTGTGCACCATCAATAGTTCGAGCGGCGTGGTGGCGTTTGTCTCGGCCGGAACATGTACGATCGGTTCATCCATTGCGTCGGATGGCACGTACAACACCGCCAATGCGTCGGATATCTCATTCCTTGTCGGGCTTGCGGCGCGTACGCTCACCATTGACGTCGCTTCGTACGAGGCGACGTACGAGCTTGCCGACGCTCCGCCAACTATCACGTCAACGGCCTCGGCAGGCGCAGGCACAAAATCGTATACCAGTCTGACGCCAGGCGTGTGCACCATCAATAGTTCGAGCGGCGTGGTGACGTTTGTGGCCACCGGGACGTGTACGATTGACGCCGACATTGCCTCCGACGGTACGTACGGAGCGGCAGACGCTCTCGACATTTCCTTTACCGTGACGAGCGGAGGCAGCGGGGAAGAACCGGGTGGACCGGTGATGGCGAGTCCGACCGGTGCGTCGGTTGTCATTAATGCTGGCGATGCGTGTAGTCCATCGCGCAACGTCACGCTGACCCTTTCGGCAAGTAACGTCACCGAAGTGCTTGTATCCAATAACGCCTTGCTGACAGGGTCGAGCTGGACGAGTTTCTCGTCGCCCGAGCAGATGACTTGGACCCTCACGGCCGGGGACGGTCCAAAAACTGTGTACGTGTTGTATCGCAATGGAGCGCTCACGTCGTCTATCGCTTCCGACACGATCGAGCTCGATGTGACTGATGAATGCGGAGAAGACGATTCTTCTTCCGATTCCTCTTCGAGCACGCCCTCGAGCGAAGACGATGATCAAACAGAAGACTCCGGCGACAGCAATGATTCGCAAGAAGAACCAACGAACGATGAAAGCGAGGAGGAAACGGCAGAAAGCGATGGGGCGCCGGATTTTTCGGGTATCTCGTATGACGTCTATATCGTAAATCCGGACGGAACCCAGCGGCACATGTCGGATTTGTACTACGTCCGCACCCGAGCGGTCGGGGAAGGCGTCGATATGGTGCGATTTGAAGATAAGGGATCTGATTTCGACTACGATGACGTGATCGTTCGCGTTGACCGCACAAATTGGAACCGCATGCTCCTCACCGCGGTAAGCGTGGATGCCGGTTGGCGACACAATGTCCGTGTGGCGTTTTACAACCGCGGGGCATTGGTGGGGAACGTGCTCGTATGGGCCGATTCGCACCTTGGCGTGGGGCAATACGCGATCATCGATGCAGATGCGGAGGGGGCGTTCCGCGGCCTCGGTCCGGTCATGGATCCGCTGGCCCTCAACGCAACATCGTATCTCAATCCAGATGGTCTTCTTCCGCCCATGGCTCAGGCACTCGTTGAGGCCCCTTACGCGGACGGACCCATGTGCGAACTCACCTGCGAGCAGGTTGCATACGATCTCTATATCATCAATCCCGACGGGACAGAACGCCACACCGGGTCTTCGTATGTGCGTACCACCGAGATGGCCCCTGGCGAGGTTCTGTATGCGTTTGAAGATTCCGGCAAAGATTTCGATTATAACGACGTGGAAATCCTCATGGATGCGAGCGACTGTCAGAATATTGCGATGACCATGACGAGTTTGAGCGCGGGATGGCACCATCGGGTGGCACTGGCGGTTGCGTATGGGGGAGTGCGTCGGTTTGAGACGCTCGTGTGGATGGATACCCACGCCGCCATCGGCGGGACCACCCAGGTTGCGCTCAATAGTCGATTAGAAATGTGTGTGGAGCCCGTTGAGGAAACGCCGATGGCCGCATCCGAAGAATCCTCATGCGTTTTGGAACAGCCTATCGCGCGTCAGATTTCGCCCGGCGAGTCCGGCGATCAGGTGCGAGATGTTCAGCGTGTGCTTCAATGTCTTGGGTATTTTCCGGAGGACGAGGACCCAACTGGATTCTACGGACAAGTGACCATTGGCGCGGTTAGGGCATTTCAGGAGGCCAACGGTCTTGTTCCAACAACAGGCGGGATTGGTCCGCGCACAACCGCGCTCCTCAACGGGTTGACCCCCTAAAAACAATAACGCGACACCTGTTTGGTGTCGTTTCGTCGGAGGCGGGGCGGCGCGGCTGGGAATCCCAGCCGGCCTCCTGTGCTCTTGCCGGGTGCTACCACCCGGCTCCGGACTGTGCGAAGTGCACCTGCGCAAGGCAGGAGCTCTCCGTGGTCCGGGTCTGCTCGGCGCAGACCTTTGCGGGGTCGTACGCCTTGCTGGCGTTGTGGTACTGGACGGCCGCGTTGATGAACAACGGGGCCAGGAACACGATCGCGATGTAACGGAACATTCACACCTCCGCGAGACATGATACACGAAAATCGCGATTTTGTCAACCCTCATGCGGTGTGGGCAAAAACGCGGTATACTAAAAACCTATGGCAAAAACACACGATTGTCCGGCAGGAGAACGCACGGTGCTGGTGCGCAATATTGCGGCGCGCGGCTTGAGGCGCGAATTCACGATTGAGTATCAGGGCAGTGCAGGAGGGTCCGTCGAGGTTCGGCGCGGCCCATTTCCGTTTTTTGTCTTTTCTTCCAGCGAGACCATGCCGCTTGCATCGGGTATGAAGGTTCTGCGCGGCTTTTTTGACGCCAGTTTTGAGTTGGCCGTTATCCCGAATCAGCCGCTGCAAATCACGGTTCGGTAGATATGTCGCTTCTGCGCGCTTTTCTTCTTCTTGTTCCGATCACGGTTGCCCTCGACGCCCTTTGGCTCGGGGTTATCGCTAAACAGCTCTATCACCAATCGCTCGGCCCGCTTCTTCGCCTCAAAGACGGCGCGCTCGATCCTGTGTGGCTCTCCGCGGCTCTGGTGTACGTTTGCATTCCGCTGGGAATCGCCGCGTTCGTGCTTCCGCGCGCGGAAGGATCTGTGTGGCTGGCAATAGGATGGGGAGCGTTGTTTGGCTTTGTTTTGTACGGCGTGTACGAGTTTACAAACCACGCTTTGCTCAAGGGGTGGCCGATGCATGTGGTCGCGATTGATTTGGTATGGGGGATGGTGTTGTGCGGCGTCAGCGCTGCCCTCGCGCAGGCGATAATGACTTGGCTGGGGTGGAAGTAGTATGGCATCGGTGTTGGTGGCGGTGTGCATCGCCGTGTTCATCTATGTGACTGCGGTCTACACGATCGCGCTGGCGCAGCGAAACAATGGGTTTGCCGACATTGCTTGGGGGCCCGGATTTTTGTTGGCGGCCGTTGTTGCGGCGTCAGTCGCCCCGAGTGTATCCGCACCGGCATGGATCGCGATTGCGCTCGTGGCCGTGTGGGCTGTTCGACTCGGCGTGCGTCTATTCATCCGTAACGTCGGAAAGCCAGAAGACGTTCGATACGCCCAATGGCGGAAGGAATGGGGTTCGTGGGCGCCGGTGCGGAGCTACGCGCAAGTGTTTTTATTGCAGGGCGCGTTGATGATCGTCATTTGCTCTCCGGTCCTGATGCTTATCGCTGCTCCAGAGAGTGTTCTGCTCCCGACGGGATGGGTTGGTATTGCGATGTGGATTGTCGGATTTCTGTGCGAGACCGTTGGGGACGCGCAGCTCGATCGATTTTTGCGGCACCGCGACCCGTCGCGGCCCGTGCTGGATAGCGGGCTGTGGCGATACACGCGGCATCCGAATTATTTTGGCGAGGCGACGATGTGGTGGGGGATTGGCGTACTCGCCTTCACGTGCGGAGCGGGCTGGATGGCGTTTATTGGCCCGGCGGTGATTACCTACCTTTTGTTGTTTGTGTCCGGAGTTCCTCTGCTCGAGAAACGCATGATGCAGGATCCGGCCTACCGCGCCTATGCCGCACGCACGAGCATGTTCGTGCCGTGGTTTCCAAAAACAAAATGACGCTCGGCTTACGCCGGCGTCCGTGAGAATGCTTCCTCCATCCGCCTCCATGCTTCCGCGAGCGTCTCGGAAGCATTTTTGTTTCCAGGCTCGATGGT
>Ga0209172_10007416_pt1 | contig 11382 bp, 8 predicted proteins | sample LarsenN4metaG_FD_184113 | JGI IMG/M metagenome (GOLD analysis project Ga0209172, IMG submission 184113) | Hot spring sediment bacterial and archeal communities from British Columbia, Canada, to study Microbial Dark Matter (Phase II) - Larsen... ... | reverse complement strand
TTCCACCTCGTGGCCGAGCCCGTGGTGCGCGAGATGGCACCGGGCTTCAAGGCCCACCTGTGGGGCTACAACGGCCAGAGCCCGGGCCCGACCATCGAGGTGGTCGAAGGCGACCGCGTGCGCCTCTTCGTCACCAACAAGCTCGGCGAGCTGCACAGCGTGCACTGGCACGGCCAGCGGCTGCCCAACGGCATGGACGGCGTCACCGGCCTCACCCAGCCGGGCATCCCGCCGGGCAAGACCTATGTCTACGAGTTCGTCGCGCGGCGGCCGGGGACCTTCATGTACCACCCGCATGCCGACGAGATGGTGCAGATGGCGATGGGGATGATGGGCTTCTGGGTCACGCACCCCAAGGGCAGGCATCCGCTCATCGAGGAGGTCGACCGCGACTTCTGCTTCCTGCTCAACGCCTACGACATCGATCCCGGCAGCGCGACGCCGAGGATCATGACGATGCTCGACTTCAACCTGTGGAGCTGGAACAGCCGCATCTTCCCGGGCATCGACCCGCTGGTGGTGCGGCACATGGACAAGGTGCGCATCCGCATCGGCAACCTGACGATGACCAACCACCCGATCCACCTGCACGGGCACGAGTTCCTGATCACCGGCACCGACGGCGGCCCGACGCCGAAGAGCGCGCGGCAGTACGAGATCACCGCCGACATCGCGGTGGGCCAGATGCGGCAGATCGACTTCCTCGCCGACGAGGAAGGCGACTGGGCGTTCCACTGCCACAAGAGCCACCACACGATGAACGCGATGGGGCACGGCGTGCCCACGATGATCGGCGTCGACCACCGCGACGTCGTGCGCCAGATCACCCGCCTGGTCCCCGACTACATGGTCATGGGCGAGCGCGGCATGAAGGACATGACCGAGATGGAGATGCCGTTGCCGGACAACACCGCGCCGATGATGGCGGGGCAGGGGCCGTTCGGTGCGGTGGGCATGGGCGGCATGTTCAGCGTCGTCAAGGTGCGCAAGGGGCAGAAGCCCGGCGACTACACCGACCCGGGCTGGTTCCAGCACCCTCCTGGCACCGTCGCGTACGAGTTCACCGGCAGCCTGGCCGACCCGGCGCGCTTCAAGGCCGAGGGCCCGGGGTCCATGCCGGCCGCCGCCCGGCCGGCCCAGGACATCGAGGTCAGGGTCCGCAAGCCCTCCGGCCGGCATGGCAGCCACTGAGCGCCGCGCGCGCGACGGGTCGCCACGACAGCAGAGCGAAAGGGGTCCACCGATGCAACCCGGCAAGCGTCACCTCCTCTTCGCCGCCGCGGCGCTGGGGCTCGGCCTGCCGGGCATCTCGCGGGGCCACGGCAACGAGGAGCACCGCAAGCGATCCGGCGCGGTGCGCAAGGAGCAGAAGGACTGGGGCATCGCCGGCGACGCCAAGGCCGCCCGGCGCACCATCGAGGTCCGGATGGCCGACTCCATGCGCTTCACGCCCGATCGCATCGACGTTCGGCTGGGCGAGACGCTGCGGTTCCGCGTGCACAACACCGGCAAGGTGATGCACGAGTTCGTCATCGGCACGCAGGCCGAAAACGCCCGGCACGCCGAGCTGATGGTGAAGTTCCCGGACATGGAGCACGACGAGCCCTACATGGCCCACGTGTCGCCGGGCAAGACCGGCGAGATCGTCTGGACCTTCAACCGCGCGGGCCGCTTCGAGTTCGCCTGCCTCATCGCCGGCCACTACCAGGCGGGCATGGTCGGCGTCATCCAGGTCGGCGCCGCCCGAACGCCGCCTGAGCGCCCTTGACGCCCCCTGGACGCTGCCTGCGACGCGCCGTACCCACTTCCATCACCCGTCCCTCCACCCTTCTCAAGGAGCCTTCATGAAGTCCATTGCCACCACGCTCGTGCTGTCCGCGCTGCTCGCCAGTCCGGTCATGGCCCAGCAGAAGCCGGGCGACCATTCTGCTCACACCGCCGCCGGCACCGCCACGATCGCCGCGAACACGGCCGACATGGCCGACGGCGAAGTCCGCAAGGTCGACAAGGACGCGGGCAAGCTCACGCTCAAGCACGGGGAGATCAGGAACCTCGACATGCCGGCCATGACCATGGTCTTCCAGGTCAAGGACGCGGCGCTGCTGAACAAGGTCAAGGTCGGCGACAAGGTCAGGTTCCGGGCCGAGAAGGCCGCTGGCGTCTACGTCGTCACGGCCATCGAAGTCGCCCGCTAGCCCTCCCGCGGGGCGGTGCGAACGCAGGCATGCCTGCGAGGCGTGACCGCCCCGTTCCCGTGCCGCCTTCGGGCGATGCCGAAGCGCGGCTGTTGCGCCGTCGCGAGGCGGCGCCTCGACTCTCGCCAAGGAGTTCGAAATGGCAATGTTCCGTTCGATGGCACTGGCCGGCACGCTGGCCCTCGCGCTCACCGCATGCGCGCAGAACCCGGCCACCCCCGTTGGCCCGAATCATGGCGTCCACCATCCGCCCGGCGCCGGGGCCGGACACGCCGAGCGCATGGCGATGATGGACGCGCACATGAAGGCGATGCGCGACATGCACGCCAGGATGTCCCGTGCCGGCACGCCGCAGGAGCGGCAGGCACTGATGGCCGAGCACATGAAGCTGATGCAGGAAGGCATGGCCATGATGGGAGGCATGGGCCCCGGGTCGATGGGAGGCATGGGAGGCATGGGCATGGGCGGCATGCGCGGCATGGGCCCGATGGGTGCCGCGAGCGCGCCGATGGACATGGCCACGCGTCAGCAGATGATGGAGAAGCGCATGGAAATGATGCAGTCCATGATGCAGATGATGATGGACCGCATGGGCCCGCCGGCGGCCCGACCCTGAGCGATGGCCGTCGCGACGATGCCCTGTGCCGCGCCTCTTCTCGCGCGGCCCGGGTGCGGTGTCGACGAAGGGATGACGCGCCGGCAGTCCCTGCTTGATCCGGGACAACACGCGACCTCCTTCGGACCCTAGACTGCGCGGCGTGCGGAAGTTGCGACGTCATCGTGGCTGGCTCTCGGGCTGGCTGATCGCCGTGGTGCTGTTCACCCAGCTGGCCACGGCGGCGTATGCGTGCCCGCTGATCGCAGCCGCGTCGGAAGACGCCAAGGCGGTGATGGCCGCGATGCCCGACTGCGACGGGACCATGCCCGAGCGCATGGACCCGGAGCAGCCGCAGCTCTGCAAGGCGCATTGCGAGGCCGGCAAGAGCACGGTGAACAGCCAGGCGGCGGCGCAGGATGCGCCGCCCGCGATGGCGGTCGCCGCGGCCTGGGTCGGTGTCGTCGACACGGCCGATGCCGCGCAGCTGGCGGCCAGCATGCCGGCCTCGGTCACCGACGGGCCGCCTGCAGGCGAGCCTCCGCTCTACCTCTCTCTCCTCGTCCTCCGGAACTAGCCCGCGGCCATCCGGCCCGGGTGCACCCCTGAGCCAGTCCGGGCCTGCCGGATTGCGCGATTCCCTCCCCGGGAGGCGGCCGTGGCGCCGCCGGGGGCGCTCCGCGACGTGCCCGGGCCTCGTGCGTTCGCCGTGAGTTCGTTCCGAAGGAGAGTTGACGTGTCTTCATCCGCATCCCGCGTGCCTCGCGGGCGCGCCGGGTGGCGCCGGCCGTACGCCCACGCCGCCTGGCTGGCGCTCCTGCTGACGGCACCGTGCATCGGGCCGGCGTTGGCGGACAACGCGATGCCGGCCCTGAGTCATGCCGAGGCCCTCGAGCTGGCGCGGCGCAGCGCGCCGGCCCTGAGGGCTCAGCAGGCGACGCTGGCCGGGTCGTCGGCGCTTCTGCCCGCTGCATCGGCACTGCCCGACCCGCGCCTGTCCGTGGGGCTCGAGAACCTGCCGGTTGCCGGGCCCGATCGATGGAGCACCACGCGCGACGGCGGCACGATGCAGCGCATCTCGCTGATGCAGGAGGTGCCCAACCGGGGCAAGCGAGAGGCCCGCGAGCAGGTGGCGCAGGCGCGGGTCGAGCGCGACCGCGCCACGCTGGCGGCCGCCGAGCTGGCGGTCCGCCGCGACGCCAGCCTGGCGTGGCTGGCGGTGCACTTCGCCGAGGCGCGGCAGGCGCACGTTGCCGCCTTCCTGCACGAGAACCGACTGCTGCAGGACACGCTGCCCGCACGCATCGCCGCCGGCACGGCGCAGCCGGCGGAGTTGACGATGGCGCGGCAGGAGGCGCTGTCCATCGCCGACCGCGCCGACGACCTGGCGCGCGACGTGCGCAAGGCGCGCGTCGAGCTCCGGCGCTGGGTCGGGGAGCGTGCCGAGGCGCCGCTGCTGGGCGCGCCGGCGACGGCCCGCGTGGATGCCGCGCGCCTGCGTGCCTTGCTGCCGCACCATGCCGAGCTCGCCCCCTTTGCACCGATGCGCGCGATGGCGCAGGCCGAGGTGGCCGAGGCCGACGCCGAGAAGCGTGGCGACTGGGCCTGGGAGGTGACCTACAGCCGGCGCCCGCGCTACGACGACATGGTGTCGTTCCAGCTCCGCTTCGACCTGCCCTGGCAGCGCGACCGTCGCCAGCAGCCGCAGATCGAGGCCAGGCGGCGCGAGCTCGAACGCATCGAGGCCGAGCGCGAGGAACTGCTGCGCCGCCATGCCGCCGAGACGGAGGCGATGCTGGCCGAACTGCAGGCGCTGGACGGCCAGTCCGAGCGGCTGCGCACCGCCGGGCAGCCGCTGGCGGCGGAGCGCGTGGCCGTCGCGATGGCGGCCTACGAGGCCGGCCGCGGCGACCTCTCGGCCGTGCTGGCCGCGCGAACGCAGGTGCTGGAGACGCGCCTGCGCGCCATCGAACTCGAGGCGCAGCGCGCCGCCCTGCGCGTGCGCCTGTCCACCCTGATCGCGGAGTGAAACGATGAAGACCCTTCCCACGAGCGCGGTGGTGGCCGGTGCCGCGATGCTGCTGGTCGGCCTGGGCGGCGGCTGGATGCTGTCCGAGTGGCGCGCCGGCGGCGCGCACGGCGCCGGCGCCCCTGCCGCCGCCTCGGCGCCCGCCGGCGAGCGCCGGGTGCTGTACTGGTACGACCCCATGGTGCCGACGCAGCGCTTCGACCGGCCGGGCAAGTCGCCCTTCATGGACATGCAGCTCGTGCCCCGCTACGCCGACGAGGCCGGCGAGGCGGCGTCGGCGGTCGCCGTCTCGCCACGCGCGGCGCAGTCGCTCGGCCTGCGTCTGGCCACCGCGGAGAAGCGGGTGCTGGTGCCGACGGTGGATGTCGTCGGCACCGTCGGCCTCAACGAACGCGACGTGAGCGTCGTGCAGGCGCGTGCCAACGGCTTCGTGGAGCGCGTCTACGGGCGTGCCCCGGGCGACGTCATTGCCGCGGGCGCGCCGCTGGCCGACGTGCTGCACCCGGAGTGGCTCGCGGCGCAGCGCGAGTACCTGGCTGTCCGGGCCACGGGCGACACGGCGCTGACCCGGGCCGCGCGGGCGCGCCTGGCGCTCGTCGGCGTGCCCGAGAGCCTGGTCGAGCGGATCGAGGCGACCGGGCAGGTGCAGGCGGTCACGACGATCGTCGCGCCGACCGGCGGCCTCATCGCCGAGCTGATGGTGCGCGAAGGCATGACGGTGGGCATGGGCATGACGCTGGCTCGCATCAACGGCCTCGCGACCGTCTGGGTGGAGGCGGCGCTGCCCGAAGCACTGGCGGCCTCGGTGGCGCCCGGGCAGCGGGCGGAGATGCGCCTGGCCGCGTTCCCGGGCGAGGTGATGCGCGGCAAGGTGACGGCGGTGCTGCCGCAGGCCGACCGCGAGACGCGCACGCTGCGCGTGCGCGTCGAGCTGCCCAACCCGGGCGGACGGCTGCGCGCCGGCCTGTCCGGACAGGTGAGCCTCGCGGGCGGCAAGGGCGCTGCAGGTGCCGAGCTCGTCACCGTGCCGTCGGAGGCGGTCATCCGCACCGGCCGCCGCGCGCTGGTGTACGTGGCCGAGCCGCCGGGCAGCTACCGGCCGGTGGAGGTGGAGCTCGGCGCCGAGGCCGACGGCCGCGTCGCGGTGCTCAAGGGGCTGTCGGCGGGGCAGCAGGTGGTCGCGTCGGGCCAGTTCCTCGTCGATTCGGAAGCGAGCCTGCAGGGCCTGGAGTCACGCGGGTCGCTCACCCCGGCGTCAGCCGGCCCGGCCGGCGCATCGGGCAGCGCGTCGAGCGCGCCGGCTGCGGCTTCGCCGGCGGCGGGGGCGGCTGCAGGCGAGTTCGCCGCGAACGGCCGCGTCGTCGAGGTCGACGCGCGGTCGATCACGCTCGAGCACGAGCCGGTGCCCGCACTGAAGTGGCCGGCGATGACGATGCCGTTCCAGCTGGCCGGGCCGCAGCTCGCGCGCGGGCTCAAGGCCGGCGATGCGGTGCGGTTCCGCTTCCGCCAGCAGGGCGACGAGCACGTGGTGACGACGATCGAGCGCGCCGCCAGCGCCGCCGGAGCCGCCAGCGCCGGGGGCCGGCCATGATCGCGGCGCTGATCCGCTGGTCGGTGGCCAACCGCTTCCTCGTCGTGCTGGCCTCGCTGTTCCTGGCTGCCGCCGGGCTGTGGGGCGTGCGCACGACACCGGTCGACGCGTTGCCCGACCTGTCGGACGTGCAGGTCATCATCCGCACGTCGCTGCCCGGGCAGGCGCCGCAGATCGTCGAGAACCAGGTGACCTATCCGCTGGCGACGACGATGCTGTCGGTGCCCGGCGCGAAGACGGTGCGCGGCTTCTCGTTCTTCGGCGACAGCTTCGTCTACGTGCTGTTCGAGGACGGCACCGACCTGTACTGGGCGCGCTCGCGCGTGCTCGAGTACCTGAGCCAGGTGCAGGGCCGGCTGCCGGCCGCGGCGCGGTCCTCGCTGGGTCCCGACGCCACCGGCGTCGGCTGGATCTTCCAGTACGCGCTGGTCGACCGCACCGGGCGCCACGACCTCTCGCAGCTGCGCGCGCTGCAGGACTGGTTCCTCAAGTACGAGCTCAAGGGGCTGCCGGGCGTGGCCGAGGTCGCCACCGTCGGCGGCATGAACCGGCAGTACCAGGTCGTGCTCGACCCGCTGAAGCTGGCGGCCTACGGCATCGGGCACGACCGCGTGCGCGAGGCCCTGATCGCCGGCAACCAGGAGAGCGGAGGTTCGGTGCTCGAGCTCGCCGAGGCCGAGTACATGGTGCGCGCCGGCGGCTACCTCCGCACGCTGGACGACTTCCGCGCCATCCCGCTGGTGGCCCGTGGCGGCGTGCCGGTCAGGCTCGGCGACGTCGCGCTGGTGCAGGTCGGCCCGGAGATGCGCCGCGGCATCGCCGAGCTCGACGGCGAGGGCGAGGTGACCGGCGGCGTCGTGATCCTGCGCTCGGGCCAGAACCCGCAGCAGACCATCGACGCCGTGAAGGCCAGGCTGGCCGAGCTGCGCCGCAGCCTGCCCGACGGCGTCGAGGTGGTGACGACCTACGACCGCAGCGCCCTGATCGAGCGCGCGATCGCGAACCTGACGGGCAAGCTGGTCGAGGAGTTCATCGTCGTCGCGGCGGTCTGCGCGCTCTTCCTGTGGCACCTGCGCTCGGCGCTCGTCGCCATCGTCGCGCTGCCGCTGGGCGTGATGACGGCCTTCCTCGTCATGCGCTGGCAGGGCATCAACGCCAACATCATGTCGCTCGGCGGCATCGCGATCGCGATCGGTGCGATGGTCGACGCGGCGGTCGTGATGATCGAGAACGCGCACAAGAAGCTCGAGGCGCGGCAGCATGCGCAGGGCGGCCGTGCCCTCGCCGGCGAGGAGCGCTGGCAGGTGATCACCGAGGCGGCCGAGGAAGTGGGCCCGGCGCTGTTCTTCTCGCTGCTGATCATCACGCTCAGCTTCGTCCCGGTGTTCACGCTGCAGGCGCAGGAGGGGCGGCTGTTCGGTCCGCTCGCCTTCACCAAGACCTACGCGATGGCCGCCGCGGCCGCGCTCTCGGTGACGCTGATCCCGGTGCTGATGGGCGCCTGGATCCGCGGCCGCATCCCGGACGAGCGCCGCAACCCGATCACGCGCGTGCTGATCGCCCTCTACCGGCCCGTGCTGGAGTGGGTGCTGCGTTGGCCGCGGGCGACAGTGCTGCTGGCCGTCGCGGTGGCGGCCAGCACGGCCTGGCCGCTCTCGCGCCTGGGCGGCGAGTTCCTGCCGCGGCTGGACGAGGGCGACCTCCTGTACATGCCCTCGGCGCTGCCGGGCCTGTCGGCGCAGAAGGCGGCCGAGCTGCTGCAGGTCACCAACCGCATGATCCGCACGGTGCCGGAGGTCGAGCGCGTGCACGGCAAGGCCGGGCGTGCCGAGACCGCCACCGATCCGGCGCCGCTGGAGATGTTCGAGACCACGGTCAAGCTCAAGCCGCGCGACCAGTGGCGCCCGGGCATGACGCCCGAGCGCCTCATCGAGGAGCTGGACGCCGCCGTCAAGGTGCCGGGGCTGGCCAACATCTGGATCCCGCCGATCCGCAACCGCATCGACATGCTGGCCACCGGCATCAAGAGCCCGATCGGGGTCAAGGTGACGGGCAGCGACCTCGCGGTCATCGACCGCATCGCGCTGGAGGTCGAGCGGGTCGCCCGGGGCGTGCCGGGCGTCTCGTCGGCGCTGGCCGAGCGCCTCGCGGGCGGCCGCTATGTCGACGTGCGCATCGATCGCGCCGTCGCCGCGCGCTACGGCCTGAACATCGCCGACGTGCAGGCGGTGGTCAGCGGCGCGATCGGGGGCGAGAACGTCGCCGAGACGGTGGAGGGGCTGGCGCGCTTTCCGATCAACCTGCGCTACCCGCGGGAGTGGCGCGACACGCCGCAGCGGCTGGCGGCGCTGCCGATCCTCACGCCGACGGGCCAGCAGATCACCCTCGGCACGGTGGCGCAGGTGCAGCTGACCGACGGGCCGCCGATGATCAAGAGCGAGAACGCCCGGCTCTCGGGCTGGGTCTACGTCGACGTGCGTGGCCGCGACCTGGCTTCCGTGGCACGTGACCTGCGCGCCGCCGTCGCGCGCGACGTCGCGCTCGCGCCGGGCGTCGGCGTCGCCTACTCCGGCCAGTTCGAGTTCCTCGAGCGGGCCAACGAGAGGCTGCGCGTCGTCGTGCCGGCCACGCTGATGATCATCTTCGTGCTGCTGTACCTCACCTTCCGCCGCGTGGACGAGGCGGTGCTGATCCTGGCCACGCTGCCATTCGCGCTGGCCGGCGGGGTCTGGTTCCTGTGGGCGATGGGATACCACCTGTCGATCGCCACCGGCGTCGGCTTCATCGCGCTGGCGGGCGTGGCGGCCGAGTTCGGCGTCGTGATGCTGCTGTACCTGAAGCAGGCACTGCAGGCCCGCATGGACGCGGGCGCGGCGCCGTCGGTCGCCGTGCTGCACGACGCGATCCGCGAAGGCGCCGTGCTGCGGGTGCGGCCGAAGGCGATGACGGTCGCGGTGATCCTGGCCGGCCTGGTGCCGATCGTCTGGGGCAGCGGCACGGGCTCGGAGGTGATGAGTCGCATCGCTGCGCCGATGCTCGGGGGGATGGTGACCGCGCCGCTGCTGTCGCTGTTCGTCGTCCCGGCGGTGTTCGCCTGGCTGCGGCGCCCGGCCGCGGCCGGGGTCGTGGCGCGCTGAGGCCCGCCGGCCGGCGCGTCCGATGCGGCCCCGGGCGCGGGCCGTCGGCGGGGCGGCAGCGGCCCGGGGTGGCGGTCAGTGGGCGTGCCGGGCGTGGGCCTGGTGCGTCCAGGCCATCAGCTCGAGGTGGCTCGTCGAGCTCGCGGCGGTCTTCGTCTCCGGGCGGCCCGCCCGAGCCGTCGGCTTGCGCAGCGGCGGTGCGCCGGTGTTCTGCGGCGGCGTCGGGCTGTGCGTGGCCAGCTCGTCGAGGATCACGCAGTGCGGGTCATCGCTGCCGCGGCAGGACACGACCAGCCTGTCGAGGGCGTCCTTCATCGCGGCCATCTCGCGCATCTTCGCTTCCAGGTCCGCGAGGTGCCGCTGCGCCACTTCCTTGACCTGGCGGCTGGTGCGGCGCTGGTCGCTCCACAGGCCGAGCAGGTCGGCGATCTGCGGCATCGAGAACCCGAGGCGGCGCGCCTGGCGGATGAAGCGCAGCACCGACACGTCGCGCTCGCTGTACTGGCGGTAGCCCGAGTCGGTGCGGGCGGCCGCGGCCACGAGCCCGATCTGCTCGTAGTGGCGGATCATCTTCGCCGAGACGCCGGCGGCCTGTGCCGCCTCGCCGATGTTCATGCCGCGGGTCATGGGTGCTCCCGGTGGTGGAGGGGATGAAGGGGAGTCTCGGCCTTCCCACGATGGGAAGGTCAAGCCCCGGGCTTCATTTCGCCGGGTGCCGGTGCTTGACCTTGCCACTGCGGCAATCCCGAGCATGCCGGCATCCCAGTCGAAGGAGCCGACCATGCCTGCCTCTCCCGCCTTTCCGCCGCCCCGGCGCCATCTCCCTGCCACGCTGGCGGTGGGTGGCCTCGCGGTGATCGCCGCCGCCGTCCTCGCCGCCTGCCAGCCGGTGCTGACCGAGGCCAGCGCGGCCGCGCCGGCGGCGGCCGAGCCGCCCAGCGTGCCGGTCGTGCGCGTGCGGCCGGCGATGCTGGACGCGGCCGTCACGCAGGTGGCGCGCGTCGAAGCCGCCCAGCGTGTCGACCTGCAGGCGCGCGTGGCCGGGCCGATCGACGCGGTGCTGTTCCGCGAGGGCGAGACCGTGCGTGCCGGCCAGCCGCTCTTCCAGATCGACCCGCGTCCGTTCGATGCCGCCGTCGCCCGGGCCCGCGCCGACGTCCAGCTGGCGCGTGCACGCGAGGAAGTCGCGGCCACCGAGGCCGAGCGGGCGCGCCGGCTGCACGCCGAGCGCGCCATCGCCGCCGAGGAGATGGAGCGCCGCGTTGCCGCGCACGCCGAGGCCGCGGCCCGCCGCGCCGCCGCCGAGGCCGCGCTGCAGGCGGCGCAGCTCGACCGCGACTTCACGGTCGTGCGTGCGCCGATCGACGGCCGCATCGGGCGCGCGCTCGTCACCGCCGGCAACTTCGTCGGCGCCGGCAGCCACCCGACGCCGCTGGCCACCATCGTCAGCATCGCGCCGCTGCACGTGCACGTGGACGTGGCCGAGCGCGCGCTGCTCGAGCGAGGCGGCGTCGGCCAGGCCGTCAAGGGATGGAAGGCGCGCATCCTCGATGCCGATGGCCAGCGCGAGCTGGCCCAGGGACCGATCGACTTCGCCAACCACTCCATCGACGCGGCCACCGGCACCGTGCGCCTGCGTGCCCGCGTCGACGCGCCGGGGGCACGCCTGATGCCGGGGCAGTACGTGCGCGTGCAGCTCGCGACCGGTGTCGCCGAGCCTTCGCTGGTGGTGCCCGACAAGGCGATCGGCACCGACCAGGGCCGCCGGTTCGTGCTCGTCGTCGACGACGCCGGGCAGGTCGAGTACCGCGCCGTCGGCGTCGGTGACGGGTACG
>Ga0209172_10007413_pt1 | contig 11383 bp, 6 predicted proteins | sample LarsenN4metaG_FD_184113 | JGI IMG/M metagenome (GOLD analysis project Ga0209172, IMG submission 184113) | Hot spring sediment bacterial and archeal communities from British Columbia, Canada, to study Microbial Dark Matter (Phase II) - Larsen... ... | reverse complement strand
GCAACCAGGCAGAGGGTTGTCCGAAGCATTGGGCCAGCTCCTGCGGGCGAGCCGTGAAATCCCGAGAGCTGTAGACTACGCTCCCCGAGCCGCCCGGTCGATCTTTTTCAACCGGCTGCTAGCTGTCCAGACTGGCCGAGTAGGCATGCGGGCCGTAGGGCTGCTGCCACTGGATGATCTCGATGCGGTTGCCGTCCGGATCGCTGATGAAGAAGCGGTCAGCGCAAGGGATCGGCGTGGTTTCCTGGATGGGCACGCCGCGGTTGGCGAAGTAGCGGCGGGCGGCGGCACAATCGGCGACGCGAAGGGCAAAGTGCCGCGCGGACTGAGAATCGGCATCGGGCTTCAGGAGCAGGTGAATGTGCTGGCCGCCCAGGTCGTACCAAACGGCAACGAAGTCGAAGGTCCGCGGCCTGGGTATCTCTCTCAGACCGAGGATCTCGCCGTAGAAGCGTCGGCTGCGTTGCACGTCGGTGATGATGACCGAGCAATGGTCCAGCGCGGTGACTTGCAAGCTCATGGCGAACTCCAGGGCAAGACGACGGGCCAGCCCAGGCGTTCTAGCCGGCGGACGTGGCGATTTCCACAGGGAGGCGCTCGCCTTGGTCAAAGACACAAAGCACGGCCCCTGGGGAGGCCGTGCTTCGCGGGAGCTACCGAGTGACGGAATCTCGCGGGCCGCTAGGGCCAGCTTGATCTCCTTTAGTAGTTGATGCCGACGGCGAGCTTGATGCCGAAGAGACCGAGGTTCGAGCTATTGTCCGAAACTTCGGGGTCGACCAGGACTGGGATCATCTCGTTCTGGGCAGCGTTGCCCGCGCCATGCCAGACCTGCCCGACCAGGGCACCCTGGGCGAAGAGCCGGCCGCGGCCGAGGTTATAGCCCCACTCAGCGCCGATTTCCAGCTCGGTGATCGGGAGGACATCGTCGCGGCTGGTGGAGGCGAAGGCGTCGGGTACGTTGTTGACGACCTGGGAGGAATCCTGGCTGCTATTGCCGAAGAGGACCGAGCCGCGGGCGCTGCCGTAGATCGTCAGTCCCGTGTTGCCGAGGTCGCGGCGCACTTCCAGGGCGACCGTGGGGCCGAAACCCTTGAAGGTGCTGCCGGAGCTGATGGCATCGACTTGGCCGTTGAGCGGAGCTTCCAGGTGGTTGTAGCTCTGGCTCAGGTGGGCGTAGCGAACGCCGCCGGCGAGCAGCAGGTTCCAGCCGCCGACGTTATAGCTCTGGGTGGCTTCGAGGTCGTAGACGCGAATCTTGATGTCCGTGCTGAAGAGCAGGACGTCGCCGGCCGTCGTCGAGGTGTTCTGCAGGCCGAGCGGAGCAGCGGAATCGATGGAGAAGGTCCCGTCATTGGTGAGCTGGGTGCTGGCGTCGTTCTCGTACCACCAGGTGCGGGCGCGGAAGCCGAAGCCATCGCAATTGGCCCAGCCGAGCCAGAGAATCGGGGCGAAGTCATAGTCGTAGTCGAAATCGTTCTGGCGGACCTGGGACGTGCCGTCCTGGGCGGTGATGCTGAACGTGTACGCCGGATTGGTTTCGTAGTGCGGCTGGATGTAATAGAAGCCGAGGCCGCCAGTGATCGTGCCGCCGCCGTGCTTGTGGCCCTTGTGGCAGTCATCGCAGTAGGGGCTGGCATAGCCGTGATGGGGCGCGACCGTCGCATAGCTGTAGTTCGAAGCCGCTGGAGCGGCCGCCGGCGCTGCGGCCTGAGCCGGAGCGGGTTCGGCAGCGACCAGTTCGTCAGTCATCGCCACCTGGGCGACCTGAGGCTTGGCCATGATCGGCTCGTGAGCAAAGGCTGGACAGCTGATCCAGCCGAGGGCGAGCGAGCTGATCGCAATTGCAAGTTTTCGCTTCATGGATGGGTCCCTTGACTCCTCGAGGATGCGTGAACCTGGAACGCCTGGAAAGAAACGCCGAGCGATCCGCAGGGGTCCCACACCCATAGCGGCTGCCATCCTGGCAAAGCCCGCTCATCCATGAAGTGGCGTCGTCTGGTCTGATCTTCTTGATCGGCCAGGGCGACGGAGCACTTGCTGGGTATTGACCGATTGCTCTCGGACCCTCGCTTCGAGCCATGTCAGCCGCGCCATATCGCGATTCGCTAACCTCCGTGGCATAGTCGCCCCTGACCCGTACGGAGCGCCCATCGAGAACAACTGCTGCGAAACTGCTCCTGGAAAACGAGCAAGTTGCTTGACATCGCGGCGAACATCAGGTCCCATCGCGGCATCCCCAGGCCCGCACGGGAGCTTGACCATGAACCAGCCGAAGCGAGTCGCGGCGATTGTCACCGAGTATCGCAGGAATTCCCACGCCGACGTCATTGTCGGCAAGATCCTGGAGGGCTACGATCAGAAGGGAGGCCCTGGGCCAGACCTGAAGCTGGTTGCGATGTTCGTCGATCAGTTCCCCGACTCCGACATGAGCCGGGCCCTGGCCCAGAAGCACGGCTTCAAGATCGTCGGTACCATCGCCGAAGCCCTGACCCTCGGTGGCGCGAAGCTTGCCGTGGACGGGGTGCTGCTCATCGGCGAGCACGGCAAGTATCCCTTCAACGAAAAAGGCCAGCACCTTTACCCGCGGCGGCGGTTCTTCGAGGAGACGGCCAACACGTTTGCCCAGTGCAAGCAGGTCGTGCCAGTGTTTAACGACAAGCACTTGAGCGCGACCTGGACCGACGCTCGCTGGATGTACGACCGTGCCCAGGAGCTGTTCATCCCGTTCATGGCCGGCTCTTCGTTGCCGGTAACGTGGCGCGTGCCGCCGCTGGAGTTCCCGCGAAACGCTCCGCTCACGGATGCCCTGGCCCTCGGCTACGGCGGGACCGAGTCGTACGGGTTCCACACCCTGGAAGTGCTCCAGTGCATGGTCGAGCGACGCAAGGGCGGCGAGGCAGGCGTCGCCAAGGTGCAGTACCTGCCGCATAACCAGATGTGGAAGGCCGTGGACGAGAAGCGGATCTCACAGGACCTGCTCGACGCGGGGCTGGCGGCGCTGCCCAGTCGAGCCAAGTCCGCCGGAGACTACCGCGAGCTGTGTGCTCGCAACCCCGAGGCGGGGGCGTTTCTGATCGACTACCGCGACGGCTTCAAGGCCGCGGCGTTGCTGCTCAACGGCTACTCGCTGGACGGGAAGTCCGGCGGCTTCGCCTTTGCCGCCCGGCTTGCGGACCAGCCCAGGCCCGTGGCAACCCACTTCCACCTGCAGAACGAGGCGCCGTTCGGCCACTTTGGGCATCTGGTCCGCGGCATTGAGCGGATGATCCAGACGAACCATCCCGCCTACTCCGTGGAGCGTACGCTGCTTACAACCGGCATCCTCGATGCAATCATGACGAGTCGCTTCGAAAAGGGCCGTGTCCTGGACACGCCGCACCTGAACATCCGCTACCAACCGCTCGACTGGCCGCCTGCCCAGGGCTCTCCGCCGCCGCCCTCCGCCTGACTTGCCAGGTCAAAAGACTCCGCCATTTTCCGGCTCTTGCCTGGCTGACCAGGCTAGTCCGTAAAACCTTTCAGAAGATTTTAATTATCCCTTTGCCAGATCGTTATCAGGATGATATTATCCTGCTACCCTTCGATGAATTGCCGATTGACGAACGTTTCGCTAGCCCGCAGAGGCCGAGCCATGATGACCAGCTACCTGGTTCGCTGTCCGCACTCAGGCTGTCGATACTTCGGCAGCATCCAGCCGGCATCCCGCGTGGAGACGCCGCATGGAGCCATCCCAGCGCGCCCGCAGGTCCTGTTCAAGTGCCCGAAGTGCCAGACGCAGTGGAAGGCTCTGCTGGTGGGCGAGGACGTGAAGCCGCTGCCCCTGGACAAGGGCCTGGCCTAGTCCCCGTCTCGCAGGCGGAGCGGGCTGGGCCTCTCTTGAGCCGCTACGCCATCGGCCAGTAGAAGTCCGACCGCTTCCCATGTCCGAAGTACTTGGCAGCGATGCAGGCCAGCTCGAAGACGCTCTGAGGATCGGCCGCGTTGTTAAGCCAGAGCGTCCGGTCTTGGCCGTCGCTGCCGTGGAACACGTCGCGACGGCGGCGACCGAGTAGAATGTTGTTCCCAGGCCCGCCATCCAGCCAGTTGCTGCCCCTGCCACCGTAAAGAACGTCCTTCCCGCCTCCGCCGAAGAGCCGATCGTTCCCCCTGCCGCCGATGAGGACGTCGCGGCCCCGCCCGCCGTGGAGTTCCGCGTCGTTAGCAAACAGCAGATCCACCAGCAGCCGATCGTCGCCGTCCAGTCCCTGCATGATGAGCTGGCCGGCTAAGCCGTTGATGGTTCCAAGGACCGCGCCGTTGAGCTGCACCTGGAAGCCGCCCTGGCGAAGTGCCTCGACGAGTATCACGTCGTCGCCGGCGGTCCCCGTGACCAGGACCGAGTCGTCGATGAACTCGAGAGCATCCCAGGAGCCGAGCGTGATCGTCGCGCTGGTGAAACTTTGCACGGCAATGTCGGAAGCCTGGCCCGTCTGGTCGTCGTAGGGAAAGCCGTACGCAAGACCGTCGATGGTGACAGTGAAGCCGGCCTGGTTGTGGAAGAACTGCGAGTAGCGGTTCCAGTTGTTCGTGGAGTTCACCTGGGCTGAGCCGGGAGTGGGGATCGTGTTGCCCGGGCCGGTCTTGTAGAACTGGCTGCTGTCGGACCATTGCGATGGATTCAGCAGGGCCACGCCACGGTTCAGCGCAGAGGATATCTGATTCTCCAGGCTACCCAGCACCGCCTGCTGCGTGGCATTGAAGCCGGCGACGTACGCCGAGTCGTTGAAGGCGGCGTAGGCGCCGTAGACCATACCGGTGGGCGTCGGCAGGAAGGTCCCCGAAAACTGATTGCCTATGGAAGCGGGCGGCGCTGGCGGCGACGAGTTGGAATAAAGCAGCGGCGTGTACGTCGGATTGTAGTTGCCTAGCCCAGTGAAGGGATCGGTGAAGAATGGGTAGTACACGTAATAGGTAGTGCCGTAGGGATCCTCCGGACTCGTAAACGCGAAAGCATAGTTGCTGCCATTGAGCGTCAAGCCTGTGGCCGTGTAGACCGCGTTGGCAGGCACGCCGGCGATGTCGTTGATAGTCAGACTGAGTTGGGCGTTGCTTTGCAGGTAAGAGTAGAAGAAGTAGTCCACGTAGGCGTCGAGATAGGAAGTCAGCTCGGGATAGGTCATCACGAAGGCGCCTTGGCTGTGCGCGGCTGCGGTCGTGCCGGCAAAGCCGCGAGTCACGTTCCAGATTGTCGGCTGGTTCGTGATCGGGTTATTGGTGATGCTGGTCACCTGCATGATTTCGTTGTCGATGCGGATCAGGAAGGGCAGCTGCTGGATCACCGGTCCAAACGGCCCAGGATACGGGTTGCCGGCGTTCCAGGCGTCGAACTGCGTATCCGTGGCGGAGATGCCCTGGTTGGAGTCCAGCGTGTTGAACAGGCCAAAGTGAGCATTCAAGGCGACCTGCAATGCGCTCCCGGGAGCGATGAGGCGCTGAGGTGAGTCGGTCTGAGTGGTCGGAGCCATGGTGAAAGTGGGCAGCAATTCCGTGGCCGTCTGCTCAACGTAGGCTTGATAGACGTTGATCACGTCCTCGCGAATGACCTCCACGCCAACCCCTGCTTTGATGTTGTTGGGGTCAGTGGAATCAACCTTGACCTTGATCGGAAAGCCAAATTGATCGATGTAGCTTGTATCAATGTTCAGGCCTGGCGAGGCCGGATTGTCCAGTGAGAACTCGATGAAGTCGTAGTAGACGTTCCAGTTGGGATCGCTCTGGTTGTTGGCGACGGGGCTGTTCACGCTGCCATCTGCATTGATGGTCATGACAAGATCGCTGCCCAACCCAAAATACAGCCGCGCCGCTTTGTAGCCCGATTCGTCGTCGGGCAAGGTGAGGGTGCGCTTCCGCTCGGTGCCGCTGAGCTGATCCAAGGTAAAGGTGGGCAGCGTGCCCGATGTTCCGGTCAGTTGCTTTGTGCCGTCCTGGTTGATGGAGTAGTACTTGCCAGTGTCAGAATAATCCTGGCAGTACATGGCGATGTAGACCTGGCTATCCCTGAACGGAGTATAGTTCACAATTGGAAAAGAGAAGCCAGCTGGGACCAGGCGGGCTTCAAGAGGTTCCAGGGCGAGCTTCGATGCTGACCGTGGGCGGCTTCGCAGCTCGCTGGCTGACCGCGCAAGCCGGACGCCCTGGGATGATTGGGACGCGGACATGTCTGCTCCACCGAAAGCCGTGTTACCAGATGATCCAAATTTCCAAATTAAGGCTGGAGAAGTATACGTTCGCGATAGGCTGTGAGCAAACGGGCCGGACGCTTGCGTTCTTTCGCGTGGGGCGGCTATTCTTGGCGTAGCCGTAACCCCACCGAGATGGAGTGTTTGACATGCACTGCAAGCGGCTTGCCACCGGCCTTTTGCTCCTGGTGTTCACCAGCACGGGCGCTCTGGCCGCCGATGGCCAACGGCTCACGTACCTCGACAACGGCTGCGATCCCTACTACGTCCATCGCGACTCCCCCAAGCTGACGACGCCGAGGTGGGTCGGCGAGGAGGGCGTGGAGGCGGTGGTGATCCTCGGCATCGACGACATGCGCGGCCACGAGAAGTGGGAGGCGTTCCTCCGGCCCATCCTGAACCGCTTGAAGAAGATCGACGGACGGGCGCCCGTCAGCATCATGACCTGCCAGGTCGATCCCAACGAGCCTCACTTGCAGACCTGGTTGAAGGAAGGCGTCAGCCTCGAGTGCCACACCATCGACCACCCCTGCCCGCTCCTGCGAGACGGCGACTTCGCCAAGGCCAAGAGCACATACGATCGCTGCGTCGATCTGATGTTCTCGATCCCGAACAACCAGCCCGTGGCCTTCCGCACGCCCTGCTGCGACTCGCTCAACACCAACTCGCCCAGGATGTACGCGGAGATTTTCAATCGGACCACGCCGCTCTCCCCTCGTGGAAGCGGGGCTGGGGGTGAGGGGGCTAGCCAAGTCGGCGGCCGCTTCCTCCAGATCGACACCAGCGTCTTCAACCTTTTCACCGCCAACGATCCCGCCTTGCCGCGCGAGCTGGTGTTTGACGCCGACGGCCGCGAGAAGTTCCGCAAGTATGTGCCGAAGGATCGCTCGTTCGTCAACCTCATCGAGGACTACCCATATCCCTACGTCATCGACAAGCTCTGCTGGGAGTTCCCCTGCGTGACTCCGAGCGACTGGCAGGCCCAGCACCTGCACAAGCCGAACAACCCGATCACCGTGCGCGACTGGCAAGCCGCCCTCGATTGCACGGTCATCAAGCAGGGCGTCTTCTGCCTCGTGTTCCATCCGCACGGTTGGATCAGGAGCGAGCAGCTCATTGACTTCATTGACTATGCCGTGTCAAAGCACGGCAAGAAGGTGAAGTTCTTGACCTTCAAGGAAGCGCTCGAACGGTTGAACAAGAACCTGCTGGGAGGCAGGCCTCTGCGCGATGAGAAAGGCCAGGCCAGCGGGGCGCTGGACGTCGTCATCCCAGCTCGCCCCGAGCTTCCTTCCGGCGTCGCGGCGCGAGACGCAGCGGGCAGGGACCTGGGCGTACGTTGGCTCGATCTCGACGATGACGGCGACCTCGACGTCGTCTGCTCCAACGAAGACCGCTACGGCATCTGGCTGTTCGATTTGAAGACCAGAGCTTGGAAGGAAATCGTCAACAAGAAGCGCGAGCCCGGCGAGGCGGGGATTCCGCCCATCACGGTCAAGGGGACAAACAACGGCTTCTTCGTCCGCAACCGCACGCTCTGGTGGCAGAACGAGAACACCAACCTGCTCAAGGACCTGGTGGACCGCCGCACCTTCGACGAGCTGCTCAGGGACGTGCAACCTGAGCCGAAGACGCCGGAGCAATCACGAAAGTGCATCCGGCCGCGGCCCGGGTTCACAGTCGAGCTGGCGGCAGCCGAGCCGCTGGTGCAGGATCCGATCGCCTTCGCCTGGGGGCCGGACGGGAAGCTATGGGTCGTCGAGATGGGGGACTACCCGCTGGGAGTGGATGGCAAGGGGAAGCATGGAGGGAGGGTCAAGTATCTCGAAGATCGGGATGGCAACTGGAAGTACGACAAGGCCACGGTGTTTCTCGACAACCTCGGCTATCCCACGGGCGTGCTCCCCTGGCGCAAGGGGGTGCTCGTTACCTGCGCGCCGGACATCCTCTATGCCGAGGACGCCGATGGCGACGGCAAGGCGGACCGGCGTGAAGTCCTCTTCACAGGGTTCAAGGAAGGCAACCAGCAGCACCGCGTCAATGGCCTGGTGTGGGGCCTCGACGGTTGGGTTTACGGGGCCAATGGCGATAGCGGGGGCGTGATTCGGAGCCTGAAGCGGGAGCGAGCGTCGCCCGTCAACATCTCCGGCCGCGACTTCCGCTTCAAGCCCGACTCCGGCGAGTTCGAGGCCGTCACGGGCCAGACGCAGTTCGGCCGCTGCCGCGACGACTGGGGCGATTGGTTCGGCGGAAACAACGCCAATCCACTCTGGCACTTCGTCCTGGACGATGGCTACATCCGGCGGAACCCGCACTTCGCCCCGCCGACGCCGCGCGTTGACGTACCGGTGTCACCAGGCCAGTTTCCCGTGTTCCCCATCAGCCGCCTGCTGCCGCGGTTCAACGACTATCACACTGCCAACCGCTTTACGTCGGCGTGCAGCCCGACGGTTTACCGCGACGACTTGTTCGGCCCCCATTTTGCCGGCAATGTGTTCATCAGCGAACCAGTCCACAACCTGGTGCACCGCATGGTCCTGACGCCCCAGGGGACGTCGTTCCGCGGTCACCGAGCGCCGGACGAGGAGCGCTCCGAGTTCCTGGCCTCAACCGACAACTGGTTCCGCCCGACGATGATCCAGACCGGCCCCGACGGTTCGCTCTGGATCGCCGACATGTACCGCCACGTCATCGAGCATCCGGAATGGATCCCCAGGGACTGGCAGGCCCGGCTCGACCTCCGCGCCGGCCACGACATGGGGCGAATCTACCGCGTCTTTCCCATCGACAGCAAGCCGCGAGCCATGCCGCGTCTCGACACGCTCGACACTGCCGAGCTGGCGGCGGCTCTGGATTCGCCCAGCGGCTGGCAGCGCGACATGGCCCACATGCTGCTCCTGTGGAAGGCCGACGAATCGGCCGTGCCTGCGCTCAAGGAACTGGTCAAGAACTCCCCTCGCCCAGCAACCAGGGTTCAGGCCCTCTACGTCCTCGATGGCTTGAATCCCCACGATGGAGAGCCGGCGCTCCAGGCGATCGGTGATGCGAGCGCTTCCGTCCGGCGGCATGGCGCACGGCTGGCGCGGCCGCGCCCAGGCGGCGCCTCGACCATGCTGCCCTTGCTGTTGAAGCTGGCAGACGACCCTGATCCCCAGGTGCGCATGCAGGTCGCCTATTCCATGGGCAACTGGGAGGGACGAGACGTCGGCGAGACTCTGGGACGACTGCTGGCACGCTCGGACCGTGACCCGTATCTGCACGCCGCGGCTATGAGTTCGATCCGAGCGGAGAACATCGGCGAAGTCATCGTCGGCTTCCTGCGCTCTGGCGGGACTGAGGTCGAGAGTCTGCTTCGCATGGCCAGCGCCCTGGGCAATCAGGATGCCCTGAAACGGCTGCTCCAGGAAGTCTCCCGCTCCGAGGACGGCCGCTACCGGCCCTGGCAGTATGCCTCCCTCGCTGGGTTGCTCGATCGGCTGGACCAGCAACGCGGCGGATTGATGAAGCTCGGCAAGGCGGACGAGGAAGCATATCAGGCTGCCCTCGCCAACCTGCAAGCGTTGTTCTCGTCGGCGCGCAAGGTTGCGCTATCCGCTGAGGAAAGCAGCGAAGTTCGCCGGGCGGCAGTGCGCCTGCTGGGCCGGGGACCCTCGCAGCAACGGGAAGACCTCGACGCACTGGCCCAACTCCTGACGCCACAGACGCCGCCGGAACTGCAAAGGGCGGCGGCCTCGGCCCTGGGCGCCTTGCGACGTCCCGAGTCCCCAGCGCTTCTTCTGAAACCCTGGAAGGCGTATCCGCCCGCGCTGCGAGCCCAGGTGCTCGACACCCTTCTTGGCCGCGACGACTGGACCGAACTGCTGCTGGCCGCTGTCGAAGCCAAGCAGGTTCTTCCCTTCGACATTGACGCCGCTCGCCGACAAAGACTCCTCGATCACCGCTCGGTGGACGTCCGCCTTCGTGCCGCCAAGGTCTTTGAGGGCAGCATCTCGTCCGACCGCCAGAAGGTTATCGACGGCTATCGTGCGGCCCTCGCCACGAAGGGGGATGCTGAGAAGGGCAGAGTCGTCTTCACCAAGACGTGCTCGGCGTGCCACAAGCTGGGCGGCGTCGGCGCGGACGTCGGGCCGGACCTTGGGGCCATGAGCGACAAGTCGCCGGAGTATCTCCTCATGGCGATCCTCGATCCGAACCGTGCCGTCGAATCCCGCTACCTGAACTACCTGGCGCTAACTAAGGACGGCCAGACGCTTTCGGGCCTGCTTTCCAGCGAGACGGCGAACAGCATCACGCTGGTCGGAGCGGAGGGCAAACCGATAACGCTGCTGCGGACCGAGATCGAGCAGTTGCAAAGCACAGGCAAGTCCGCCATGCCTGAGGGTCTGGAAAAAGACCTGAAGCAGGCCGACATGGCCGATCTGCTCGCTTTCCTCACAGCCGCCTTTCCGCAGCGTCAGCGGAAGACCTTCGCGGGGAATCAACCGGCCGTCGTTCAGCCGGCCGAGAACGGGACGCTGAACCTCACCGCTGGGAACTGCGCGATCTTCGGCCGAACGCTCGTTTTCGAGAGCGAGTCTTCCAACCTCGGCTACTGGCAAAGCGACGACGACGTTGCCGAGTGGACCCTGGCCGTGCCGAGGGATGGCAGGTACGCCGTCACGATCGAGTACGCCTGTCACGATTCGTCCGCGGGCAACACGCTCGCCGTGATCGTCGGCGATCAGCGCCTGGAGTTCAAGGTTGCTGGCACGGGCAACTGGGAGAGCTACCGGCAGCAGCAGATCGGCACGCTGCGTCTGGCTGCGGGGGAACAGCGGCTCGTGGCGAGGCCGTCGGGGCCGATCCGCAACTCGCTTATCGACCTGCGCTCGCTTCGCCTCATGCTAGTTCAAGAGGCGAAGTGAAAGACGACAGGCTCTTGACCAGGCTTGCAATCGGCCGGAAGATAAAAGCTATCCAGGGTCAGGCAGCCGTGCTGGACGCGGCTCTGGCCTTCCCGCCTTTTCCCGCGAAAGGAGCCAGCCATGTTTCCGGAAAACGCCAGGCCCTACTGTCCCGAGTGTGCTGAATCGGCCGACGCCTGCCATTTCAATGTGGATCGCCGCGAGTTCCTGCACAGCTTCAGCACGGCTGCCGTCGCTTTGGCCGTGGGCGGCGCGGCA
>Ga0209172_10007411_pt1 | contig 11385 bp, 10 predicted proteins | sample LarsenN4metaG_FD_184113 | JGI IMG/M metagenome (GOLD analysis project Ga0209172, IMG submission 184113) | Hot spring sediment bacterial and archeal communities from British Columbia, Canada, to study Microbial Dark Matter (Phase II) - Larsen... ... | reverse complement strand
CGTGGGCGTGCTGGCGCCGACCGGCAAGCAGTCGTTCGAGGCCGTCCACGTCGACGGTGTGCGCGCCATCGCGAAGGCGGCGCGTGAGGCCGGCGCGAAGCGCTTCGTCCACGTTTCCGCGATCGGTGCGGACGCCAACGGGTCCGCCAAATATGCGCGCTCGAAGGGCGAGGGTGAGAAGGCGGTGCTCGCGGAATTCCCCGACGCCGTGATCCTCCGGCCCTCGATCGTGTTCGGTCCGGAGGACGAGTTCTTCAACCGGTTCGCGTCACTCGCCCGCTTCGCGCCGATGATGCCGCTGATCGGCGGGCGGTCCAAGTTCCAGCCCGTCTTCGTCGGCGATCTGGCGACGGCCATCGCCAACGTCGTCGACGGCGCCGGCAAGCCCGGCGCGATCTACGAACTCGGCGGGCCGGATGTGCTGTCGTTCAAGCAACTGCTCGACCGTACGCAGGAGTGGGCCGGGCGCAGCCGCCCCTATCTGCCGATGCCGCTGTGGCTCGCCAAGCTGCAGGCCCTGATGACGCTGCCGCTGCCGAACGCGCTCCGGCCGATCACGGTCGATCAGGTGCGCATGCTCGGACGGGACAACGTGGTGAGCGATGCCGCGAAGTCGGAGCACCGGACCCTCGCTGATCTCGGCGTGACTTCGCCGCATGCGGTGGCATCAATCGTGCCGACATACCTCGAACGGTTCCGTCCGCGCGGCCAGTACTCCCACTATCGCGGCTGAGCGGCCGTCGGCACCGCACATTGACGGGCGCACTGCTGCTGCACGCGCGCCTTGAGGTCTGCCACGGACAGGCTCGGTTGGGCGGCAAGCGCGATCGCCGCGAGGGTGGCCGCGTAACTCGCGGCCCTCATCGCACGTGAGTCGTCCGGCCCAGCGCCGACCGCGATCTCGATGTCGCCCGGTTTCCCCGCGCCGCGCGGCGCCGCAACGATCAAATTGGCGGGGCCGCCGACGCCGTCGTAGACCGCGTCAGGCCTGCGGGGCACCACGAACAGGCGGTCGGGAAAGCGGGTAACGCCCTCAGAAAACAAGGGCCAGTCCGGCTGGTTCGGTGCCGTATCCCAGACAAGCAAGATGCGCGCGGGCGTGCGGACGGCGAAGGCGGTGAGGCGCGCGGCCCGGGCCGGATCGGCGGTCGACTGACGGCCGACGACGAGGCGGATGGCGTCGCTCATCGCCAAGAGGTCGACGATGCGCGGATCGGTCGGGCCGAAGGGGCGCGGGTCGCTGTCGAGAAAATCCCAGGCGATGACGTCGCCCTCGCCGTCGCGGGCAAGACGGCGCACGATCTCTGGCGCGGTGTAGTCGATTGCTTCCGGGAAGACGGCGACCGCAACCCCGCCGGGATCGAGACCCGGAGGATAAGCCGGGTCGCGCGACTGGGCCGTTGCCCCGCCCATGCCGGCGGAGAACAAGCAGAGCGCGCAGAAGCTAGCGGCGATCCGGCGTCGCACGGCTCGCATCTCCGGCTGGCTGGCTCGAACTTGCCCCCGTGATCTCGGCGATGAAATCGGCGATGCGGCCGACGGCATCGAGCGGGAATACCGGCAAGCCGCCGACCTCGGTCGGATGGTCGGCGGCGACGGCGACGACAAGCGGGTCACCATCGGCGAGCGGCTTTTTCTCGAAGGCTTCGCGGCGGCGTGCCTCGATCTTGCGGATCGGCGCCGACTTGTAGCCCTCGACGATGACGAGGTCGGCCGGCCCCAGCGCGGCGACGACGTCGGGGAAGTCCGGTTCAGGTCCGCCTTCGAGCTCGGTGACGATGGCCCAGCGGCGGCCCGAAACGATCGCGACCTGATGGGCGCCGGCGCGGCGATGGCGGGCGCTGTCGGTCTCCTCGTCGTCGATGCGGAACGTGTGGTGGGCGTGCTTGATCGTGGCGACGCGCAGGCCGCGGCGCGTGAATTCTTCGACGAGTTTCACCGTGAGCGTCGTCTTGCCGGACTTTTTCCAGCCGACGATGCCGATGATCGGCGCACCAGTCGGGGTGTGAGTGAGGGTCGGTCGGTCCATCGCCTTCGACGTCTCCGTAAGAGGCGGCGGACCGTAACGGGTCATGTCGGGCCGGTCTACCCCCGGACCCGGCGGCTCCAGTCGACGGAACGGAGGTCGGCCAGCAGCCGTTCGATCGGACGCGCAAGCCGCCGGCCGCGGGCGGTCAGGATCGACAACGTTCGGCTGATCGATGGTCCGTCCAATGGCACCAGGCGGATGCCGGCCATGACGGGCATGAACTCTGGAACGATGGCAATCCCCCGACCGTGGGCGACCAGGCACTGAATCCAGTCTTCGAGTTCGCTCGATATGCCGACGTCCATGTCGACGGTCCATTCGCCGACCTGACTAGCGAAATGAGCATCGAACTCGCAATTGAGACGCTCGAGGTAAGTTTCTCCTGCCAGCTGGTCGAGAGGCACTGTATCGAGCGGGGCCAGAACGTGGCTTTCTGGAACGGCGATGGCATATCGCTCCGTGTAGCATGCCGAGTGTTCGATCTCGGGGGGATAGGACGGCCAGGCGGCAATGCCGATATCGATGTCGCCTGCCAGAAGACGATCGACCACGGTCGCCGCGCGCGCCTCGATGATCTTGAGCGCGACATCGTCCTGGCGATCCGCGCACGAGATGAGCACGGGCACGATATGGCTTGGCCCCGACGTGCACATCACGCCGATCCGCGCCGTCGCCGGTTTGGCGGTCGCGAGGGCAGCGGCCTCCGTCTTCGCCTGTTGAATCTCAGCCAGCGCCATTTCGAGACGGGGTAGTATCGTTTGGCCGAGTTCGGTGAGGGAGACGATGCCCGGGCGCCGGTCGAACAGTAGCCCTCCGAGCTTGGCTTCCATCTTGCGGATGGCCCGCGTCAAGGCGGGCTGCGAGATGCAGCACTTCTCGGCAGCACGGCTGAAGTGAAGCTCGCGAGCCAGAACGACGAAGTAGCGAATTTCATGTGTTTCAAGCATCTGCCGGTCTCCGGCTCCTTGGGCGCCGGAACACTTGCCGCAGATGTCGGACGATTGGCAAAACAATCGTCCGACACGTTGTCGTGAAGTCAGCTGAGGGATTCCTGGATCATCTTCCAGTACTTTTCAGCGTTTAGTGTATCGCCTGCCATGCAGTGATCGTAGCCGGTCATCGCCATCCGGCGCAGAGCTGCGCGTTTCTCCGCACTCGCCTTCGACATCTTGGAGATGCGCTCCGAACTCTGATCGAGCATGTTGCCGCAATCCATGGCCAGGGCGGGCCCGACAGCCAGTGGGATCGTCGCGATCATCAGCAGAATTGTTTTCTTCATGTCCGTTTACTCCTCATCCGGGCTCGGCTGAGGGATCAGCCGCCCGAACGAATGATGCGGACAGCCGGCTGGCGGCGTGAAATGCCTTTTGGGCCGCGGGCGATAACCGCCGCGCATCGCGTCGGTCGTCAGTGGGCTTCGGCGAGGCGGCGGGCCTCGGCGAGCTCCTCCGGCGTGTTGGCGTTGAAGAAGGGATCGACGGACTGTCCGGCAATGGTCACGGGAGCGAAATCGACGGGAATGGTGCCGTGCTTGTCGGTCCAGCGCAGAACCTTGCGAACGCCCGCGCGGAGTTCCGCATCGAGATCATCTGCGAGCGCGATCGGCCAGAGGCCGATGACGGGATGGAGTTCGCCGGCCGAGCGGGCGAGTGCGACCGAGCGTGGGGCCGCGTCGAGCGCCGCAGCGAGCCTGGCGACGAGGTCGCCGGGCAGGAACGGAGCATCGGTCGAAACGGAGGCCACGTAACGCGCGCCGGGTGCGTGGGCGGCGGCCCAGCGCATGCCGGCGAGAATACCGGCGAGCGGGCCGACGAAGCCCTCGATGGTGTCGGCGACGACCGGCACACCGAACGCCGCGAAGCGGGTCGGGTCGCCGTTGGCATTGAGGACGATGCGGTCAACCTGGGGCGCCAGCCGGTCGACGACATGGGCGAGCATCGGCTTGCCGGCGATCTCGTGCATCCCCTTGTCGCCGCCGCCCATGCGGCGCGAGAGGCCGCCGGCCAGCAACAGCCCGACGATGTGGCGCCGTTCGACGGTCACGATCAGTCCTCCCCGCCGGAACCCTTGCGGCCGTGCTTGCGGTCCTCGTCGTCGAGGTTGCGGACGTCGGCGTCGAACTCGATCCGCTCGACGCCCGACAGCGCGACGAAGCGCTTGCCCCGCGCCCGGCCGATCAGCGTCAGCCCCGCCTTGCGGGCGAGGTCGACACCCCAGGCCGTGAAGCCGGAGCGCGATATGAGGATCGGGATACGCATCTTGACCGTCTTGATGACCATCTCGGAGGTCAGCCGGCCGGTCGTATAGAAGGTCTTGTCCTCTGGCGCGATGCGATTGAGGAACATGTAGCCGGCGATCTTGTCGACGGCGTTGTGGCGGCCGACGTCCTCCATGTAGATCAACGGCCGATCTTCCTGGCAGAGCACACAGCCATGGATTGCGCCGGCCTTGAGGTAAAGGCTCGGCTCGGTGTTGATCTTGCGGGTCAGCTGGTAGAGCCACGACGTCTTGAGACGCGCGTCGGGCGACAGAGCGATGCGATCAAACTCCTCCATCAGGTCGCCGAACACGGTGCCCTGGGCGCAGCCCGACGTCTGCACCTTCTTCTTGAGCTTTTCCTCGTAGTCGGTCTGGCGGCGCGTGCGTACGACGACGGTATCGATGTCGGCGTCGTAGTCGATGGCGGTGATCTCGTCGTCGGCCCGCAGCATGTTCTGATTGAGCAGGTAGCCGACGGCGAGCAGATCCGGGTGGTCGCCGATCGTCATCATGGTCACGATCTCGCGGCCGTTCAGAAACAGCGTCAGCGGGCGTTCGGTGACGACGTCGGTCGCGATCGTCTGGCCGTCCTGGTCGATGCCCTGGACGGCGACCGAAAGGCGCGGATCGTCGGGGGCGGGGCGGACCGTGAATTCCTTCACGTCGAGATCATCCTGGTACTGCAAGTTGAAAGGGCGAAGGTCGGCACGAGCCGACAATCAATCTTCTATACTACCAAAGTCTAAGTGTCCCCAAGCCTTGCCGGCTCCTCACGTCGTCTTGCAGCAAAAGCTCCGTCCTCGCAGGGCGAAAACCGTTGCCTAACCTCTTCCTTTGGACATAAGAGGTGTGCGCTTCGCGCCGGACTGGCGCGCGGTCGCTCTATCGGGTCCGTTTCCCCGAGCCACCCAACCAAAAGCCCAAAACGGGAGGGGTTCCCCAAGATGTCGAAGAACTTAGACCGCCGTAAGTTTCTGAAGACCGCCGCGCTCGGCGGCGCGGGCGCCGCAGCGGCGACGACGATCGCTGCTCCGGCGATTGCGCAGTCGGCACCGGAGATCAAGTGGCGCCTGACGTCGAGCTTCCCGAAGTCGCTCGACACCATCTACGGGGCGTCGGAAGTGTTCGCGAAGGCCGTGGCCGAGGCGACCGACAACAAGTTCCAGATCCAGGTCTTCGCGGCCGGTGAAATCGTCCCCGGCCTGCAAGCCGCCGACGCTGTGACGGCCGGCACCGTCGAGATGTGCCACACCGCCTCCTACTACTACTGGGGCAAGGACCCGACGTTCGCGTTCGGCACGGCCGTTCCGTTCGGCCTGAACTGCCGTATGCAGAACGCCTGGAACTACGAGGGCGGCGCGCTCGACCTGCTCAACGAGTTCTACGCGAAGCACAAGATCTATGCGCTGCCGGCCGGTAACACGGGCGCCCAGATGGGCGGCTGGTACCGCAAGGAGATCAACACCGTCGAAGACCTCAAGGGTCTGAAGATGCGCATCGGCGGCTTCGGCGGCCGTGTGCTGTCGAAGACGGGCGCAGTTCCGCAGCAGATCGCCGGCGGCGACATCTATCCGGCTCTTGAGAAGGGCACGATCGATGCCGCCGAGTGGGTCGGCCCCTACGACGACGAGAAGCTCGGCTTCTTCAAAGTCGCCAAGTACTTCTACTATCCGGGCTGGTGGGAAGGCGGCGCGATGCTGCACAACTTCATCAACCTGGATAAGTGGAACAGCCTGCCGAAGAATTATCAGGCGATCGTCCGCTCGGCCTCGAACCGCGCCAACGAAATCATGATGGCGCGTTACGACGTGCTCAATCCGACGGCGCTGAAGCGGCTCGTGGCTTCCGGTGCGGTGCTCCGGCCGTTCACGGAGCCCGTGCTCGACGCCGTGTTCAAGGCGGCCAACGAGACCTATGACGAAATCAGCGCCCAGAACGCCGACTTCAAGAAGGTCTACGAGCACATGAAGGCGTTCCGCGCCGACAGCTATCTGTGGTTCCAGATCTCCGAGAACACGTTCGACACGTACATGATGATCCAGCAGCGCAAGCGCGCGCTCTGATTGTCATGTAACGGACGAAATGATGAAGCCCCGGACGGATCGTCCGGGGCTTTTTTCATGCGCTCGTCGATCAAGGAGACCCGCCGGGCTGCGGCGGGTCTTCATACGATCAGTTCTTCGGCTGCGTTTCCGTGCCCGACGGCGCTCCGGCCGGCGGTGCCGATGACTGCGTTTCGCTCGGAGCCGGCGCTGCCGGCGGCGGCGTCAGTCCCGGGATAGCCGGTGCGGGAGCGAGTCCCGGCATGGCCGGCGGCGGTGTGAGACCGGGCGGGGGACCGCTCAGGCCCGGGGGCGGGCCGCCGAGACCCGGAGGCGGACCACTCAGGCCGGGCGGCGGGCCGCCGAGGCCGGGAGGTGCGCCGAACGGCGAGGTGCCGAGACCGGGCAGGCCGCCGGGGCCACCGAACGTCGGGATGTTGATCTCGACCTTGCTCGGGTCGATCTTCGGACCACTGCCGTAGTAGTGCATCACCATCCACGGCGAGAACATCAGGATGCCGACCATCACGCATTGGATGACGACGAACGGCACCGCGCCCCAGTAGATCTGGCCCGTCGTGATCGGATCGGTGAGCTTGCCCGTGACCTTGTCGCGATAGGCCTCTTTCGGCGCCACCGAGCGCAGGTAGAAGAGCGCGAATCCGAACGGCGGGTGCATGAAGCTCGTCTGCATGTTCACGCCGAGCAGCACGCCGAACCAGATCATGAACGGCGAGACGTCGCCGACCACTTCTCGGCCGCGTTCCGTGATCACCGACATGTCGAACGACTTGGCGATCGCCACCGCTTCCGGCGCAACGCGGAAGATCGACTCCGCGGCCGGCTTCAAGAGCGGAATGATGATGAAGGCCAGCTCGAAGAAGTCGAGGAAGAAGGCGAGCAGGAAGACCGCAACGTTGACGACGATGAGGAAGCCATACATGCCGCCCGGCATGGAGATCAGGAGATGCTCGACCCAGACATGGCCATTCACGCCGTAGAACGTCAGCGAGAAGATGCGCGCGCCGACGAGAATGAACACGACGAAGGCGGAAAGCTTTGCCGTCGACTCGACCGCGGACCGGAGCAGCGCGAAGTTGAACCGGTTCGGATCGCGATCGAGATAACGCTTGAACATCGCGAGCAGGAGTGCGCCGGTCGCGCCCATCGCACCGCCCTCGGTCGGCGTCGCGACGCCGATGAAGATCGTGCCGAGCACGAGGAAGATGAGGAACAGCGGCGGTACCATTACGAAGGTGACCTGCTGCGCCATCTTCGACAGGAAGCGGAAGCCAGTGATCTTGTCGATGATGAAGTTCAGGACGGCGACCGTGAAGGCAAACGTAATGCCGACCGCCATCGTGAGAATAACGAAATCGGCTCCGCGGTAGGTCGTCTGGATCATCGCATAGTAGCCGACGAAGCCAGAGAGCACCGTCAGGACAAGCAGGGACCAGAGCCCGCGTCCGCCACTCGGTTCGCGGTAACCGATCGCGTCCTTCGGCAAGCCCGGCGCCGCGGAGGGGAAGATCATCGAGACGAGGAAGATGTAAAGTGCGTAGAGGCTCGCAAGGACGAGACCGGGGATGAACGCGCCCTCGTACATGTCACCGACCGAGCGACCGAGCTGGTCGGCGAGGACGATGAGAACGAGCGACGGCGGAATGATCTGGGCGAGCGTGCCGGAGGCCGCGATGACGCCCGACGCGACGCGGCGGTCGTAGCCGTAGCGCATCATGATGGGCAGTGAGATGAGGCCCATCGAGATCACCGAGGCGGCGACGACGCCCGTCGTCGCGGCGAGCAGCGCACCGACGAAGATCACGGCGTAGGCTAGACCACCACGCAGAGTGCCGAACAGCTGGCCGATGGTGTCGAGCAGGTCTTCCGCCATGCCCGAGCGTTCGAGGATCAATCCCATCAGGGTGAAGAATGGGATCGCCAGCAGCACGTCGTTGTTCATCGTGCCGTAGATGCGTTCTGGCAACGACTGCAGAAGCGGCCAGGAGAGATTGATGCTGCCGCCGGAGAACGGCGCCAACTCGACGCCGACGACGAAGAAGAGCAGGCCGCAGGCACCGAGCGAGAAGGCGACCGGGTAGCCGAGCAGCAGGAACACGACGAGCGACGCGAACATGATCGGCGCCATGTTCTCGGCGATGAAATGTGCCATCGGAGAGATCTCCAGAGAACTTGCGCAGGATCAGGTTTTGGGAGTGGAGTCGGCGGCCCGTTTCGCCGCTTCTTCCTCGAGCGCAACGCGCAGGCGTTCCGCCTCCGCTTCGGCCGCGGCGTGGTGTCCACCGCCCGTCGAGGTGTCGGCGAGCACGCCCTTCATAATCGCGAGCCGCTTGATCAGTTCGGAGATCCCCTGCAGCAGCAGAAGTATGAAACCTATGAGAACGAGCGTCTTCGCTGGATAGACGGGGAGGCCGCCCGCATTCGAGGACTGTTCGTTCTGCGCCCAGGACGTCAGCACGAAGGGCCAGCTCGTGTAGATCATCACCGCTGCGACGGGGATCAGGAAGAAGAGGTGGCCGATGACGTCGATGCGGTTGCGCGTCTTCTGACTGAGCAGGCTGCTGACGACGTCAATGCGGATGTGCTCGTTCTGGATGAGCGTCCAAGGTGCGCAGATCAGAAACACCGCGCCGAACAGCACCCACTGTAGTTCGAGCCACGAATTCGACGAGGTATCGAAGACCTTACGAATGATGGCGTTCACGGCACTGATGAGAACCGCCGCGAGGATGGCCCAGGCCACGACACGGCCAAGCCATGTGTTGAGCCAGTCGATCGCTCGGCTCAGCCCCAGTAGTCCCGACATGTTGCCTCCTCGAGGCTTCCCCGATATTTTCTTAGTTAGGCACTCGGATTAAGTCACCGCGCACCTGCGTTGGGCGCCTTATAGCGTTCGACAAGGACGATATCTAGAAGTTCGGTGCTGCTCGGCCGCGGCCGATTTGCCAGATCACGCTGCATGCTTAAGCCGGCATGCGGACCAAACAAAAAGGACGAAGGCGGATGGCAGTGACGGAAGCGCAGGTGCGCGACGCACTTCGACGCGTGAAGGGCCCCGATCTCTCCGGCAATATCGTCGATCTCGGACTCTTGTCGGAAGTGCTCATCAAGGACGGCCGCGTCTATTTTGCGATCACTGTCCCACCGGAGCGGGCGAGCGAACTGGAGCCGCTGCGTGAGGCGGCGCAGAAGGTCGTCGCACAGCTCGAAGGCGTGCAAGCGGTCACAGCAGTTTTGACCGCAGAGACAAGACGCGCGGCGCCACCACCTCAGGCCGTCGCGGGTCCGCGCGAATCAGCGCGTGTCGCCGAAGCTCGTGCGCGCGGCGGGGCGGGCGACGGAGCGCGTCCCGCTGCCGAGGCGGCCGGACCGCGGAAGGCCGCCGGCGTGCCGGGCGTCAAACATCTCATCGCCGTTGCATCGGGCAAGGGCGGGGTCGGCAAATCGACGACGGCCGTCAACCTCGCGCTCGGGCTGCAGGCTCTCGGCCTCAAAGTCGGCGTCCTCGATGCCGATATCTACGGCCCGTCTCAACCGCGGCTCCTCGGGTTGTCGGGCCGACCGAAATCCGTTGACGGACGGTTGCGCCCGCTGGTCGCCTACGGACTCGAGGTGATGTCCATGGGCTTCCTCATCGAAGAAGACACGCCGATCATCTGGCGCGGGCCGATGGTCGTCTCGGCACTCCAGCAGATGTTGCGAGAAGTGGCGTGGGGGACGACGTCGACGGGCGGAACGGGCCTCGATGCGATCGTCATCGACATGCCGCCGGGTACCGGCGACATCCAGCTCTCGATGGCGCAGCAGGTGCCGCTCTCGGGCGCCGTCATCGTGTCGACGCCGCAGGATCTCGCGCTCATCGACGCCCGCAAGGGGCTCGCCATGTTCCGGCGGGTCGACGTGCCGGTCCTCGGCATCATCGAGAACATGAGCTACTTCGTCTGCCCGAAGTGCGGCGAGCGGTCGGACATCTTCGGCCACGGCGGCGCCGAGCACGAAGCCGAAAAGCTCGAACTGCCGTTTCTCGGCGCGGTGCCGCTCCACATTGACATCCGGACGCGGTCGGACAGCGGCCAGCCGATCGTCGCGACGAGCCCCGAGGGGCCACACGCCAAGATCTACCGGGATATCGCGGCGCGCGCCTGGGCCGAGGTCGAGCGCGCGAAGTCCGGCAGCACGACCGCACCGGAACTCACTGTGGCGGACGGAGGTACGAAGCTGGTCGTCCGCTTCGAAGGCGGGGAACGTCACGAACTCACGGCCGAGATGCTGCGGGTCATGAGCCCGTCGGCCGAGGTGCAGGGCCACTCGCCGGACCAGCGCGTGACGGTCGCCGGCAAGCGCAACGTGCGGATCAATGAGTTGCGGCCGGTCGGCCACTACGCGGTCCGCATCGCGTTCGACGATGGCCACGACACGGGTCTCTACGCCTGGTCCTATCTCGCTCTGCTCGGGCGCGAGAAGGACAAGCGCTGGCAGGAGTATCTCGACGAACTCGCGGCGAAGAAGCTCAGCCGCTAGAGCCCGCGTACGGTGACTAGGCCGCCGACGGCGCGGGCGGCCTTCAACTTGCCGACCGGGGCGACGAGTTCCTTCTTCGCCTCGACGAGGAGCACGCCGCCGACGCTCGGCCAGAAGCGCTGCCCCATGCGCTCGAAGGCGACGGAGGACCTGAGCAAGATCCTGCTTTCGAGCGGCAGCATGTGGAGCGCCCAGGAGAAATCCTCAGGCGTGAACATCGCCTCGGTCAGCAGACGCTCGATCTGGCTGCGGCTGTAGGGGCGGCCGTGGCCGAACGGCGAGCGGTCGGTGCGCGCCCACAGACCGCCTCGGTTCGGCACGATGATGAGCAACCGGCCCTCGGGCGCCAGCACCCGCCAGAGTTCGCGCAGGTACGTCGAGATGTGGTCGGCGAACTCGAGACCGTGCACGACGAGGATGCGGTCGACGGAGTTGTCGGGCAGGGGCAGGCGGTCGTTGTCGACGAGGACCGAGAGAGTTTGACGGCCGGGCGGCCAGATGAGGGCCCCCTGA
>Ga0209172_10007405_pt1 | contig 11405 bp, 6 predicted proteins | sample LarsenN4metaG_FD_184113 | JGI IMG/M metagenome (GOLD analysis project Ga0209172, IMG submission 184113) | Hot spring sediment bacterial and archeal communities from British Columbia, Canada, to study Microbial Dark Matter (Phase II) - Larsen... ... | reverse complement strand
CTGAGGTGTGAAACGCATCTGCGGCAAAGATAGTCGGACGGTCGCGTCCCGCAAAAATAGCACGGTGCCAGGTTAACCTTTTCAGCCAAAAGCCCCCCTACTCATGAATCGGTAGGGGGGCTTTTGTATATTTATTGCGTGTCACTAGCACACCGAAAACTAGAAAAGATTTCCTGGGTTTGAGGATAGTACCAGTTGCGAAAGGTAGGACGGATTGTCCAGTGTAAGGTTGCCCAACTTCCTCCTCGAAGAACATAGTGTTGATTGTCAAAGTAGGCTTGAGAGTAGCCCTTGTAGGGGTAAGCAACAAAGCCTATGTAGGGTTGGAATTTGGAACTTGTCCACTCCCAGCAGTTGCCTAGCATGTAGTAGCAGTCGTTGGGGGCTTGGGGTGGCGATTTCGCAGTGGTAGAGCTGATTTGGGTGCTGTTGACGGCCGCTGTTTGCCAATTAAAATTGGTTTGCTGTTGGGTTGTAGGGTTCCACGCAGCTGCTTTTTCCCATTCGAACTCGGTTGGAAGGCGTTTACCCATGAAACGAGCATAAGCATCGGCTTCATACCAACTGATGCCACATACAGGATAGTGGTCATACTCTAAAGAGTTTTTCCAATAGCGTGGTTGCTGAATTTGACATTTAGCTATCCATTGCCATCCTTCGGGGTGCCAGTAGGTGGCAATTCTGTATCCTTCTGCTTCAATAAACTGGCGGTATTGTTGTTGAGTTACAGGATACCGATCAATCCAGTAGGAGTTGAGAAAGATTTCATGTTGAGGCTGTTCGTTGTCCAAGGCATTAATCGAATTACTGCCACATTGAAAGCTGCCCGCTGGAATGTGGATCATTTCAGCAGAATTAGCATGCTTCTCAATAGGAGAAAGCTTTGATGTAGCAGCCGGAGAATTGGAGGAATTAAAAGAGGGATTACTTTTCTGTAACTCTAAGACGATCGCAATTGTTTCACAATGTTGGCTCTCATGTTGGAGTAGCCAGCGCCAGAGACGTTCTTGATTCTCTAAAGGGCAGATCGAAAGGTATTGGAAGACCCGCGATCGCACGTCATCTAGCAGCGACAATGTTTCCTCAAGTGAAGGAAGATTACGGCGTTCAGCTTTTGGTAAGCCATCGGCGGCGTAAAGGCGGCGGTACGGCAGTAGGTGTTGAGGGAACTCACCAGCGAGATGTTCTAAAATCCAGAGTGCTTCGGTGTAGCCGATATGCCCTAAGTGCCAACCAATTGGACTAAAGTTTGGATGTGCCTGGCACGAAAAAGTTGCTTGATCGACCTTCTGGAATAGGGAAAGAGTCGCAAGTCGGCACTGCTGCATCCATTGATAAATGCTTTGTTTTTGTGCAGTTAGAGTGATTTCAAATAGGTTGGATTTGGGGTTTAAGATCATGGGAAACAGTCAGAATGCTATGGGAAGGAAGGGGCTGCCAGTCTCCTTCAAAGATTGGTTCGGAAGCTACTAGTAAAGCTTCTGAAAAGAAGCTGCTAGTTTGAAGCCAGTATAAGGTGGGTACAGGATCACGGTTGGCGAATCGAGAGGCAACGAGTTGATTACCATTACTAATGATGATATTGGCAGAGAAATCAACTGACTGATTGTGTGCTAATTCACAAAGTGTATCGATTGTATTGTGTAGTGCAGTTGTGAGAGATGAATTAGGAAGTTTTTCTAATTCATTGAGAAATAGAGCAAAAATATGCTCAGAATCAGTATTTCCAATGATGGTCTTGTAGGTTTTGTCGCTTAAGCGATTGCGCAAAGGTCGATATAAAGTTTGACGAAAGTTACTAACAAAGCCATTATGAATTCCTAAGATTGAACCGGATTGAAAGGGTTGACAATTACTGAGGTCAACAGGAAGTCCAGGTGTCGCACTTCGAACGCTGGCCAGGATACAACCTGATTCAACGTAACGACTAAGGCTAGGTAGGTTAATATCATTCCAAATAGGAAGGGTGTTTTTGTACGTGTAAGGTTCAACTTGATGGTGGGCGTGGTACCAACCTACTCCGAAGCCATCGGCATTAAGTAAGCCAGAGGTCATTTCTTTCGGTTGATAGCTTTGTACAATTAAGGAGTGATCGGGTTTGTAGATCAGATGCTCAAGTTGAATGGGTTTGCCTAAGTAGCCTAAAAGACGACACATTGTTGAAAAAGTTATGAGGTCACTAGTCAGGTAGAATAACACTGCTCGAACTGGGCTGTGGGGCTTGAGCTAAAAAGTCAAGTAGGAGTGAGGTTTGACTAGAGCAATTTGGCCTCAATTTTCTATTTCGCATGATTCGTATTCTCTTTTCAACTGTCGTAGGATTGGGATTTTCTGTAACTGTTTAGGTTGAAGGGCTTGCCAATTAATGTTGGTAGGGCGAGGAAAATTTGAGTGTGTTTGAATCACGGTTTCGGGAGTTACAATCCAATCGAGTGGCCAGTCGTGAGGCTCAAGTGGGACTGAGTCAGCGATTTGAAGAGCATGAACGGTGGTTGCGATCGCGGTTGTAGGACTAACTAACCCAAACTGTTGCAACATAGCTAGCTCTAAATCAGCAAACCCTGCCCCCTTACCTGTGCGACCACCGTCGTCTGCAGCGGCTACACAGCCAACAATCACTAAATCGATAGGTTGCATTTCGGCAAAGCTAACAAGCCTTCCATAGATTAGAGCCTGTTTCATTTGAGCTGCTTGCTCTAAAGGCACATTTTGTTGGTGTAAATGCTCTGCCGTTAGCTCGACAAAACAGTGCTTGCGGGTTAAACGAGGCACTGCCATATAGAGTCGTTTGCCTGCTTGTAAAGCCCGCAAGCGAACTGGCATTTGAGGTGAATCGGGGTTGCATTTAATGACTTGAGCCTGCTGCCAAATTGGCAATTGGGTCAGACGCTCGGCGGCTTGCTCAGCACCGATGAAGTTAGGAATATGACCGACCGGGTCGCGACGACAGGCATGAGCGTGTTGAAGAATGGCCCAAACCGTATTTCGCACAGCATCTTTAGCCTGATTGCGATCGCTCCATTCAGTGACAATGGGTTGGTTTGACATGCTTAATTGCTCAGAAAACGAGACTTCTTTACTGTTGCTATTGTTTCATTGCATCAACTGGGCAGGATTGATACTCAAGCTGAGTGCCGCAGTTTTTGCAGAAGCGTGCGTCTTCGTCGTGGAGGACTAAATGGCAGATCGGGCAAGGCTTTTCGACCTGATTGGAGGTTTTGACTAGACGTTTGACGAGATCTCCTATTTGTACTGGGATGAGCGCAATGCCCGTGAGGATCATGAGAATTGTGAGCGATCGCCCGACTTCAGTGCTGGGTGTAACATCACCAAAACCGACGGTTGTCATCGTTGCGACACAGAAGTAAACAGCGTCTAAAAATGTATTGAATGTTTTAGAGTTTGCACCGTGTTCGACCTGGTAAATCAAGCCTGAAAACACAAAAATAATGATAAACAGGGTCAGAAGAATGCGGGTAAAAATAGCGCTGTCTTCGCGGCTAACGTAGCCAAAGATTGTTTTCCCCTCAATAAAGCGCAGTAGGCGCAAAATGCGAAACCAGCGAAAGACGCGAATAAAGCGAATATCAAGCGTACCGATAAAAAACGGCAAGATGGCTAACAGATCAATAATGGCGTAAAGGCTGAAAGCATAACGCAGTGGTTTTTCGGCGCACCAAAGGCGCAAACCATACTCAATTGCAAAAACCAACAGAATGAGCCAGTCGAGGGTGTCTAGCAGCGATCGCACAGAAATGGGCAGAGGATAGGTCTGAGCGACAAAAATTGCTGAGGAGAGCAGCACCAGTAGGGCGATTAGCAGATTTACAGCTTTGCCGGTACGGGTTGTAATGTCTTCTAAGTAAAATCGAATGGTTGGTCGAAGTTGCATTGGAAGCTTGCAAAGCTAGAAATTTTCTCTCTACAACCCTAGCGTTGAATCTGGCTTTGGAGATATTCTCCCCTCCTCCCGCATTTAAGTAGAGCCTGAGGATGCAGTAAGATAACGAAGCACAAAGTGAACAGTGATAGATAAGGGAAAATCCGGTGACTTTGAGCGCAAAGAAGTCCGGTGCTGTGCCGCAACTGTGATGTAAGGTAACTAGTCAGGCCCTATAAGTAATTGCGGTCTGTGTGAGTTAACTTCTAAGCCAGAATGCCTATTTCTCACATTTTCACTCTATTTCCTGCGTCGCACAGGAACGGAGTTTTAAGGGAATGTTAGCCACTAATTTGACAACGACTCAGACGGAAGGATCATCAGCCCCCCAATGGTCTCCATTGCCAATTCAGCGTCCTTTACTGCTAGTGGGGCACGGTACACGTGATGCGGATGGCCGCCAGAGTTTACTTGACTTTGCGTCTGCTTATCAAGCTTTGGATGTTAGCCGCCCGGTGATTCCTTGTTTTTTAGAATTAACTGGCCCCACCATTCAAGAAGGGGTTGATCGCTGCGTTGAGCAAGGCTATACCGAGCTATCTGTGCTGCCGATTTTATTATTTGCTGCGCGCCACAATAAGTTTGATGTGACCAATGAGCTAGACCGCGCTCGTCAACGGCATCCGCAGGTCAAGTTTCATTACGGTAGACATTTTGGAATCACTCCAGGAATTTTAGAGCTGTGGAGCGATCGCCTGACTCAACTTGATTCAGTGGAGCATAACCCGCAACAAATTTCACGAGAAGACACTGTTTTGTTGTTTGTCGGAAGAGGTTCTAGCGATCCCGACGCAAACAGCGATGTGTCTAAACTGGCTCGTATCGTGTGGGAAGGCAGTGGCTATCAAACAGTTGAAGTTTGCTTCATCGGCATTACCCATCCGCGCTTAGAAGAAGGCTTTCGGCGTGCCCGTCTCTACAATCCCAAGCGCATTATTGTGTTGCCCTATTTTTTGTTCACGGGGGCGTTAGTTAAAAAAATTTACGACATTACTGCGGAGCAACGGCTTCAATTTCCGGATGTGGAGCTGGTCAACCTGCCTGAAATGGGAATTCAGCCGCAATTGTTGTCGGTTTTGCGTGAACGCGAAATTGAAACTCAGTTAGGTCAGGTTCAGATGAACTGTGAGATGTGCAAGTTTCGTTTAGCGGCCCTGACTCAAGCTTCGGCTCATGGGCATAGCCATGATCACGGCCACGATCATGGGCATAGCCACGATCATGACCACAGCCATAGCCATGATCATGGGCATAACCATACTGCGATCGATCCCTATGCTGAGCCAGAGCAGTATCATCAGAGAATTTGGCAGGTTCCCTAAACTCCATTTTCGTTTCATTTTAAGTAATGAGTGATGGGTCACAGGCTAGATCTGCTACACTCATCACTCGTTTCGAATAATCTTGGAAACCGTCATGCAAACTGATTTTTCGGTGGGCGATCGCGTGCGGCTTGTTGCGGCTCCGCCTTATCTTAAAACCGCTGACCCTATGCCAATGCTGCGCTCTGCAAATCTGATACCACTTGGTGAAGAAGGGGTTGTCTTAGCGCGTAGACCCGGAAGCTACTGGGTTGTTCGCTTTGCAAATGGCGCATTTCTCTTAGAGAATCAGTATTTAAAGTTCGTCGGAAAAAATTAAGTGGTAGCTTAGATAGCAATTTCTTTCTGACGAAAAATCTCAACTGATTGCTTTGATGTAATTCAAATTGTGTTCCCCAAGCGTAATGAGGTAAGCGTTCTTGATTGAACGCGTAAAGCAGACTTGCCTCGAAAACGTGCAAAATTTGCACCAAATCCAGATTGTTAGGGCAGAATAGCAGTGCCATTTGAGGGGGCGTACCATGCCAAATGATGCAGGAAACTCTTTAGAAAACGCGACTAGACTGACACTTTCGTCAACGCCGCTTCAACGCAACGATATGGCAGAGACGGGTGTTAGTGATTTTTACAGAATCAATCTAAACAGCCGGAGCAGCTTAAACGTCTCTGTCACCAACTTTGCAGGCGACGTTAACTTAAGAGTCTTAGATAGCGCAGGTAATCCTGTCTCTGTTGGTGGCAATCCCCTTCAATCAAATAATTCAGGTAACTTTGCTGAAGTTATTGATGCCACGCTTAACCCAGGTATCTATTTCATTGAGGTCAGTGGGGCAAATCTAGCTGGAAGTACTGATTACACTCTGACAGCTGCTAGTAATCAGGCTTCTGCGACAGACATTTTCTTTCGCAACAACACCACTGGTCAAAATCTTATTTGGGACGTGAATGGCACCTCGCTTGTCGCTCAGGTGCCTTTTACAACCGTTTCAACAGACTGGATGGTTCAGGCAACTGGTGACTTTAACCGTGACGGTAACCAAGATCTGGTTTGGCGTAATGTCAACGGTGATGTACGCATCTGGTTAATGAATGGAGCCACGATTCTTAGTGATGTAGATGTCGGGCGAGATGTGCCTTTGCCCTGGAAGATTCAAGGGGCGGGCGATTTCACGGGTGACGGTAATGTTGACCTTGTGTGGCGAAATCAAACGACGGGTCGGAATGTGCTATGGGAGATGAATGGTGCGACCTACGTACAGGATCGACTCTTTACCCCTGAATTCGTGGCAGACCCTAACTTTGAGATTCAAGCGGTTGCGGACTTCAACCGTGATGGCAACCCCGATTTATTTTGGCGAAATGTCGCTGGTGGGCAGAACGTCATCTGGTTGATGGATGGGGTTAACTTTTCTCAGAACGCTGGCGTAGTAACTGTGAGTGACCTGAATTGGCGCGTTCAGGGTGCAACTGACTTTACAGGAGATGGTAAAACTGACCTGCTGTGGCGCAATTTTGCAACAGGGGATAATTATGTTTGGGTATTGGATGATACAACAGTTGTTTCAGGTAATACCTCGATCGCTCCACTAGACCCCCAATTCAAGGCGGTTACACCTTACTCACTGACTACTCCGACGCCTACACCTGTGGATGGTGCTGGGAATACTCTCGAAACAGCGTTGAATCTGGGTTCAAATCTGAGTTCAACGGGGAGTTTTGCCGGGGCGATCGGGACGGGTGATTTGAATGACTACTACCAGTTCAGCATTGGTAACACTAGCCTAGTCCAGTTAGATTTGACTGGTTTAACGAATAATCTCGATCTTGAGCTAATTAGCAGTACTGGTACAACTATTCAGTTGGCAAATCAACCGGGAAACACAGCTGAATTAATTAGTCGTACTCTATCGGCTGGTACTTACTATGCGAGGGTCTTTTCAACAGGCGTTGCTAGCTCCTACAACCTCGCCTTTAACATCAACAATTTGCCAAGTGTTGCAACAAACCTGCCTTTAACGGTTGATGAAGGTGGTCTGGGCACAATTGGCACGGCTGTCTTGCAGGTAACAGATGCGGAAGATACGGCACCTAGTCTGACATATACAATTACCAATGCTCCGACAAGTGGTAATTTGCTGCTGAATGGGGTGACCTTAGCGGGGGCGCTGACATTTACCCAAGCCGATATTGACAATAACCTGTTGACCTATCGTCATAACGGTTCAGAGACGCTGGTTGATAGCTTTACTTTTGCGGTCTCTGATTCTGATGGGGCAGGGGTAACGAATACGTTCAGCCTAACGATCGCCCCTGTCAATGATGTGCCTGGTTTGGGGACAAACTTAGGGTTGACGGTGAATGAGGGTGAGGCGGCTAATTTACAAAACCGCCTGAGCGTGACCGATAACGACAATGCTCCCGAAGAATTGCGATATTCCTTAGTGAGTGCGCCGATCAATGGTTCTCTGTCGCTGAATGGGGCGCTTTTGGGCAATCGCACCTTTACTCAGGCGGATATTAATAATGGTCAAGTTCTCTATCGGCACTCTGGTAGTGAGACGCTGAGCGATCGCTTTATCTTCACAGTGCTTGATGCGGCGAATGCTCAACTGGCTGCACCCGTCACCTTCAGTATTGGAGTGACACTGGTTAACGACTCGCCAGTTGTTGGGCTTAATACAGGGCTGGTTGTTGATGAAGGTGGTTCTGGTAATCTAAATGGCGCGTTGCAAGTCACCGATGATGACAATGGTGCCGACCAATTAACCTTTACGTTGCAAGCCGTTCCGACGACTGGTAATCTGCTGCTGGATGGCACAACAACCCTGGCAACGGGCAGTATCTTTACGCAAGATGACATCAACCGGAACCGAATTACCTACATCCATAACGGCAGTGAGGCTCCGATCGATAGCTTCACCTTTGTGGTGCGCGACCCTGCCAATGCAACGCTTGTCGAAACGCCTTTCATTATTACGATTGACCCTGTTAATGATGCGCCAACTTTGACGCTGCCCACGACAACAGTTGGGGTTGATCAAGGGTCACCAACGGGAATTCCTGGCATCAGTGTGACAGATCTGGATGCAGATCCAGGCCCGGTTACGGTTGTTCTGCAAGTTCAGAATGGGACTCTGAATCTCACGTCGCAAGTGGGGCTAGATAACGTCACTGTAGATGGTGCGAATACTGCTCAATTGCGCCTCCAGGGGACTCAAACAGCTGTCAATATTGCCTTAGAGCGGCTGCTGTACCAGAGTGGGGCGGCCTTCCGTGGGCTTGATACTGTGAATGTGACCGTTGCAGATAATGGCAACACAGGAAGTGGCGGAGCCAAAACGGCGAATGCTTCCTTCTCAATTGATGTGCAACCAGTTAACCAGCCGCCAGTCATTACCTTGCCTACAACGGCTCCTACTGTACGTGAAGATGAGCCAACAGGGATTCAAGGGATCAGTGTCAGTGACCCCGATGCTGGTAGTGGTGTCATGACGGTTGCTCTCACAGCTTCTAATGGGACTCTATCGCTCAGCTCAAACCCAGGCGTTGTGTTTGTGGGTGACAGTAGTGGGCGTGCGCTGGTCTTCCAAGGGGCGCAGGGAGTCGTAAATGCTGCATTGAATAGCCTGCGTTTCCAGGGTGATTCCAACTTTAATGGCTCGGCATCGGTTCTGATCGATGTGAGCGACAACGGTAATACAGGTAATGGAACAGGGCGATCGGATACGAAGACCTTGACCTTCAACGTCTCTGCTGTGAACGATGCGCCGGTGTTGACTTTGCCGACAACCCCTGTGAGAACTAACGAGGGCATCAGTGTTGGCAGTTTAGGAATTAGTGTTGCTGATGTTGACGCGGGTGCTACAGGCACATTGAGTGTGCAGCTTTCAGCGGTGAATGGTGCCCTCACCTTTGCTTCGACGCAGGGCTTAACCTTTGGCGCAGAGGGGGATGGCACGGCTGACAAGCTGGTGACCTTTACCGGAACCTTGGCGGCGATCAACAGCGCGTTGCAGACGTTGAGCTATCAACCTGATACCAACTTCAATGGAACAGACTCGATTCAAATTTCGGTGTCTGACAACGGAAACACAGGCGCAGGCTTTGCCCAGTCAGTTTCGGGAAGCGTGGCGATCGAGGTGGGTGGCATTAACAGTGCACCGGTCATTAACCTGCCAGCTCAACCGCCGACGACTTCACCAAATACGAATCTGCCAATTACGGGTTTATTCATCACTGATCTGGATGCGGGCGATGGTGAGATGCAAGTTAGCCTCAAGGTGAGTAATGGTCGATTGACTGTAACGCCACCTGAAGGGATCACCTTTATTCAAGGGACGAGTGCGACTGGAACTCGCATCACTTTCACTGGCGCAATTGGAGCCGTAAACGCGGCCTTGGGCACCCTTGTTTATCGTGGTAATTCTGGATTTGTGGATAGCTCTGATTTCTTGGAAATCAGTGTGAATGACCAGGGCAACACTGGGACTGGGTCGGCGAAGTCTGACTTTGAGACCTTGCGGATTAACGTTGGCACGGTTGTGAACCAGGCTCCGATCGCTGGGTTAGATAACTTCAACACGGCTCGTAATCAGACATTGACGGTGACAGCGCCAGGGGTAAGGGCGAATGACTCTGACCCGAATGGCGATCCATTAACGCTGAGCTTGAGTGTGAATGCGGCCAATGGGGTGGTTTCTAACTTCAACTCGGATGGTTCCTTTACATACGTTCCAACGGCGGGCTTCATCGGTACAGATAGCTTCCTCTATACGGTTAGTGATGGTCTGGCGACAGCTATTGGAACAGCCTTTGTTAATGTGACGAATGCGGCTCCGGTTGCAGTGAATGACACATTTAGCGTGACGGTGACGAATGGGATTGCCCAAACGATCGCCGCGCCAGGTGTGTTGGTTAACGATACGGATGCCAATGGTGATACGTTGACTCCGGCGCTAGTTAGCACGACTGGGGCGAGCGGGTCGCTGACCTTTAATGCGGATGGTTCGTTTGTCTACACACCGCCCAGCACCGCATTTGTTGGCACTGAGACTTTCATCTACCGGGTGAATGATGGGCTAGTTGATTCCAACACGGCGACGTTGTTGATCAATGTGGCCTCAACTACAACGATCGCGCCGAATACACCACCGACCTTAAGTTTGGGGACAACGCCTGTTACCTACACCGAGAATGCAACGGCGATCGCGGTTGACCCTGCTTTGACGCTGACCGATGCGGATAGCCAAACGCTGGCGAGTGCAACGGTGGCGATCGCGACTGGTTATGTGAGCGGTGAGGATGTGTTGGAGGTTGCGGGTACGCTTCCCACAGGAATTACAGGAGCGTTTAACCCAGCTAACGGTACTTTCGTCCTCACTGGGACAAATGCAAACCCTGCTCTATTCCAGACGGCATTGCGGCAGGTGACCTATCGCAATACGAGCGAGAATCCCAGCACGGTGTCTCGTCTGTTGACAGTGACGGTGAATGATGGTGGAGCGATTAGCAATACGGTGTCGGCAAGTCGCACGCTTTCGGTGGTTGCGGTGAATGATGCTCCAGTTGCGGTCAACGATCCACCAGTGGGCTTTACCTACACGGCAACAGCAGGCGGCGCACCGCTGAATGTTAGTTTGACTAACCAGGGTGTGTTAGCCAATGACACGGATGTTGATACACCGCTGGCTTCGTTGACTGCATCGGCTGCGCTGGCAACTGCGCTTGGCGGAACGGTGACTTTAGCCCCAAATGGCACGTTTGTCTATACCCCAAGTGCAACGAGTGGTGTTGATAGCTTTACTTACACAGTCAGCGATGGAGCGGGTGGTACCGCAACGGCGATCGCTACGATTAGTGTTGGGACAACTACTACGGGTCCGGCGGCTCCTGTAGCGACGGATGACCAGTACAACACGTCACTGAACACTGGACTGACGGTAACAGCAACGACCCTGGGTGTGTTGAACAACGACACTGACCTGGATACTTCGCCTGCAAGTTTGACAGCGAGTGTGACATCTAGTGTGACGAGTCAGGGTGGCACAGTGACGCTGAACCCCGATGGCACGTTCACCTATACTCCCCCGACTGGGTTGGACAACACGGTGGATAGCTTCACCTACACGGTGAGCGATGGACAG
>Ga0209172_10007404_pt1 | contig 11407 bp, 9 predicted proteins | sample LarsenN4metaG_FD_184113 | JGI IMG/M metagenome (GOLD analysis project Ga0209172, IMG submission 184113) | Hot spring sediment bacterial and archeal communities from British Columbia, Canada, to study Microbial Dark Matter (Phase II) - Larsen... ... | reverse complement strand
GTCAATGAGTTTAAAAGCTTAGAGGAGGTGGAGACTAAACTGAAGCAGTGGGTAGAAGATTATAATCGCAACTACCCGCACTCGGCTTTGGGTTACAGAAGTCCAGAGGAGTTTCAGGCCCAAAACCGCATAGAAAAAGCAGCCTAAATGTGTCTTGACAAATGGGGTTCACTACAAGTGCTACAACTGATTTCGAGAGTGATTTAGTGAAAAGCTTAATGCAGATAGTCTTAGTCATTCTGGTGCTGCTTCTGGCGATTAAGCTGGCAGCCCTCTATCTGGAGCGCAAAATGGTCTTCTTCCCGCCCAAAGATTACCCGCTTTATCCGCAGCAATTGGGCTTAAACTACAGAGAGGCAAATATCAAAACCGCAGATGGGGAGACTCTTTGGGCCTGGCATTTTCCCTCCGACTCCGCCCGCTACACAGTCTTGTTCTTCCACGGCAATGCCGAAAATATCTCCTTTCGACTGGATTTTGCCGACCGGCTCCTGGCTCTGGGGCTTTCGGTCCTTTTGGTGGACTACCGGGGATACGGGAAATCCACCGGTAAGCCGTCGGAGAAAGGAATTTATGAAGACGCCCTGGCTGGCTACCAGTTTTTAACCGATTCTTTAAGTATCCGGCCCGAAAATATAATCCTGTGGGGCTCTTCCATCGGTGCGGCGGCCGCCCTTGATTTGGCAACCAAAGTGGAAGTCAGCGGGCTGATTTTAGAAGGGTGCTTTACCTCTGCCCGGGAAATGAGCAAAGAGATCTTTCCCTATTTTCCTTTCCACTGGTTTGCCAGCTTCAAGTTCGATAACCTCGGCAAAATCCCCAAAGTCAAAGCCCCGGTCTTGATCATCCACGCCCGGCAGGACGAAATCGTCCCCTGGCAGATGGGGAGAGCTTTATATGATAAGGCTAATGCGCCTAAATATTTGTACACCGTGGAAGGCGCCGGGCATAATGACACTTATGACAGGGAAGGAGAACAGTATTTTCAAAAGGTTAAGGCATTCATTTATGGTGAGCTTGCCGAACCATGATGGTGAGCGAAGTCGAACCAAGCAACATAACAATCCCCTTATATTTAATTCCCTCTCCTTTTAGGGGAGGGTAAGGGAGGGGTTAGTTCTTTGTAGGCCGGGGGGATTGTTGCAAATCTTGAGTCTAATCGAAAGGTGGTGCTGGGGTTATTGCTGGTATTGAGGGTTATCTGAGTAAAAGATATAGGGGATTTTCGTTTGACAGAGTATAGAGTCACAACCTATTTTTATTTATTATGAAGAAGGCCTCCAAGAAAAGAAGCAAGAAAACCTCCCGAATAGAATATAAGATTCACGAAAAGGCATCATACTTCCTGGGTGAACCGTCGCCTGAGTACCATCCATCATACAAAGATTATTATTACGATAAAGATCGTCAGATAAAACTAATCCACGGTGATTGTATCGAGGTTCTCAACCATGCTCCAGAAGAATGTGTGGATATGATTTTTGCCGACCCCCCCTATTTTTTGTCGAACAATGGTATTACCTGCCACGCTGGTCGAATGGTCTCAGTGAACAAAGGGAAGTGGGATGTCTCGAAGGGTGCAGAGGCAAATCATGAGTTTAATTTGAAGTGGCTAAAAGCCTGCCAGAGAGTGCTAAAGCCAAATGGCACAATTTGGGTTTCAGGGACAATGCATATCATTTACTCGATGGGCTTTGCAATGCAACAACTTGGTTACAAGCTCTTAAACGACATTGTTTGGTATAAGAAGAATGCTCCTCCTAATTTAAGTTGTAGATACTTTACCCATTCGACTGAGATTGTTCTGTGGGCGGCGAAGAATCAAAAAAGTAAGCACCATTTTGATTACAAGTTGATGAAGCAGATGAACAATGGCAGACAGATGAGAAATGTTTGGCCAATCACAAACGAAGAGCCAGACGATATGTGGATTATTGCTGCCCCGGGGAAGGAAGAAAAAATGTTTGGAAAACATCCTACTCAGAAACCTGTGGAATTACTCAAGAGGATAATACTATCGTCGACTAACGAAGGAGAGCTAGTACTCGATCCTTTCACAGGGAGTTCGTCCACTGGCATAGCGGCGTTACAGCTTCGCAGAAGATTTGTTGGCATTGAGACGGAAAAGGAGTATCTGAAATTATCAGTTCAAAGAATAGAGAACGAGCTGCAGACGCTGCCACGAGGCTAATAGGGGTAGTTAGTGATTGAAAGGGCTAGTCTAACACGTGTAGAAGCGGTAGGTAGATTAAGGGAACTTATCGGCAAAGATATCAGGCCTCTCGCGGATCGGTATGGCGTTACAGTATTTAAAAATGGCAAGTTAAACAAAGGGTGGGCTGGGCATACACTGGAGAAATACCTGGGTTTCGATTTGAGCTCAGCCCAAACTCCTAATGGAATTTCATGGGAGCTAAAAGCTGTTCCTCTTCAACATAATAAAAAGAAGGGAGGGCTCTGGCCGAAAGAAACCATGGCTATAACAATGATAAACGTACAAGATATCATTAGCAAGCGTTTCGAACATAGCCATCTTTGGAATAAATTAAGAAGCCTGATAATCTGTGGACGGATTTTTGAAAGCAAAGCCGAAAAACGTTCAATTCTTCAGAGTGTAGGGACTTTTGATTTTACTGACAAGTACTTGAAAACGCAAGTAAAAGACGATTATGAATTGGTGAGAGATACGATCGTCAATAAAGGCTTTCAAGAATTAACCGGCAAAATGGGGATGTATGTTCAACCAAGAACTAAAGGACCTGGGCATGGCAGTACTAGCAGAGCTTTTTATGCCAGAAAACCGTTCCTAGCATTAATCCTTGGTCTTCCACAAGACAGGTAGGCCAGAATCCTCCCCCTGCTTTTTTATTCCTCCATTATCTCAGTACTCCACCACCCTCTTTACCCCCTCCATAATATCCTCTGTCTGCGGCAGCACCTCCTCTTCCATAGTTGGACTATAAGGGACAAAAGTGTCTTCCGCCGTCACTCTCACAATCGGCGCATCCAGATACTCAAAGCACTTCTCCGTAATTTCTGCCGCAATCTCCGCGCCGTAGCCACAGAAGCGAGTGTCTTCATGGGCCACCACCACCTTGCCGGTCTTCTTGACGGAAGCAAAAATCGTCTCCCAGTCCACCGGATTTAAACTCCTTAAATCTATCACCTCCACATCGATTCCTTCTTTGAGCAACTTCTCTGCCGCCTGGGCTGATTTATTGGTCATGATTCCAAAAGTGATAATGGAGACATCTTTTCCCGGACGGCGAATGCCGGCCTTCCCAAAAGGTATCATGAAATCCGGCCCCGGATATGGGGAGCGGTTTTCTACCGCGAAGTAAAGTTTTTTCTGCTCTAAAAATAAGACCGGATCATCGCAACGAATGGCCGTGCGCAATAGTCCGCAGGCATCCAGAGCAGTTGAAGGGATGACGACTCGCAAGCCGGGAAGGTGCGCAAATATCGACTCTCTTGACTGCGAATGATAGATTGAGCCACCGCCGAGATATCCGCCGTAAGTGGTGCGAATGACTATCGGGCAGGAGAATTCATTATTGGTCTTCCAGCGGGTCAAAGCCAATTCATCGTGAATCTGATTCATGGCCGGCCAGATGTAGTCGATGAACTGGACTTCGCCGACGTACTTTATTCCACGATAACCTAAGCCGACGCCGACTCCCACAATGGTTGCCTCGGCTAAAGAGGAGTTGAAGACTCTGAGGGAGCCGAATTTCCTCTGCAGTCCCTTGGTCACTTTGAATACCCCCCCTTTGCCCGGGACTTTATCAATCTGCTCCTCTTTGGTGCAGTCGGCCACATCTTCTCCGGAGATGACCATTTTGGGATTGCGCGCCATTTCATCCGCTAAGGTGCGATTGATCATCCCTCCCATGGCTAAAGGCTCCCCTTCGAATTTGGGTTCCGTGGAGAATTTATCAGAAGTGGGGTCGATGTCCGGGGAATAAACGTAATTGGCGATGGTTTTAGGGGCTGGCTTCTTGTGCTCTAAAGCCCGGTCAGCCGCATCGGAGACTTCCTGCTCGATTTTACTCTTAAGGTCGTCTAATTCCTTTTGAGAAAAGATATTTTCTTCAACCAGAAAACTTTCTAGCTTGAGCAAGGGATCTCTTTTTCGGTCTTCTTCTAATTCGGCTTGAGTTCTATAATCCTCCTGCCGGTCTGATTCTGAGTGCGGGTCCATCCGAATCACGTGCGCATGTACCAACGCCGGTTTTCTCTCTTTTCTGACGTGATTGACCACTTCCTGCATGACCGAATAGGACTGAATGAAGTCGCAGCCGTCCACTTCACGCACCATCATCAAAGGCTCAAATCCTCTCAGGAGCCTGGAGATGTTGCCGCCGGCAGTCTGGGCCTGCACCGGCACGGAGATGGCATACTGGTTGTCTTCGATTAAAAAGATTACCGGCAGTAAATTTTTGCCCAGGGGAATAGCGGCTCTATTTAACGCCTCCCAGAATTCTCCCTCTGAAGTTGCCCCTTCCCCTCCGCAGATTAAAATTATTTCATCTAACTTGAAGTTTTTATCTCTGTCTGCAATGGAAGTTATCTCTTGATAAAATCTGCCGGCCATGGCCGCCCCTACTCCCCGCAGGAACTGAGAGCCGACCGGAGAGGAGAAGGGCAATATATGTTTCTCTTTCTTCGACCAGTGGTAAGGCATCTGCCTTCCGCCGGTGTGACAATCCTCAGTTGCCATTCCATCTAAAAAGCACTCCAGAGCGGTTGCTCCCCAAGAGACAGCCAAGGCTTTATCCCGGTAGTAGCCGATGATCCAGTCATGCCCGGGCTTGAGCAACATTCCTGCTGCAGTTAAAATTCCTTCGTGCCCGGATCCGGACATCTGAAAATAAACCTTGGCCTGGGCTTTCAGAATTTTTTCCCGTTTATCTATGGCCCGGGAGAGAGCCATATTCTGATAAGCCTGCAGGAAGGTCTCTTTATCTAATCTGGTCTTACCCTTTTGGACGACTGTTACCTGATTTTGGGCCACTGCCATTATTATTCCTCTATTTATTTACTTCTACGACGGTCTGATACATAAACTTTAACCCCTCCTCTAAATCCTTCAAAGAGAGTCTTTCATTATGTCCATGCATGCGGGCTAAATCATCTTCGTTTAAGGGAAAAGGGAGAATGCCGTAAGTTGGAATCTCTTTGGCGCGTAGATAAGCCGCATCTGTTGCTCCGGTGGACATGAAGGGGACGGTCACCGCTTCAGGCCAGAGCTCTTTACCCACTTTGGCCATGGCTCTGAATAGCTCGCTTTCAACCGGAGAAGTGGGGGAATCCGGATGTTCCGGTTTATTATAGAATATTTCGATACCGGTGTCATCAATAATTCTTCTGAGCTGCTGGACAAAATCTTCCACCTTCTCTTCCGGCAGAAGACGGACATTTAAGTTTACTTCTGCTTCCGAGGGGATAACGTTGCTGCGGATGCCAGATTTCAAAATAGTCGGAGAAACCGAGTTCCGCATGGTAGAGCTCAAGATGGGATCTTTTTTGGATAACTGGGTGGCGCAGAAGGCTCCTAATTCCGGGTGCTCTAAGTTTTCCATATAAAAGCTGTCCGGATAAGGCGCAGACTGGCTTAATCCCAAAAAGAAAGCTCGAGTAGTTTCATTTAGCTTAACCGGAGGTTGCCACTCTGCCAGCCTGGCCTGAGCTTTAGCGAGTTTGAAAATGCAGTTGTCAGGTAAAGGCACAGAAGCATGCCCCGGAGTTCCTTTGGCTACTAACTTTATATTGACCGGCACCTTCTCCGTATTCTGAATGCCGACAAAAGCAACTTTCTTGGTCTTTTCGTTGACGATGATGCGCCCCCCCTCATTAATGACGAATTCAGCCTTGATTTTATCCAAGTGTTTATTTACCAGAAACTCGATTCCTTTGCTCCCTCCGGCTTCTTCATCGGCGCATAAGGCTAAAATCAAATCTCTCTTAAGAGAAACATTCTTACGCTTCATCTCCAGCATCACCAAGAGCTCGCAGGTCGCCATCCCCTTGTCGTCTATAGAGCCTCTGCCATAGATGTAATCATCCTTGAGTGTTGCCGAAAAGGGGTTAAATTTCCACTTTTCAGGCTCAACACCGACCACGTCCAGATGCGCCATCATCATCAAAGGCTTTTTAGAGCCATTACCTTTCAGTCTGGCTATGATGCTAGCTCTCCCCGGCTCAGACTCTACAATTTCGAAAGGAATTTTTTCTTTATGTAAGATTTTGGCCACATATTTTACCGCCTCAATCTCATTTCCTGGCGGATTGACAGTGTTGATTTTGATTAAGTCGGTCAAAATCTGAGTAGTTTCTTTGGTTAGTTCTTTATAATCTGGCATTGTAATGCTGCTCCTATTTGAAATATCTCAAAACCCTAATCAGGCCAATGAAAACAACCAAACCCACACATCCACCCAATTTAATTCTCTGAACAAACTTGTAAAGTCCTTTTTCCCATCATTTCCCTCTCCCCTTAGGAGAGGGATAGGGAGAGGTAAGTTCACACCCTCTCCTAAAGGATAGGGTTCATCCTGAAGGTTCACCCTGAAGGGTTTCCCTTGCCCGCCTCTGTACCAAAATCATTTGACAACCCCACCGCCTCACTTATAATTCACTCACCGATATAAAAGAGAACGGAATGAAAAAAATTTTATCTCTTCTTGTATCCTTAATAGCCTTCTCAGCCTTAATTGTCTTCACCCAATTCGGCAACACTCAAAATCAGGCTCCAGCCGCTCCTGTCTCCGAAGCATCCCAGGCCTGCCTGGACTGCCATTCTAATGTCAGCCCCGGCATAGTTCAGGACTGGTTGTCGAGCCGGCATTCAAAAACCACCCCCCAGCAGGCTCTGGAAAAACCTAAATTAGAAAGAAGAGTTACTGCTGAATCTTTCCCGGATAATTTTCAAAACGTGGCAGTCGGCTGTTATGAATGCCACGGCCAGAATCCTGATTTGCATAAAGACAACTTCGAGCACTTCGGCTATAAGATTAACGTAATCGTCTCCCCCAATGACTGCAAAACCTGCCATATTATCGAATACGAACAGTACACTAACTCCAAGAAGGCCTTTGCGTTAGATAATTTGAGAAAGAACTCGATCTTCCATACTTTAGTTGAAACTGCCACCAGCGTCAAAGAAGTCAGGGATTCCAAAATCATGCAAGTGAATTCCTCTCATTTTGCCAAAAATGAAACCTGCTACGGTTGTCATGGGACCGAAGTCACGGTCAAAGGGATGCGGACCGTGCAGACTGACCTGGGTGAGATCCAGGTGCCGGTTCTGACGGACTGGCCTAATCAGGGAGTAGGTAGAATCAATCCGGACGGGAGTAAAGGAGCCTGTACCGCCTGTCATCCCCGGCACAGTTTTTCGATTGAGATAGCACGCAAACCTTACACCTGTTCGCAGTGTCATCTTGAACCGGATGTGCCTGCTTACAATGTCTATATGGAGAGCAAGCATGGCAATATCTTGACGTCAAAAGAGAAAGAGTGGAACTGGGAGGCGGTCCCCTGGAAAGTCGGGGTCGATTTCAGAGCGCCAACCTGTGCCACCTGCCACAATAGCTTAATCGTTTCACCTGATGGAGAAGTCATTGCGGAAAGGTCTCACGATTTTGGCGACCGCCTGTGGGTACGGATCTTCGGCTTGATATACGCCCACCCTCAGCCTAAATCTCCGGAGACCTATTTGATTAAGAACCAAGACGGCCTCCCTCTGCCGACTACCTTCAGCGGGGAACCGGCTACTGAACATTTGCTCAGTATAGAGGAGCAAAAGACCCATCAGGATAAAATGCGCAAAGTGTGCCAGTCCTGCCACTCTTCCAGCTGGGTGAATGGCCATCTCGAAAAGCTAGATTCTACTATTGTAGAGACCAATCAGATGACTCTGGCTGCGACTAAACTGGTGCAGAAGGCCTGGGATAAAAAATGGGCCGATCCGACTAATCCTTTTGACGAAGCCATCGAGCAGAAATGGGTGGCCCAGTGGCTCTTCTACGCCAATTCGGTCCGCTATGCCGCCGCCATGTCCGGGCCGGATTACGCCGCCTTCAAGAACGGCTGGTGGGAGCTGACCAATAATCTGCAGGAGATGTCGGACTGGTTGAAAGCTCAAGAAAAGAAATAATAGAATTTCTTTTTCGTAGCGTCCGGGCTTGTCTCGGACCTTTTTTACTCCCTCCCTCTCAAGAGGGGGATGGGGAAGGTAAACTTGCCAGAATACAAAAGGGTAGGTGGGTTTTCTACCCCGCCTTATACAACACTTAGGAAGAACTCCTGCCTAAAGACTTCCGCCCTGACTGAACTTACAGACAGCAGCCTCCACCTGTTACCGCCCAGGTCCTTGTTTGAAGACATGTCTGGCCAGATATATGACATCGGCCAAAGAAACGCTCGCATTGCCCTTGACATCGACCAAGCACGGTAGTCCAAGATTTGCCCAAGACCTTAAGTACTATGTTCACCAGATAGACCGCATCCACTATGCTTACTCTCCCATCCTGATTTATGTCCCCGGCTTAATACGCGCAGGGAGAATATTCCTCCCCAAGGCTAGTGACCAGTGCCAGATAAGGGTTATCAGGATAAGGCCAAAAACCAAAGGAAAGAGTGGTGCTATCGCTGGCATGTACCTTCAAGTTTGCAATCAGGTGAGCACCAGATGTCAACCCCGACCATATCCCTAAATAGCCGAATCCCCCAATGCTGATTAAATTGGAATCTGTATTCACAGACATCAAATTCACATTCAACCAGCCTTCTATGGCAGTTCCACCGAAGATAAAGGCCACTGATGTTTCAGCCAGGTAAACCTGAGCTGTCGTGTTACTACTTCTGATTTTCACGGGAATCGAGAATCCGGTTACGTCATTTCCAGAACCGGTGTTATCTGTTTCCATCCACGCTTTAAGAATAATATCTCCCCCTCCTGGTGGAATTAGGAGAGGCATATCTGTAGTCAACGTTACCTTGTCTGGTAAACCTGGGTCTTGTCAGTTCGGGTAGGAAGTGGATAGAGAGGTCGGCAGACAACAAGTCCCAGTGGAAACTGGAGTCCAGCAGTTTCCAGGATCAGAACCCAGACAACGAGTGACGGGATTATCCTTGTCAAAGATATAACGAAACAAGATTACCACATCGACTAATGAAGCAGTCCCTGAGCCATTGAGATCCATACGACAAAGAGGATCGGGCGTCCAGCAATTGCCAGTCTGAACACCAAAGCAGGGCGGCTTGTCTTTGTCATAGGCATAGTTTGTTAGATAGATGAAATCAGCCAGGTTTATCGCACCTGAAGAATCAGCATCCCCGGTTACGACATTACATTGGCTCCTCGCCTCTTCCCAAGTAAATATAGGAATTGTACACATAATTACGCCAGCAACCGAGAAAATCACAATCCACGTAGCCACCTCCGTGATTTGAAGGTTAGAATTAAGACACTAATCTCTAACTGTTATGGATGGTTCCTCGGCCCCCACCGTCATCTATAAATAACTTTCGTAAAACTGACTTGTCAAGAGAAATCTTATTGCTTCTTATTAGATCTAATGTACTGTTGCATCGATAATATTATTGAGAATAGGGTCTCTGAGAGGGCTATTTCCAGAAATTGTTGCACGTGAAACATTTCTTATATCAGATTGAATCTCAAACAGTTGCAAATCGAAACTCAAAATAAGGCGAGTCAAAAAGCCTGATTTTTTTGACAAAAATAAAAGTTTCTCTTGCATTTCGATTTACCGCAACATAGATTGGCCCTCAAGTGATGACGGACCAAAACTCGAGGGGATTTTGGGGAAGATAATAGCCATCGCCAACCAAAAAGGCGGGGTCGGCAAAACCACTACAGCTATCAATCTGGCCGCTGCCTTAGCTGTCGCTGATAAAAGAATCCTGTTGGTTGATATAGACCCTCAGGCTAACACTACTTCCGGCCTAGGATTCGACAAGCATAAGATTGAAAAGTCCATCTATGAGCTCTTAATCAATTATTATCCCACCTCGGAAGTCGTCCTTAAGACTACTGTTGATAATCTAGATCTTATTCCATCAAACCCTAATCTGGTCGGCGCTGAAGTTGAGCTGCTCAACTTAGACCACCGGGAAAAGAGGCTCTCCATAGCGCTGCAGTCGGTCAAGGAGAACTATTCTTACATCTTCATCGATTCACCCCCTTCACTATCCTTACTAACGTTAAATTCATTATCTGCAGCCGACTCTGTACTCATTCCCATTCAGTGCGAGTACTATGCCTTAGAGGGCTTATCTCAGCTGATGGAAACCTACAAATTAGTCAAGCGGCATCTTAATCCAAGATTGGAAATCGAAGGGGTGCTTTTGACCATGTACGATGCCAGGTTAAACTTAGCCAAGCAAGTCGCTGAAGAAGCGCGCAAATTCTTCGAAGAAAAAGTTTATCAGACCGTAATTCACAGGAACGTCCGGCTTTCCGAGGCGCCCTCATTCGGGCGGCCGATTATCTTGTATGACGTTTCCTCACAGGGAGCAGAAAACTATCTAAACTTAGCCAAGGAGATACTCAATGGAAAAGAGACTGGGGAGAGGCCTGGAAGCATTAATTTCGTCGGCGACCGGAGAGGAGAACCAGCCGAGCTTCGCGCTGATTGATGTTGCGCTGGTCGAACCCAACCCATATCAGCCCAGAACCGAATTCGACGGATTTAAATTAGCCGAATTAGCCCACTCCATAAAACAAAGGGGGATGATCCAGCCAGTAGTGGTCCGACAGAAAGAGGACCATTACGAACTTGTAGCCGGAGAGAGAAGATGGCGAGCAGCCAAATTAGCCGGCTTAGAAAAAATACCGGCCCTCTTAGCCGAGAAACTTTCCAAAGAGGCCATGATCGAGATGAATCTGATTGAGAACCTCCAGAGAGAGGACCTCAATCCAATAGATAAGGCTAACGGGATGAAAACTCTGATGGAGGAGTGTAATCTTACTCAGGATGAAGTAGCCCACAAATTAGCCCAGGACCGCTCAGTTGTAGCTAATACATTGCGGCTATTGAACTTACCAGATAGAATCAGAGACTGGATAAAAGATGGAAAACTCACCGAAGGTCATGCTCGTGCCATTTTGACAGTAAAAGTGCCAGATTTGCAAGAACAAGTAGCCAGTCAAATTGTCAGCAATGACCTGACAGTACGACAGGCAAATGAATTAGTGTATGGAAAGCAAAAAAGAAAACTGGTAATCAAGACGCCGGACAAGACCCATACTGCCATAACCCAGGTGGAGCTGAAGCTGAAACAGTTTTTTGGGACCAGTGTGAAAATAAAGAAAGGGAAAAGAAGGGGGAGGATTGAAATCAGCTTTGCTAATGATAATGAGCTGAATAGGATTCTGGATTTG
>Ga0209172_10007400_pt1 | contig 11414 bp, 16 predicted proteins | sample LarsenN4metaG_FD_184113 | JGI IMG/M metagenome (GOLD analysis project Ga0209172, IMG submission 184113) | Hot spring sediment bacterial and archeal communities from British Columbia, Canada, to study Microbial Dark Matter (Phase II) - Larsen... ... | reverse complement strand
GCGATGTCGGCAGCCGCCAGTCTCACCACCCACCACGTCGCCTCGTCCGAAAGGTCCATCTTGTCCGACGAGGACGACAGCAGCGCGGGTGTCAGGCGGACGTACATGGGGAAGTAGGACAGCGCATCCGGCGGCGGCCACACGCCGAGTTCCCACTTGCCGATGTTCGCGTCCGTGTCGGTCGCCACGCGCCGCACGGCGTAGAACTCCGGCGTGCCGGCCTGATAGGGAAGGTTCGTGTTCAGCGGGCCGCGTGTCCTGATGTAGTAGTCCCACGACACCCGCTCGAGCGGTGTCAGCGTGATGTTGCTCGAGGTGGGCGTGCTCTCGTCGGACCCGTTGATCGTCCAGAACACCTGCCCGATCTCCGCGATGTTCGTCGGCGTCAGGGTCGTGCTGGACTGCGCCGCCACCATATACGCCCCGCTGGTCGTCGCCGCCATCGCCTGAAAACGGCGGTCCACCACCGCGCAGTACCGGACGTAGTTCTCGTTCAGGCGCGCCGTGTAAACGGCGTCCGCCGCCGCCGGGTCCGTCGAGGACGTGTCCACGACCAGGCGCCGCGCTTCCGCGATGAGGTCGGACAGTTCAGGCCATGCCATACGTCACCACACCTGCGGCGGCATGTGCGCCACCGCCATGCGCTTCCGCTCGCGGACGCGCTCTGCGGTAATCAGTTCGTTCACGTCAGACTGCCAGACCGCCACCACCGAGTCGTTGATCTTCAACTTCTCGCGCTGGTCAGGCGTCATCGTCAGAAGGCACTCGATGGCGACGGCCTTCTCGATGGCCCGCACCATCAGGTCGCTGTACGGAACCGCCGTGCTCGCCGCCGCGGTTCCACTCGGCAGCGCCACCAGCAGGGCGTCGAACGTGTAGTTCTGGTCGGCCAGCGTGTCGAACACGCACGTCAGCACCGTGCCGGAAGTCTCGCGCAGGTAGTAGGACGAGGGCCGCCCCGTGCCGCTGCCGCCCTCGCGCAACCGCTCGATTTCAGCCGCCGGCAGGCGCACCAGGATTTCGTCCTGCGCCGCCTCCTTCACGTCCACGATCATGTCGTACTGCACCGCAGAGGCGAAGGTGGCCTCGCCCGCGCCGCCCGCCAGCGACAGCGCGCTCGCGCTCCACGCCAGACCGGGAATCACCTTGCCCGTCATCTGCTGGCTCTTGGACGCGATCTTGCGATACATCTCCGGCGAGCCGATGACGTAATCCCCGCTCGCCGTGTCGTGGATCAGTTCGCGCACGTTCGCCGCCACCGCCGTGATCGTGCTAGCCACGCTGCGCTCCAATCACCATGTTGCTCCTGCTGCGCTTGAAGTACGGCCGGAACTTCCCGGACGCCGCCAGCCTGTCCTCGAGCCACGCCGGCCCGGTGTGGACCTCGCCCGTCTGCCGGTTCACCACCGACACCTTCTCGTGATCGGCCGCCAGCCGCTCGCTCCGCTCGATCTGCGCGCGGCGCTTGCGCTCCATCATCTCGTTGAACAGGCCAAGGCGGCGCATGTTCTTCTCCGGCGACCACTCGACGCGCGTGACGGCGAACGTCCATGTGCCGTCAGGATTCTCGCGGTAGCCGTCCTCTCCAAGGGCGCCGATCAGGTCGTACTTGGTCGGCCCGAGACGGTCAATGTCCGCGATTTCCTGCGTCTCAGCGATGAGCCTTTCGACTTCCTCTCGGGACGGAACCAGAGGCATCTTCGATCATCTCCTGAACGCGCTCGTCATCGAGCGCGACTCTGCTCTGCTCGAGCGTGGCCTTCGCCAGCTCCTTCTTGACGAGGGCGGTCTGGTCCTCGATCTCGTCGTAGGCCGGAATCTTGAAGTCGTAGATGTGGTCGCTGACGATCTTCCGCATCCCGTCCACGGGGTCGTTGATGATGTCGGCCTTCGACCCCACCAGCTTGATCGTGTCACCCTCGCCGGCCACCACGCGCAGGACGCCGCCCTGCGCCTCGATGCGCTCGGCCACCTGCGGGATGTTGAAGCAGCGGTCCACGTCGTTCTTGAGAGAGGCCGCGCCGGTCATGGGCGACTTCTTCACGATCTGAACGCCCTTCATCACGGGGCCGATGCCCTGTGCGCGCTCCTTCAGCTTGCACTTGTCCCACACCTTGCACCCCACGACCTGCCCCTTGATGGGTCGCGCGCACGAGGGAGTGGACGCCGGATCGAGGTTCAGTTCCTCGATGCGCTTCTTGCTTACCGGCCAATCCTTGACGTTCATTCGGTCCCTTTCCGCGAAGGGGGGCGGGTTGCCCCGCCCCCTTCCGCTGCCGGATTACGCCGACTTCCAGACCAGCGCATCCTCGTCGAACACCTCGACCACACCGAAGTCCTGGTAGCCGAGGAACCCGACCTGAAGGCCGGAGGTCTGCGGAGCCAGAATCATCGGCTCGGCGTTGTAGCCGAGGGTGAAGGCGGACGACGCGAACACGAGGTTCAGGTAGTGCGTCCCGTTGTTGTAGATGTTGCCCGTCTCCGCGAACGTGAAGCCGAAGCCCTTGCTGATGAAGCCCTTGACGTTCGGGTTCTCGGCATCACCACGCACCTCGGCATTCGCAATCTCCGCGATGCTGTTGAGGTACTTGATCTGCGACGGGTGGTACTTGATGTGGACGGTCGTGCCGTTCTTGACGTGCTCCTTCGCGTTGGTGCGAATGGTCTGCACGCAGTCCAGCAGGTTCGTCTTGTCCGCGTTGAACGGACCCTTGACCGCGCTGATGCTCGGGCCGAGCGCCTGCGCGCAGTACGAATCGAGCTTCGCGTCCAGCCCCTTGCGAATCTGCTGCCGGTAGCCCGCGCGCAGCTTCGACTGATCGGCCGCGACAAGGCGCTCGGTCAGGTTGAGCGGCAGGCCCACGGCGGCGTAGTGCGCCACCGGGGTCGTGCTGACGCGAAGAATCTCGCCCGTCTCCCACGTCAGGTTCTCGGGACCGGCGTTGTCGGTGTTGGCGAGCGTGTTGATGGTCACGGTGGGAAGGATGCGGACGTACATCGTGTCGCCCACCTTCTCCGCGTCGGCGCGCTCGAAGTCGGCAGCAATGACCATCTCCTCGTTGGCCTTGAGCTTGATTTCCCGATCCCACATGGAGCGCAGCGCGTTCGCGCCGCGACCAGAACCGGGGTACACACTTGCGAGAGCCATCAGGTTCTCCTTCTAGGCCAACGAGGACGGGACGCTACTCGTCCCAATCAATCTCGATCTTGCCCTCATCGGCCAGCTTTGCCAGCCTGGGATTCTTGTCCAGCTGCGTCAGGTAGTCGCTTGCCTTCATGCGACCGCCCGCCGCAGGCGAGCCCACGCCGACCACCGCCGTGGCGGGGCGGGTGGCCGCCGCCGCCGCGGCCTGTGCATCGGCCGTTGCGCGCTTCTTCAGGGTCTGCTCGTACTGCTCGCCAAGCGCAGCCAGTCGCGCGGCATCCGGCGTGGCCGCCTGCCCCCCCGTCCACAGCGCCCATGCCCGCTCGCGGATGGATTCGTCCATCGCGTCGAATACGGGCCGCGTGCGCTGTGCGGCAAGATAGGCGTCACGCTGCTGCTTGCGCTCAAGCGCGAGCGCGTAGTTGAACTTCAAGGACGGGTCATCGGGATAGGACTGCATCTGCTTCCACAAGTCCACGATGATGGCGTCAAGCGGATCGGCAGCCGCCGCAGCCGTCGGTGGCGTTGAGACTGCCCGCTGCTCGTATTCCGCGAGGCGGCGCTTCGCGTCCTCGTAGTTCGACTTCTCGGAGAGCCACTGGTTCTTCTCCTGCTTCAGCCGTTCGGCCTCCGCAGCAATGGCTTCCAACCGCGCGATTCTCTGCTCTGGCGTTTCCCCTGCCGCCGCAGCGTTCCCGCCATCCGTGACAGGCGTTCCGGCCGTCTGCGCGAGCGCAGCGTCCCCGCCGTCCTGTCCGGGCGTCCCGGTCGTCTGGTCGGTCATCTAGGGCCGTCCTTTGTTCAAGCCGCTCCCTGCGGCTGCGGGGGCGCTGGTCCGGGCGCGCCCGCCCCTTGTGCAGCGGCCATCATCTGCTGCTGCATCATCATCGCCTGCTGAACCTTCGCCGCCAGCACCGGGTCAATGTGCGCGATCTCCGCGTACACCGGAATCAGCGCCGGCGGCAGGCTCGCAAGCGTGCCAAATGCCTCGATCTCGTCCTTGTCCAGCATGTCCAGCGTCGTCCCCGCCGACACGATCACTTCGACCTTCGGCATGGACGGGCCGCCGATGGGCTTGAAGTTCCACTCGCCCGTCTCGTCCTGATAGCGCGTGTCCTCGCTCGGCAGCCCGCGGATCGCCGCGGCGACGTTGCTGAACACGCGCGTCTCGACCTCGTACAGCAGGTCGCCGTGGTAGTCGAGAATGACGTTGCCCGTCTCCGTCACCATCTCGACCGTGCCGACCTTCGCTTCCTTCACCTGGGACGGCGACAGGGCCAGCTCGCTCGTGCTCTCGTTCACGCGGAACACGGAGTCGAGCATCTGCATCAGCGTGAACACGCCGGCGTTGACGCCCTGTCCCTGAACCAGTTGCACGGAATCGCGGTACGAAAGGCCGTCGTACTGGATGAAGTCGCCATCGTCATGCGCGAACGTGTAAGGCATGCCGTACACGTTGTAGAGGCCGTCGCGCGGCACCATCCACTTCGGCTTCGAGCGCAGCATCGTCTCGTAGGCGAGGCGGATCATCGCGTTCTTGGCGCTCGTCGGCGTCTTGAGCGCGGACGTGTCGCTCTGGCTCGCGGGCTTGTGCGGCACCGGATAGGCCACCAGCAGGTCCACGGGGAAGTGCGGGTAGTCGAACTCCCAGTCGCCGTCATAGGCGGGCGTGCTCGAGTTCGAGAACGGGAAGCAAATGACCAGCCGCTTGCCGCCCGTGTAGGCGATTCCGTCAGACGGCGCGGCCGTCACGAGGCCCGCCGGATTGCCGCACGCCGGGCACGGCTCGACGTCGCCGTACGGAGACATGGCCTCGGCCTGCGGGGGAGACTTCCAGCCGCAGTTCGCGCACGCCAGATGCCACATGTCGGGAGACAGTTCTTTCGGCTTCTCGGCGGCGTCCCGCTTCGGCTTCTCGAAGCGGCAGTAGTAGAACACCACCGTCACCAGCGACTTCTCGTCGCCCTCGAGCATGGCGGGCTGCGCGTCGTCGTTCTGCGGGTCGGCATCGCCGCCCGTGGGGCCGTAGCCATCGTCGGGTTGCAGGTCGGAGGGGATGCGCCAGCCCGGCATCGCCTTCGCCTGCGAGATGGGAATGCGGTCCCAGTACGCCACCCACGGGCACATCGGGTCGTTCGGGTGCTTGAACCCGTCAGCCCACACGACCGTGCGCGGGTCGCGCGACTTGAAGTAGATGCCCAGGTTGGGGTGGTAGCACACCTGCACGCCCCACATCTTCGCCGCGAGGCTGCCGCCCACGAGGTCGTCGCGCACCCGCTTGTACCACCGCTTCGGGTCGTGCAGGACGCGCTCGATGGCGCGCTTCATGTCCGCGACTTCTTCCGACGTGACGCCCGCCTGCTCGGGGCGCGTGTCCACGTTCACCGGGAACCGCTTGAGCAGCAGCGCCTTCTTGTAGCGCCACACGCGGAACAGGCCGGGGTCGCGCGGCTTGATGCGGTCCAGAGCCATCTCGCCAAGCGACGGCTCCTCGTCGTAGTGCTGCATGTCGAGGCCGAACCGCAGGTCCGCGCCGATGCTCTCGTGCAGCTCCTGAAAACGGCGACGCCCATCTTCCAGCCGTGTCTTGACGAGTTGGACGATGGGTTCGCTCTTGCCGTCCCTGGCGTATGCGACCATTAGACCTTCTTTTCGCGCTTCGGCTTCCACCCCATCTTGCGGAGCGTGCCGTAAACGTATGCGTCCTTCCGCTCCCCCGACAGTTCCTTCTTCGTCGCCTCGCGCTTCAGCGCGCGTTCAGCCTTCTTCGGCATCCCGCCTCCACGCGCGGGCGTGGCGGGGGTTCGCAAACCCCCGCCCCATCCCGCCACGGTCCACGTCCCTGTGGGCCGCGTGCTTATCTGACCCAGCGCCACACCCTCAACTGGAACGCGCCCGCCCCGTCGAAGTGATGGACGATGAATCGGATGTGCTTCCAGCCGAACAGCGCGGCAGTCGTGGGGGCCGTCGAGCCGGACAGCACCATACGCGGCGCGCCGGTCGTCTCAATCACCTGCCAGAGCGGGAAACCAAACGTGTTGCCGCTGTTGTTCTCGGGAACAGCGCGGAACAGCGTCGTGGTGCCAGCGCCAACAAAGGTGAAGGTCGGCGTCGCGCCCACCCAGGTCGTGCCGTCCATGCTGACCTCGGTGCGGACATACACCGAGTCAACGGCAATCGTCACGCCCTGACTGGCGTTGGGCAGAATCTCCACCACGGCGAAAAGAGACGAGTCAGCGGCCGGCGTTCCCTCGGAGACGGGGAAGCCGGGCTGAATCCCCCAGTCGCCAATGTAAACGGCAACCGTGGTGTCGAAACGGCTCGCGTCTCCCTTGGCCCACAGCGAGTCGAGCGCGCCGTAGGCGGTCGTCGCACTCGTCGTGCGCCAGTAAACGTCAAGCGGAGCGAACTTCGCGGCGCCGGCAACGGCGGGAAGAAGAAGCCCCACCGCGGCGAGCGCCAGAACGAGACGCTTCATCAGAAACCCTCCAACGTGTCGTGCCACCGACGCATCCACATTACCACACCTCCTGAACGCCCTTCCGCTTGTGCTGTGCAAACTTGAGCCGCGCGAACATGTCGGCCATCGTTTCCCGGCGCGCGGCCCCGCTGTTGGGCTGGCGCAGCAGGCGCCACACCGCGCGCCCCGCGCACACCCAGTCCTCGTCGTGGCGCGGCCCTTCCAGGATTTTCCCCTTGTCGTCAATCACGATGGTCTTGAGGCAGGCCAGCACGTCACGTGACGGGATGGTGACGAGACGGCCCGCGACGGCCTCCTCCATCGCCAGCCGCCATGCGTTCCGCTGCTCGCGGTTCTCGGTGAAGCCGAACAGGCCAGCGACCACGCCGGGGGCGGCTTCCTTGTCGTTGCGCGCGATGTTGCCGTAACCGGCGTGCCTCAGTCCCGCCAGAACAGCCTCGCCATAGCCGCCCGTGACAGCCGGATCAACCTCCGCGCTCCCGTATCGCCGGCCAAGGCGAGCACACAGTCCGCCAAGCCCAAAGCCTCCAACATACTCGTTGAATCGCGCCACGAGCTTCTTGCGCCGGCGCGACCAGACGTGCGCGCAGTCCGGGTCGTGGCGCGAGTCCTTGATGCCCTTGCCGGGGTCGCACACGATGAGATACGAGTCGCCCGCTTCGTAGTCATCCCACACCTCCACGCGGCAGCGAATCTGCCGCAGGACGCGCGATCCGTAGCCCGGCCCGCCGACGTCCACCTCGCGCTCCACCGTGATTTCGTCAATGCGCTTCGGCGTCTGCGCCGACCGCACCATGTCGTCGAGCGCGCCGGCGTCGAACGGGCACGCGCCGCTCGCGTCCACGTGCTCGCCAAGCAGGCGCGCGTTCCTGAGCGGAGAGTCGCGCAGGGACTCCTCGAGCTGGCGAATGTCCTCGGGCGTCAGCGCCTTGTTGTCGTACACCGCGGACTGCATCCGCATCCGGCCATGCTCGATCTTGAGCATTTCGTCCGGGTACTGCTTGAGGATCGGCCCCCACGTCTGGAAGTCAATCGGCGTGGCCGTGATGTAGCCGTACAGCCTGTGGCCCGCCTTCTTGCGCGTCCGCAGGGCGTCCAGAAAGCGCGGCGGGGGCGGCTCATCGCAATGCCAGCCGTCCAGGCGCACGCCTTCCGGCTCCGTGCCGTCATAGGGGAACACGAACAACTTGCTCCACGTCTCGTCCGGCTCGTCGGACCTGGACCTGGCGTGCTTGATGAGGATGCTCGTCACCATGTCCTTGCCGCCCTGCGACTGCTCGACGTGCGGGTGCGCGCCGAGCAGGGCGCGCAGCGCGAGCAGGGACGAGCCTGCCGCGATCTTGTAGGACGGCACGCCGAGTGCCCATGTCACGGGCGGGCGCAGGACGGGAATCTTGATGAGCCTGCCATCCATCGCGTGCAGGCCGGGCAGGCCCATCAGGAACGCGAGGTCGAGCGCGCAGCCCGCCGTGGTCTTGCCCGACAGGTTGGACGAGTGCCAGTAAACCTCGGCCCTGCCGCACGTCTCGACGAGCTTTTCCTGCGCCCACGACATGAGGCGGAAGTAGCGCAGCGGGTTGGCCCGCCGGTCCTCGTCGTGCAGTTGCAGCCGCAGGGCTACGTCTGGCGAAAGGCTCAATCTTCCAGTCGCTCGATGAAGATTTTGTAGGCGTGAACGCTCGCCGCCCGCGCGCCGGACAGCGTGCTCGAGTACTGGACGTTCGTGTTGGCGGCGGCCTCGAACGTGTAGGTGCCGGACGTGCGGCCCGTGGCGCTCATGGAAAGCGCCGCCACGGCCGGGTCGGAGGCCGTTCCGATCACCGGCCGCGTCACCGACGATCCGCTCGTCCTGTCCGTGTGGATGATGTTCACCGTCAGCGTGATGGCGTCCCCGCCCGTGGTGCAGAAGGCCACGATGGTCGCGCGGTAGAACCCGGCGCGGCCTGCCGTGAAGATCGTGACCGGGGCCACCGCCGCCGTCAGGCCCGTCCGCTCCACGGTCGTCTGCATCACCGGCAGCGGTTCGGGCGTTTCCGGCTCGCGCGTGCCGGGAAGCAGGAAGCGGCCCATCACCAGACCCCCTTCATGTCGGGGTCCACCAGGTGCGGGCGGTGGCGCTCGTCAATCTCGCGCGCCTCCGCCGGCGGCGCCTCGGGCGGCTTCTTACGCGCCGTCACCACCATCCACACCCGCCCGTTCGGCTTCTGGAAGAACTCGAGGCGGCAGTTGGCGCACACCACCACGCGGTACGAAAGGCGCGTGCGACCGCCCGTGTCCGTGTGAAAGATGGGCATGGGAGGCAGATGGTCCGTGCCCTGACAGCGCGGACACTCAAGGTCTGGCTCGTGCGACCACGGGAAACGCATCAGGATTCCTTCGGGATAAACTCGTCCCACTTCGCTGGCGCGGACAGAACCCACGCCAGCGCGAGCAGGGGCAGCGCCACAATCGCCACGCCCGCGATGATAAGGCCGTCCACCGCGAGCAGGAACGGCTTCACGGCAAACACCCCACCAGGATGCGCGGCAGCACGAACAGCGCGAACCCGACGCCCACGATGAACCAGATGGCGGTTTCGGCGTGCGAGCTGCCGCGCTTCAACGCCTCGATGCGCTCCCGCTCGCGCCGCGACTCGCGCGCGATCTGGCGCATCCGCTCGATTCCCGACTGTTCGCGAAGTCGCGCGTAGATGCGCTGCCGGTCCACGCGCTCGGGGTCCGGCTGGCGGCAGTCACCATCGGTCATAAGGCCTCTCCTTGCGGTCGTAGCGGCGCGTGTAGCGCCAGCCGCGCTTCGCCGCGTCGGCGTCCCACTTGCCAATCAGCCAGCCCCACACCAGCAGGGCCGCGCCTCCAAGAACAACCCAGAACAGCGTCATTCCTCGCGCCACCGGTCGGCGTGCTGGTCGAGAATGCGCCCGATTTCGCGCTTCTTCGACCGCCTGCTCGCGCCACCCGTCTTGTACCAGTAGTCGAACGAGCACTTCTGCGAACAGAACTTGCGCCGCTGCGTCTTGGCCTTGAAACCGGCCCCGCAGTTCGGGCAAACGCCCTCGTGGCGCTCCACCCGAACGTACCGTCCCCTCATGTTCACGCTGCTTCCTTCCATGCACTCCCCTCCCGCAGGCCATTCTCGCTCAACACTTGACCCGAAGCAACGTTTTTCTGGTTGAACGTGACCGTTTTTGTGCTGTACCATGCTGCCGGCCACAAAGGAGGGGCCACAAATGGACCAGAATCAGCCGAACAACGCGAAACAGGCCGCAGAGCCGGTGCGCCTTCTCGCCAGGGGGCGCGTTCCCAAGTACCCGTGGTACTCCATGAACATCGGAGACTGGTTCGACATCGATCCGCCCATGACGCCCGCGAAGCTCATCGGCACACGCCGCAACGCGGAGCAGAAATCCGGCCGCAAGTTCATGTGCCGCACCATGAAGGACGGCCGCGTGCGCGTCTGGCGATTCGAGTGACGAAAAGATTTACAAATCCATGACGTAAAGCGTGCACTTTCACGGTATCGCGCCTTCCCACAACAACATAAGCCCATTTTGCTAGGTATTTTCCGATACAAATCCGGTCTCGGGTCGTGTATAATCTGCATTTAGGAACCGATGGCGAAAACCGTTCGGTTATGGGACGCGCAAGAGAGATCAGTACGCGATTAGATCGCGTCCCGGTTCGCGTCCAACCGCGTCCCATCCCTAGAAACCATCCCCCAGACCAGATACACCATGCACGGCCTCACTTTCGGCCGCGGCTTCCATAAATCGCGCAGGAACGACGAACGCGACCCCGGACGTATTCGGAGTCGCGTTCGTCGTTTTCTGGCCTGTGCGGGCGACTGTGTGCGTCTAGGGCGCGTTCCCGTCCGGCATCATGCCCACCATCGCGCTCGCCAGTGCCTTCACCTCCGGCAACTCCATCAGCCCGGAGTCCACCATCAACGCCTCCCGCAGCGTGCGCGCGCTCAATGCCGCCATCTCCTCCGGCGTGCTCCTCGAGGCCGCCCTCTGAACCTCCACCGCGCGCTTCGCCTCCGCCAGGCCCATCCCCAGCGCCGCCGCCACCATCGCGTGCATGTCCTTCTTCGCGCCTACAATGTCCATCGCCTCCGCATACAACTGCACGCCCTTCGGATGATTCTTCTTCAACAACACCAGAAGCGCCTGCAAAAACGTCTCGCGGTACTCGTCCCCGCGCAACGCCCGCAAAAACGCCTCCTTCCAGCCCTCCCCGTCGCGCGCGTTCACCAGCGGATGGTCCGGCGACGCGATCCTGTCCAGCTCGCGCCGCGCCGCCGTCATCTCGCGTACCTCCTCATCAGTCCAGCGGTCAGGATTCATGGACCTCTGCTCCGTCCTCGCCGCCTCCTCGGCACGCGCCTCGGCCAACGCCTCCCGAAACCGCGTCTTGCCGCTCGTCAAACCCGTCTCCCCAGGCTTCGGTCCCCTGTTGTACCCGTGCAGCATCGGCTCACCGCGCGGCATCAGACCCCCACTTTTCTACCTTCGCCCCACAGCGCCAGCACCGCCACGCCATCCGCCCGCCAGCCAGCGGCGTCAACACCTCCCGCTCAACCCCGTGCATATCCACCCACCAGCGCTTATGGCCCAAAAGCCAGCACAACAGCCCCATTCGCCACCCCCACGCGCGACCACGCGCCGCGCTGCAACCCAACATAGACGCGCCTGACGTGCGCTGCAAGGGAAAAGACGCGAGTTCTGCGCGCGGCCAGTCTTGTGGGGGCAGGGAATCATATACCCCCGACCCCCCGGGGGGAGGCCCCCCT
>Ga0209172_10007395_pt1 | contig 11419 bp, 10 predicted proteins | sample LarsenN4metaG_FD_184113 | JGI IMG/M metagenome (GOLD analysis project Ga0209172, IMG submission 184113) | Hot spring sediment bacterial and archeal communities from British Columbia, Canada, to study Microbial Dark Matter (Phase II) - Larsen... ... | reverse complement strand
CATTGTCGTTTGTTTTCAATGGGCTATTTGACATTGTTAGGGACTTGGAAACTCTCGCTGGGGCCTCCTCGCGTCGAGCATGACGGAGGCCTCGCAGCCGGCGGGAGTTCTCGTTCTCGGGCCACGGCTTGCGAGCAGGCCCTCTTCCGCGGCCTCACCGCCGCGGCCTCATTGAAGGTCCATGCCGCATACTCGTCCGGCTGGGTCGGCGCCTGCTCTTCCGCGGCCTCACCGCCGCGGCCTCATTGAAGGCGCATTCAGTTCAGCCCCGTGATTCGTGGACACAACCCTTCTTCCGCGGCCTCACCGCCGCGGCCTCATTGAAGGGGCGTGAGTCGGTCAGCGATTGCGGGAGTATGTGGCTCTTCCGCGGCCTCACCGCCGCGGCCTCATTGAAGGCTGTCAGGACGGCCACGGTGGCCATGGTATCTGCCACAAGGCCTCTTCCGCGGCCTCACCGCCGCGGCCTCATTGAAGGATCCCTCTCGACGACTGGGATCAGGAGGTCGACACCTCTTCCGCGGCCTCACCGCCGCGGCCTCATTGAAGGTTCTCGAGCGTGATGGGGTGGCGCGTGTAGAGCGCCCTCTTCCGCGGCCTCACCGCCGCGGCCTCATTGAAGGGACAATCGGGCCGCGCCCTCCGATCCGTTTCCCCGGCTCTTCCGCGGCCTCACCGCCGCGGCCTCATTGAAGGTTCTCGGCCAGCGACTCGATCAGCCGCTCCATGGCGCTCTTCCGCGGCCTCACCGCCGCGGCCTCATTGAAGGCACGGATGCCTTGAGCGCTACCGCTACGATCCTCGGCGCTCTTCCGCGGCCTCACCGCCGCGGCCTCATTGAAGGGTCGATCCGACGAACACCACGGCATCGCCGGCAAACCTCTTCCGCGGCCTCACCGCCGCGGCCTCATTGAAGGAGCACGAACACGGCGCCGTTACCAGCATCCTTCCACTCTTCCGCGGCCTCACCGCCGCGGCCTCATTGAAGGGGCTGCGAGGCCCCGCTGCCGGTGCTGAGCCGGCGGTCTCTTCCGCGGCCTCACCGCCGCGGCCTCATTGAAGGGTCTCAAGGGCTTCAAGGTCGACCGCCACGGCCGCCTCTTCCGCGGCCTCACCGCCGCGGCCTCATTGAAGGCCGGTCGGCGGAGCCGACATCCTCAATGCCATGGCCTCTTCCGCGGCCTCACCGCCGCGGCCTCATTGAAGGCGGGCACCTGCTCCCTGAGCGCGCGGGAGGCCGCGCGCCTCTTCCGCGGCCTCACCGCCGCGGCCTCATTGAAGGCTAAGGTTATCCTGGGAGTCTCTAAAGGCCGGAACGCGGGGCTCTTCCGCGGCCTCACCGCCGCGGCCTCATTGAAGCCCCTCGGCGAGAAGGGCAAGGCCGTCGATGCGCTCACCGAGCTCTTCCGCGGCCTCACCGCCGCGGCCTCATTGAAGCATGGCTCCGGTCAGCAGGCCGAGGCCCGGAGTGGCAAAGCTCTTCCGCGGCCTCACCGCCGCGGCCTCATTGAAGCGAGCGCATTCGCGAGTGGAAGCTGCGCTGCTACCGCCGCTCTTCCGCGGCCTCACCGCCGCGGCCTCATTGAAGCGCAGTGGATGTTGGACACAAGGCGCGAACACAGAGGCCTCTTCCGCGGCCTCACCGCCGCGGCCTCATTGAAGCGGTCTATCCGGTCAACGGCGGTAATGACAACATCAACGCTCTTCCGCGGCCTCACCGCCGCGGCCTCATTGAAGCGTGCCTTCGCCGAAGACAGCAAGTGAGGCCCGAGCTCTCTTCCGCGGCCTCACCGCCGCGGCCTCATTGAAGCACCGAGATCGACGGCGAGGCATTTGCGGAGGAATGCGCCAACTCTTCCGCGGCCTCACCGCCGCGGCCTCATTGAAGCGGCTGCCTCGACCCCCTCGACGACACGCCGCTCCATCTCTTCCGCGGCCTCACCGCCGCGGCCTCATTGAAGCGGGCGGGGCATCCGACCATCGCCCACCAGCTGGTCGAACTCTTCCGCGGCCTCACCGCCGCGGCCTCATTGAAGCCGGCCTCGCGCTGCCGTGCCAGCTCTTCTTGTCGGGCTCTTCCGCGGCCTCACCGCCGCGGCCTCATTGAAGCCAGAGCCAAGCGCAGCTCCGTCATTGGACGCTGGTCTCTTCCGCGGCCTCACCGCCGCGGCCTCATTGAAGCACCAAGGAGGGCGAAGCATGCGTGCAGCATGCGCGTATCTCTCTTCCGCGGCCTCACCGCCGCGGCCTCATTGAAGCCTCTGGCACAACTGCGACCATAGCCTTTAGCACAACTCTTCCGCGGCCTCACCGCCGCGGCCTCATTGAAGCTCTCGGTCTCGCCGACTTTCTCCTCGGCCGGATGCCCTCTTCCGCGGCCTCACCGCCGCGGCCTCATTGAAGCACCGGGTTGAACTGCGCGGCCCGCTTCTCATCCATCAGCACCTCTTCCGCGGCCTCACCGCCGCGGCCTCATTGAAGCGCGTCTCCGTTTGCGATTGCCACTGAACGCGGGACGCAACTCTTCCGCGGCCTCACCGCCGCGGCCTCATTGAAGCAATTGCAACGCCCAGACGCCTCGGAGGGGACGCCTGCCTCTTCCGCGGCCTCACCGCCGCGGCCTCATTGAAGCTGTGGGCTCTACAATGCCGCCCTGGAGCAGCGCATCACAGCTCTTCCGCGGCCTCACCGCCGCGGCCTCATTGAAGCGACGACCGCCGCGTCACCATCACGGGGAAGGATGGACAGCTCTTCCGCGGCCTCACCGCCGCGGCCTCATTGAAGCTCTCCTCTCCAATGCTGGCGCACGCGGGCGTGGCGCTCTTCCGCGGCCTCACCGCCGCGGCCTCATTGAAGCGGATCGGGCCGCGGCCCCCGTGCTGGCAAGGGATGTCTCTTCCGCGGCCTCACCGCCGCGGCCTCATTGAAGCTTCGTTACGATTGCAAGGGCGTGTTGCGCCGTCCCAGGCTCTTCCGCGGCCTCACCGCCGCGGCCTCATTGAAGCTCGCGTCCTTCCACCGCCATGTTGTGGCGAATCGTCTCTTCCGCGGCCTCACCGCCGCGGCCTCATTGAAGCTCCAGCCCCACGGCCGTATCGGCCGCTGCCAGTGCCTCTTCCGCGGCCTCACCGCCGCGGCCTCATTGAAGCAGCTCCTTGAGCAGGTTGCGGGGGTAGATGCCGTCGTAGGCTCTTCCGCGGCCTCACCGCCGCGGCCTCATTGAAGCTGTGAGGCGGTGGTCTGGTTCTTGACGAGGACGCGCAGGCTCTTCCGCGGCCTCACCGCCGCGGCCTCATTGAAGCTGGAACACGAACCAAAATGGGTGCAGCTCATTCGCCTCTTCCGCGGCCTCACCGCCGCGGCCTCATTGAAGCTCGCGGTAGCCGTCTTTTAGCTTATCAAAATTCATTCTCTTCCGCGGCCTCACCGCCGCGGCCTCATTGAAGCACAAGCGATGCGTTCCAGATTTCGCTAACGCCCGGCCTCTTCCGCGGCCTCACCGCCGCGGCCTCATTGAAGCGCGAGCTTTAGGGAAGGCTTTGCATCGGATTGTCTGCCTCTTCCGCGGCCTCACCGCCGCGGCCTCATTGAAGCGACCAGTAGCCCTCCTGCCAGTTGTCGGTGGGGCCGGCTCTTCCGCGGCCTCACCGCCGCGGCCTCATTGAAGCCTTCAGACGGAAGGCGATGGCCTCGTGGAACGCGCCTCTTCCGCGGCCTCACCGCCGCGGCCTCATTGAAGCGTTCACCGCGCCGGCGCATTCGAGCGCTTCGGGCCTCTTCCGCGGCCTCACCGCCGCGGCCTCATTGAAGCACAAATGTCGATCCCTGCAGATCGATGTGCGTGGCATCTCTTCCGCGGCCTCACCGCCGCGGCCTCATTGAAGCAGGTCGTGCGGGTAGACTTGGACCAGCACGTCGTCGTCTCTTCCGCGGCCTCACCGCCGCGGCCTCATTGAAGCTCAGTGAAGCGCCGCGCCGCGCTCCTCTACAATGCCCCTCTTCCGCGGCCTCACCGCCGCGGCCTCATTGAAGCACGGCCGACCACGTCGGCGCCCTCATCCAGATGTTCCACCTCTTCCGCGGCCTCACCGCCGCGGCCTCATTGAAGCATGCTGCCCGCACCCATGTCGGGCTTCCACTGCTTCTCTTCCGCGGCCTCACCGCCGCGGCCTCATTGAAGCTCGTTGAGATGCCGGATGGCGACCACCGCCAGCACGCTCTTCCGCGGCCTCACCGCCGCGGCCTCATTGAAGCGCCATGGCGCTCCGCGCGGAATTCGCCGGGGCCGACTCTTCCGCGGCCTCACCGCCGCGGCCTCATTGAAGCCCCAGCACTCGCGGTTCAAGCGGTATCACATTGAGCCTCTTCCGCGGCCTCACCGCCGCGGCCTCATTGAAGCCTGGTCGCAGGTTCCGGCGGCGCCGCTGCCGTAACCCCTCTTCCGCGGCCTCACCGCCGCGGCCTCATTGAAGCTCATCGATGGCCTTGAACCCCACCGATGAGACATCGACATCTCTTCCGCGGCCTCACCGCCGCGGCCTCATTGAAGCGTCTCGATCTTGTAGTACGCTGGATCACGCTCATAGGGCTCTTCCGCGGCCTCACCGCCGCGGCCTCATTGAAGCCGAACGCCGAGGTGCACAAGTACGTGACCAAGCGCGCTCTCTTCCGCGGCCTCACCGCCGCGGCCTCATTGAAGCGGCAGCCACCACGCCGCACACACTGCCGGCCGCCGCAACTCTTCCGCGGCCTCACCGCCGCGGCCTCATTGAAGCCCGAAGGACCCGGCGCGAGCGGAGGAGTTCAAGACCAAGCTCTCTTCCGCGGCCTCACCGCCGCGGCCTCATTGAAGCAAGGCGGTGAGCGTGCGCGTGGCGCTATCCCACACCCCCTCTTCCGCGGCCTCACCGCCGCGGCCTCATTGAAGCAGCCGCCACGCATTTCTCCGCCTGACGCGAGCCCTCCACTCTTCCGCGGCCTCACCGCCGCGGCCTCATTGAAGCATCCGCATGGCGTCATCCTGAATGGGCAGCACAGGCTCTCTTCCGCGGCCTCACCGCCGCGGCCTCATTGAAGCGCGGCTTGGTGATTTGATGCGCTTATCAAGCCACGGCTCCTCTTCCGCGGCCTCACCGCCGCGGCCTCATTGAAGCGATGGCGTCGCCGCTCTTGTGGCCGCCGACCGCACCCTCTTCCGCGGCCTCACCGCCGCGGCCTCATTGAAGCGCCTCAGGCTTCACCGACACCGGCATCAACGAGCGCTCTTCCGCGGCCTCACCGCCGCGGCCTCATTGAAGCCAGTGGTTTGCTGAGGCGGTGCGGCTACAGATTAAACTCTTCCGCGGCCTCACCGCCGCGGCCTCATTGAAGCACAGCATCGCGTCAGGGTCCGCCACCGCCCCGTCGAGCTCTTCCGCGGCCTCACCGCCGCGGCCTCATTGAAGCAACTTCAGGGGGGATCGTTCTCTGAGCCAAGACAGCCTCTTCCGCGGCCTCACCGCCGCGGCCTCATTGAAGCCTGCTTCCGAACATCAGACCCCCATCAGCCTCATTCTCTTCCGCGGCCTCACCGCCGCGGCCTCATTGAAGCGGTGTCAGTCTCATGGGGGGCGGGTTGCAGCTACACGCGGCTCTTCCGCGGCCTCACCGCCGCGGCCTCATTGAAGCGCCGCTGCCAAGTGGTGGTCGTAGGCGCCCGAGTCGACTCTTCCGCGGCCTCACCGCCGCGGCCTCATTGAAGCCTTCTTGGCGTGGGCGTAGGCGAGGATGATCCGTGGGGCTCTTCCGCGGCCTCACCGCCGCGGCCTCATTGAAGCACGGTACGGGCGGTGCTGGCGCACCAGGAGCAGACCTCTTCCGCGGCCTCACCGCCGCGGCCTCATTGAAGCTCAGTGAAGCGCCGCGCCGCGCTCCTCTACAATGCCCGCTCTTCCGCGGCCTCACCGCCGCGGCCTCATTGAAGCCGTTGGAGCGTGCCCCGAGCGAAGGGGGATAGATGCTCTTCCGCGGCCTCACCGCCGCGGCCTCATTGAAGCGTGCAAGAGGAACCGTCACCATAGGAGCGTGGGATGAACTCTTCCGCGGCCTCACCGCCGCGGCCTCATTGAAGCTGCTATACAATAAAAAGACGGGTGAAATGCGCCCCGCTCTTCCGCGGCCTCACCGCCGCGGCCTCATTGAAGCTCAGGGAAGAGCGCGGGGCGCGCGTCGTCGTAGGCCTCTTCCGCGGCCTCACCGCCGCGGCCTCATTGAAGCGTGCGCTTTACGACGGGACACACATTAGACCCGCTCCTCTTCCGCGGCCTCACCGCCGCGGCCTCATTGAAGCGCCATGTGACTTGTCTCCTTTGTTCGGCCGCGCAAGTGCGCCTCTTCCGCGGCCTCACCGCCGCGGCCTCATTGAAGCCCGGCCCGGCGGTGGGCGACCACGCATGCCCATCTTTGGGCTCTTCCGCGGCCTCACCGCCGCGGCCTCATTGAAGCTCCGACCCTAGCGGTGGCGAAGGCTACCCGAACACGCTCTTCCGCGGCCTCACCGCCGCGGCCTCATTGAAGCGTTTACGGTCGGAGGTAGGTTATGGTCCGGCGTCGCTCTTCCGCGGCCTCACCGCCGCGGCCTCATTGAAGCCATGAGATAGTATGCGTCGACCAGGTATCGGGCCTCGCTCTTCCGCGGCCTCACCGCCGCGGCCTCATTGAAGCGTGCCGCGAGCCGGCCCGGCCGGCACCGTCTCTGGCCGCTCTTCCGCGGCCTCACCGCCGCGGCCTCATTGAAGCTGCCCCTTGTCGATCGCGTACACCGCGGTGTCGCTCTCTTCCGCGGCCTCACCGCCGCGGCCTCATTGAAGCGTCTTGCCGGACCAAGCCAGCTTGTACTTCCGGCCCCTCTTCCGCGGCCTCACCGCCGCGGCCTCATTGAAGCATGTCCAGCCAGTTCTTCAATGACTGGTTCTTGCGACTCTTCCGCGGCCTCACCGCCGCGGCCTCATTGAAGCGGGCGTCAGCCGCCACTCGCCAGGGCTTGCGGCCGGCTCTTCCGCGGCCTCACCGCCGCGGCCTCATTGAAGCACCACCATCGTGCGCCATAGGTGGCGATAGCGATGATCTCTTCCGCGGCCTCACCGCCGCGGCCTCATTGAAGCGGGCTCGGCACGCCGCGCTTTTTCAGGTCCGCCTTGCTCCTCTTCCGCGGCCTCACCGCCGCGGCCTCATTGAAGCACGGCATCGTTGAGCGCACCCAGCAGATCGATCACCGCTCTTCCGCGGCCTCACCGCCGCGGCCTCATTGAAGCGTGAGTTGCGTCACATGATGGGCACCGGCCAAGGCATCTCTTCCGCGGCCTCATTGAAGCCGCAAGGGGGGGTTTTCCTTTCCCTTGACAATCCGGCTCTTCCGCGGCCTCACCGCCGCGGCCTCATTGAAGCCCCAACAACGGCAGCGTCGCTCTCACCGACTCTATACTCTTCCGCGGCCTCACCGCCGCGGCCTCATTGAAGCACTTGCGGCAGGGGGGTGACTTGAAAGTAATTGACGAGCTCTTCCGCGGCCTCACCGCCGCGGCCTCATTGAAGCAGGATTTTCTGCGTATACGCACAACAAGAAAACTCTGGCGCTCTTCCGCGGCCTCACCGCCGCGGCCTCATTGAAGCCCGCTCTCCATGTGGAGCAATCTAGTTTGCGTGGCACCTCTTCCGCGGCCTCACCGCCGCGGCCTCATTGAAGCCGTTCTCCAGGTAGCCGCCGAACCGTTGGGGTCGACTCTTCCGCGGCCTCACCGCCGCGGCCTCATTGAAGCCCCTCCTTCTCCGTCCTGACGATCTCATGCCGCGTTTCAACTCTTCCGCGGCCTCACCGCCGCGGCCTCATTGAAGCCTATCTATAATCCGCGCCGGTGTGCATTTCGGCGTCTGCTCTTCCGCGGCCTCACCGCCGCGGCCTCATTGAAGCCGTCAGCATGCGGATTTTGAGGGTGTAAGTCGCCGCGTCCTCTTCCGCGGCCTCACCGCCGCGGCCTCATTGAAGCCTCTGACCGTCCGAGATCGATACGAGCGACGCGTCGACCCACTCTTCCGCGGCCTCACCGCCGCGGCCTCATTGAAGCCGACGGATACCGCCGCCGGAACCGCGCCGCCCTCGACCAGCCTCTTCCGCGGCCTCACCGCCGCGGCCTCATTGAAGCACGTCCTCGGGAACGTTGCCCCAGATGGCGGCCCTGGCCCAGCTCTTCCGCGGCCTCACCGCCGCGGCCTCATTGAAGCTCGTCGTACTCGGCGCGATACTGACGGAGCGCCTCGCTCTTCCGCGGCCTCACCGCCGCGGCCTCATTGAAGCGCGGGCTCCGGCGCGGCATCGGCCTCGGCCTCGGCGCGGCTCTCTTCCGCGGCCTCACCGCCGCGGCCTCATTGAAGCGACTTGAGCTTGGATACCATGATGCGCTCCTGCGCTCTCTTCCGCGGCCTCACCGCCGCGGCCTCATTGAAGCGCCACTTCCGGGTCATCAAGCACCCCAAGTAGCCACGAGACTCTTCCGCGGCCTCACCGCCGCGGCCTCATTAAAGCCACAACAAGGCGATCTGCTGTGGCGGTGCCAATAGATTGGCTCTTCCGCGGCCTCACCGCCGCGGCCTCATTGAAGCTCGCCGTCGAGCACCGCGTCGGCGGCGATCCCGGCCGCGACTCTTCCGCGGCCTCACCGCCGCGGCCTCATTGAAGCTCGTTTCAAGCTCGCCGTGGTGTATTCGGAGGAAACCTCTTCCGCGGCCTCACCGCCGCGGCCTCATTGAAGCACGGCCGGTCAGCGCGCGTGGTGCGCTGACTTTGTCAACTCTTCCGCGGCCTCACCGCCGCGGCCTCATTGAAGCCCCAACTCCCACAAGCCAATGCCGCCCATGGCCGGGCTCTCTTCCGCGGCCTCACCGCCGCGGCCTCATTGAAGCACATGGGCGAGCGCGTGCAGCGCATGCGCGCCGACTCCTCTTCCGCGGCCTCACCGCCGCGGCCTCATTGAAGCCCCGAGCGTCTCGTTGGCGATCTGCCGTATCGCTACCAAGCTCTTCCGCGGCCTCACCGCCGCGGCCTCATTGAAGCTGAGTATGCCTTGGCGCGGCTTGTAAGCCACGCTTTCACTCTTCCGCGGCCTCACCGCCGCGGCCTCATTGAAGCAAGAGGGCATAGTCTGTGCGCAGCGCGCCATGTCCCTCTTCCGCGGCCTCACCGCCGCGGCCTCATTGAAGCACTCACCGCGCCCCCCGCCGCATATCCCAGTCGCGCTCTTCCGCGGCCTCACCGCCGCGGCCTCATTGAAGCCTCAGAGGGCTACCTCTTTGACGCCGACTGCCTCCAGATCTCTTCCGCGGCCTCACCGCCGCGGCCTCATTGAAGCCTGGCTGCGCACCTCGCGCTCGGCCTTGGTTTGTTTTAACCTCTTCCGCGGCCTCACCGCCGCGGCCTCATTGAAGCTATGTCTTGCCGCTTACACGACCACCACACGCGCGACTCTTCCGCGGCCTCACCGCCGCGGCCTCATTGAAGCGGCGATTTTTGCCCGGGTATATCGCCGATCAGAAACAACCTCTTCCGCGGCCTCACCGCCGCGGCCTCATTGAAGCACATGGGCGAGCGCGTGCAGCGCATGCGCGCCGACTCCTCTTCCGCGGCCTCACCGCCGCGGCCTCATTGAAGCCCCGAGCGTCTCGTTGGCGATCTGCCGTATCGCTACCAAGCTCTTCCGCGGCCTCACCGCCGCGGCCTCATTGAAGCTGAGTATGCCTTGGCGCGGCTTGTAAGCCACGCTTTCACTCTTCCGCGGCCTCACCGCCGCGGCCTCATTGAAGCTCGGGAGGAGGATTTGGTTGCGCGCGGCGCAACTCTCTCTTCCGCGGCCTCACCGCCGCGGCCTCATTGAAGCTTTCGATGCGAATTGAGAGCAGCGATGTCGGCAGTTGGCTCTTCCGCGGCCTCACCGCCGCGGCCTCATTGAAGCGGCGTGGCAGTAGTCGCAAACGACGCGCCCGGCGATGCTCTTCCGCGGCCTCACCGCCGCGGCCTCATTGAAGCATCTTATCTGCTTCAATACCGTAAGGTGGGTCGCAGATGCTCTTCCGCGGCCTCACCGCCGCGGCCTCATTGAAGCTTGGCTTCTGGCGGCGTCATCAACTGGAACAATGGCTCTTCCGCGGCCTCACCGCCGCGGCCTCATTGAAGCCCTTCATGCCGGAAAAACAGGTGTTGCCCTCCGTTGCCTGTCTCTTCCGCGGCCTCACCGCCGCGGCCTCATTGAAGCCGTTCCGCGTCCCCCGCCGCTGTCAGCGGAGAGGTGGGCTCTTCCGCGGCCTCACCGCCGCGGCCTCATTGAAGCACCCCTGATCTTGCTCTCGCTGGCGCCTTCACTCCTCTTCCGCGGCCTCACCGCCGCGGCCTCATTGAAGCAATGAGGTCGTCAACCCAAAGATCGGCGTGCCCGACCTCTTCCGCGGCCTCACCGCCGCGGCCTCATTGAAGCGACGCGGACACCTACATGTGGATCACGAATCCCAATCCTCTTCCGCGGCCTCACCGCCGCGGCCTCATTGAAGCCCGATGAGGCCATGAGCTTAGTGCCGCGCCCCGTCGCCTCTTCCGCGGCCTCACCGCCGCGGCCTCATTGAAGCCCGGCCGTCTTCTTGAAGAGGGCCAGGCGGCGGGCGAACTCTTCCGCGGCCTCACCGCCGCGGCCTCATTGAAGCTCGATGATGGAGGCGCCCAGAGCGGTGGCGACGATGCTCTTCCGCGGCCTCACCGCCGCGGCCTCATTGAAGCGTGAGGGTCGCATGCCATTGATGGACACCGCCGATAAACTCTTCCGCGGCCTCACCGCCGCGGCCTCATTGAAGCGCCATTATATTTTGTCTGGCACCAGACCTGATCTTGATCTCTCTTCCGCGGCCTCACCGCCGCGGCCTCATTGAAGCCTCTCAGGGCCTCAGCCCTCGAACGATTCCTGCAGGCGGCTCTTCCGCGGCCTCACCGCCGCGGCCTCATTGAAGCGTCGAAAGGACGCACATGCTCGGGATCGCACGTCCCGCTCTTCCGCGGCCTCACCGCCGCGGCCTCATTGAAGCGCGGAAGCCGTCCCGCTTCACGTTGGGCGGCACCACCACTCTTCCGCGGCCTCACCGCCGCGGCCTCATTGAAGCTGCTCGCGCTCGACCAATCGCTGGCTCGCATCCAGGCGCCTCTTCCGCGGCCTCACCGCCGCGGCCTCATTGAAGCACCGCAGGCCCACCTCGACGAGGTTGCGGCCGCGGTGACTCTGCGTAATCCGGGCGAAGGCGGCCAGTGAATCTGGCGCAAGTCGGCCACCTGTTCTGGCGCAATCCGGCCACCCATTCTGATCGAAGTCGGCCACCCCCCTTTTACGGGGGCGTGGCGCTCTCTGTG
>Ga0209172_10007391_pt1 | contig 11424 bp, 12 predicted proteins | sample LarsenN4metaG_FD_184113 | JGI IMG/M metagenome (GOLD analysis project Ga0209172, IMG submission 184113) | Hot spring sediment bacterial and archeal communities from British Columbia, Canada, to study Microbial Dark Matter (Phase II) - Larsen... ... | reverse complement strand
ACAGCCGCGCCCTGCTCGGAAGAAAAGGCACCGCGCCCGGCTTCATTCACCCCGGCTACAACGTAATAGTAGGTGATGCCATTGGTCAGGCCGGTTTCCTCGTATTCCGTGGTCGGGGTGTACCCGGCAAGGGCATATGGCCCGCCGACAGCGGTCCCGCGGAACACCGCATACCGCGTTGCGCCGGCGGAAGCGCTCCAGGTGAGCTTCGCCCAGGTGCTGCCGGGGGTCGCCACCAGGTTTGTCGGCGCAGGAGGAAGCTGGGAGGAGGGGGTTACGCTGACCTCGTCGGAATAGGCTCCGCTGGCAGTGCTCAGGGTCTGGACCACGTAGTAATAGCGGGTGCCGTTGGTCACCCCCGTGTCGGTGAAGCTCGGACCCGGTGCTTCCGGCACAAGAAGGGTATAGGGCCCTCCTGGCGTCGTGGACCGGTAGATGTTATATTTGACTGCGGAAGTAACGGGGAGCCAGGTGAGTGTCGCCTGGGTATTGCCAGCAGTTACCGTTACCCCCGTAGGCGCCGGCAGCACAGAAGCCGTGGGAGTGATTACTGTTTCGCTCGAATAGCCGCTCTGACCACTGGAGTCCAGAGCGGTCACCTTGTAGTAGTGGGGGGTGCCGTTGCCGAGCCCTCGGTCGGTGTGGGAGACCCCCTGGGTCTGGGCGACAAAGTCGAAGGGACCGCCGCTCGAGGTAGCATGATAGAGAAGGTACCAGGTGGCACCGGAAGATGCACTCCATGTCAGGGTGGCTTCGCCGTTGCCGGGTATGCCGCTCAAACCGGCGGGAGCTGATGGGACTGCATGTGCCGATGAAATGGGAAATATGGCGACAAGCGAGTACAATACAAGCGACGGGAAAAACCATGGATTTCTGTTCAAGGCAGAGCTAAATAATTTCATATAATAAAACTCCTCACTGGCTTTAACGGACAGTTTCCGGACACGTCATTAATGAAGTAAAATTAGTTGTAAATCGCTAATTTACATAACTTTTTTCTTCGACATCATAATGTTTTTCGTCGGTTTCGACAAACGTAAAGTACACTATGGTGAAATTTGATGGCTACTGAAGATTTCTCTGCGGTCACTGGAATTGCTTGGGAACTATGGCGTCAGGACGACAATGGGAACTGTTTCCTCGTCGGCAGATACGGGAGAAGATCCGCAGCGGAGGCAAAACTGGCCGAACTCTCCCGGGTGCTTCACAAGCAGACTTATTGGATCAGCGCTGTGGAAGGTTAGCTCTGTGTTGGTACTGGGATGGGAATTGCCCGCAGCGGAGATGCGTAATAGTTGACGGATGCTCGACAACAAGCCTCAAAAATCCATTTTCATCAACCTCATTCATGCGTCAGCGTATTTAAAAAATCTTACCCGAAACATTGGATTGACCGGGACAAGCGGCAATTCTACCCATACGACTTGATAAATAGTTTAACAAACAGTATGTTGTGGCAAGTCAAAACGTTCCAGAGGAGCCCTTCACGTGGCACTGTATCGTCACATTCACGTCGCCTGCGCCATTATCGAGGAAAACGGACTTGTGCTCGCAGCCCAGCGGAGCGAGGTCATGAGTCTGCCGCTCAAGTGGGAATTCCCAGGAGGAAAGATTGAGCCTGGAGAGACAGCCCGGGAGTGCCTGAGGCGTGAACTGCTGGAGGAAATGGGGATAGCCGTACAGATTGACGGGCAACTACCCGAAAGCAGTCATCAGTACGCCGATTTCGCAATAACCCTCTATCCGTTCATCTGCCGCAAGGAAAAGGGAGAAATAACCCTTCACGAGCACAAGGCAATCACATGGATTGCGCCGGATCGCATGCTGGCGCTGGATTGGGCAGACGCAGACCTTCCTCTCATTGCAACGTACCGTTCCACGGTGCTAAACAGGCGCGATCAACACGGAATGGATAACCGGCATAGTGTGGATAATGATCAGGGGGACAACCGATGAAAGTACTCGTGGATTTATGTATTGTACCCATAGGGGTGGGGGTATCACTATCGACCTACATTGCCGAATGCGAGCGACTGCTTGTTGCGGCCGGACTGAAAACGTCCCTGCATTCGTACGGCACGAACATAGAAGGTGAATGGGATCAGGTTTTTACCGCGATCAAGAACTGTCACGAGCGATTGCACGCCATGGGTACTCCACGTATCAGCACCACGATCAAGCTGGGAACGCGTACTGATCGCGATCAGAGTATGGAAGACAAGATCAGAAGCGTGGAAGACAAGCTTGCCGATTAAATACTTTAAATAACATCGTTCTACTTTACTGCGTATTGTCTTTTAGTAATCAGAGGACCATAGTTCACCCAAAATCTCCTGAGAAATAACCATAAACACCAGTCGCTCTCACTGATTCAATGTCAAGTCTTGGCAGAGTCATGCTCTCATTAAACTTGACATCCCCACAATTCAATGTATAGTTAACAGCGTTTGATTGATTTCGAATGGGAGAGAGTCCTATGGCTAAACACATCGTGATCATTGATGATTGCCGCGTAACGCTGGCCATGCTGACCGACATGCTGGAAGAGGCCGGCTTCAAAGTATCCACCGCGGAAGACAGTGTCTACTCCAATCATCTCATTTACGGTTCCACGCCACCAGACCTCATCCTTCTTGACGTCATGCTTCCCCACATGTCCGGTGACAAGAAGGCTGCACTGCTGAAAAACAGGGAAAAAAGCCGCAACATTCCGGTCCTGCTCATCTCCACCAAGGGAGAGCAGGAGCTCCTCAACATGGTAGCCCGTTCCGGCGCCAACGGTTTCCTGCAAAAGCCGTTTAATAGCGAACAGCTGCTCTGCACGGTTTACAGCCATATCAGCAACTGAAACCAGGAAACCGACATGTCGATGGTGTTCCTGACGGAGCAACCCTGTGATATAATCCCTCGATAGAGGGTTTTTTTATGGAAAAATTCAGCTTTACCGCCCATGCACTGGAGGGGGAAGTCGATCTCGACCGCTTGTCAACAGCCTTGCAGGTCGGAAGGAAGCTCTCCTGGGAAGAGCCGCTCATCCTCAATCCGGAAACTCTCGGACCGTGCAGGGGCTACTCCTTTGCCGAAGAAAGGGTCTATATATACTATTTCGGTGCGGCAGTGTTCTTCAACTGCAGCGAAACAACTATCAACAGCTTTTACAATTCAGTCAGCAAACTGGTCGAAACCATTCGCAACCCGAAAGGGAGTGTCCACACGGAGCAGTACTCACTCGCGGTCGACAGCCCCACGGCAATGGCAGTCACAAACAACGGTGCGTCAATGCCGGGGAAAAAAACCGCCTACGTGGACATCATCGCCTATACCCTTGCCAAATCCGTCGCCCTGGAGAAAATAGAGGCACTGCTGGACGTGGTCTTCGACCGCATGGAAGAAATCATCGCACGTCTAGACCGGGGTGAACTGACAGTCCCTGACAGTCAACTGGCCAAAACTGCATCCAGCATCCTGAATTTCAAGTACAGATCCATTTCCCACGTAATGATTCTAGACAAGCCTGACATTACGTGGGAGGTCGAGGAGGCGGACCGTCTCTACTCGACCCTGGCGAACCTGTTCGAATTGCAGCAGCGTTACAGCCAGATACGTCACAAGGCAGATACGCTTCTGGACATAAATGCCGTATTCACAGTGCTCTCCCACGCAAGACGTTCCGCCAGACTGGAATGGATCATCATCATTCTCATAGCGTTTGAAATTGTCCTGTTCCTTATGGAGATGTTCCGCCAATGAAGCCAGAGAGTATTCCATCCGTAACTCCAGGCATTTACCGACACTACAAAGGGAAATATTACCAGGTTCTGGCAACAGCCAGACACAGCGAAACCGAGGAGGTACTGGTCGTCTACCGTTGTCTCTACGGCGATTTTTCTATCTGGGTAAGACCTCTCGACATGTTTCTGGAAACCGTACGGGTAGATGGTCACGAGGTACCTCGTTTCAGCCCGGCAGACGCCCTCCCTGCAGGTGGTCCGGAAGAGGGTGGATATGACCCTGTCATTGAATGAACGACCATATCTGAAACAAACCCAATGCGTCCCATAAGATATATTATGTCAAGTTGCAAGCCTGGCATCATCTGTTACTAGCGGTTGCCGGAGCTGCCAGTCACAGGGAGCACAAAAACGCCCTGCACGTCTGTGGACATGCAGGGCGACCGTAACATTTTATGGTGATTTTAATTTGCTGTCAGAGCGTGCGGTTGTCGATCACCCTGGCGGCCTTTCCTTCGAAACGCGGGATCGATTTCGGTTCCACCAGTTTAACGGTTACCCCGACGCCGATAACCGATTCGATCTTCTTCTGGATTTTCTCCATGAAGGCACGCTGCAGCTTCATCTCGTCGAAAAAGATGTTTTCAGTCACCTCGATCCTCACCTCCAGCAAGTCGACGCTCCCTCTCCGTTCCACGACGAGCTGATAGTGCGGTTCGCACCCCTCCATTGCCACCAGAACCTCCTCGATCTGTGACGGGAAGACATTCACACCCTTGATGATGAGCATGTCGTCGCTCCGTCCCATGGTCTTCTTCATCCTGACATGGGTGCGACCGCAGGCGCATGGTTCATAATCGAGACTGGTGATGTCCCTGGTCCGGTAACGGATCATGGGAAATGCCTCTTTTGTGAGGGTCGTGATGACCAGTTCGCCGACGCTCCCCGGCGGCAGGACCTCGCCGGTCTCCGGGTCGATGATCTCCGGCAGGAAGGCGTCCTCGAAGATGTGCATGCCGCACTTGTATTGGCACTCACCGGCGACACCAGGACCGATGACCTCCGACAGGCCGTAATTGTCGGTGGCGCTGATGCCGAGACGCCGCTCTATCTCGAGCCGCATGGCTTCGGACCATGGTTCGCCGCCAAAAAGGCCATATTTTAATGAGAGACTCTTCGTCTCAATGCCGACCTGCTCCATCCGGTCGGCGATTGTCAAGGCATAGCTCGGTGTACAGACCAGCACGGAGGAGCGGTAATCCTGCATGATCATGATCTGCTTTTCCGTATTCCCTCCCCCCATGGGGATAACGGAGGCGCCAATGGCCTCGGCACCGTAATGCAGGCCGAATGCACCGGTGAACATGCCGTAACCGAAGGCGATCTGTACCACATCGTCATGGGTCACACCCGCGGCGGTCATGAAACGGGCCACCAGGTTCGACCAGGTTTTGATGTCGTTCTTCGTGTAGCCGACAACCGTCGGCTTGCCGGTTGTGCCGGATGAGGAGTGGATCCGCACCACTTCCCGCAACGGTACGGCAAACATGCCATAGGGGTAATTCAGCCGCAGGTCTTCCTTGGTGGTAAAGGGGAGCTTGGCAAGATCAGCCAGCGACTGGATATCGTCCGGATCGATCGACTGCTGGTTGAATTTGTTCCTGTAGCAGGTGACATTCTTGTAGGCTCTGTGGAGTGTTGCCTGTAGTCGCTCAAGCTGAAGCTGCTCCAGCTCGTCCCGCTGCATGCATTCATGTTCTCTGTCCCAGATTTCCATAACACCTCGCACGGGAGCCCGCTCGTCAGCGCTCCCAGATCTCTTTCTTTTCCTTACCGAGATACGCCCGCTGTACCTCGGGATTTTCGAGAAGCTCGGAGGCCTCCCCTTCCAGGATGACCTTGCCGGTCTCCAGCACATACCCCCGATCAGCCATCTTCAGTGCAGCTCGGGCATTCTGCTCAACCAGGAGCACGGTCGTCCCTTCATCCCGGCGGAGCCTCTCGATGACTGCAAAGATCTCCTGCACCACCAGCGGGGCGAGCCCCATGGAGGGCTCGTCCAGGAGAAGCAGCCTCGGCCTGGCCATGAGCGCCCGGCCGATGGCCAGCATCTGCTGCTCACCGCCTGAGAGAGTCCCGGCCATCTGTTTCCTGCGCTCCTCCAGGCGGGGGAAGAGCTCATAGATGTGGCGCATGTCCTGCCTGATCTGCTCCCTCGCCTCGCGACTGCGAAAGCGCAGGTAGGCGCCGAGCTCCAGGTTCTCGGCCACGGTCATCCCCTTGAAGACCTGGCGCCCCTCCGGCACCTGGGAGATGCCGATCCTGACGATCCTGTCCGGAGGAAGACCTTCCACAGCCTCGCCACAGAATTGTATCGAGCCGCTCCGTGCAGGGGTTACCCCCGAGAGGGTGTTCAGGATGGTGGTTTTACCGGCACCGTTGGCGCCTATGAGGGCAACGATCTCACGCTCCCCCAGATGGAGGGAAACATTCTTCAGGGCATGGACCTTACCATAATAGGTATTGATGTTCTTGAGTTTTAACACATCCCCTACCCTTCACCCAGATATGCCGCAATGACCGCAGGGTTTTCCTGGATATCCCGTGGCGTCCCTTCGGCCAGTAGTTTTCCCAGGTTGAGAACCACGATCCGGTCGCAGATGTCCATTACCAGTTCCATGTCGTGCTCCACCAGCACCACGGTAACTCCCGTATCGCGGATTTTCCTGATCAGTACGGCAAGTTCGTTCGTTTCGCGATTATTGAGGCCGGCAGCCGGTTCGTCCATCAGCATGATAACTGGCTTCACCGCCATGGCCCGTGCGATTTCCAGGAACCGTCCCTTGCCGAAGGGGAGATTGGCGGCAGTCTGGTCGGCCAGGTCTGCAATGCCACAGAACTCCAGCCACAGGATGGCCTCGGCCCGAATCTTCTTCTCCTCTCGAAGGTGCCACGGCATTTTCCCCATGCAGGCGAGGATGCCACTGTGACTGCGGGTATGCAGGCCGAGCATGACATTCTCAAGGACGGTCATGTTGCCAAAGAGCTCGATGTTCTGGAATGTACGCACCAGACCCTTTGAGGCGAGGTTTTCCGCGGGAAGGCGCGAGATATCACTGCCATCCAGGATCACCGACCCGGCAGTCTGGGTATAGAGTCCGGTAACGATATTGAAGAGGGTCGTCTTCCCGGCACCGTTGGGGCCGATAACCCCGGTGATCTCCCCTTTGCTCACCCTGAAGGAGATATCTTCGAGGGCGGTAATGCCGCCGAAGCGCTGGGTGATGCCTCTGACCTCAAGCATTGGTGGACCGCCTCCTCTGCAGCTTGTTCCTCACTTTCAAGAAAGCGGCGGGAACCCCTTTCACCAGCCCTCCGGGCATGAACATGGTCATGACAATGAGGAGCAGGCCGTAGACAATGATGTCATAATCCTGAAAGGCCCGCAGCATCTCGGGCAGGATTGTCAGCAGCGCCGCACCAAGGAGAGAGCCATAGATGCTGGCCAGTCCGCCGATAATCACCATGGTGACCAGTTCCACCGAGAAGTTGAATCCGAATGATGCCGGTGCCACAAAGGTCATGGTGTGGGCATAGAGACTGCCGGCGACTGCGGAAAGCCCGGCGGAAAGGGCAAAGATCTGCACCTTGAGCAGTCGCGCGTTCACCCCCATAACCCGGGCGGCAACCTCCGAGTCGTGGATGGCGCGCAGCGCTCTGCCGATGCGTGAATGCACCAGGTTGAGAGCAAGACCCATGGCAACGATCGTGAACCCCCAGATGAGATAATAATTCTTCAGGTCGCTGTCGAAGATTATGTCGCCGATCTTCAGGTTCGGTATGCCTGAGAGACCTGACGGTCCGCCGGTATGGTCCACCGCCTCGTTGAAGACAATGTAGATGATGATACCGAGACCGAGGGTGGCCATGGCAAGGTAGTGCCCCTTGAGTTTCAGGATGGGAAAGCCGACAATGAACGCCAGCAGGGTAACGAATAGAGCAGCCGCCAGCATGGCCAGCCAGGGGTTGATGCCGTGGGTGGCTGTCAGAACGCCGGAAATATAAGCCCCCAGACCGAAGAAACCGGCCTGCCCCAGGGAAATCTGGCCGGCATACCCCAGAAGCAGGTTCAGCGCCAACGCCAGCATGGTGTGAATGCCGACAAAGACCATGACATTCAGGAGGTACCCTTCGTGCATCAGCAGGGGTGCCAGGAGAATAATGACTGCCAAGAGCAGATATTTTATAATTTCCCGATTCATATCCGCCCCTTATACCCGCTCTGTCTGCGCACGGCCGAACAGCCCCTGTGGCCGGATAAAGAGGATGAGCAACAGGATGATGAAGGCAATGGCATCCTTGTAGCCGGAGGAGATGAGTCCCGCTCCGAGTGACTCCAGCACCCCGAGAAGGAGTCCGCCGAGGACGGTGCCCAATCCGCCGGACAGTCCGCCGATGATGGCGGCGCAAAACCCTTTAAGCCCGAGCATGATGCCGACGTCATAGGAGGTCATGGTGAGGGGGGCGACGATGATGCCGGCCAGGGAACCGAGGCCACCACTGATGGCAAATGAAAAAAGAACCATCCGACGGACATCGATACCCACGAGGCCGGCTGCGCGCCGGTTGACAGCACATGCCCGCATGGCCTTGCCGGTAATTGTGTACTGGAAGAAAAGCTTGTTGAGCGCAATGGCCACGGCGGTCAGGGCAAATATCCAGAGATGCTGTGGGAGAATGGTAGCCGAGCCAACGGCAATCGGCTCACTGCCGGAAAAGGCCGGCAGTGCGTGGGTGTCCTTCCCCCAGACAAGCATGGCAATCCCGCGGATGAGGATGCTGCCACCGATGGTGATGATGATCAGGCTCAGGGGGGTCGGGGATTTCAGCGGCCTGATGGTCAACCGCTCGAACAGGACTCCTGATGCGGTGGTGGCCAGCACGGCCAGAAGAATCGCCAGCGGCAGCGGCAGGTGCATCCCTTCAAGGAAAAAAAGGCTGAACATGCCGCCGAGCATGACCAGTTCTCCCTGGGCAAAGTTGATTATCTCGGTCGAATTGTAGATTATGGCAAAACCGATGCCGATGAGGGCGTAGATCGCGCCGGTCGACAGGCCGGACACCAGATACTGGGCTATTTGATCTGAAAGTTCCATTATTCCTGTTTTCTGCAAAGACGCAACAGGCACCCCCGCCATGACGTGGGGGTGCCTGTCGTCAGCTTGTTGTTAATGCCTTACTTGACCAGTGCCCAATCCTTGTTTTTGATTTCTACAAGCACGAACGCATCCTTGCTCAGACCGGCATGGTCAGTCGGCGAGAACGTGAAAATTCCGCCGATGCCGGCGAAGTTCTTCGTCTTTTCCAGCTGATCGCGAATTGCCGCAGGAGAGTCGCCGCCACGCTCGATGGCCCCCTTGAGGAGCATGACAGCGTCCCAGGCGTGGCCGCCGAAGTGGTCACCCTCGGACTTGAAATGTTTCTGGTAATCCTTGACAAAAGCGAGCAGGCTCTTCTTCTGCTTGTCGCTGGCAGGCAGGACATCGGCAACGATAACCCGACCAGAAGGCAGAATGATCCCCTCGGCTGCATCGCCGGCGAGCTCGATGAATTTTTTCGACGAGACCCCATGGCTCATGTAGAGCGGCAGTTTTATGCCGAGTTGCTTGGCATTCTTGGCAATGACCGCAGGTCCCGGGTTCGTCCCCCAGCAGATGACCGCCTGGGCCTGGCTGCCGCGAATCTTGGTCAACTGGGAGGTCATGTCCGTGTCCTTCGGACCATAGGTGTCGTCAACAACGACCTGGATGCCGAACTTTGCGGCATGTGCCTTGAGCTGCTCGCGCCCCGAGGAACCGAACCCGTCGGAAACGGTGAGAATCGCAACCTTGCTGATCTTCTTCCTGTTCAACTGCTCGTATATCCGTGCCACCGCCAGGCCGTCGTTCTGGGCGGTTTTAAAGACCCATTTCTTCACCGGATCGGTGATCTTGCTGCCGGCCGCGCAGGAGATAAGGGGTATCCCTTCCTTCTCGGCAACGGGAAGGACCGCCATGGACTCGCCGGTCGTGCTGGGCCCGATGATAGCCACGACCTTGTCCTCCTTTATCAGCCGGTTGGCAGCCTGGACTGCCTTGGTGGCATCCCCCCCGGTGTCATAGACGACCAGTTCCAGCTTGCGCCCCTTGACCCCCCCCTTGGCATTGATTTCGTCAACCACCATCTTGGCGGTGTTCCGTTCAGGCTCGCCGAGAAACGACGGCGGACCGGTCACGGAGAAGAGAGCGCCGATCTTGATGGTTGCCGGAGCAGCAAAAACCATAGTGGCGGATAGTGCCAGCAGGCATGTAATCAGTGCGGTTAAGCCGAACTTTTTCATAGTTCCTCCCCTATTTCGCTATTTCCCAGTCACCCTTGACAACTTTTACCATTTCAAAAGCTGACAGGTCGAGGCCGTTATGATCGCTGGTGGACATGTTGAACACACCGGAAACAGAGACCAGTTTCTTGACCCCTTCGAGGGCATCGCGAATCTGGTCGGGGGTGGAAGCACCTTTCTTCAGGGCCTCACTGACCATGAGGAAGCCGTCATAGGCATAGCCGCCGAAGGTGGAGGCCTCGACTCCGTATGTTTTCCGGTAGGACTGGTCGTAACTCTTGAGAAGCTTCTGCTGCGGATCGCTCGGCTTGAGCTTATCGTATATGGCCAGCTTGCCGGCCGGGAGAATCACGCCTTCGGCATTGTCTGCTCCGGCAAGCTCGATGTACTTCTTCGAGGCAACGCCGTGACTCTGGTAGAGGGGGGTCTTGATGCCGAGCTGCTTTACGTTGCGGGTGATAATGGCCGGTCCCGGATTGGTCCCCCAGCAGATGATCGCCTCCGCCTTGCTCCCCTTGATCTTGGTGAGCTGGGCGGTCATGTCGGTGTCCTTCGGACCGTAGGTCTCGTCAGCCACGACGACGATCCCCTTCTTTTTCGCCAGATCCTTCAGCTGCTCGCGGCCGGACGAGCCGAAACCGTCGGTAACGGTCAGCAGGGCGACGCTCTTCTGCTTCTTTGCCAGCATGTAGTTGAATATCTTCTCGGCAGCAACATGGTCGTTGGCAGGGGTCTTGAATACATACTTCTTCACCGGTTCGGTGATCTTGATCCCGGCTGCGCAGGAGATCAGCGGCACCTTCTCCTTTTCAGCCACCGGTATGACTGCCATGGTCTCGCCGGTGGTGCTCGGACCGATGATGACGGATACCTTATCGTTCTTGATCAGCTTGGTTGCCATCTGCACGGCCTTGGTGGCATCACCCTGCGTGTCGTAGATAACAAGCTCGATCTTCCTCCCCTTGATACCCCCCTTGGCGTTTGCCTCCTTGACAAGCATCTCCAGGGTATTCCTCTCCGGTTCACCCAGAAATGACGCCGGACCGGTTATGGAAAACAGCGCGCCGATGCGGAGCGGTTCAGCTGCCAGAACCGGCGCAGCCAGCAGGAAACCCAGGATCATCAGAACTGCGATTTGAAGCTTGCGCATTTTTTGCCTCCTGTACCTTGAATAGACTACATGCCATAGAGCCGGTCACCCTGGAGCATGTTGACCCCTCTGGCTCCCAGCGCGGCGATTGCCTTGTCTGTTTCGTCAAAACGGAAGATGATCACGGCATTGGCACCGCATCGTTCCACAAATGCATACATGTA
>Ga0209172_10007385_pt1 | contig 11431 bp, 6 predicted proteins | sample LarsenN4metaG_FD_184113 | JGI IMG/M metagenome (GOLD analysis project Ga0209172, IMG submission 184113) | Hot spring sediment bacterial and archeal communities from British Columbia, Canada, to study Microbial Dark Matter (Phase II) - Larsen... ... | reverse complement strand
AACCGCTACAAGGGCCTCGGCGAGATGAACCCCGAAACGCTGTGGCAGACCACCATGGACCCGTCGGCACGCACGCTGCTGCAGGTGCGCGCCGAGGACCACACCGAGGCCGATCAGATGTTCACCACGCTGATGGGCGACCAGGTGGAGCCGCGCCGCAAGTTCATCGAAGACAACGCGCTGGATGTCCGGAACCTGGATATCTGAGGGCTGGGGCCTGGGGGCCGGGGCACGTTGGCAGCACCAGTTCGATGACTCACGACACACTCGTCACCTTCGAACCGATTGCGCCCGGGTCCCTAGCCGCTAGAGAAGCATGAGCAACGAAACGCGCACGCCGGTCAACATCGAAGACGAGATGAAGCGCTCGTACCTCGATTACGCGATGAGTGTGATCATCGGTCGAGCGTTGCCAGATGTCCGCGACGGGCTGAAGCCCGCCCACCGCCGCGTGCTCTTCGCGATGCGGCAGATGGGGCTCGCGAGCAACCGCGCCTACCGCAAGTGCGCGAAGATCGTCGGCGAAGTCATCGGCAACTACCACCCGCACGGCGACGCGCCGGCCTACGACACGCTGGTCCGTCTCGCACAGGACTTCAACATGCGCAAGACCCTGGTCGACGGCCAGGGCAACTTCGGTTCGGTCGACGGCGATCCGCCGGCGGCCTATCGCTACACGGAAGCGCGTCTCGAGGCGCTGGCCGAAGCGATGATGAACGACCTCGACAAGGACACGGTCGACTTCGTTCCGAACTTCGACGAGACCACCACCGAACCCACCGTCTTCCCGACCGTCTACCCGAACCTCCTGGTCAACGGATCCACGGGCATCGCGGTGGGCATGGCCACGAACATCCCGCCGCACAACATGCGCGAGGTGATCGAAGGCACCATCTGGCTCATCCAGAACACGCTGCTCGCGCCGGCCGGCGCCCCGGCCCTCACGCCCGAACAGAAACTGAAAGAGCTCATCCGGCACATCCCGGGCCCCGACTTCCCCACTGGCGGCATCATCGTCGGCCGGCGCGGCATCCACGAGGCGTACGTGCGCGGCCGCGGCGGCATCCAGGTTCGCGCCAGGGCCGAGATCGAGCAGCAGAAGAAGGGCGACCGCCAGCAGATCGTCGTCACGGAGATTCCCTACCAGGTCAACAAGAAGAACCTGCTCGAACGCATCGCCGACCTGGTGCGCGACAAGACCATCGAGGGCATCTCCGACATCCGCGACGAATCCGACCGCGACGGCCTCCGCGTGGTCATCGAGCTCAAGCGCGGCGAGGTCGGCGAGGTCGTTCTCAACAACCTCTACAAGCACACGCAGCTGCAGCAGACGTTCGGCATCATCATGCTGGCGATCGTCGCCGGCCGGCCGCGCGTGCTGTCGCTGCTCGAGGTGCTCGAGCAGTTCATCGAGTTCCGGCGCGACGTCGTCCGCCGGCGCATCGAGTTCGAGCTCCGGAAGGCCGAGGCCCGCGCCCACATCCTCGAAGGGCTGCGCATCGCGCTCGATCACATCGACGCGGTCATCACGCTCATCCGCCAGTCGAAGTCGACGCCCGAGGCCAAGATCGGCCTCATGACCACCTTCGGCCTGTCCGACATCCAGGCGCAGGCCATCCTCGACATGCAGCTCCAGCGCCTCACGGGCCTCGAGCGGCAGAAGATTCTCGACGAGCTCGGGGAGCTCATCCGCCTCATCGAAAAGCTGCGCACGATCCTCGGCAGCCAGCCGCTGCTGCTGCAGATCGTGGTCGACGAACTGCGCGACGCCCAGACGAAGTTCGGCGACGCCCGCCGCACCCAGATCATCGAGGACGAGAGCGAGTTCAGCATCGAAGACCTGATCGCCGACGAGGACGTCGCCATCACGGTCACCGACACCGGCTACATCAAGCGCACGCCGATCTCCACCTACCGCCAGCAGCGTCGCGGCGGCAAGGGACGCATCGGCATGCGGACGCGCGAGGAGGACGTGGTGAACCACCTCTTCGTCGCATCCACGCACTCGTACCTCATGATCTTCTCGGACCGCGGCCGGGCGTACTGGCTGAAGGTGCACGAGGTTCCTGACGTCGGAGCCGACGGACGCGGCAAGTCGATCGCGAACCTGGTGCAGATGGAGGCCGGCGAGAAAATCGCCTCCATGCTGTCGGTGCGCGAGTTCGACGACCAGCACCACATCGTGATGGGCACCCGGAAGGGCACCATCAAGAAGACCGAACTCTCCGCCTACTCGAACCCGCGTGCCGGCGGCATCATCGCGATGGGCATCGACGAGGGCGACGGCGTCATCGCCGCGACGCTCTCCGACGGCCAGAGCGAGATCTTCATGGGCACCCGGGACGGCATGGCCATCCGCTTCCCCGAAGAGGACGTCAGGCCCATGGGCCGCACCGCCTATGGCGTTCGTGGCATCACGCTGCGCGAAGGCGACGAGGTCGTGGCGATGGAGGTGGTGAAGCCGGGGGGCACGCTGCTCACGGTGACCACGCTCGGCTACGGCAAGCGGACGCCGCTCGACGAATACCGGGTGCAGAGCCGCGGCGGCCTCGGCCTGAAGAACGTCGAGATCACCGAAAAGAACGGCCAGGTCGTGGACATCGCCCAAGTGAGCGACGGCAAGGAGCTGCTGCTCATCACCGAGCAGGGCAAGATCCTCCGGACGCCCACCGACGACATCCGCACCATCGGCCGCGCCACGCAGGGCGTGCGCCTCATGGACCTCGACGAGGGCGACCGCGTGGTGTCGGTGGCGCTCGTCGACAAGGTCGACGAGGCGCCGAAGGGCGAAGACCCGCAACCGCCGTCCGAGGAGCCGCCGGTCCAGTAACGGCGCCCGCGACGGCCTCAGCCTGGGAGGTCGAGATGTCGCGTTTCCGTCGTCGGTCGTTCCCGTTCCTGGCCGCCGTGGCCCTGCCCGCGGTGCTCGTGGCCGCCGGCTGTTCGCGTCCACCCGAACAGCAGCAGTTGACGCAGTTCTTCCGTGCCGCCAAGGCGCGCGACAACACGACGCTGGCGATGATGTCGGCGGTGGAGTTCGACCCGCGCGAGCAGGGCAGCGTCGAGAGCTTCGACATCACGAACGTCGGCCAGGAAGCGCGGCGTCCCCTCGGTATCAAGGCGCTCATCGAGGCCGAGAAGAAGGCGCGTGCCGATGAAGCGGAGTTCGCGAAACGGAAGATGGAGTACCAGACGGCGAACCTCGCCGTGATCGAGCAGGTGGTGAAGCTCGAACGCGACCCGAAGGCGCGCCTGACGCCGGCGCAGCAGGCGGTGAAGGCAGCCTGGGACAAGTGGCGCGAAGAAAGCGCCACGTACACACGCGCAGTCTCGGCCGCGCGCACGGCGCTCTCGAGCGGTCTGGGACCCACCGAGGCGTCGCTGACGCAGCCCGGGCAGCCTGCGTTCGACGTGAACGCCTTCGAGGGCGATCTGGTGACGAAGGACGTGACCATCGCCGCCAAGGTGAGGAGCCCGGCGGGAGAAACCACCGACAAGGCGCTCGTCGTCACGTTCGCCAGGGCGTCCGGCACACAGGCCGGCGCGGCCCGCGAAGGCCGCTGGATCATCACGCGGATCGCCGGCGCCTGACGCCGGCCCTGACACCAGCTACGCCGGCTGGAGTTTCGCGTACTTCGCCCGCAGGGTCTTGCGGCCTACCGACGGGAACGTGACGACGACTTTCACGTCGTCGTCCAGTTCCTCCACCGAGAGGATGGTGCCCACGCCGAACATGGCGTGTCGCACCCGGCTGCCCTCGCGCAGACCGGCCCGTGGCGACTGGTCTTCGTCCTCGGGCCGGAACTCGCGCGGCTTCTCAGGCGCCCGCCGGAACGGGGTCGGCGCATAGCCCCAGCCACGCGTGGCGCTGCGCATCGCCTCGGCGCGGGACTCCTCGTGGCGTCGCAGTTCCGGCGGGATCTCGTCGAGGAACCGTGACGGCTCGGTGTTCTGGTACTCACCGAACACCCGGCGCCGCATGGCGCTCGTGAGATACAGCTCCTTGCGTGCCCTGGTGATGCCCACGTAGCAGAGCCGGCGCTCTTCCTCGAGCTCCGACTCGTCCTCGCGCGCGCGCGAATGCGGGAAGAGCCCCTCCTCCATCCCAGCGATGACCACCACCGGAAACTCGAGGCCCTTGGCCGAGTGCATCGTCATCAGGAGCGCCTGTGCGCTGCGGCTGCCTTCGGGCTTGTCGACGTCCGAGAGCAGCGCCAGCCGATCGACGAAGTTCGCCAGCGTCGGTTCGACCTCGCCGGTCTCGTACTGCCTGGCCGCCGAGACGAGTTCCATCAGGTTCTCGATCCGGCCGTCGGCCTCCTCGCTGCGTTCTTCGCGGAGGTCGCGCAGGTAGCCGGAGCGGTCGAGCAGCAACCCGAGCAGTGTCGACACGGGCTCCCGCTCGGCCGCCGCCGTCACGCCGAGCAGCATGTCGCGAAACGCGGCCACCGGCGCCAGTTGCCGCCCAGACAGGAGGCCGCGGGTGACCGCCGTGTCGACCTTCGCCCACAGGGAGTTGGCCGACTCGACCATGTCGAGGCCGGCCAGCAGTGGCGGCGCATCGAGGTCTGGTCCGCGTGCGTCCACCTTCTCCAGGGCGTCCATCACGCCCTTGCCGATGCCTCGCGGCGGCACGTTGATGACGCGCCTGAGCGCCACGTCGTCGTGCGGGTTGAGCACGAGCTTCAGGTACGCCAGCGCGTCCTTGATCTCGCGCCGTTCGTAGAACCCGGTACCGCCGAGCACCTGGTACGGAATGCCCGCCGTTCGCAAGCCGTCTTCCACCGCCCGCGACTGCGCGTTGGTGCGATAGAGCACGGCCGCCTGGGTGCCGTAGTCGTTCTGCACCGCGCGGCGGATCACCCGGACGATGAAGTCGGCTTCGTCGAGCTCGTCGGCGCCGCGATAGGTGACGATAGGCGCCCCGCCCGCCTGGTCGGTCCAGAGCACCTTGTCCTTGCGGCCGCGGTTGTGGCTGACGACGGCCGAGGCGGCGTCGAGGATGACCTGCGTGGAGCGGTAGTTGCGCTCGAGCTTCACGGTGACGGCGTCCGGGAAGTCGTGCTCGAAGTCGAGGATGTTCTTCACATCCGCCCCGCGCCACTTGTAGATCGACTGGTCGGGGTCGCCGACCACGCACAGGTTGCCGTGCACGCTCACGAGCTGCTTGACCAGCAGGTACTGCGGCCGGTTCGTGTCCTGGTATTCGTCGATCATCGCGAAGCGGAAGCGCCTGGCATACCGTTCCCGCACCGCCGGCGCCTGCTCGAAGAGCTCCACGGTCTTGAGCAGCAGATCGTCGAAATCGAGCGCGCTCGCCTCGCGCAGTGCGTCGAGGTAGCCCTGGTAGAGTTTGCCGATCTCGCGGTCCTTGAAGTTCCAGGCGTTCGCGAACGTGTCGGGCCCCTCCATCCGGTTCTTCGCATGGCTGATGCGGCTCAGCACCATCCGCGGCTGGTAGGTGGCCTCATCGAGCCCGAAGTCCTTCACGAGCTGCTTCACGACGGCCTGCTGATCGGCTGAGTCGTAGATCGTGAAGTTGCGCGAGAGACCCAGGTGCTCGGCCTCGCGCCGCAGCAGGCGCGCGCAGAGCGCATGGAACGTGGAGATCCACATGCGCCGGCAGTCCGACTGCAGCAGTCCCTCGACGCGCGTCCGCATCTCCTCGGCGGCCTTGTTGGTGAAGGTCACCGCCAGCACCTCGTCGATCGACGCGTGGCGCTGCTGGATGAGGTGCGCCACCCGGTGCGCGATGACCCGGGTCTTGCCGGAACCGGCGCCGGCCAGAATCAGGAGCGCGCCATCGACGTGTTCGACGGCCGCGCGCTGTTCGGAGTTGAGGGAGGAGAGGAGATCCATTCAGGGACTGGGGGCCGGGGCCTGGGCCTGGGGCGAGCCGGCGTCGCACTGCAGGAGGACAGATCCTTCCGTGCGCGTGACGCCAGCACGCCCTGGCCGACGGTCTCTGTCCCCAATCCCTATTCTACCGTGACGCTCTTTGCCAGGTTACGCGGCTGATCGACGTCGCAGCCCCTGCGTACCGCGATGTGGTACGAGAGCAACTGCAGCGGGATCGTGATCACGATCGGCGCCAGGAACGGCGACATCGAAGGCACGGCCACGATCGAGTCGCTCGTTCGGTCGAGCAGGCGCCAGAGCGTGTCGTCGCCGGCCGTCGTGATGGCGATGACGGCGCCGCCGCGGGCCTTGGCCTCCTGGATGTTCCCCTGCATCTTCTCGAAGACGTGATCGTGGGGCGCGATGGCCACGACGGGCATGCGCTCGTCGATGAGCGCGATGGGGCCGTGCTTCATCTCGCCGGCCGGATAGCCTTCCGCATGGATGTAGGAGATTTCCTTCAGCTTCAGCGCGCCTTCGAGGGCGATCGGGTAGTTGATGCCGCGGCCCAGGTACAGGAAGTCGGTGCGGTTGTAGAACCGCGAGGCGATGTCCTCGATCTGCGGCGCGCACTTCAGCACCTGCTCGATGTGCTGCGGCAGCTGCAGCAGGTCGGCGATGTGCGCCTTCCGCTCGTCCACGGTCAGGGTCTTCCGCGCCTGTCCCAGGTGCAGCGCCAGCAGGTAAAGCGCGACCAGCTGCGAGGTGAAAGCCTTCGTGGAGGCGACCCCGATCTCGGGCCCCGCGTGGGTGTAGATGGTGCCGTCGCTCTCGCGCGTGGCCATGCTGCCGACGACGTTGCAGATGGCGAGGCTCTTCGCGCCCTGCTGCTTGGCCTCGCGCAGGGCGGCCAGCGTGTCGGCCGTTTCGCCCGACTGCGTGATGGCCACCGCCAGCGTGGTCGGACCGGCCAGCGGGCGGCGGTACCGGTACTCGGAGCCGTAGTCGACCTCCACCGGAATCCGCGCGAGCGCTTCGATGAGGAACTTGCCGACGAGCGCGGCGTGCCACGACGTGCCGCAGGCAATGAGCGTCAGGCGGTCGATCGACGACAGCACGTCATCCGAGAGCCCGGTCTCGTCGGGGAAGATGGTGCCGGTTTCGAGCGAGACGCGGCCGAGGATCGTGTCGCGGACGGCCGCCGGCTGCTCGAAGATCTCCTTGAGCATGAAGTGCTTGTAGCCGGCCTTCTCTGCCGCAATCGGATCCCAGGTGACGCGCGTGGGACTCTTGGCGATCGGGGCCCCGTTGAAATCGGTGAAGACGGCGCCGCCGCGCGTCACGACGGCCATCTCCTGGTCGCCGAGGAACACCACGTTCCTCGTGTAGGCCAGGATGGCCGGGATGTCCGAGGCCACGAAGAACTCGTCGTCGCCGAGGCCCACCACCACGGGCGGGCCGTTCCGGACGGCGACGATCTTGTGCGGGTCGTCGGCCGAGAGCAGCACCAGCGCGAAGAGTCCCCGCAGGCGGGTCATCGCGCGGCGGACGGCGCCGTCGAGGCCGTCGTCCTTCCACTCGCGTTCCACGAGGTGCGCCACCACCTCGGTGTCGGTCTCGGTGACGAAGGTGTGCCCCTGCGACTGCAGCTCGCGCTTCAGTTCCAGGTAGTTCTCGATGATGCCGTTGTGCACCACCACGATCCGGCCGGTGCAGTCGCGGTGGGGGTGGGCGTTTTCCTCGGTGGGGCGGCCGTGCGTCGCCCAGCGGGTGTGGCCCAGGCCGAACTCCCCGGCGAGCGGGTCTTTCGCCAGGACGGCCTCGAGGTTGCCGAGCTTGCCCGCGCTGCGCCGGATGGCCAGGTGGCCGTCGCCCACGACGGCGATGCCGGCCGAGTCATACCCGCGGTACTCGAGCTTGCGCAGGCCCTCGATGATGACCGGCACGACGGGCCGCTGTCCGATGTAGCCGATGATTCCGCACATGTGTTGGTCCCCGACGTCCCGACCGGCTACCGGTCCGATTTCGCGGCGCGTGCCGCGACCCACCCCGGCTTGTTGGCTTGCCGGCCCCGGGCCACGGCCAGCGCGCCGTCCGGCACATCGTGGGTGATGGCGGAACCCGCCCCCACGTACGCCCCGGCGCCAATGGTCACCGGCGCCACGAGCGTGGAGTCGCTGCCCACGAACGCCCCATCGCCCACCACGGTGCGGTGTTTGCGGCGTCCGTCGTAGTTGCAGGTGATGGTGCCGGCCCCGATGTTCACGCCGGCCCCGATGGTTGAGTCTCCAAGATATGTCAGATGACCAACTTTAGTGCCTTTACCGAGCGTCGATTTCTTGACTTCCACGAAGTTGCCGATGTGAACGTGCTCACCGATCTCAGAATCTGGCCTCAATCGGGCAAACGGCCCAATGTGGGCACCCTGGCTGATGGTCGAGGCCTGCAGCACGGAGTGGTTCAGCACGGTGACGCCGTCGGCCAGCGTGCAGTCCGAGATCCGCGTGCCCGCGTGCAGTTCGCAGTCGGCGCCGACGACGGTACGGCCATCCAGGATGACGAAAGGATGGATGATCGTGTCGGGGCCGATGGTCACGTCCGGCCCGATGTAGGCCGTGGCCGGGTCGACCAGTGTGACGCCGGCTGCCATGTGGCTGGCGTTGATTCGCTCCTGCAGCACGCGGCCCACTTCGGCGAGTTCCGCCCGGGTGTTGATGCCGCGAATCTCGTCCGCGTCCTCGAGTACCAGGGCGTCGACGGGTCGGCCGTCGTTTCGGAAGATCTCGACGAGGTCGGGCAGGTAGTACTCGCCCTGCGCGTTGGCCGAGCCCACTCGGGCGAGGCCTGCGAAGAGCGGCGCGAGGTCGAACACGTACACGCCGCTGTTGATCTCGTCGATGCGTCGAACGGCGTCGTCGGCGTCGCGGTGCTCGACGATGCGCAGCAGCTCGCCGTGCGCGCCGCGCACGATTCGCCCGTACGCGGCGGGGTCGGCCACGCGCGCCGTGGCCACGACCATTGCCGCGCCGCGTTCGGCCTGGCGGGCCAGCAGCGCCTTCACGCTCGCTGCCGAGAGCAGCGGGACGTCGCCGGAGAGCAGCAGCACGCGCCCGGATGCGCCGGCCAGCACCGCCTGGGTCTGCAGCAGGGCGTGCCCGGTGCCGAGCTGCGGTTCCTGCAGCACGAACCGGACATCCGGAGCGGCCGATGCCGCTTCCACCCGGCCCGCCTCGTGCCCGACCACGACCGTGATCGACGCCGGCTCGAGCGACCGCGCCAGGCGCAGCACCCAGTGCAACAGCGGCAAACCGGCGGCCTGGTGGAGCACCTTGGGCCGGCGCGACTTCATGCGCGTCCCCTTGCCGGCGGCAAGAACGACGATGTGGAGGGCTTCGGCACCCATGGGCGGCTGATCCTGCATCTGTTCTGATGTCGGTTCGAAACCGCCTCGGCGTCAGTGCCTGACGCCGCGGATGACGGCGTAGACCTCGTTCACCGACAGACCCGTACGTTCGGCGATCGCCCTGGCGGCGGCACGGCCGCGCCTGTCTGGTAATTGACCAAGCATCGCGACTATCTCGGCATCGGTCGGGCGAGTCTGAGTGTCTGGTGAGGCAACCCGCCTCGGAATCACGCCAGTGAACTCGCCGGCCACCGGTGAGATCTGGCGCGACACCTCAGCCGGTGTGCCCATGTAGAACGACTCGTGCAACTTTGTCAGCTCTCTGAAGAGAAATAATCTGTCAATTGCCAGAGTATCCAGGTCCTCAAGGGTGGCCAGGATCCGGTGCGGGGCTTCGAAGAACACCACGGCCGAGGAATCCACTGCGGAACTGACCTTTGACAACCAAGTTTTTCTGTCTTTTGACTTAGTTGGTGGAAACCCAAGGAAACAGAACGCGTCGTCCTCGAGCCCGGAGACGGAAAGCGCGGCCATCACCGCACTTGCGCCAGGTACCGGCACCACAGGAAGTCCGGCAGTCCTAGCGGCGGCCACCAATTTGGCGCCTGGATCCGAGATGGCGGGGGTACCGGCATCGGACACCACGGCAATCGACTCGCCCCGCCGCAGACGTGCCAGCAGGTTTTCGGTCTTTTGACCTTCGTTGTGCTCGTGAAGACTGATGAGCGGCGTGCCTATGCCGAAGTGCCGCAGCAGCAAACTGGTGCGCCTGGTATCCTCCGCGGCCACCAGCGCCACTTCCCTGAGCACGCGAAGCGCCCGGAAGGTGATGTCTTCCAGGTGGCCGATCGGCGTCGCCACGACATAGAGCGTTCCGGCGTCCACGGCGGCTTTTTATTGTACCATTGAGAGATGGCCGCTCCCCGAGCGTGCGGACCGACTCACTCAGTGCCGTGGCAGAGCCTTTCCCGCATTTCGTCGACGACTACCTGGCGTATCTGTACGAAGCGCACCCGACCGGTGCCACGCTGGACGGGAACCACGTACACGACGACCTGCTCGACGACCTGAGCCGAACGGCGCTCGACTCCCACTCCGGCGCGCTGGCCGGCTTCGCCCGCCGCCTCGACGCGATCCCCACCGCGACGCTCACGCCGGTGGAGCAGGTTGAGCACAAGATCGTCAAGGCGAACATCGAGTCGCGCCAGTACGACGTCGACCGCGTCCGGTCGTGGGAGCGCGACCCGCACGCCTACGGCCAGATCCTGGCCGCCAGTCTGGCCTCGCAGGCGATCTTCACGTTCGCCCCGGAAACCGACCGCGCCAGGCGGCTGCTGTCGAAACTGCGGCAGGTCCCGAGGCTCGTCCAGGCGGCCCGCGACAACATCAAGGACCCGCCGGCGATCTTCGTCAAGACGGGCATCGACACCTTCCGCGGCGTCGTGTCGTTCATCGACACCGACCTGCCCCGGGCGTTCTCGAGCCTCGACGACATGCACCTGCTGGCCGACCTCGCCGACGCCTCGGCCGAGGCCACGGCTGCCATCCAGGCCTATGCGCAGTACCTCGAAACCGAGGTTCGGCCCAAGGCCAAGGCGTCGTTCCGCCTGGGACGTGAGCGTTTCGAGCGCAAGCTCGAACTCGACGAAGGGCTGCCCTACTCCGCCGATCGCCTGCTCGAGATCGCCGAACGCGAACTCGGTCGGGTGCAGGACCAGTTCCGCACCGTGGCCGCCCGGCTGGGCAAGGGCGACGCCGTCGAAGAGTGGCAGAAGGCGAAGAACACCCACCCCGCTCCCGGCACGCTCATCGCCACCGTGCGCGGCCAGGTGCAGGAGCTCCGCACGTTCCTCGAACGCAGCGGCGTCGTCGCGGTGCCCAACGGCGACGACGTCCACGTGGCCGCGTCACCCGACTTCCTCCGCTGGTCCACGGCGAGCATCTGGATGCCCGGGCCCTTCGAGACCCGCCAGACGCGCTCCACGTACTACCTCACCGACGTCGTGCGCGGCTGGCCCCCCGAGCGGCAGGCCGAGCACCTGCGCGACCTGAACCTGCCCACGCTGTGGAGCATCTCGATGCACGAGGTGTTCCCCGGGCACTTCCTCCACTTCCAGCACCTGCGCACGGTGGAGTCGAAGGTGCGCCGCTCCACGATGCTCGCACCCACCTCGTACATCGAAGGCTGGG
>Ga0209172_10007378_pt1 | contig 11439 bp, 9 predicted proteins | sample LarsenN4metaG_FD_184113 | JGI IMG/M metagenome (GOLD analysis project Ga0209172, IMG submission 184113) | Hot spring sediment bacterial and archeal communities from British Columbia, Canada, to study Microbial Dark Matter (Phase II) - Larsen... ... | reverse complement strand
CTTCGCGTTGCGTCGAATTAAACCACACGCTCCGCTGCTTGTGCGGGCCCCCGTCAATTCCTTTGAGTTTTAGCCTTGCGGCCGTACTCCCCAGGCGGGGCACTTATTGCGTTAGCTTCGGCACGGAAGGGGTCAATGCCTCCCACACCTAGTGCCCATCGTTTACAGCGTGGACTACCCGGGTATCTAATCCGGTTTGCTCCCCACGCTTTCGCGCCTCAGCGTCAGGTGGAGCCCAGTGAGCCGCCTTCGCCGCTGGTGTTCCTCTCGATATCTACGCATTTCACCACTACACCGAGAATTCCGCTCACCTCTGCTCTCCTCGAGTCCGGCAGTATCCGAAGACCCCTCCCAGTTGGGCCGGGAGATTTCACCTCGGACTTACCGAACCGCCTGCGCGCCCTTTACGCCCAATAAATCCGGACAACGCTTGCCACCTACGTATTACCGCGGCTGCTGGCACGTAGTTAGCCGTGGCTTATTCGCCGGGTACCGTCATTATCTTCCCCGGCAAAAGGGGTTTACGACCCGAGAGCCTTCATCCCCCACGCGGCGTTGCTGGTTCAGGCTTTCGCCCATTGACCAAAATTCCCTGCTGCTGCCTCCCGTAGGAGTCTGGGCCGTGTCTCAGTCCCAGTGTGGCTGACCGTCCTCTCAGACCAGCTACCGATCATCGGCTTGGTGCGCCATTACCACACCAACAACCTAATCGGCCGCACGCCCCTCCAGAAGCGCCTTGCGGCTTTCGTCATCCCCTTCCAAGGGGTGACCACATGCGGTATTAGCCAACCTTTCGGCTGGTTATTCCCCACTTCTGGACAGGTCACGTACGTGTTACTCACCCGTCCGCCACTAGTCTTCAGGCCGAAGCCTTGGACTCGTACGACTTGCATGCATAAGGCACGCCGCCAGCGTTTATCCTGAGCCAGGATCAAACTCTCCGAAAATTCCATCCGTCCGAAAACGGATCGAGTTCGACGAGTATTCCCTCGCCCGCACTGACCTTCTTACCGCTATCCAATTGTTAAGGTGCCCGGCCCACCAGGCCCCCACGGACCCGGCGGACACAGCGTGAGAGTCTAGCGCCGCCCTCGCGCGCGGTCAAACCGACCCCGCCGCCCGAGCGACACGTCCCCTCTCCCGTTGTGTTTGACTTGAAAAGCTGCTGCGCCAGGTCTGCTCAGCGTCCCCACCGTCGGCAGGGGTTGGGCACTCTGTACGCCCGTCCGGCTCGAAGAATCGACCCGCCACCGGGCGGGCCACCGGACTCGGCCCCGCAGGACCGCCTCAGTCAATACCGTTCAGCCCAAATCATACTGCGCCAGGTGACGCGGATCAAGGCGCCGACGGCACCGCCGCCACTCGATACCATTCCCCGACTGGCGCGGGCGACGCCGCCTGTCCGACAGGCGTCCAGAGCACCTCTGCCCCGAGCGCCACCAGCGGCATCCCGTCCCTCGCGCGGCGCGGCACGCCGGCGTCCACCAGCACGTCCTGCAGCTTCCGCGTCCCGCCGGCGAGGCGCAGCCGGTCGCCGGGCCGCCGGCCTCGCACCAGCGCGCCGGGTGGCAAGCGCATAGCATCCTCGCTCAGCGGCGCCGCCGGCGTGACCTCCAGCCGCCAGTCCCCCACCTCTCCCCGGAACGGTACCGGCATCTCGAACTCACGCGGGATCGGCTGCGACGCGGCGCCCCCACGGCCGAACACGACAACATCCCGCTCGACGACCGCGATCACACCCCGCGGGAACTCGTATGTCGCACCCGTCCGCGCCCGCGCCAGCTCGTCGGCGCGCCCATAATGCCGCCGGTCGAACTCGCGTGCATCGCCAAGAAGGCGCTCGGCCGCCAGCCGGAGTACATGCACCCGCTCCGCACGCGCCGCGCCAGCGAGCCACAACCGCCCGACACGCACGGTGCCATCAGCTGCCACCTCCACAACGCCCCGTACCGCCGCGTCCAGCGCAGCGCGCGCCGCCCTCGCCGACGCCGCCAGCGCCGCCAACCGCGCCACCAGCCGCTCGCGGTCGACAGCGTCCAGCGCCGCGAGCGTTCTCCGGACGGCGTTTCGTGCGAAGCGCGCGTCCTCATTACTCGAATCTTCCACCCACGACAGCCGCCGCTCGCGGAGATACGTGCGAAGCTCCGCCCGCCGCACCGCCAGCATCGGGCGGGCCAGCAGGACTTCGCCGGCCTCGCCTTCGCCCGGCAGCGCACGCAGCGGGGCCATCCCGCACAGACCATAGATCCCCGTCCCGCGCTCCACGTTCAGGAGCAGCGTCTCCACCTGGTCGTCCAGCGTGTGCCCGGTGACAACGAAGCGCGCGCCAGCCCCGGCGGCAACTGAGGCCAGGAACTGGTACCGCGCCACGCGGGCGGACGCCTCCGCGCGCCGCGGCTCGCCCCAGCGCCCGCACACGACGCGTGCCGCGCATCGCGATGCCAGCGCCTCCACCGCGGCAAGCTCGCCGCGCCCCGCCTCCTCCCCACGCAACGCATGGTCGAAGTACGCCAATACGCTCTCGCCCGCCACGATGCCCGACTCGAACAGGAGCGCGGCCGTCGCTGCTGAATCGCCGCCGCCGGACACCGCCAGCACCACACGCTGGCCGCAAAGCGACGGCACCTGCCAGACGGCTGAAGCAGCCAGCCGCGTAGCCATGTCCGTCACGCCCATGTCTGGCATCCTAGCGGAGGCCCGCGGGGAACCAATCCGGGGCCTCCGTCGTCATCAGGAATATGCAGAAGTCGCTCGTCCTCCTCGCCTCCGCCGCGCTTGCCCTCCTGGCGACGGCCGCCGACTGCCGCCATCGAGACGCCGCGCCAACATCCACGCCGGCCCGCAGCATCGTTGACGCCCCCATCGACGGCCTAGACATCCTCGTGCGCGAAAGCTTCCCGCCCGGCTACACGCTCCGCATCCTGTCCGGGCTGCCATCCGGTTGCGCTCAGTTCGACCGCGCCGAGATCACCGGCCGCAGCGACGCAACCATCACGGTGCGTGTGACCAACAGCGTCCCTGCCGACCCGACGACCGCCTGCACCGCCATCTACGGCACGCACGAGTCGTTCCTCGACCTCGGGACGGACTTCACCTCGAGCACCACGTACACCGTCCGCGTCAACGACAAGACCACGACATTCGTCGCCCAGTAGGGCCGCTTGCCCGCCAAACGGCAGATGCCGACACCACGGCGGTCGTCTAGAATCGATCCGTGGACGCAACCCAGACATCCCCCGCGCCGGGTATCGGCGAAGCTACGCCGACGAAGGCCGACATCAGACGCTATCGCTTGAATTACCAGGGCGAGATCGACGGCGTGGCCATGTATCGCCTGCTCGCCGATGCCGAGCGTGACCCCGAGCGCAAGCAGATCTTCCTCGACCTCGCGGAGACGGAGACGAAGCACGTCCGGCGCTGGGCCGACAAGCTCCGCGAATGCGGTGTCGAGCCACCGCCTGCGCGGCCTTCGCTGCGCCCGCGCCTGATCGGCTGGCTGGCCCGCCGCTTCGGGGTCCGCGCCGTGTTGCCGATGGTCAGCGCCATGGAGTCGAACGGCTTTAACGACTACATGGAGCAGCCTGAGGCGGGGCCGCCGATGGCACGAGACGAGCGGGCCCACGCCCGCACCCTCGCGACGCTCTACTCGCCCGGCGGCGAACAGGACATCGCCGGCATCGCCAAGGGCGAGTCCTGGCACCGCGTCGACACTGGCGGCCAGTTGCGCGCAGCGATCTTCGGCGTGAGCGATGGCCTGCTCTCGAACCTGAGCCTCGTCATCGGCGTCGCCGGCGCGAACCCGGAGGGCCGGTTCATCGTCCTCGCCGGCATCGCGGGCCTCCTCGCCGGCGCCTTCTCCATGGGCGCTGGCGAGTTCGTCTCCGTGACGTCCCAGCGTGAGCTGTTCGAGCGCCAGATCGAGCTCGAACGGGAGGAGCTCGAGGCCGACCCCGAAGAGGAGCGGCGCGAGCTTGCCCTCATCTACCGGGCGAAGGGCCTCCCCCGCGCGGAGGCGGACGCCCTCTCCGCGCGGATCATCGCCGACCGCGGCGTCGCCCTCGAGACCCTCGCCCGCGAGGAGCTCGGCCTCAACCCCGAGGGACTCGGCTCACCCGTCGGCGTCGCCGTCGCCTCGTTTACCGCCTTCGCCGCCGGCGCGATCATTCCCGTGATCCCCTGGTTCTTCGGGTCGAGCAGCGCGCACTTCGTCGCCTCGGTGCTGTTCGGAGGCGCGGCGATGTTCGCGGTCGGCGCCGCGGTCTCGCTCTTCACCGGCCGCAACCCGTTGTTCGCCGGCGCGCGCCAGCTCGCGATCGGCTCCGTCGCCGCCGCGGTCACGTTCTCGATTGGCAAGCTGATCGGCGTGACCACCACCTAGCTTCGGGCGCCAGCGCGCCTGCTATCCTGACCCGACATCCAGCATCGCCTTGAGGGCATCTCATGGGTTCGAAGCAGTACAACGTCGCCGTCGTCGGCGCCACCGGCGCCGTCGGCACAGAGTTCCTCAAGATCATCGCCGAGCGGCGCTTCCCCCTGAAGGGCCTCAAGCTCCTCGCCACCGAGCGCTCCGCCGGCAAGCGGATCCCCTTCGGCGAGGGCGAGATCATCGTCGAAAAGACGACCCATGACACACTCAAAGGGGCTGACTTCGTCTTCATCTCGGCATCCGGCGCTGCCTCGCGCGAATACGCGCCGGTCGCGCGTGACGCGGGCGCGATCGTCATCGACGATTCCAGCGTGTGGCGCCAGGAAGCGGACGTCCCGCTCGTCGTGCCGGAGGTCAACGCCGACGATGTCGAGGCGCACAAGGGCATCCTCGCCATCCCGAACTGCTCCACGACACCGCTCGTCATGTGCCTCTGGCCGCTGCACAGGCTCAACCGCGTGACGCGCGTCGTCGCCGACACGTATCAGTCCGTCTCCGGCACCGGCACGGGCGCGGTCATCGAACTCGAGGAGCAGACGCAGGCCTGGTGCGCCGGCCACCCGATGAACGCCCATGTCTACCCTCATCGCATCGCCTTCAACGTGCTGCCGCACATCGACAACTTCATGGACAGCGGCTACACGAAAGAGGAATGGAAAATGATGGCGGAGACGCGCAAGATCATGCACGAGCCCGAGCTCCCCCTCTCCGCCACCTGCGTCCGGGTGCCCGTCTTCATCGGCCACAGCCTCGCCGTCCATGCGGAGTTCGAACACCCCATGCGCGCTGACGACGTGCGCGATGCCCTGCGCGTCGCCCCCGGCGTCGTCGTGCAGGACGAGCCAGCCGTGAATGAGTACCCCATGCCGGTCTGGGCGGCCGGCAAGGACCCCGTCTTCGTCGGCCGCATCCGCGAAGACATGTCGAACCCCAACGGCATCGCCATGTGGATCTCGTCGGACAACATCCGCAAGGGCGCCGCCCTCAACGCACTCCAGATCGCCGAGGAGATGGTCAAGCGCGGCCTCGTCTAGTCGCTCACCGCTCCGCGGCCAGATTTCGACGCGAGCACGCGCGCTCGCCTCACCGCGGATCTCCGACCTCCCTGCTACCCTGACCGCGCATGGACCAACGCCGCATCCGCAATTTCTGCATCATCGCCCACATCGACCACGGCAAGTCCACCCTCGCCGACCGCTTCCTGGAGATCACCGGGACGATCGCCCGCCGCGACATGGCGGCGCAGGTGCTCGACGCCATGGACCTCGAGCGCGAGAAGGGCGTCACGATCAAGGCGAAGGCCGTCCGCATGGCCTACAAGACCGCAGCGCGGGCTTTCAGCCCGCGCCTCGACGGTGCAAGCAACGCCGGCGACGTCGACTACGAGCTGAACCTTATCGACACGCCCGGGCACGTCGACTTCGGCTATGAGGTCTCGCGCGCGCTCGCCGCCTGCGAGGGCGCCCTGCTCGTCGTCGACGCCGCCCAGGGCATCCAGGCGCAGACCCTCGCCAACGTCTACCTCGCGCTCGAGGCCGACCTGAAGCTGATCCCCGTCGTCAACAAGATCGACCTGCCCTCCGCCGAGCCCGAGCGCGTGGCGCAGGAGCTCGTCGACACGCTCGGCTTCTCGGCCGACGAGATCATGTTCGCCTCCGCGAAGGAGGGCACCGGCGCGAAGGAACTGCTCGACGCCATCGTCGAGCGCGTGCCGCCGCCGCGCGGCAACGCCGATGCACCCCTGCGCGCGCTCATCTTCGACAGCAAGTACGACGCCTACAAGGGCGTCATCGCCTACGTGCGCGTCGTCGACGGCGCCGTCTCGACGCGCCGCAAGCTGCGCCTGATGTCCACCGGACTCGCCGTCGAGCCGCTCGAGGTCGGCGTCTTCCGGCCCTCGCTCGACCCGATGCCAGAGCTGGCGACCGGCGAGGTCGGCTACGTCGCGACAGGCCTCAAGAACGTCAAGGACTGCCGCGTCGGCGACACGCTGACCGACGACGCGCGGCCGGCGGCGGAGGCGCTGCCCGGCTACCGCCCCGCGAAGCCGATGGTCTTCGCCGGCCTCTATCCCGCGAACGCCAGCGAGTACCCGCTGCTGCGCGACGCCCTCGACAAGCTGCAGCTGACCGACGCCGCGCTGATGTTCCAACCGGAATCGAGCGAGGCGCTCGGCTTCGGCTTTCGCGCCGGCTTCCTCGGGCTCTTCCACATGGAGATCGTGCAGGAGCGCCTCGAGCGCGAGTACGGCATCAACCTCCTCGCGACCGCCCCCAGCGTCGAGTACCAGGTGACGAAGACGAACGGCCAGGAGCTGGCGGTCGACAGCCCCGCCGAGCTGCCGCCCCCGAACGAGATCGCCGAGATCCGCGAGCCGTGGATGGACATCTCGATCGTCTGCCCCGACCGCTACATCGGCGCCGTGATGGAGCTGGTAACCGGCAACCGCGGCGAGTTCCGGAAGATGGAGTACCTCCAGCACGGCGTCCTGCAGGACGATGGCACGACAAAGGGCGAGGGCCGCGTCCTCCTCGAGTACCGCATCCCGCTGTCGGAGATCCTCGTCGACTTCTACGACGAACTGAAGTCGCGCACGCAGGGCTACGCCAGCCTCGACTACACCTTCCACGCCTACCGGCCGGCGTCGCTTGTGAAGCTCGACATCCTCGTCAACGGCGAGCCGGTCGACGCGCTGTCGCTGATTACGCACCGCGAGGAGGCGGTCGTCCGCGGACGCCAGCTCGTCGAGAAGCTCCGCTCGCTGATCCCGCGCCAGATGTTCGACGTGCCGCTGCAGGCGGCGATCGGCGGCCGTATCGTCGCCCGCGAGACGATCCGGGCGATGCGCAAGAACGTGCTCGCGAAGTGCTACGGCGGCGACGTCACCCGCAAACGCAAGCTGCTGGAGAAGCAGAAGGAAGGCAAGCGCCGCATGAAGCGCGTCGGCAACGTCGATATCCCGCAGGAGGCCTTCATGGCCGTGCTGCGATTGGACAAATGAGGACTGGCCGTGCGGCGTTGCCGGTCGTCGTTTGTGGAGTGCGGATGATCGCTTCAAGCACGCCGAGCACCCGGTAGGCCGTGTACGCCGTCGCGCGCCTCGGATACCGGATCATTGTCGTCGCGACGGTGATTTCGTGGCTGGCGCTCCTGCTTGCCGCACCATTCATCGTCCTTGCCTGGGCACATCTGTTCGTGGGAGATCAGCGAGCGGGCTGGTGGCTGGTCGTCGTGCTAGGATCCGCCGCCGTTGCCGCGGCAGGAACGCTCGTTGTGTTGCTGCGCGAATCGATTCGCCGGGAGTAGCATCCGTCACACCGTGAACAAACAGAACGGGTGCCCCGCCGGGTCGAGCAGCACCCGCAGGTCCTCCCGCCCTGGTATGGGCCACGTCGCCTTCGGCCACGGCATCCATTTCTGCCTCGGCGCGCCGCTCGCCCGGCTCGAGGCGCGCGTCGCCTTCGAGGAGCTGTTCGCCCGCCTGCCGGCGTTCGAGCGCGCCGACGACGCCCCGCCGCCCCGATCGCCGTCCCCGTTCCTCCGCGGCATCACCAGCCTGCCGCTGCGTCCCCACTTCGAGGCAGCACGGCCAGTAGCGGCGGATCGTTAGCGCCGCCCCGTGACAGGTTCCAGTAGCGGCGGAACTTCAGCTCCGCCCGCTGCCCCGGATGCCGTTACCCGCGGAGGCGTGAGATCCGCCGGATGTCGCCTTCAGTGCCCGCGATGCCAGCGCGCATACGCCTCGCGCCGCGACATCCCGAACCGCCGCGCGATCGCCGCGACGCCCTCCTTCGACGACACACCCTCTGCCCGCATCGCCGCAATGAGCGCATCGACTTCGTCGCCCGAACCGTCCGCAGTCGCCGGCGCCCCGCCCTCGATCACCAGCGTGAACTCCCCGCGCGGCTCGGCGAAGTGCGCGAGCGCCTCCCCTGCCGTCCCCCGCCAGATCTCCTCAAACACCTTCGTCAGCTCGCGGCACACCGCCACCCGCCGCCCTTCGCCGAGCGCAGCGACGACGTCCGCGAGCGTCGCCCGCACGCGGTGCGGCGATTCGTACAGCACGAGCGTGTCGCCCGACGCCGCCGCCTCGGACAGCGCCCGCCGGCGCGGGCCCGGCTGCCGCGGCAAGAACCCCAGGTAGTGGAACCGCCGCGAGGGTAGCCCGCTCGCCGCCACCGCCGCCACCACCGCCGATGCCCCCGGCACCGGCGCCACCCGGTGCCCCGCCGCGACCGCGGCGACGACGAGGTCATGCCCCGGGTCGCTGATCCCCGGCATGCCGGCATCGCTGATCAGCGCCACCTCGCCGGTATCGAGCGCGAGCAGCAGCTCCGGCGTCTTCGCGCGCGCGTTGTGCTCGTTGTAGCTCGTCAGCTTCTTCGCGCGGATGCCGTGCCGCGTAAAGAGCACGCGGGCCGAGCGCGTGTCCTCCGCCGCGACGACATCGGCCTCGGCGAGCACACGCAGCGCGCGCAGCGTGATGTCCTCAAGGTTGCCGATCGGCGTTGCGACGAGAAACAGCGTCCCCACGTTACGTCAGCGATCTGTTAAGGCGATCATGCGGTTGCCTGTAGAACCTTGACGCTCTCTCGCGCGCGTCGCTACACTGGCTCAAATACATCCCCCGGCGTCCACGCGGACGCCATCGAACAACGGAAGTCGAAGATGGGAGCATCGTAGACGACCGGCAGGAAGACCTCCGCCGGCCCCGATCGCGCTATATCCGCTCACCCGGCGGGTGCGACGGGGACCAGCGAAGCCTAAACGGCGGGCAGGCCCGGCGGCAGTAGAGGAGGTACGACCCATGTCCCAGCCCCAGTTCAAGGAAATGCGGCGCGCGTACGGTTTCGACGACGTCGCCATCGTCCCCGGCGGACACCACACCATCAACCCGGACCTCGTCGAACTCGGCTTCAAGATCGGCCACCTCGACTTCGAGCTGCCGTTCATCGCCGCGGCGATGGACGGCGTGGTCGATGTCAGGATGGCCGTCGAGTTCTCGAAGCTCGGCGGCCTCGCCGTCTTGAACCTTGAGGGCGTCCAGACCCGCTACGAGGACCCCGACAGCGTCCTCGCCGAGATCGCCGCCGCCTCCAAGGACGAGGCGACGGCGCTCATGCAGAAGGTCTACAGCGCCCCCATCCAGCCGAACCTCATCGGCGAGCGCGTGCGGCAGATCAAGGCGCAGGGCGGCGTCGCCGCCGTCTCCGCCACGCCGCCCAACACGAAGAAGTTCGCGCCCATCGCGCGCGACGCCGGCGTCGACTGCTTCGTCGTCCAGTCCACCGTCACCAGCGCCCGCCACATCTCGCGCAGCGAGCGCGGCCTCATCTTCGACGAGCTGGTGCAGAACATGCGCGACGTGCCGGTCGTCGTCGGCAACACCGTCACGTTCTCGGCGACGAAGGAGCTGATGGAGACAGGCATCGCCGCCGTCCTCATCGGCGTCGGTCCCGGCGCCGCCTGCACGAGCCGCGAGGTGCTCGGCATCGGCGTGCCGCAGGTGACGGCGACGATCGACGCCGCCGCGGCGCGCGACACCTACTACCGCGAGACCGGCCGCTACGTCCCGATCATCACCGACGGCGGCATCACCAACGGCGGCGCCATGTGCAAGGCCTTCGCCGCCGGCGCCGACGCGGTCGTCCTCGGCTCGATCCTCGCCGCCACGGCCGAAGCGCCGGGCCGTGGTTACCACTGGGGCATGGCGACGCCGAACAGCGAGCTGCCGCGCGGCACGCGCGTGAAGGTGGCCATCGACACGACGCTGCGGCAGACGCTCTTCGGCCCGACGTCGCGCACCGACGGCCGCGAGAACCTCGTCGGCGCGCTGCGCACCGCCATGGGCACCTGCGGCGCCCGCACCATCCGCGACTTCCAGAAGACGGAGATGGTCATCGCCCCCGCGATCAAGACCGAGGGCAAGTCGTACCAGATGGCCCAGGGGTAACCGGCTGCTTAGCTAGCTGATTAGCTGGCGAAGCAGTGGCACGACCGTTCGAGAAAAGTACGTCCGTCCCGATCCCGACCAATTGGTCGCTCCTTGGCTGGTCGGGTGCGGTAACAGAATCGCGGTCGCAGCTCCATCCGGGCGAAGTGCGATGGGCTGTTCGTTTCTCAACGTACAGCCAAGCGCAGCTTCTACAGCAGCGCGCGCCGCGCCGCCCTGAACGATGAGCACCGTCGGATCGAGGATCTCAAGCGTCGCCCGGGCGTGACGGACGCACGCGTCTTTCATTTGTGGACTCGCCTTGGCCCTGCCCGTCGACTTGTCGACCGCCGAACACAGTGTGCTGTTTGTAAGGACGAACGCATCCAACACATGAACACGCTGGCCATCGACGATGATGTATTCCTCATCGCCGGTGTTGCCGAATACCGCCGCAAGTCCGAACACAGTGCCGTTGATATGAGAGTTAGGCTTCCTAACGCCTCGAGGCCGGAAACCTTCAACGTATTTCGTCCTCTCGGCGACCGTGACTGCAGATGCGCCGCGCGCGCCCACGCGCTCGTCGCGCTCCCTGGGCACACCGCGTTCCTGACCCATTACGACGACCCGCACAGGCGCCCCATGATCTGTGCGAAGCGAGAAGTAGTCTCCGAAATGCGGCATCTCGCCCGCGATGAACTCCTTACCCGCCGTTGAGGGAATGCAAATAGCTGTGCAGGAGGAGCAGACGAACTGCTTACTCGCCGTGACGAGATTGGCTTCGATGTAGGTCTCCAGCGCCAGGCGGCGCTGCGCCCCGTCTTGCTGATCGTGGTGATACGTTCGCATGGGTCCCCTTGTCGCGGCTCGTACCACATTATGTCACTGTATGACTGCGTCCGCAAACTCCCGCAGCGTGCGCACCAACACCAAACCCGCCGGCAGCGGCGCATCGCCATGGGCGCCGGCGTGGTCGTACAGGTACGTCCGCACGCCGTGCGCCGCCAGGTAGTACGCCGTGCGCGGGTCGTCGTCGATGTGCGCCTCGAGCCCCAGCAACTGCGCCGTCGCGAGCTTGTGC